>ERZ1504182.1134-NODE-1134-length-6079-cov-2.211487_pt1 | contig 6079 bp, 5 predicted proteins | sample MGYA00574902_ERZ1504182 | MGnify/ENA primary metagenome ERZ1504182 (study PRJEB39906, sample SAMEA3182116) | gut metagenome | biome: human; feature: gut; material: Stool; isolation source: human stools | place: Canada | collected 2014-02-25 ... | reverse complement strand
ATTGGGGAGTCCCCGGCGTGGATGCGCAGAAGACTGGCGTTAGTCGGAATCAACTCGATTTCCAACATGGTCGACATCACAAACTACGTGTTAAAAGAGCTCGGACAGCCGATGCATGCATTTGACTATGCTTATCTGGAGGGCGATCAGATCAATGTCAGACGTGCAAACGAGGGCGAGCGCATTGTGACGCTGGATGAAAAAGAATTTACGCTCAATTCTTCCAATCTTGTCATCTGCGACGGCGTAAAGCCGGTTGCACTGGCTGGTATCATGGGCGGTCTGAACTCCGAGATCAAGGACACGACAACGGAAGTCATGTTTGAGTCCGCAAAGTTCGCGCGCGACAATATCCGGAAGAGTTCAAGAGCGCTCGGACAGTCCTCCGATTCCAGTGCGATGTACGCAAAGGGTGTCTATGAGTACACGACGGTCATGGCGATGAAGCGTGCCCTGCATCTTGTGGAAGAACTGGGATGCGGAAAAGTGTCGTCCACACAGCTTGAAGTCTCCACCGGCAATTCTATCGAGCCGAAAGAGATGAAAGTCAGTGTAAAACGCGTCAACGGTGTGCTCGGCATTGAGGTTCCGAAGGAGGACATGCTGCGCATTTTATCGGCGCTTCAGTTCACACCGTCCATCGACGGGGATGAACTCACCCTGCAGATTCCGGCATACCGTGAGGATATGGATTCCTATCCGGATGTGGCGGAGGAAGTGATCCGTATGTACGGTTACGAGCATGTGATTCCGACCTTTATGCCGACGGCAAAAGTGACACTGGGAGGTCTTAACTTAAAGCAGAAGACGGAGCTTAAAATCAAGCGTGCACTCTGCGCAGCGGGCGCTTACGAGGGAATCCATTATTCATTCTTTTCCCCGTCCGACCTGGATCTGTTGAGACTGCCGGAAGATGCGCCGGAGAGAAAGGCGATTAAGCTGATCAACCCGATCAACGTGGATTTATCCCTGATGAGAACCACGCTGGCATCCGAGATGCTGTATGCGATTTCCAGAAACCAGAAGAAGGGAATTCTCGAGGGACGCATTTTTGAGCTTGGAAATGTCTTTATTCCAAAGGCACTGCCGCTCACGGAATACCCGGATGAGAGAGAGACCCTCTGTGCGGGCGTTTTCGGAGAGAATGAATCTTTCTATACACTCAAAGGTCTGGCAGAGACGGTTGCGGATGCATTAAACGTAAGCTTTACCTATGAGGCGGCGGAGAGAACCTTTTTGCACCCGTATCAGACGGCGGAGATCTTCTGTGAGGGAGAGCGCGTCGGTTATCTCGGAAAGCTTTCCTATGAGATTCAGGACGAACTTGACATGCGTGTGCCTGCTTATGTGATGGAGATCGACCTCGCCGCACTAAAGAAATGGTACGGCAAGGAGCAGATTTTCACTCCGCTTCCGAAGTTTGCGGAGGAAAAGCGCGATTTTGCGTTTGTGGTAGATAAAAATATCACCTGTGCACAGATTGAGAACGGCATCCGGGAAGCCTGCAAATACGTGACAGATGTGAATCTGTTCGATGTGTATGAAGGCATCCAGCTTGGACCGGACAAAAAGAGCATGGCATTCTCTGTTGTATTTACCCCGCAGGAGGAAGAGCTCACGGGCGAGATGGTAGAAGGATTTGTGAAGAAGATTTTGAAACATCTCGAAGCAACACTGGATATCAGACTTCGTGCGTAAGAGGAGTAGTTATGGACGTAAAAGATTTTTATTATGACCTTCCGCAGGAACTGATCGCACAGGATCCGCTGGAGGACCGCTCAAGCTCCAGACTGATGGTGCTTGACAAGGCAACCGGAGAGGTGGAACACCGCCATTTTAAGGATATTGTGGACTATCTAAGACCGGGTGACTGCCTTGTCATCAACAATACAAAAGTAATTCCTGCCAGACTGTATGGCGTGAAGGAAGGCACTGAGGCAAAGATCGAGATTCTTCTGCTCAAGAGAAAAGAAAACGATGTCTGGGAGACCCTGGTCAAACCGGGAAAAAAATGCAAGATCGGAACCAGAATCAATTTCGGCGAGGGACTTCTGACCGGCGAGGTCATTGACATTGTGGAGGAGGGCAACCGCCTGATCCAGTTCATCACACACCAGCTGAAGGACAAAAACCGTTACCAGACGGTGTATGCAAAATATGACGGTTCCGCAGCGGCGCCGACAGCGGGACTGCATTTTACACCGGAGCTTTTAGAACAGGTGCGCGCCATGGGCGTGGAGATCGCGGAGGTGACGCTTCATGTGGGACTTGGCACCTTCCGTCCGGTCAAGGAGAGTGATGTGTTAAAACATCACATGCATTCCGAGTTCTACCGGATCGAGCAGTCGGAGGCGGACAAGATCAACCGGGCAAAACAGGAGGGACACCGGGTCATCGCCGTGGGAACGACAAGCACAAGGACCCTGGAAGCTGCTGCGGATGAACACGGCGTGCTTCATGAGACGAGTGGGTGGACGGAGATTTTTATCTACCCGGGCTATCAGTTCAAGGTGATCGATGCTTTGATTACGAATTTCCATCTGCCAGAGTCGACGCTGGTGATGTTAGTGTCTGCGCTTGCAGGAAGGGAACATGTGCTGCATGCATATGAGATTGCAGTACAGGAGCGTTACCGGTTTTTCAGCTTTGGTGATGCGATGTTTATTACCGCAAAATAGGAGGAGTTGGTCCCATGCTGGAAAAGAGAAAACATAAGCGCCTTAAGATGGAACACGCGCTGGAACTGGCGCGGTTAAATGCGGACGGCACGGCCGACGGCGGCGTTGTGAATGCGGATATCCTGAATATCTCGCGCGGCGGAGTCGGATTTTTGTCCCGCAAGAGACTCGAGGTCGGCAGTTATTATGACACCAGGATCAGCCTGTTCAGCCGGGAGATGATTGACGCTGTGCTGGAAATCGTACATGTGGAAGAGCAGGAAAAGGGCTATTACTACGGCGGAGAATTTATCGGCATATCGGATTCGGATGCGGTAAAGATTGATATTTACCAGGTCTTTCACGACATCTGACCGTGAAAATAGACAAAAAGACACGTCTGATTGTGTGCATTATATACGAAATGACGATAAAATAGTGCCACACTATTGACAATGGTGATCATTAAATTTATAATTGGTAACAGTTAAAGGATAGTTCACACCGCAAGGTGCACTAAACCGGAAAGCTGAATACAGGCTATTTGGGCATGTATGAAGTTTTCCGGTTTTTCTTTTTACAAGAGGAGTCTGTTGTTTGAAAGAGGAGGGAGTCAGATGAGAATCTATCGGGCAAAAGATTATTATGACATGAGCAGAAAGGCAGCCAACATCATATCCGCGCAGGTGATTATGAAGCCGGACTGTGTGCTGGGACTTGCAACCGGTTCGACGCCGGTCGGCACTTATGCACAGCTTGTGGAGTGGTACAAAAAGGGGGATCTTGATTTTTCAGAGGTAAAGACGGTAAATCTGGATGAATATAAAGGGCTCGACCAGTCGAACGACCAGAGCTATTTTTACTTCATGGCGGAGCATCTGTTTGACAAGGTCAATATTGATTTTCAGAATGTCAATATCCCAAATGGAATGGAAACGGATGCGGACAAGGAATGTGCGCGCTATGAGGCGAAGATAAAAGCGCTCGGCGGAGTGGATCTGCAGCTGCTCGGAATCGGTCACAACGGCCACATCGGCTTCAATGAGCCGAACGGACAGTTCGACCGCACGACGCACTGTGTGAATCTGACACAGAGCACGATTGAGGCCAACAAACGCTTTTTTGCATCGGAGGAGGACGTGCCGCGGCAGGCGTACACGATGGGAATCAAGACGATCATGCAGGCGAATAAGATTCTGATGGTGGCAAGCGGGGAAGACAAGGCGGAGATTGTAAAACGTGCCTTTTTCGGACCGATCACACCGGAGGTGCCTGCATCGGTATTACAGCTTCACAACGATGTGACACTGGTGGGAGATGAGGCGGCGCTGTCGCTGATCGGTTCCTGTCAGAGTTAGGATATGGGAATGAAATCATGAAGATAAGTAAAGTGATTAATAACAACGTCCTGTCGGCATTTGATGAAAACGGGCAGGAAGTTGTTCTCATGGGAAGAGGACTCGGGTTTAAGGCGAAGACAGGAGACGACATTGACGAGAGCCGGGTACAGAAAGTGTTCTGCATCGAAAATTCGGCGCTCTCAAGGCAGTTTCAGGAAATGATCTCCAACATCCCTATGGAGCATATGCAGATCTCGGCGGACATTATCTCCTACGCCAAGAACGAGTGCGGCATGGAGTTAAACCAGAGTATTTACGTTGCGCTGACGGATCACATCAATTTCGCGATTGAACGATACAGGAATGGGATTGCGCTGTCGAACGCTATTCTGTGGGAGATACGGCAGTTCTACCGCAGGGAGTATCTCGTCGGAGAGTATGCGCTCCGCCTTTTTGCGGAGAGACTGGATATTCATTTCCCGGAGGATGAGGCGGGATTTATTGCACTGCATTTTGTGAATGCCGAATATAATACGGATATACATGACACTTATATGATCACGGATGTGATTCAGAAGGGAATCGAGATTGTAAAGGCAGAGTATCAGAAAGCGCTGGATGAAAAATCCATGCACTACGAGCGGTTTGTGGCGCATCTGAAATTTTTCGCGAGAAGAATCTTCTTCAGCAAGGAAATGCTCTCCGATGAGGAGCAGGAGTTCTCCGATCTGATTGAACTGAAATATCCGAGGGAATATGCGTGTGCCAGAAAAATTGCCGATTACATCGAAGCGCAGTATGACTGCACGGTGACCAAGGAAGAGATCATGTACCTGGCAATTCATATCCGGAGAATTACGACAGACAGCGATGAATGAGAAAGGAGAGAGGCTGATGTTTGGATTATTTCATAAAAAAGAACAGAAAGCGCTGGAACTGGGAGCGCCGGTAAGCGGGCAGGCAGTACCGCTTCAGGAGGTGAGCGATCCCACGTTCGGCGGGGAGATTCTCGGAAAAGGCGTGGCGGTAAGACCCACGGATGGCAGGATTTACGCGCCGGCGGATGGGGAGATTACCTTGTTATTTGATACACTGCATGCGCTCAGCATGACGACGGATACCGGGGCAGAACTGCTGCTCCATATTGGACTGGACACCGTTGCATTAAAGGGTGCGCATTTTAAGGCGCATGTAAAGACGGGGGATAAAGTCAGAAAGGGTGATCTGCTGTTGGAGGCGGATCTTAATGCGATCCGGGAAGCCGGATATGATGTGATCACACCGATGATTGTCTGCAATACAGACTGTTTTGCAGAAGTAAAAGCGGTGACGGGTGCGGAGGTGACGCCGCAGGATACGGTTCTGATTCTCACATCGAAGTAATCAGTTATTCAATGGTATTTTAACCGGAGCTTTCCGGTATAAAATAAAGGGGCAAATCATATATGGCATAGTGAGAAAGTCTACTGTGCCAGAAAAAGAAGGAGGAAGAAGTTATGATGAAATATCTTCAGAAGTTAGGAAAAGCATTGATGCTTCCGGTTGCCTGCCTGCCGATCTGCGGTATCTTAATGGGAATCGGATATGCACTCTGCCCGGCAACCATGCAGGGTGGTGATATTACAGGTGCAAAGGCGCTGATTGGATTTTTCCTTGTAAAAGCGGGGGGCGCTTTAATTGACAATATGGCATGGCTGTTTGTCATCGGCGTCGGCGTTGGTATGGCAGACGACAATGACGGTACCGCGGCACTTGCGGCGCTGGCATCCTGGCTGATGATTACCAATCTGCTCTCGACGGGCGTTGTTACCACATTGATGCCGTCAATCGCAGAGAATGCGGATAAGACGCTGGCATTCGACAAGATTGCAAACCCGTTTATCGGTATTCTTGCCGGTATCATCGGAGCAACCTGTTATAACAAGTTCAAGGGAACGAAGCTTCCGGACTGGCTGGCATTTTTCAGCGGCAAACGCTGTGTTGCCATCGTATCCGGTGTGGTATCGATTGTCGTGTCAGCTATCCTGTTATTCGTATGGCCGGTTGTGTTCGGCGCACTGATCGCTCTTGGTCAGGCAATTG
>ERZ1504182.1071-NODE-1071-length-6337-cov-2.206940_pt1 | contig 6337 bp, 4 predicted proteins | sample MGYA00574902_ERZ1504182 | MGnify/ENA primary metagenome ERZ1504182 (study PRJEB39906, sample SAMEA3182116) | gut metagenome | biome: human; feature: gut; material: Stool; isolation source: human stools | place: Canada | collected 2014-02-25 ... | reverse complement strand
ACGACAACCTGCTCGATATTTACGACGTCGAGCGGCCGGCCGGACCCGAGCATATCTTCATCATGTCGATGGACCGCACGGGAGAATCGGAGGGGCAGTATTCGAAGATCTCGAAGATGTACCTGCCCTATGTTTCGGGAGCCACGATCTATCTCAAGCAGGGCGATTCCGACCAGATGGTCCCGACCCACGACGGCTGGGGCGAGTACCGGACCGCGCTGTCGTTCTACGATGCGTTCGCCTCGGGCGACCGCCGTCACGACTGGCTGATCGTCGACAAGGTGTACGACGCCGCGGGCAATGTGGTGGCTTCGACGGCCGACGGCAAACTGAACTATCCGTTCTGCCGCAAATTCATCGACCCGAATTTCTCGGGAGACAAAACCTCCACGCGTCCCTACCTGCTCCGCTATTCGGACGTCGCATTGACCTATGCCGAAGCTGCCGGACCTACGGTCAAGGCGTATGAACTGGTGAACTTCATCCGCAACCGCGCCGGGCTGGGCGATCTGGAGCCGGGGCTGGACAAGGAGACGTTCCGGGAGCGCGTGATGGACGAGCGCCGTTTCGAACTGGCTTTCGAGGGAAACCGCTGCTATGACCTGCGCCGCTGGAACCGCCTGCACACGGACATCGCCGAAGCCAAGGGACAGGGGTTGAGCGCCGAGCAGATGGTGTTCTATCCGATCCCGTCCGTCGAGTCCGACCTGAACCCGAATCTTTAACCTTTTAAGAAAACGCAGAATTATGAACAAGCTGAAATATTTGCTGAGCGCTTTCGTCCTGCTGTGCTTCGCATCCTGCAAGGATGATCCGTGGGAAGATGTCGCCGACGGCGGCTGGAACCACGAGCGGTCGATCATCGACGTCAAGTTCGAGGGTCAGGCCGGAACGCCGACCATCACGGAGACCGATTCCGAAACGGGCGTCATCGAACTGCAACTGGCGTCGGACATGGTCGCGGACATGTCGAAGGTCCGGGTCGAAACGCTGACGCTCTCCTATAAGGCCACGGCCAATGTCGCCTCGGGCGGGACGATCGACTTCACGAAGGGCGATCCGCAGATCGTCGTGACCTCTCCCAACGGCGAGTCGCGCACCTATACGCTCGAAATGACCGAGTTCACGGAGACGCTGACCGGGACGTATACGATCAGCAACCTCTGGGTCTACGGAGGCACGGGCGCCGCTTACGACTGTACGAAGCTCTACAAACCCGCCGACAAGTCGTGGTGCTGGAACGGCGAAGGCCGGGGACCCGCCGCCGAGATGGACAACTATCTGGTGTTCACGCTCGGAGAGATCCTCGCCGACGGCAATACGACCGGAACCTGCATGAACTGGGCCGGCGAGGACGCCAAAAACTGGGACTGTGTCTTTGCCGGGGCGTCGAACCCCGACACCGGAAAGCCGGTGGACCTGACGCAGTTCTACCGTCAGATTCCCAAGGGCGAAAGCACCTGGCTGCGCAACTATTCCGACGGGACGATCACCTTCACCGATGCCGACGGGAACAAGACCTCCTGCACGCTCGTGCCGAAGGGCACCTACCAGATGCCCAATGTGCCGCCGATTCCGCTGACGCTCGAATCCGAGGCCTTCAAGTTCAACCTGAAAGGCACGGAGGACTGGAACAACACCTACAACGATTACGGGGTCTTCGCCCGCAATCCGGTGACGTATTACATCGAGATCGTGAAGCAGCCGGCCGGTTTCGAGGTTCCCGAGGCGTCGAAGACGATCGAGGAGCAGGTCGATCCCGAACCGGAACCGGAGCCAGATCCGGAGGAGACCTCGCTCGCCGGAACCTACTCCGTAGGCCGTCTGACGGTCTACGGCGGTTCGGTCGACCCCGCGTTCGTCAACCCGGTGGACAAGAGCTGGGTGTGGGACGATTCGATCTGGAAGGAGTCCGACAACATCCTGGCAATGACCGCCACGGGCACCGACGACGCCGGCCGCGAGACGGGCGAGTGCGAATACCTGCCCGGTGAGGACGGCGGATACTGGAATTACATCCTCAAAGCCGACTATAACAAGGAGGGAACGGGCGCTCTCGACCTGACCAAATATTACGGCCTGCTGCCCCACGGCAAAAGCGCCTACGTATATGACGCCGAAGCCGGAACCGTGGTGTTCACCTCGGGAATCGTCTCCATCACGGCGAAGCTCCTGCGGGAGGGGGATTACAGCTACGGCTCCTCGACGCTCAGCGTTCCCGGAATCGCCTTCGACTTCGCTCTGCCCGGGCAGACGACGCAGGGGGCCTATCCCTGGACCGATTACGACCGGTTCGCCGTCGGGCCGCGCAACTACGTGATGCTCTTCAACAAGCAGGCGGAAGCCGGCGAATGATCCGATAACGTCCGCATGCAGGTCCGGCCTGCATGCGGACTTATAACCGATGCCTATGAAAAACTTCGGAAACCTTCTGCTCGCATGCATGGCGGCGCTGCTGGGGGCCTGTGCGGGAGAATCCGCCGGGAAATGCGACGCCGTGGTGCGTATCGACGCCGACAGCGTCGTCAATCGCGGCTATATCGGCAACGGGGTCCAGTGGGACCCTTATGCCCTCGATTACGGACAGGGGCGCGTCGAAATCAGCGATGCCGACTGGGCGAAACTCTATGCCCGGCTCGATTTCATGCGGCCGGCCTTTATCCGCGTGATGACCAACACGACCTCGGTCGTGCGCAACGGACGGCTCGATCGCATGCGCGGATTCGAACACCTCTCGCACATACTCGGCTACTGCCAGTCGCGCGGCGTGACGGTGATGTTCGGCGACTGGGGCGGATCGCTCATGGACGCCCGGGCCGGGACTGCTGGACCACGCCGCGGCCTATGTCGCCTGGCTGGTCGGCGAAAAGGGCTATGACTGCATCCGTTACTACAACCTCGTCAACGAACCCAACGGCTTCTGGTCGGCGGCCGACGGCGATTTCGACCTGTGGGCGAAGGCCGTGAGTTATTTCCGCGGGCGGCTCGACGCCGAGGGGCTTGCCGGGAAAGTGGAGCTGGTCGGTCCCGACGCCGCGATCTGGGGACCCGAAGAGGCGTGGTGGGTGAGCCGCAGCCGCGATGAGCTGGGCGACAGGATCGGCCTGTACGACATCCACACCTATCCGTCGAAATGCACGGTCAACTCGGGGGAGTACGCCCGTATCCTGGAGGCTTACCGCAGGGAGGTTCCCGCCGGGAAGAAGATCGTGATGGGGGAGATCGGCTTCAAGTTCGTCGAGCCGGCCGATTCGCTTTTGCAGGCCGAGAACCTGCGCCGGGCCGCAGCGCATCCGAACGCCTCGACGGACGATTCGCAGATGTTCGTATACGACCCTATGTACGGCACGGACATGGCCGATGCGTTGTTCCAGACGATTCATGCGGGCTATTCGGGCTGCATCGCGTGGATGCTCGACGATGCGATGCACTTCAAGGAGGCGCCCGACAAACTCAAGATATGGGGTTTCTGGAACATCTTCGGCGACGAGATTTTCGGAGCCGGCGAGGAACGGGTGCGCCCGTGGTATTATGCCTGGTCGCTGCTGTGCCGCACGCTGCGGCCGGGAAGCGACTTCTTCGCAGCCGACGTGCGGGGTGCCGCCGGGGTCAAGGCCGTCGCCGCCGTGAAAGACGGACGGCGCACCGTCGCCGTCGTGAACGTGTCGCGCGAACCGCGCCGCGTGCGGATCGAGTGTCCGGGCTGGAAGCGGTTCAGGCAGGCAACCCGCTATCGCTACGGCGAGGGGCTGATGCGCACGGAGGGCGACCACACGCTGTTGCCCGACGCCACCGGCCTGCGGATTGATTTCCGCTCCGGCGCGGAGTACGATATGCCCGGAGAGTCGATGATTTTACTGACCGAACAAAACGATTGATTATGAAAAGATTTCTGACACCCGCGCTTGCCGCGGCCGTACTGTTCTCCGCCTGCGATGCGGGGCAGGCCCTCCGGGTCGAAGTGACCGACCGGGTCATCAGTTCGGATTACGTCGGCAACGGCGTCGAGTGGGACCCTTACGACGAAGCCGAAGCGTGGGGCGCGGAGGTGAGCGACGCCGATTGGGCGAAGCTCTCCGAACGCCTCGATTTCATGCGCCCGGGTTATGTGCGCTGCATGATCAACAGCCCCTACCGCTATTACGATGCCGCGACGGGCCGTTACGACCGCATGCGCAACCTCGCGTCGCTCCGCCGCCTGCTGCAATATTGTCAGGACAACGGCATCACGGTGGCCTACGGTGAATACAATCCGCCGACGTGGGCGATGAAGGATTCGCAGCAATGGGTGGAGATGTCGGTCGATTACCTGAATTTTCTGGTCTGCGACCTCGGGTTCGACTGCATCCGCCATTTCATCATCTTCAACGAACCCGACGGCAACTGGGCCTCGACCGACGGCGATTACGACCTGGGGCGCTCGATGGCGCAGCGTTTCGACGCCGAAATGGCCCGGTATCCGGACCTGAAACGAAAGGTGTCGCTTGCGGCGCCCGACGTGGTGATGAGTTACAAGAACCCGGCGTCGGAGTACGACACGGCGGGATGGGTGGCCCGGAGCGCGCAGGACCTCGGCGCGCAGATCGGCATCTACGACGTGCATGCCTATCCCGGCCAGCACGAGGTGCGCAGCGGGGCTTACGCCGAAAAGCTGCGCCGCATCCGCGCCGAAGTTCCGGCCGGGAAAAAACTGATTCTCGGCGAGGCCGGGTACAAGTACTCGGCGCCGGAGGATTCGCCGCTGAAAGCCGAGTACGACCGTCGGGTCGCCGGGCATTCCTTCACCAAAGGCTCGGACTGCAACATGCTCTGCTACGACTATTTCTACGGGCTGGATATGCCGCTGCTGGCGATGGAGGTGATGAACAACGGCCTTTCGGGGGTGGCGGCGTGGATGCTCGACGACGCCATGCATTCGAACGGCGATTCGGGCCGCACGGAGGACGTGAAGATCTGGGGAATGTGGAACATCCTCGGCGAGGAGGTCTTCGGCGACGCTTCGCAGGAGGAACTGCGGCCCTGGTACTACACCTGGTCGCTGATGTGCCGTCATTTTCCCGCCGGGTGCGACATCCTCGCCTGCGAGGTCCCGCAGCGCGAGGGGCTGCGCGTGGCGGCAGCCCGCAAGGATGCGGCATACAGCGTCGCTGCGGTCAACTTCTCGCAGGAGCCGTGCACCCTTGAGATTGTCCTGCCCGGAGACTTTGCCGGAGGCGTTCTTTACCGTTATACGGAGAGCGACCGGGCGTGCGACGCAAACGGATTTCCCGCACCGTGCGAACGCGGCATTGCGGGGAAGCGTTTCCGCACGACGGTTCCCGCCGAAAGTTTCGTTCTGTTGACCAATGTCGAATAATCAAATACCTGAAACCATGAAAAGAATTCCGTTTGTGTTATTGGCGCTGCTGCTTTCCGGCGTGGCGTGCAGCGATGACAGCGAAGGGCCGAAAAAGGAGGGGGAGAGCGATCCCGTGACCCTCACGCTGTCGGACCCGAATGCCACCGAAGAGACCAAAGCGCTCTATTCGAACCTCTGGGCCATCCAGAGCAAGGGGTTCATGTTCGGTCACCACGATGACCTGATGTACGGCCGCACGTGGTACGGCACCGAAGGCGGTTCCGACACGAAGGCCGTCTGCGGCGACTATCCCGCCGTATACAGTTTCGATTTTGCGGAGCATATCGACGATCGCCACGCTTCGGACCCGGATGCCCAGGCGCTGCGGCTGCGCTGCTGCCGGGAGGCTTACGACCGCGGCATGGTGCTCACGTCGTGCATTCACATCAACAATCCGCTTACCGGCGGCGATTCGTGGGACAACTCCAGCAATCGGGTGGCCGCAGAGATTCTGACGGAGGGCAGCGCCACGAATAGGACTTTCAAGGAGTGGCTCGACCGCCTGGCCGACATCGCACACAACCTGCGGGGCAGCGACGGCAAGCTGATTCCCGTGATTTTCCGCCCGTTCCACGAACATACGCAGACCTGGTCCTGGTGGGGCGCGTCGTGCACGACGACCGAAGAGTTCGTCAACCTGTGGAAATTCACGGTGAAGTATCTGCGCGACACGAAGGGCGTGCATAATTTCATCTACGCCATCTCCCCGCAGATGGACAGCGCGAAGACCGTCGATGACTTCTACTTCCGCTGGCCGGGCGACGAATGGGTCGATTTCGTAGGCATGGACTGCTATCAGGGTATCAACAATGCGGTTTTCGTGACGAATCTGAAAGCCATTTCGAAGGTTTCGCTGGCCAAACTCAAGCCGTGCGGCGTAACCGAGACGGGCGTCGAAGGCTTCACGGCGACCGACTACTGGACCACGAACATCCATGC
>ERZ1504182.944-NODE-944-length-6905-cov-4.024526_pt1 | contig 6905 bp, 6 predicted proteins | sample MGYA00574902_ERZ1504182 | MGnify/ENA primary metagenome ERZ1504182 (study PRJEB39906, sample SAMEA3182116) | gut metagenome | biome: human; feature: gut; material: Stool; isolation source: human stools | place: Canada | collected 2014-02-25 ... | reverse complement strand
AATGAAAGCTCTCAAAGCCGCTCAATGCACCGATATTATCGAGAAATTCCCGGACGGGGTCGATACGGTAATAGGCTCAAAGGGAGTTTATCTCTCAGGCGGCGAAGCACAGCGCATAGCAATAGCAAGAGCAATTTTGAAAGACTCACCGATAGTTATTCTCGACGAAGCAACGGCTTTTGCCGACCCGGATAACGAAGTTAAAGTTCAGGCGGCTATCCGCGAGCTTTCAAACGGCAAAACGGTAATTATGATAGCGCACAGGCTTTCTACCGTTGCAAATGCCGACAAAATATTTGTTTTATCTGACGGCAAGCTCGCAGAAGAGGGCAAATTTGACGAGCTGCGTGAACGCGGCGGACTTTTCAGCTCTATGTGGAACGAATATCAAAAATCCGTTTGCTGGAAAGTATCGAAGGAGGCATAAGCTATGATAAAGAAATTGCAAAGACGCTTTGCGCTTTCAAGGAAAGGCGCCGTGGATACCGTAAAGGGCAGTATATTCTGTGCTTTACAAAATATTTCGTTTATGCTGCCGGTTACAATGCTCTACTATCTTGTCAACGAGCTGATAAGCAACAGCCTCGGTCGCTCACGCATTCCGTTTTATGTTATAGGCTGTGTAATATGCGCCGCCGTTATAGTTATATGCACGATTTTACAGTATAACGGCACATTTTTCACCACATATGAGGAATCCGGCGTAAGGCGTGTAAGCCTTGCCGAACAGCTCCGCAAAATTCCCCTGTCATTCTTCGGGAAAAAGGACCTCGCCGACCTTACGTCGTCTATTATGAACGACTGTGCTGTTCTTGAACAAAGCCAGTCGCACTTTGTGGAACCGCTCATAGGCTCGATAATATCGACGGTGCTGATTGCAGTTTCGCTTTTATTCTTCAATGTCCGTATGGCTCTTGCCGCAATATGGGTTCTTCCGGTAGCCTTTATAATAGTAGGTACTGCCTCGAATGTTCAAAAGAAGCTTTCGCAAAAATCCATGGGAGCCAAAATGGCGTGCGAGGACGGCATACAGGAATGTATTGAAACCATGGGCGATCTTCGCTCTAACAACGCCGAGGAAAAATATTTAAACGGTCTTGAAAAGAAAATAAGAGCAGTCGAAACAAGACTTATAAAGTCGGAACTCGGCACGGCGGTATTCGTTGTATCGGCAAGCCTTGTATTACGTCTCGGCATAGCGACAACTGCACTCACCGGCACATATCTGCTCACAAAAGGCGAGCTTGACATAATTACATTCTTTATGTTTCTGCTTGTGGTCTCGCGCCTTTACGAACCGCTTGAGGGTTCACTTCAAAACCTTGCCGGCATAATCGCCACGAACTCAAACATAGAGCGTATGAACGAAATCCTCGACTACGATATTCAGACCGGCAGCGACAAGCTGACAAACAATGGGTACGATATAGAATTTTCGGACGTAGGATTTTCTTATAGCAGCAAAGAAACGGTTTTGCGCGATGTTTCATTTACGGCAAAGCAAGGCGAAGTAACCGCTTTGGTAGGGCCGTCCGGCGGAGGAAAGACAACTGTGTCGCGTCTTGCCACAAGGTTTTGGGATATTGATAAGGGTAAAATAACCATAGGCGGTATGGATATTTCAAAAACCGATCCCGAGACGCTTATGTCGCTTTATTCGGTAGTTTTCCAAGATGTAACGCTCTTTGACAACACAATAACGGAAAACATACGCATAGGCAAAAAAGACGCCACCGACGAAGAAGTTATTGCCGCCGCAAAACTTGCAAACGTAACCGAATTCGTTGAAAAGCTTCCCGACAAATGGAATTCAACCATAGGCGAAAACGGATGCGAATTATCCGGAGGCGAACGTCAGAGAATATCAATCGCAAGAGCATTTTTGAAGGACGCCCCCATAATTTTGCTTGACGAAGCCACGGCAAGCCTTGACGTTGAAAACGAGACGGCAATACAAACCGCTCTTTCACGCCTTATTAAAAATAAGACCGTCATTATTATTGCACATCGTATGCGCACGGTATCTGGCGCCGACAAAATCGTTGTGCTGAAAGACGGCTCGGTAGCGGAACAGGGTTCTCCCGCAACGCTTATAAAAGAAAACGGCGAATTCGCCCGTATGGTCAAGCTTCAGACGGAAAGTCTTGAATGGACTATATAACATTCGGTATTATCGAAGCTTAACAAATAAAAACGGCAGGTACTGCGGTGCCTGTCGTTTTTATTTTCGGTATCGCACATAAGTCAGCATGCACATAATATTTAAACCGCCGTGCGGTAAAAATTTTCACGGAAGTTAATAAAAACAGAAAGAGCCGACACAGTAATGATTCCGTCACAATACGGAAACTAAACGGTGTCTGCTCCGGTTTAAGTTGGCGCGCCTGACTGGATTCGAACCAGCCGCCTTCAGAGTCGGAGTCTGACGCTCTATCCAAATGAGCTACAGGCGCATATTAAATAAAACACAACTTCTTCGTGCGGACGAAGCATCTCGACCGCACGAAGCATTTTTATGTCTCAGACGTTAAATCTGAAAAGAACTATATCTCCGTCCTGCATAACATAATCCTTGCCCTCGGAGCGTATTTTGCCCTTTTCCTTTGCAGCCTGCATCGAACCGCACGCCATAAGCTCGTCAAAAGAGATAACTTCGGCACGAATAAAGCCGCGCTCAAAATCGGAGTGTATTTTACCTGCCGCCTGGGGAGCCTTGGTACCTTTCTTTATTGTCCACGCTCTGACCTCGGGTTCGCCTGCGGTGAGATAAGATATGAGTCCGAGCAAGCTGTATGAACGCTGTATAAGCATATCGAGTCCGCCGCTCTCAATGCCGGCATCCGACAGGAACATTTCCTTTTCCTCTTTTGAGAGAGACGAAATTTCCGCTTCAAGCTCGGCACATATCGGAAGCACTTCGGCACCCTCAGCCTTTGCTATTTCACAGACGGCTTTATATCTCTCGTTATTTTCGATGTTTGAGGCAAAATCATCTTCGCTCATATTGCAGGCGTAAATTACGGGCTTTGCGGAAAGCAAACCTATATCCGCCAATATGGCCTTTTCATCGTCGTCCGCCTCCACGGCACGGGCACTGACGCCGTTTTCGAGCTCCGTTTTAAGACGTTTTAAAAACTCGAGTTCCGTAAGAAGGCTCTTATCGCCCTTAGCCGCCTTTGCGGTACGGTCTATGCGGCGGTCAAGAATCTCAAGGTCGGAGAGAATGAGCTCAAGATTTATGGTTTCAATGTCTCTTTTCGGGTCAACCGAGCCGCTGACGTGCATTATGTCGTCGTTATCAAAGCATCGTACAACATGTATAACAGCGTCAACCTCGCGGATATGCGACAGAAACTTATTACCGAGGCCCTCACCCTTGGAGGCACCTTTTACAAGACCCGCTATATCGACAAATTCGATTACCGCGGGAGTTATTTTTTTAGGCGAATACATTTTGGCAAGCTCGTCAAGCCTGTAATCGGGCACAGCCACAACGCCTACATTCGGCTCAATAGTGCAGAACGCATAGTTTGCAACCTCGGCGCCTGCATTGGTTATAGCATTAAAAAGCGTACTCTTGCCTACGTTCGGCAAACCTACGATACCAAGTTTCATTATGAATTTACATCCTTTATTTATAAAATTCCGATATTGCTTCGGACGCCTTACCGGGGTCGCCGCAAATAACCATAATAACATAGTCACCGCTTACCTCGACAAGACAATTATCTATTTTTCTGTTTTCGTCGGAGCTGAGTGTGGAATAAGAGCTGCGACAATCCGAAAGTCTGCCGTCAACAGCCGACGCCGCAATCTTTTTTTCGACCTCGCTACTCACCCTGAACACCGCGATTTCATCCGCTGACAGCGCCGATGAGCTTTTGTATACCGCTGAATTCTCGATAATTGCGACAGGCACGCCGTAGTAATTGCCGACTTGCTCATTTTGAAGCTTCACAATGCCGGCGAGAGATGTTTCCGATATAATCCGCTCCGCTATCTGCTCTGCCGATGACGCCGTGATAACGTGTGACGATACGCCACGGCTCTTATTACGTATATAGCCTTTGCCGAAAACAACGACAACAAGAGCCGACATCACGAGCAGCAATACTAATGCAAGTGCTATCCCCTTCTTCTTTTTGCTCCCTTGTGACATAAGAAAATTCCTTTTCCGTACATAACGGTGGATTTTTAATAAACTACCCCAAATACAGTTTAAAGCCGCAAGCCGCAAAACAACTTATAAATATTATCACAATTTGTGATATTTAGCAACAGCACAATTTTCCTTTTCGGTTTTTTGATGTCATTTGCCGCAAGGCAAAGGTATTTTCTCCTTGAAACACGCAAAACGGCGGAAAAACCGCCGTTTGATTTTACATGGATTTATTCACCGCAGCGTCTGTTACATACAAAACAATACCAATCGCCGTCACGGCGTGTTTCGATTATGTTAAACCCGTTTTCACAGAGCTTTGCTTTTACTTCGTCCGCGCGCGGTGCTATAATACCGGAAGTAATAAAAACGGCGTCGTCCTTCATAAATGCACCCACCTGTGATGAAAACATCATAACAACATCCGCCACGATATTTGCCGCGACAACGTCAAATTTACCCGTTACCTTATCTGCAAGATTGCCGCATATAACCGTAAATTCGGGCTCGGTAAAGCCGTTTACCCTGCCGTTTTCACGAGCGGTTTTAACAGCCAGCTCATCTATATCAACACCGACTGCTTTTTCCGCTCCGAAAAGAAGCGACGCAATTGACAATATACCGCTTCCGCAACCCGTATCAAGAACGGACGAGCCTTTTTTCACATATTTTTCAAGAGCCTCAAGGCATAGCTTGGTGGTATTATGTCCGCCCGTACCGAATGCAAGCCCCGGCTCTATGGAGAGCACGGCACGATTGTCGGAATTATCGTAATCATCAATCCACAGCGGTCTTATAAGAAGCTTATCGCCTATTTTGAGCGGTTTGAAATATTCTTTCCAATTATTTTCCCAATCCTCGTTTTTGCAAACGGAGAGGTCTATTTTATTTGGTATATTTTCCGCTTTCAGCCTCTCGCTGAGATACGAAACCGCCTCGCTCGGATTTTCGTCTTCGGGAATATATATGTGGATAAAGCCCTTTGTACGGTCTTTTTTCAGCAACTCTTCATCAATGAGGTCGATATTTGCAATCTCCCAGGTTTCCTCTTCAAGATTTCTGTAATCCTCAATGTATATTCCGTAGGGAACGGTCATATTGGCAATTGCCGCCGCCTTATCAATGTCATCGGCGTTTATCTCAAGTGAAATTTCAGTCCAATTCATTTTAAAGTCCTTTAATTATTTTTTGCCGGTAGAGCCGAAGCCGCCCTCGCCGCGGTCTGTATCGGAAAGCTCCGAAACCTCGCAAACGGGCATACACGATACCGGCATTATTACAAGCTGAGCTATTCTCTCGCCCGGCATAATTGTATAGCTCTCGCGTTTTTGATTTATAACGCCTACCTTGAGTTCACCGCGGTAATCGCTGTCTATAACGCCTACGGAATTGAGGAGCCCTATGCCGTGTTTTACCGAAAGACCGCTGCGCGCAAAAATAAACGCCGCATATTTGCTTGACGGTATTTCAATGGCAAGACCCGTCGGAATCACCGCAGTATCTCCGCATGAAAGAGTAAGCGGTTCTTTTAAAAGAGCTCACAAATCAAGACCGGCACTGCCGGAGGTTGCTCTTTCGGGGACCTTGGCGTCGGGGTCGAGTTTTTTGATTTTTAAGGTTTCCATAAACAAATTCCTCTCTGAAAAAAATAAAGGATAGTTTTAACACTATCCTTTATTTTAACATAAACACGCTATGTTTTAAAGTTATTTTTTTCTTTTGCCGAAGAAGCCCTTTTTCTCTTCTTCCTTACCGTAATTTGCGGGATTTCCGAAAGAAGCGTCAAGCTGTTTCATAAGCTCTTTTTGCTCCGAAGTCAACTCTCGCGGAACATCAACGATAACTCTGACAAGCTCGTCGCCGTGACCTCTGCCGTTAAGACTCTGGATACCGCGGTTTTTAAGCTTAAATACCGTTCCGCTCTGAGTGCCTGCGGGTACGTTGTATTTAACCTTGCCGTCAAGAGTCGGAACCTGAAGCTCGCAGCCGAGAGCTGCCGCAGGGAAGCTTATATGCATCTCAACCCAAACATTGTAGCCGTCACGCTCGAATATCGGGTGAGGACGTACGTTTACCGCGATGCGAAGATCGCCTGCCGGGCCGCCGTTTGCGCCCTTGTTGCCCTGACCGCGCGCATTTATAATCTGACGGTCGTCAATACCCGCCGGAATATCAACGGTGAGCGTTGCGGTCTTACGAATTCTTCCCGCGCCGTGACATTTTTTGCAGGGCGAGTCAATAATCGTACCTTTTCCGTTACACTTAGGACAGGCTTTTTGAGTCTGAAACATACCGAACGGAGTTCTCTGCGAGGATGTAATCTGGCCTTTGCCGTGACAATCCGGGCACGTTTTGGGAGAAGTACCGGGAGCGGCACCGCTGCCGTGGCATTCGTCGCAGACCTCTATTCTGCTGTATGTGACATCACGCTTACAGCCCTTTGCCGCCTCTTCAAACGATACGGTAACAGTAGCCTGAGTATCGGTACCGCGCTGAGGTGCGTTGGGGTTTGAATTGCCTCCGCCGAAGCCGCCGCCGAACCCTCCGCCGAAAATATTGCTGAATATATCGCCGAGGTCAAAATCAAAGCCTGCTCCGCCGTATGCTCCTCCCTGCGCTCCTGCCCCGTAATTCGGGTCTACGCCTGCATGGCCGAACTGGTCATAACGCGCTTTTTTCTGAGGGTCTGAGAGAACCTCGTATGCTGTCTCTTATACACATCTGACGCTGCCGACGAATAGAGAGG
>ERZ1504182.933-NODE-933-length-6950-cov-4.072371_pt1 | contig 6950 bp, 8 predicted proteins | sample MGYA00574902_ERZ1504182 | MGnify/ENA primary metagenome ERZ1504182 (study PRJEB39906, sample SAMEA3182116) | gut metagenome | biome: human; feature: gut; material: Stool; isolation source: human stools | place: Canada | collected 2014-02-25 ... | reverse complement strand
CTAGTACGGTCTCGTGGGCTCGGAGATGTGTATAAGAGACAGATCTAAGGTCGTCGAGATCATCGTCGACAAGCTGGGTGTCAAGGAGTCGGAGGTAGTACCCGAAGCAAGCTTCACCAACCACCTGGGCGCAGACTCGCTCGATACCGTTGAGCTGATCATGGAGTTCGAGAAGGCTTTCGACATTCAGATTCCGGACGAGGATGCTGAGAAGATCGCTACCGTAGGCGACGCTATCAAGTACATCGAGGAGCACAAGAAATAATTTTCACATATTCGTTTCACACGGCAAGAAGCCTTAAATCATGACGGAAAGAAGAGTAGTAGTGACGGGCATCGGGACGATCAACCCGCTCGGCAACAGTATTGAGGAGTATTTTTCGAATCTGGAGAAGGGAGTCAGCGGTGCAGCGCCCATTACTCATTTCAATGCGGAAAAATTTAAGACACGTTTTGCCTGTGAAGTAAAGAATTACGACCCGGCACAGTATTTCGACCGCAAGGAGGTCCGCAAGTACGACCTCTTCACGCAGTATGCCCTGATCGCGGCCTCGCAGGCCGTGGAGGATTCGGCCCTCGATCTCGAGACGGTCGATAAGGAGCAGGTCGGTGTTATCTGGAGCTCGGGTATCGGAGGACTCAAATCGTTCTTCGATGAGTGTCTGGGCTATGCCGCTGGGGATGGAACCCCGCGGTTTAGCCCGTTCTTTATTCCCCGCATGATCGCCGACATCGCTGCAGGTTTCATCTCCATGAAGTACGGCTTCATGGGCCCGAACTACTGTACGGTTTCGGCCTGCGCATCGTCGAACCACGGCATGATCGCCGCTTTCGATGCCATCCGCTACGGCAAGGCCGACGTGATGGTTGCCGGCGGCTCGGAGGCTGCGGTGAACGAGCCGGCTGTCGGGGGATTCAATTCGATGCAGGCGCTTTCGACGCGCAACGACGATCCCGCGCACGCTTCGCGTCCGTTCGACGTGAACCGCGACGGTTTCGTGATCGGCGAGGGCGCCGGTGCGCTCATCCTCGAGGAGTATGAGCATGCCAAGGCCCGCGGAGCCAAGATCTACTGCGAGATCATCGGCGGCGGTGCATCGGCCGATGCCTACCACTTCACCGCTCCCCATCCCGAAGGAAAGGGTGCGATCAAGGCGATGCGCGACGCCATCAAGGATGCCGGCATCCGCCCTGAGGACATCGACTATGTGAACGTACACGGTACCTCCACCCCTGCGGGCGACATTCCCGAGCTGAAGGCCGTTGCCGAGGTGCTGGGTGACCACGTTTATGACATCAACATCTCCTCGACCAAATCCATGACGGGACACCTGCTGGGTGCCGCCGGCGCCGTTGAGGCCCTGGCCTGCATCTTCGCGCTGACGCATGGCGTCGTTCCGCCGACGATCAACTGCGAGGAACTCGATCCGGCGATCGACCCGAAACTGAATCTGACGCTCAACAAGGCCCAGAAGCGCGACGTCAAGTGCGCCCTGAGCAATACGTTCGGATTCGGCGGTCACAACTCGACGGTGATCTTCCGTAAACTCTAACGTCCCAATCCGTCCGAGTCGTGATTGATTTTCTGCTTCGTCCGTGGCGAAGGAACTTCGGACGGGATAAGGCGTATTACAGAATTATCGATGACATGTTCGGGTTCATCCCGAACAACATCGAACTCTACAAGCTGGCTTTGATTCACAAGTCAGCTTCTTTGGTTTTGGAGGACGGGCGTTCGATCAACAACGAGCGGCTCGAGTATCTGGGCGACGCCGTGATCGAGGCCGTCACCTCCGACTACATCTTTATCGAATATCCCGACCGTGACGAGGGCTTCATGACCAAGCTGCGCTCGAAGATCGTTTCACGGCAGTCACTCAACGCCTTGGCCGTGAAGATCGGTCTCGATACGCACGTCATCTCGAACGGCGGTGCGGGCATTGCCCAGAAGCACATCCACGGCGACGCCTTCGAGGCGATGATGGGTGCGATCTACCTCGATCAGGGCTACGAGTTCGTCAATCGGCTGCTGATCAACAATATCTATTACCGCTATCTCGATCTGGAGGAGCTGACCGAATCGGAGAACGACTTCAAGAGCCGCCTGATCGAATGGTGCCAGAAGAACCACCACAAGGTTGCCTTCCGCACCGAGCATGACAAGGAGTATGCGGCCAACCATCCGGTCTTCTACTGCAAGGTGCTGGTCGATGGCATGGAGATCGGCCACGGCGTGGGCGAATCGAAGAAGGAGGCCGAGCAGCATGCGGCCTTCTCCGTGTCGCAGTACATGACCGACGAGCAGTGCGCCTCGTTGCTCGACCGGGTGGACCGTCTGGCCCGCTGATCCCGGACGCGCGAGTAGGCGGCACGGGGCACCGGGCGGACCGGTGGTGAGCCGTCCGGCGGGAAGAACGGCCCGTGGAGATGTCCGGCGGGTCGGGAGTCGGATGATGTGCGTTTGTGCGTGCCGGTAAAGGGCTGGTGGACCGGTGGAACCGAATGTTTTTCGGAGAACCTCCAAGAGACGATATCAATCATGACGGAAATTGCGGACAAAATGGCGGTGCGGGGCGTCGAGTCCCTGACCGACCGCGAACTGCTCACGGCACTCGTCGAAGACGGACGCCTGGCCGGGGTCTTGCTGGATGCCTACGGCGGTTCGCTCGCGCGGATGGCCGACGAAGCCGAGGCCCGCCTGCGCATGGTCGGCGGGCTGGGGCTGCGGCGGGCACGGCTGTTGCGTGTGGCCGCGGAGTTCGGGCGCCGGGTGACTGCCGGGCGTGCCGCTGCGGTCGATACCGTCGCCACGAGCGAGGATGTGGTCCGCCTCTTCCGTCCGCAGCTCGAGCGGCTGGCCCATGAGGAGTGCTGGGTGATCTACCTCACGGCCTCGAACCGCATCATCGAGCGCCAGCGGGTGAGCCAGGGTGGGGTGACCGCCACGGTTGTCGATCACCGGCTGATCGTCAAGCGGGCCCTGGAACTGCTTGCCACCCAACTGATCCTCATCCACAACCACCCCTCGGGAGCCGCCGAGGCCAGTGCGCAGGACCGCCTGCTGACCGAGAAGGTCGCACGGGCCGCCGCCCTGTTCGACATCCGCCTGCTCGACCACCTGATCATCTCGCGCGAGGGCGATTTCTCGTTCCTTAGGGCCGGGTTGCTCCGATAAGTCCCGAATCCGGCTGTTCCGGACCTTCTCCTTTTGCCGGGCCTCTTTTTGCCGGGCTGAAATAAATTCGGACGCGAAGGCCCCGATTTCCTATTTATTTTGTATTTTTGTCGCTTGGAAAAATCAGTAAAATACCATAATACGATGACGCAGGAAGAACTTTTCAAGAAACTGGTCGCCCATTGCAAGGAGTACGGATTCGTGTTCCCTTCGAGCGAGATCTACGACGGTCTGGCCGCCGTCTATGACTACGGACAGAACGGCGTGGAGCTGAAAAACAACATCAAGCGCTACTGGTGGGACTCGATGGTCAAGTTGCACGAGAATATCGTGGGACTCGATGCCGCCATCTTCATGCACCCCAAGACGTGGGAGGCTTCGGGCCACGTGTCGGCCTTCAACGATCCGCTGATCGACAACCGCGATTCGAAGAAGCGCTACCGCGCCGACGTGCTGATCGAGGATTGGATCGCCAAGCAGGACGAGAAGGTCGAGAAGGAGATCGAGAAGGCCCGCAAGCGTTTCGGTGAGGCTTTCGACGAGGCCAAGTACCGCGAGACCTCGCCGCGCGTCGTGGAGGTGCTCGCCCGCCGCAACGCCGTGCATGAGCGCTTCACCGAGGCGATGAATGCCAACGACCTTGCCGGCCTGCGCCAGATCATCCTCGACTGTGAGATCGCCTGCCCGATCTCGGGCACGCGCAACTGGACCGAGGTGCGCCAGTTCAACCTGATGTTCTCGACGCAGATGGGCTCGACGGCCGAGGGTGCCTCGACGATTTACCTGCGTCCGGAGACCGCCCAGGGTATCTTCGTGAACTTCCTGAACGTGCAGAAGACCGGACGCATGAAGCTGCCGTTCGGTATCGCACAGATCGGCAAGGCTTTCCGCAACGAGATCGTGGCCCGTCAGTTCATCTTCCGCATGCGCGAGTTCGAGCAGATGGAGATGCAGTTCTTCGTGCGCCCGGGCACCGAGATGGAGTGGTGGAACCGTTGGAAGGAGACCCGCATGGCCTGGCATCGCGCCCTGGGCTTCGGCGACGATCAGTACCGGTTCCACGACCACGAGAAGCTGGCCCACTACGCCAATGCCGCCACGGACATCGAGTACAACTTCCCGTTCGGCTTCAAGGAGGTCGAGGGCATCCACTCCCGCACGGACTTCGACCTGGGCAACCACCAGAAGTTCTCGGGCAAGAAGATCCAGTATTTCGATCCCGAGACGGGCGAGAGCTATGTTCCCTATGTAGTCGAGACCTCGATCGGCGTGGACCGCATGTTCCTGCAGGTCATGTCGGCCGCATACACCGAGGAGCAGCTCGAGGGCGGCGATTCGCGCGTCGTGCTGCGCCTGCCGGCAGCCCTGGCTCCCGTCAAGGTGGCCATCCTGCCGCTCGTGAAGAAGGACGGCATGCCCGAGGTGGCGCAGAAGATCGTCGATGAGCTGAAGTATGACTACAACGTGGTCTACGACGAGAAGGATTCGGTCGGCAAGCGCTACCGCCGTCAGGATGCCATCGGTACGCCTTTCTGCGTCACCGTCGATGGCCAGACGCTCGAGGACGGCACGGTGACGGTCCGCCACCGCGACTCGATGCAGCAGGAGCGCGTGAAGATCGAGGCGCTGCACGCCATGGTCGATCAGGAGTGCTCCTACCGCAAACTCTTCAAGAAACTGAATCTGTAGGGACGCGGCAGCCGCACAGCACGCCGACATGGGACGCATCCTGGCCATAGACTACGGTACGAAACGCACGGGTATCGCCGTGAGCGATCCCCTGCGGCTCATTGCCGGAGGCCTCGAGACCGTCGCAACGAAGGACCTCGAGCGTTGGCTCGAGGCCTATTTCGCCCGCGAGGAGGTCTCGACGATCGTTCTGGGGAAACCCTCCCGCATGGACGGTACGCCGTCCGACACGTGGCGGTTTATCGAGCCGCTGGCTGCACGACTCCGCAAGCGCTATCCCGACAAGCAGGTCGTTTTCCACGACGAACGCTTCACCTCGGTGCTGGCACACCGGGCGATGCTCGAGAGCGGCATCGGGCGCATGGCCCGCCGCGACAAGGCTTTGGTAGACAAAATTTCTGCAACGATCATTCTGCAGAGCTATATGGAGTTTGAAAAATGATTTATCCGATCGTAATATACGGTGACGAGGTGCTGCGCAAGCACTGTCACGAGATCGCCTCGGACTACCCGGGGCTCAAACAGCTCGTCGAGGATATGTTCCTCACGCTCGATGAGGCCGAGGGAGTGGGCCTGGCCGCCCCGCAGATCGGCAAGGACATCCGCCTGTTCATCGTCGATTGCACGCCGTGGGCCGAGGACGACCCTTCGTGTGCGGACTACAAGCGGGCTTTCATCAATCCCGAGATCTACGCCTACTCCGACGAGAAGAAGACCTACAACGAGGGCTGCCTCTCCTTCCCGGGCATCCATGCCGATGTTCCCCGATCGCTGTCGATCCGCATGCGCTATATGGATACCGATTTCGTGGAGCACGACGAGGAGTTCACGGGCCTTAAGGCCTGGGTCATCCAGCACGAGTACGACCATATCGAAGGGGTGGTCTTCACCGACCGCATCGCTCCGCTGCGCCGTCAGCTGCTCAAGGGCAAGCTGCTCAACCTCGCCAAGGGCAAGTATCGTTGCGGCTACAAGACCCGCTGATGGGTCGGGGGAGCGCCCGGCAGGACGCACGGTCTTTGGATTGCAGCCCGTCACACGATTGCATGTTGCCGTATTCGCAACCCGGCATGAAAAATCCCGAACCTCGAAAGGTCCGGGATTTTTTTGTTTGTCGGCTGTTGCGGGTCAGAATCGGTATGAGGCACCGATGCTGATCACTACGGGATTCTTGCGCCAGTCGTCGAACATGGGCTGCCACTTCAGACCGGCCGAGATGTCCCAGTCGCGGGCTACGGCATAGTTGAATCCACCGCCGATGTTCAGACCTGCGGCCCATTCGCCGATATCGTTGGCCGTGATACCTACGGCAGGGTAGAGATCCCATTCGCCGGTGATGTGGAAGACATACTGCACGTCGCAGCTCATGTCGATTGAGCAGTGGTCGTGGAGCAGGGCCATGAGCGAGGGCTCGATGCGCCAGTTGTCCGTGAAGCTGTAGCGGGCGAATCCGCCAAGACCGACGATGCCGTCGCCGGCGTTGGTGTAGATGTTCATGCGGGGACCTACGGCCCAGCGTCCCGCATCCTGTGCCGATGCTGCCGTGAATGCGAACAGTGCGGCGATGGCCGAAAAGATGAACTTTTTCATTGTCTCTATTTTAGGTTTGACTCTTTCCGTTTTCTTGGGTTGCTATATAACAAAGATATGTATTATTTCCCGTTTGGCCAAATAAAAAGGTTCGTACTCCTGTCCGATAAAGGAAAACGGTCCGCTGCCATTACGGCAGCGGACCGTTTTCTGTACAAATATCGGACCGTTTCCTACTTCTCGTTGAGCGCTGCGTGGGCGGCGGCCAGGCGGGCAATGGGCACGCGGAAGGGCGAGCAGCTCACGTAGTTGAGACCTGCGTAGTGGCAGAACTCCACCGACGAGGGCTCGCCTCCGTGCTCGCCGCAGATACCGCACTTGAGTGTCGGGCGCGTACCGCGGCCCTTGAATACGGCCTCGCGGATCAGCTGACCCACGCCGTTGCGGTCGAGGATCTGGAACGGGTCGTTCTTCAGGATGCCCTTCTCGAGGTAGATCGGGAGGAACTTGCCGATGTCGTCGCGCGAGAATCCGAGGGTCATCTGCGTCAGGTCGT
>ERZ1504182.925-NODE-925-length-6977-cov-3.970240_pt1 | contig 6977 bp, 5 predicted proteins | sample MGYA00574902_ERZ1504182 | MGnify/ENA primary metagenome ERZ1504182 (study PRJEB39906, sample SAMEA3182116) | gut metagenome | biome: human; feature: gut; material: Stool; isolation source: human stools | place: Canada | collected 2014-02-25 ... | reverse complement strand
GGATCCGAGGCAGCTGAATCTCATCTGCCAGCGCCAGAACTCCCTGCTGCATGGCGTGATAGGCGGCCTGCTGGGGCTTGTTCATTTTCTGATAGTAATATGGTTCCATGGTAGTTTCCTATTCTATTGTTTTCATCTGTCTTATTTTTACATTTTAACAGAAGGTTTTTCTTTTGGGTGGATGTTTTTGATATTTTTGATATTTTTTTGATATTTTTTGAAACTTTTGCAGCAGATGCATAGTCTAACCATCAGAGACCTGTAAGATATAGTTTTATTTAAGAGAGGAGTTTTACTTATGAAAAACAAAATGATCTGTACACTTTTAACTACTGTGATGGTATTGTCTTTTGCTGCCTGTGGCAGTCAGGGAAATGGAGCAGCTTCGGCGGAAAGTACGGTGACTTCCGAAATCGGTGCGGAGGCTTCTACTGCTGAAAGTTCTGCTGCTGAAGCTAGTGCTGAGACAACTACAAAAGTTTCTGCTGATGCAGCCAATGGTACTTCATATGAAGACAACTTTGCAGTTCCCACAGAGGATGCTACCGCTTTCGCTAAAAAGATCCAGGATGCCGTAGCCGCTGAAGATCTGGATGCTCTCGCTGATCTGGTCAATTATCCGGTCTATGTTGCTCTGGGCGATGGCAGTGTGATCGAAACCAGGGAAGATCTGATTGCCTTAGGTGCAGACAAAATCTTCACCCCTGAGCTGAAAGACTCTATGGCTAATGCTGATCTGTCCGAATTAAGCCCCAGTATGGCAGGCTTCACCCTCTACAGCACCGGTGACGGCCCCAACATCACCTTCAATGTCCAGAACGGAGTACTCGGCATCAGCGGTATCAATTACTAATTTCCGCTTTGAACCATTAAGGGGAGCCTTTCATCAGGCTCCCCTTACTCGTGTCGAAACAACCGTTGTCAACGGTACCATAGTGATATCCATGTTCCCGTTTGTCTTACGCGTGATCAGCGTGGCTCCCCGCTGGATATATTGCTTCGCGATGCCGGAATATCCCAGATAATCAATGGACATTCCGTAAGTCATGCGGATACCTTTATAGGTCAGTGACAACGTATTCAGATGATCGTGTCCACAGAAAATCCATTTCAGCCAGCCGTTATCCACCGCTTTTTCAAAAAAATGAGGTGGTCGGTTCGATATTCCGAAATACTCATCCTTTTCTCCGATACTGCCATGTTCATAGATCACAGTGTGATCGCCTAGCTTCATCTTCTCGTAGGCTTCCTTGAACTCCGCGGGCGGCATGTGGAAAAATGCCATAGCCGGTACCTTTCTCTCGTTCAATTTCTCCATGCACCAGTCCGTCTGATCCTCATGGATCCGGTCGAAACCGCTGAAAAACCAGCCGTCGCCGTACATGTTGGAATCCAGCAGAATCAGCGGAAGTAACAGTTTTCCCTGATCATCTGTGAGGTCTACTACAAAATTCCCTACGCCGGTAATGGGATTCTGAGGACTGTGCTCATATCTTCCTTTGGTAAAAACAGCATATTTTCCCGTTGCAAAAATCTCCGCCAGCTGCTCTTTATTGCATGCAGCCCCCATCTCACAGTCATGATTGCCGAAGACAAACGTATAGGGGATCTGAAAACCATCCAGAAATGCTAACAGTTTTTGTGCCTGTTTTCTATTATTCATCGTCCCGCTTTTGGGGAAAAACGGGAACACGGAATCCCCGGTCAGGACGATCAGATCCGGTCCCGTCCGGCGGATCAGCTCCGTCACCGCTTCCAGCGCCAGTTTGTCCTTTTTCCCGGAAAAAAGGCCGAACCCAAGGTGCAGATCCGTCAGCTGCAATATTTTATAATCTCTGTCCGTCGGGATGCAAAGAGAAAAAGTCTCTTCGTCCCGAATCTGAAAGTTTTTGGAAGTATACATAAGAATCTCTTTTCTTTTTGGGGATTAACTCAACGGGATCAATGCTCCTATTGCAGAAAGTACTGTTGAAATCACCATCAGCACCTGAAAAGGCACCGTGCCGATCACACCGCAGATAGGACTGCTGCCCGCCTTTTTTCTGGATTTACCGTATGTCAGCACCAGCATGATACTCACCAGTACCACAACGCCACTCATGATCCGGGTCAGAACAATAAAGCTGTTCACGCCAAACACCGCAAACAGGATGCAGGGAACTGTGGCGATCAGCCAGCTGATGCGGTTGCCGCTGCCGATCTGCTCATGAACCACATCGCGGAGGGCGAGAGTATTGCTCCAGAACGTGGTAAGTAAAGCAAACAGGGAAAATACGCCTGCCAGGATCATCGCCCAGGTACCGATACTCTCTCCCAACTGCATGTATGCCAGTTCTTTTTCCAGCGCTCCCTTGGTTCCCAGGAGAACCGTGCCCGTTACGATCAGGACAAACACTGAGGAAATCCCAAAACCGATGAAAATGGAACGACAGATCTGTTTCGCGTTGCCATCCAGACCTTTCACCACCTGAATCACCGCCTGATTGGCCGAAGTGGCAAATACCACCATGCTGTACAGCGCCAACAGATTATTCCAGTGGAACTGTGCCCGTTGCAAAGAATTCAGCGGATGCATAAATGTGCCTACCGTCATCACTGCCACAATGCCCATGAGGACAATGACTGCGTATTTCTGCGCGATGCCCACGGCTTTCATGCCGATAAACACCACAACTCCGGCGATCACATAGTACAAAATCTGCGCCGCCACGAAGGGCATTCCGAACCAGTTCACAAAAATCTGTGCTCCGCCGTTGATGTTGCCGCTGACACCAATCATGATGGCCAGCCCGTAGACAATAAATACGCCCCAGCTGAAGATCTGTTTCATTGTGCCGTGGAACAGCTCTCCTTCGAAACTTTTTACCAGCTGGACGCCACCGTTGTTATAGGACAACTCGGCAATGATCAGGTGCAGAATCACGTTCACACAATATGCAATCAATACCATCCACACGACATCCAGCATACTGTTCTTCGTGGCAAGATACGGAACGGCAATGATGCCCGTGCCGATGCTGTTGCCGACGATCATGCTGATGGCTTCAAAAGTCGTGAGATGGGCTTCGGATTGGATGGGGTGGGACATAGAGGGGCCTCCTTTGTATAGTTTCTTTTCGCTATGCGATATGCGTCTTTCGGTATTCATCCGTATCTGCCTGAATAGATACAAGAATACCTGTCGCTAAATGCGAAATGTTCATCTGAAGTGTAGGTTGTTTAGGAGCAATCCCTTCATCCTCCAGAACGGTAAGGCAAAGATTCAGGGCATCTGTGATTAGTAAAACTGTCTCCTGTAAAGATTTACCTGTGGTAATGCAACTATCAATGTCAGGAACTTTTGCGTAAAAGGTACTATCCTTTTTGCTAATAACTGCGGTATAAATATATTGCATATGAATTACTCCCTTCTGTTTCTACTCCTTCCGTTCCGGCAGCATCCCCTTGATCTTCACGCCACTCAGATCCACATCCAGCACGATCTTCACCATCCAGAAGAACAACAGCAGCACCAGCATCGGGATCACGCAGGAAGTAATGATCATCACGGCAACCGCCTCGATAAAGTGATTTAGGGAATTCTCCACCTTCTGTACCAGATCTTCGGTAGAAACCGTCACATTTTCCACGACATTTGCCACTGAATCTTTAGCGCCGGAAATGGCATCTTTCGCCCAGTCAAAAATATTTGAGACCGAGTCGGAGTTATTGTTTTCCTTCTCCTGCACATTACCTGTAACAGTTCCAGCTGCATCGGTTCCGGTTGTTTCCGTCGCATTAGTGTCATCCACCACGCCACTGTTTTCCAATATGTTCTGTGTGTTCTTGGCATCTTCAATGGTTGCTTCGATCTGGGCCTGATAGGTATCACCGATGAGGTCAGAGATCTTCACACTGGCGGGAACCACGAGGAAGATTGCCAAGCCGAACACCGCAAGCTTTGCTGCCAGTTTTTGTACCGTGGCATTTGCAAAGATCAGATTGAATATCCACAAGCCACAGGCAATCGGAATCAAGTAGGTAAATGCCACATAGCCGGTAATCGTCACAAGATATTTTTCCAGATAGATAGCGCAAAGGACCACCAGCAGGTATCCGCTGACATCTGCCATTTTCTCCGCGATGGGTGTTGCCGTGTCGCCCGGAAGCAAGGTGATCAGTGCCGAGGTCACCGTGGATGCCGCCGTCAGCTCCATGACAGTCTGTTTTTTCTCATCCAGAGAGGCGATGGTCTTCTGGTGATTTTCCGGTGCGGAGGCGTATTTTCCGATGACCGTTACCGATAAAATGGATACATTTTTTATATTCAAAATTATTTTTCACGTTTGACCCTCCCTTTGTTCTATTTTATCTCCGAATATTTTTTCACAAATCAGCGTAAGTATTAACGGTTACATTATTTTACAGTCCTGATAATGTTCTCATTACCAGATCTACATCTTTATTTTCCAATTCCTGAATAATATGTAGATATGTTTTCTGCGTAGTTGTCATACTTGCATGTCCCAGTCTTCTGGCTACACTGGCAATGGATACACCCGCAAATAAAAGTAGCGACGCATGCGTATGACGAAGACCATGAATAGAGATTACCGAGATTCCACACGCTTTACAGTGTCTGGCAAGTACATCATTTACTGTGGAATTATATATTTTTTCCTCTCCTACAAAAATAGGTTTATCCTCCGGTAAATTTTTAACCAGTTCTGAAAATTTCACTACTATTTGCCAGTCTATCTGTATTTTTCTTACGGATGATTTATTTTTAGTGGGCAGGAATCCTCCGTCCCCCTTATAATCCCACGTCTTACTTACAGATAAGGTCTGCCTCGCAAAATCGAAATCCGCCGGTGTAATCGCCAGTGCTTCCGAAAATCGCATACCCGTTTTTGATACGAGAAGAATAAACCAATCCCAATTTGGATCCTCCTTTATATCAAGATGTGCAATCAAAGTATGAAGTTCAAACTGGTTCAAATACTTAATTTTCTTTACTTTTGGTGTCTTTCCCTTGATGATTGCCTTTCTGGTAGGATCTCTTTCAATGAATCCCTCATCTACTGCATCAAGAATTGCCCCCTTCAGTTGATGATGAAAATCCAGGGTTGTTTGTCTCTCATGCTCTTTTGCATAATCATTTAAAAGCTGTTGATAGGCATTTCTTGTTAATTCTGAAACTTTCAACTCTGGAACAAGCTTCTCCAACCACTTATGTGTCATCTGATATTTTGCCAAAGTTGCTTCCCTGATGGCATCTCTTTTGTATACTTCAATCCATTGTTTATAATATTCGCAAAACAGTTCTGTACTGTTCATATCATTAAGCATAAGCTGCCTCCATTTCTTGTACTACTTACGCTGATATGAACAGTACAGAATATTAATTGTTTAGTAAGGGTTTTACCTCCTCGTCCAAAGTCTTTTTTAAGTCTGCAATTAACATTGTATAATATTTAAACTTAGGAATTGCCTGCTCCTGCGCAGCCTTGTAACGGGGAAAATCGGCTGTTACTTTAATAGCATTCTCATTTGGAATCTCTCCGTTGCGATAATGCGTTGCTGCGTACATAACATCATCTTTTGAAACACACCATGTAATACAAAATTCAGATACTACTTTTTCTATACAGTTATGCTTCATATTTTCTATGACATTACGAATAGATTTCCCTTTATATCTGTCTTCGTCCACTTCAATATCACATACCAAGTCAGACATAAGTGCTGCTACCTTAGGATTCTCTTTGCTCAAATCCCCTATATATTGCTTCACTTCCTCAATTTGTTTCTGACGCTGTTCAGGCGCAACTTCTTCATCGTCACTGGGTGTTACAATGTTCTGAATCAAATTAATAATGTACTCATAGTCAATCTTGGTATGACTATATGCCATAAGCTCATAATCCATATTAATCGTCGGTTCTTCGTCACCACCTTGAGGATCATCAGGTTTCGGCTGTACCTCTTCTTTTACGTTCAAATAATGTGCCACATAATCTTCATATTCGTCTTGTGTTATATCATATTCTTCTAACATGCTGTCATCATACTGTGTAAAGGATTTCAACTGCGCAAACAGCTTGTCAAAATTCTGGAACATCTTTATAAATACAATCTTTTCTTTCCTTGACATTCCAGGAATCTCTTCCGGAGTCTCTGCCGCAACTCTAAGTGCCTTCAATGCTTTACGAAATGCCGGTTCTATTTCATCCCACTCTGCCACTAATGCCGATTCCGTACTTCCTGCAGAATAGAGTTTTACTGCATTATCTACACTTTCCTTAAACAGCTTTGGTGCCTGAAATGTAACAATTTGACCATACGTCTTATTTTTATCATAGATACGATTGGTTCTGGAAAAAGCCTGAATCAAATCATGTGGGCCCATAGGCTGCCTATCAATAAATATAGTAGACATACAAGGTGCATCAAAACCTGTTAATAATCTGTCTACAACAATCACCAGATCCAATTGTTCATTTCTACTCTGAAATTTTGGATCCTTTCTTGCCAAACGCTTATTTAAATTTCCATTATAACCTTGTATTTGAGCAAGTTCGTATTTCGTACCAAACATTTCATTATAATCATCTAAAGATTCCTGCATCTTCTGCTGGTTCACATGAGAACCTTCTTCATTTTCCGTAACGGAATACGTTATTGCAAATTTAGGAAAATCCGGCAAAACCTGCTTTATTCTTTCATCTATCTGTAATTCTGTTTCTCCATTTTTTACCCTTTTGAGCAAATCATAATATTTCTGTGCCATCTGAATGGAACTGGTTGTTAATAGTCCTTCATATGTTTTTCCTTTTCCATTTTGGAATCCTAATTTGTGATATGATTTATTTAAAATCACATCCAGGACACTGAGCATATGTGCTTCGCTTTCATATATGCTACTATCAGTCTCATCTGCCATATTTTTCGGTCCATTATGCTCTACCTGCTGTCTCTTATACACATCTCCGAGCCCA
>ERZ1504182.891-NODE-891-length-7148-cov-4.173410_pt1 | contig 7148 bp, 8 predicted proteins | sample MGYA00574902_ERZ1504182 | MGnify/ENA primary metagenome ERZ1504182 (study PRJEB39906, sample SAMEA3182116) | gut metagenome | biome: human; feature: gut; material: Stool; isolation source: human stools | place: Canada | collected 2014-02-25 ... | reverse complement strand
CTAGTACGGTCTCGTGGGCTCGGAGATGTGTATAAGAGACAGGACGTAGATATTCACGGCGGCGATGCCGTCGCTGCCGACGCCCTGCCCCACGAAAATACCGTCGGCCACCGTAACTGCCGAAATACTGAGCATACCGCACAAAGTCGGAATAAACAGACGGCGGAACAATACCGAAACCTTCAGCGAACCGAAATCAATAGCATCTCTTTCCATGCACAATCATACTAAATTCAACTACTTGCACATTCAGCACAAAACAAAAAACACCGGACAAGCGATTGGTTTTACCCAGTCATCTTATCCGGCATTATATTGCCCTCCGATGAGGATTACAAAACTTTCAATGAGATTTTTCGGTGACAAAAGTAGCGATTTAATCCGAAGCGTGCAACTATCGATCGGTTAATTGCTCCCGTATTATCACTCCTTGGTCCGCAAGTTATCGTCGGGAGTTTTCCATCGTTCCACACGACGCAGGCAGCATCCCTGCACCTGCCGACGCAACCCGGAATCGGACAGGATCGCATCGAGCGTATCGGCCAGCTCATCGAGCTCCGGACACGCGATATAACGGGCCGCATCGCCGGCAGTCAGCCGATTGCGGCGGGTATCGGAGAGCACGGCCGGAATCCCGGCATAGAGCGCTTCGACGACAGGCTGCACCCGCCCCCGTTTCCGGGGCAGGTAAACCAGGCCGTCTGCCATGCGGAAAAAAGCGCTCAACTCCTCGGGCGAGTATTCGTAAATAAAATTGGTACGCAGCGCCAGACGACGGTCGCGAGCGATGCGAAGCAACATATCGGCATAGAACGAACGACGACCGCAAAGCACGAGGTCCGCACCGAGCCGACCGCCGGCCATCAGATCGAGCAGCATCCGCTCCTGGCCGAGCGTTTCGACCGTCATCAAGGTCAGAATATACCGCTCGGGCAACATGAACTTACGACGAATGACCTCATCCGACTCCCCGGTCGCGCAGCGCATACGCTGACGCACCTGTCCGGCCGCTTTCACAGCCGTCATCCGAAAACGTTCGTCCTCCTCGTGCGCCTTTCTGTTCTCCTCGCGGAGGCTCTCTTCCTCCATATTTCCCGTCTTACGTTGCGGTCCCCATATATTCTCCATAATATAAATCTCCTTTCCGGCAGAAAACCGGTCTTTATTTATTTTTTTTCACTATCTTCGCTAAAAATTACGATGCCTATGAAACGAGTTCTTTTACTCCTTACTGTCGTTTTTTGCACGTTGGGCGCATCCCATGCACAGAACATCGTCATCGGAGAGCGGGCCCCCGAACTCAAAAGCGTCACTTGGCTCGCATCCCGGAATCCGGCCGCAGCGGATCTTTCGTACCTCGTATTCTTCCACTCGTCGAACAAAGGCTGCACGGCTTCGCTGGACGCACTCCGGGACCTATCTAACAAATTAGGCTCCAAACTGCGCATTATCATCATAACACAGGAAGATTCTGATAAAATCGCCCCGATTCTCACGCCCTACATCTCCGAACGGATCGGCGTGGCGCTCGATCACGACAAAAAAGTATTCGGCAGTTTCGGAGTCGATTTCGTGCCGTTCAGCGTGCTGATCGATGCCAAGAACCGGGTGCTGTGGATGGGAAATCCGCAGAGTATGACCAGTTCATTCATCCAGAAAATAGTTCAATAAACACCAGTAATACCGTTAATTCCGTCATGTCATTCACCAAGATAAACCATTACGAAAAAGAGTATGCCGACACCCACCACGAGTGCGCCCTGACCGTAACCGAAGGTGTGGAAAACCAACCCGTAGTCAATCCCTATTTCGTCCGAAAGAAAAAGCGTGCACTCACCACCGAAGAGTACGTCGAGGGCATTCTTCAAGGCAACATCACGACGCTTTCGCAGGCCATCACCCTGGTAGAAAGCAGCAACCCCGACCACTATGCCCAGGCGCAGGAGATCATCGAAAAGTGCCTGCCGCATGCCGGGAAATCGGTACGCATCGGCATCACGGGCGTCCCGGGAGCCGGAAAATCGACCTTCATCGAAGCCGTAGGCAATATGGTCACCTCGCTCAAGCACAAGCTGGCGGTACTGGCCATCGACCCCAGCTCGGAGCGCAGCGGCGGTTCGATCCTCGGCGACAAGACCCGCATGGAGAGCATCTCGTCCAATCCCAAGGTCTTCATCCGCCCCTCCCCTTCGGCCGGGTCGCTCGGCGGCGTAGCCCGCAAAACCCGCGAAACGATCATCCTGTGCGAAGCTGCCGGATTCGACGTCATCTTCATCGAAACGGTCGGCGTGGGACAGTCCGAAACGGCCGTACATTCGATGGTCGATATGTTCATGATGCTCCAGATCTCCGGTGCGGGCGACGAATTGCAGGGCATCAAGCGCGGCATTATGGAGATGGCCGATATGATGGTCATCACCAAGGCCGACGGCGAGAACATCCACAAAGCCGAACTGGCCAAAACGCAATATCAGGGTGCGCTGCGTCTTTTCCCGGTCCCGGAATCGGGTTGGCGGCCGAAAGTCTATACCTGCTCGGCATACACAAAAACGGGACTCGAGGAGGTGTGGAAAGGCGTCGAAGAGTTCCTCGACTTCATTCAGGCGAACGGATACTTCACGCACAACCGCAACCGTCAGAACAAGTATTGGATGTACGAAACCATCGACGAGGTGTTGAAGAACAGCTTCTACCACAACCCGCAGATCGAACCCCGCATCACGGAGCTCGAGCAAAAAGTGCTCGACGCCAAAGTCAGCTCGTTCGTCGCGGCGCACGAATTGCTGGAGCTTTACTTCAAAAACAAGAACTAACGGACCACGCAGCAACCGTTCCTGTCATACGGCATTGAACCAAACACTTAATATCACTTAAATTCCTAAACAATGAAACACGTAAAACTATTCGCAGCTCTGCTGGCATTCGTCATGCTCGGAGCCTGCACCGAATCTCCCGAGGAGGGGGGGGGGCTTTCTTCCATCCTGATCGACAGCTCTTTACTGGAGCAAATCTTTAACGCTGATCAAACCGCTCCGAAAACCATTTCGTTCACGGCAGCGGAAGCATGGACTGCAACCCTCGAAGAGACGACGCGCACGGAACCTTCGTGGCTCCGTCTGTCCGCCTACAGCGGCGATGCCGGCAAAGCGCAGATCACCATCGAAATCCTCGAATCCAACAGCTCTTCCGAATCGCGCTTCGCCAAAATCACGATCGTCTGCGGCTCTTACCGCATCGCCATCGAAATCGAACAAAAGGGACACGGTTCAGACAATCCGGACAATCCAAATGATCCAGATGATCCAGACACGCCTCCGACCGATTACAAATACGTCGCCCGGGTGGATTACAAACTCACAGACAACCGCGAAGAGGGAGCGACGACGACCGTCTCGCAATCATTCGACTACGACGAAGAAAACAGAGTAGCCCGAATTACCGAAAACTACCACTCGACCGACGAATACTCCTATAAAGACAACGGAACGGAGATATATACATTCGACTATACGATCGCCAACGAAGTTTCGGTCCGGACAACCGATGAGGCGGAGCGCCTTCTCTACAAAATTTCCGCCAAAACCGACGCGAAAGGACGCATCACCGAAACTTCGAGTTACGACTACGACAACGGGACACCCCGGCTCGAAGGGCAGGAGACCTATACATACACCCCGGAAGGACGTCTCTCTTCCTTGCTATCCAAGTATTCCTATTCCTCTTCCAGCGGCCTGAATCAATACAGCGAAAACAAATTCTACTACACGGACGGCCTGCTGACGCGCTACACCTACTACGACAGTTACGAGGCCTCCTACGACCCGGACTACCAGCCCTGGGAGTATTCGCTCCCGGCCGATGAGTGCTACCCCCACCGTTATGCCAACGACCGGAGCAACCTCGATTTCTACATGTATGCAATGGGCGGTCGCATCTCATTCGAAAACACTTCCAGCGCTATTTTTTCCCTGTTACGCCTGACCGGAAACTACGGCGATTGCCTGCCCGAAATAACCACTGCCGCCGACGAGGACGACGAGGTGGGAGGGAATGAGGGTGCTTATCCCACACCAAATGTCACGCTACACAAATCCTACACCACTACGGAATCCGCCTGCGGAGAGGACGAATACCTGAAACTGCGCATCGAAACGGATGCCGACAATGCGGTAAAGCGGATATCCTACGACGTCCCGTATGAGGAGTATCAGGTAGAATACGACATCGTAGTCGGCAACGAAGTCATCGATGAAGCTATGAACCACCCCGAGTTCCCCGAAGAAGAAAAACTTTACAAATACGAAATCAAAAACCGGACGAAAACCAAAATACGCGACATCGTAAACCCGGCAACGATCGAGATCACCTACCGATAGTTCCGGAGAAATTTTCAAAAGAAACAATAAAACGATAAGGAGCGGATTACCGCTCCTTATCGTTTTACAATCCTCGAAGGTCGTCCCATCCCTCCGGCGCAACCCGGCAAATCATGCGGAAAGAGTTTCGAACCGGCTGCCTTCCGACCGCGAGAAAACGACAGACAGAAAAGCTGTGATTCAAGAGAATTCCGACTTCAACCGCTCCGCCAGTTCGGGCATGCCCTCGGCGGCACGTGAACGGATATGGGTGAGCGGATTGCGGATCATCGCCGTATCGGGATTTCCCGGATCGACCAGAAAAATCGGCACATCGGGCCGCACGTAACGCACCAGCGATGCGGCGGGATAGACCGCCAGCGAAGTACCGACTACAACCATGAGATCGGCTGTCCCGGCGATCTCGGCCGCCCGTTCGAACATCGGGACCGCCTCGCCGAAAAAGACGATATAAGGGCGAAGCAGGGAGCCGTCCGGAGCGGTTGCATCGAGCCGCTGTTCCCAGCCGTCGATGGGCACGATCAACTCGGGATCGCGCGACGAACGCAATTTAGTCAGTTCTCCGTGCAAGTGCGTGACGCGCGAAGAGCCGGCCCGCTCGTGCAGATTATCGACATTTTGGGTAATTACCTCCACGTCGAAACACTCTTCCAGGCCCGCAATAGCGCGATGGCCCGCATTCGGCTCCTTCCCGAGCATCTCGCGGCGGCGCATGTTGTAAAAATCGACGACCTGCGCCCGATTGTCGCGCAACGCCTCGGGCGTACAGACATCTTCGATTCGGTAGTTGGCCCACAGCCCGTCGGAATCGCGGAAAGTAGCCAGTCCGCTGTCGGCACTCACGCCGGCACCCGTAAAAACAACGATCTTTTTCATCGGGTTAAAGATAGCGTAAATTTCAGAAAAATATCCCGCATCGTCCTAAAAATCCGTTCCGCCGGAGTGACACCAGGAAAAACCTCCCGAACGGGCGCCCAACAGCCGAGTGTCGAAAACCGCAAGTAAGGACCGGCAGGGAAACACCGTACCCGCGCTGCGTATCCGGCCGGACGAAGTTACCGCCGGGCTCGTTCCGCCAACCAAACAGGAACGATCACACAGACTACCGTCAATACTTTACTGACGATTTCCGCCGCACCCTCCAACACCGTGCGTTCGCCTTCGACGATCCGTCCGATACTCGGAGAAAAGACGGCATAACATATCGCAGCCCCACCGCAAAGAACCCACAGACACCATCGCAACCCGCGGGGAGCAAACCGATCCCCGGAAGCCTGTTCCGGATTTTCAGCATTCGAATCCGCCTCCGGATCGGGTCCCGTTGCGGCCCAGATACCCAATATCCAACCGAATACGCATAAACCGCCGGCGATCGACGCCCGCACCAAACTCCGCTCCGGAGTCGATTCACGGCTGAAGACAAGCAGCAGCAATACGATTCCGAATCCCGCTACGAAAGCAGGCAACACCCCGATCCACAACCGGTTGCAAACGAAACTCCGAAACCTGGCCCTACTCGGCACACCGTTTATTTCGAGCCATTTTCTCCGCTCCCGAGGCTCCCGGCCGTCGCTGCCGGGACGCCACCGCATAAAACTGATTCGCATAGATTCACTCTTTTTCGGGTTTCGGCTCCGGTTTCCCGACCCGTGATTTTTTCAGGCGGCCGCTTCTGCGCAGAGCTTCCATGATGATCCACTGCAGTTGGCCGTTGGTGCTGCGGAACTCGTCCGCAGCCCACCGCTCGACCGCCTCCATCGTAGACGCATCGACACGCAGCACAAAACTCCTCGTCGCCTCCTTCGCCATTGTCCGATCCTAATGATGCAACGTACCTGCATTGACGATCGGCTGTGCGGCCTCGTCGGCACACAGCACCACCAGAAGATTGCTCACCATAGCCGCCTTGCGCTCCTCGTCCAACTCGACGATCCGGTCGTCGGCCAACCGGTCGAGAGCCATCTTGACCATCGTGACGGCTCCCTCGACGATCTTCTCGCGGGCCGAGATAATCGCATCGGCCTGTTGGCGCCGCAGCATCACGGCCGCAATTTCCGGCGCGTAGGCCAGGTAGTTGATGCGGGCCTCGATCACTTCGATACCGGCCATCGAAAGACGGTCGTTGAGCTTGGCCTCTAGCTGATCGTTGATCTCGTCGCTGTTCGAACGCAAAGTCAGTTCGTCGTCCGCGACGCCGTTGTTATCATACGCATAATACCCCGCCACCTGACGCAGTGCGGCATCGCTCTGCACGCTGACGAAGTTTTCGAGCACCTTCATACGAGCCGAAGCCGAAACCGCAAGATCGGTGCCGCCCATCGTCGAAGCGTCGATGTCGAACACGGCCCGGTAGATCTCGTCCGGACGGATTTTCCACACCAGCACCAGGCCGATCATCACCGGATTGCCGTTCTTGTCGTTCACCTTGATCGGCTCGACGTTCAGGTTGCGGGCACGCACCGAAATTTTCTTGCGCCCCATAAAGGGATTGATCCACCAAAAACCCGTTTCGTAAAAAGTCCCCTTGTATTTGCCGAAAAACATAACGACACGGGCTTCGTTGGGTTCGAGCAACATAAAACCCTTGAAACAGAACATACTTATAAAAAACAGGCATACGCCGCAAACCAGCATCGCAGTCCGCAGCCCAATGCGCGGATCCATTTCATCGCTGCCGAGCACGCACAGCGCGATACCTCCGGCAATCAACACCAGCAACCCGACGAGCGCGACGAAGCCGTTGGCCCGCCAACCCGAATAGACAAAATTTCC
>ERZ1504182.877-NODE-877-length-7204-cov-5.419919_pt1 | contig 7204 bp, 6 predicted proteins | sample MGYA00574902_ERZ1504182 | MGnify/ENA primary metagenome ERZ1504182 (study PRJEB39906, sample SAMEA3182116) | gut metagenome | biome: human; feature: gut; material: Stool; isolation source: human stools | place: Canada | collected 2014-02-25 ... | reverse complement strand
CCTCTCTATTCGTCGGCAGCGTCAGATGTGTATAAGAGACAGGTTGTAGGTTCTGCTGTCGGTTCCGCTGTTGGTTCCGCTGTAGGAGACACTTCTGCCATCCGCAGGAACTTACCGCTGTAAGCCACCGTTACGGTCTCCGGATCGGTAATGGTATCCTTGGATACTTCTTTATAAGTATTGGCAGTCGCGGTACTTGCCACCCACTGCACAGTATCCTGCAGTGTGGACTCTACAGTAGTATCCTTGATCTGTGTATCCTCTTTTGCAGCATTGATCTCAGATTCTTTCTTGATCTCATTGGAGACATCGACCTTTTTATAGGCGATATCTTTCTTTACTTCTACTTTCTGTGCTGCTGTCGGCAGAACATAGTCCTTGTATTTATCATCCGTCAGTGCGTTTACCGCTACGGAGTAATTCCCCGGCGTAATACCCTTTTTATAGATAATACCGTCCATATCGTCATCAGTCCAGGTCTCGGTCTTGCCGTTGGGATCTGTGATGGTTACGCTGAAGGGTACGTTGGAGATCAGCTTGGCGGTCTTTTTATTGTTAAATTTGATCTTCAGATCCTTCTGTACAGAGACCAGCTCCAGTTCTACCGTACCGCCGTTGGTGTACTCTGCCTCTTCATATTCCTTCTGTTCTTCCGGATCTTCTTCTACCGCATTGGCTGCCGCGATCTTTGCCATCTGTGCGTCTGCCACTGCCAGAAGTCCCTGCTCACCGATCATCTGGATGCCGTCCAGCTGTGTTCCCACGCTGACGAACTCCGATACCTGTCCATCCACTGCCCGGGCACTGGCATAGACACTTCCGGTCACGATAGCCAGAATCAGTACCGCCACTCCGGTAGCTGCCATGATCCGGTCCATGGTACTCAGGTTCAGGAATTTTGTCCAGATTACAGCGATTCCGCCCTGCTTTTTGCCCCCGGTCTTTCTCCTGCCCGTGGGAGCCGGCTCTTCCTCGTAATCCTCGTCGGCATAATACTCTTCATCGTCACTCTCTTCGATGTACTCCACATCATCGGCATAGTACTCCTCACCGTCTTCTTCTCCGGTGTGCTCTTCCTCATCAGCGTAGTACTCCTCACCGTCTTCTTCTCCGGTGTACTCTTCCTCATCAGCATAGTACTCTTCGCCGTCTTCTTCTCCGGTGTACTCTTCCTCATCGGCATAGTACTCTTCACCGTCTTCTTCTCCGGTGTGTTCTTCCTCATCGGCATAGTACTCTTCGCCGTCAGTCTCTTCCGGATACTCTTCTTCGTCGGCATAGTATTCCTCGCCGTCGTCTTCTCCGGTGTACCCTTCCTCATCGGCATAGTACTCTTCGCCGTCAGTCTCTTCCGGATACTCTTCTTCGTCGGCATAGTATTCCTCGCCGTCGTCTTCTCCGGTATATTCTTCTTCGTCCCAATCGTAACCATCCTGTACGTCTTCTTCCCAGTTACGATCCGGACGTTTTGTATGGTTAAATAATTTTTTCATCTGATCTATCCCTTCTGCTCATAATTCTCGGTGTAATAATTCCGTAACATTATAGCATTGTATTTTCCCCACATCAAGGCATTCACCCATTTCTTCAGAATTTCTTAAATCTTTCTAATATTATGGACTTTCTTTTCGTATAATAGTAAAATCAATATAACTCTTTTTACCACTACATTATTGAATTACCTGAAACGGAGAGAATACATGAAACGAAACAATAACAACCATAATATCCACGCATCTTCTGTGAATGACATGCCGGATATTGAGATTGTAGATCTGGAAAACGACACAATGCAAGACACAGATTCTGGTAATTTCCATTCCGGGAATACTCGTTCCGGTTCTGTGCACAATTTCCATACCGATTCCGATGACGACATAGAAGACCTTTACGTAGATGCCGATGAAGAAATCCCTGAGGGCGAAGAGTCTGCGGCCCCTGCCGGTATCCGGCGCTTTCTGAATTTTCACGTACTGTTTGCTCTCGTGCTTCTTATTGTTGTCGGCGTGGTAGGATACCGCGTCACACACTGGGGACAGAGGATCAGCCAGTCCGACATCTTCAAGGACGGACAGGGTTCCTACGACGACAGTTGGGATTCCATCCTTCCCCTGACCGACGAAAACGGTCAGATGATCATTAATGATGCTTCCAATATCGTTGTCTTCGGAAATGCTCCCTTCGCAGATGACAGGGACTCTTCCGACAATCTGGCCAATCTGATCGCCAAAGAGACCGATACCACCGTTTATAACTGTTCCATCAGCGGAAGTTACCTTGCTGCACAGCAGTTAAACTACGACCCCACCGTTGCCCCCATGGATGCTTACTGTCTCTACTGGCTGGTGAACCTGGCCGTTGGGGTTCCTCTGGATGGCTACTACACCGATGCAGCCAATGCTCTGGGCGACAAGACACCGGCCGAGGCAGAGGAAGTAATCAACACACTGAAAACTCTGGATTTCAACACGATCGACACCATTGCCATTATGTATGATGCTACCGATTATCTGTCCGGCAATGCCATGTACAGTGATGAGAATCCCACGGATCCCACGCAGTTTACCGGCAATCTGGAGGCCAGCATTGAAGTATTGCAGAACTATTACCCCCAGATCCGCATTATCGTTATGTCTCCGACCTATGCATATGCTGTGGATGAGAACGGCGACTATGTAAGCTCCGATATGTATATTTACAACGGCCGTGATGTCTTATCCACTTATGTGATCAAGGAATGTTACTCCGCCAATATCCACAGCGTATCCTTCATGGATAACCTGTACGGCAGCATTACCGAAGACAATGCCGATGAATATCTTGTCGACAATCTGCACCTGAATGTAAAAGGACGTAAGCTCATCGCCAAACGTTTTGAATACTTCCTGAATTACTATTCCAAGGATTATGCATCCCAGGAAAAATAATTCCGGTCAAAAAAGGCTCCCGAAGCAGCCAGTTACTTTGCTGCTCCGGGAGCCACTTGTTTTTCCCTGAAATCTCATTCCTTCATAAAGTAATACAGATCCACTGTGGAATCTTTGTAGATCACATATCCGTGCATTCTTCCGAATTCTTCAAATTCCTGATCCTGCATCTTCCCCACCAGTTTTTTATCTTCCGACAGGATCACATAGGCGCAGGCCTCTTCTCTGGCCAGTTCTGCCAGCTCCTGTGCATCAATGACCTCCTGCTCCATAACATCATAAAGATCATTCTGCACCGTCCACTTGCTCACCATAATGTCCCTGCCGTAGGGCATACAAATCACATTGGAATACTGTCTCACATACTGCAGCAGTTCTCCCGGGAATGCCGCCATGACTTCTCTGCCCGGAACCTCAATGGTATCACAGATATCCACAACGCTCTGGGGTACATGATACGCATTTTCCGCCTTCTGAAAATTGGGATTCCTGTAGATCAGACTGCCGGATATCGTAAACAGCACAATAGCCAACGTTATCCCCACATATCTTTTTCTACCGGCGAGTTTTCCACAAAGCTGCACCGTACCGAAAGCAATCACCGGTGTCACAGGCAACAACCACAGGATCCGGTAATAGATTTCCCCATCCGCCATCTGAGAGACGATCTTCGCCACCAGCGGATTAAAAAAGACAAGCAGCAATACTAACGGCACATAAAGAAACATCACCCGGATATATTTTCTTTTCTCTGTGAGCCACAGATACAGCAGACTCACCAGGAACCACAGAACGATCAGTCCGGTCCCCATATATTCCTGAAACAGCTTTAAAGCATCCATTCTTCTCCTCCGGTCCTATCATCCCAACAGCAAATACATTCCGGCATACACAATGCAGGGAATACAACAGCCGATCAATGGCAGTATGAGTTTCCATTTTCTGTAACTGACCGCACCACAGAGCCCGGCCGTTCCCACCAGCATGCATGCCAGCAATGCTCCCATGGTACTGGCCAGACAGCAGGCCGTCATCACAGATCCCAACAGCACCCAGAAACCGACAGTGATCTTCTGTTCTTCCTGTATTTTTCGAAGCAGTGTCAGCAGCAGGAAAAATATCATGGGGATCAGGATACTTCCCAATGCAGCCTTCCCCTGTCTGCTCCTGGCAATCATAAAATTCTCTACAGTATAATAAGAATAATCTCCGAAAAGCACCAGCACTTCCGTACAGAGTAAAAATGCAGGCAACGCCCATTTCTTCCGGTATGCGCCCTCTCCTGCGAATAATACCCTGCTTCCCAGAAGATAGAATACTCCGTAAGTCATGGAGATCAGAGCGACCGGCACCAGAGTCTTCGCCACGATCACCGTAGTGATGCCGGTCATCTGGGCCAGCCATGCGATCCAGATAGGAAAAGGTGCCAGCCCGTGTCTCACATCCAGTTCCGTATGCATTCCCGTATAAGGGATCTTCTGATACATCCTGCCGGATTCCTCTGCCGCTGCGGAGATTGCCACATAATAGGCATCGTCACCATCACCGTAGACCATCAGCACTGCCAATACCAGCTGCACCAGCAAAAGCACACCAGCCAGCACCCACAAAATAATCTCTGCTTTCTCCGGCTTTGCTTCCCGGACTGCCCGCAGAGTACGGGACTGCCGGAAATACCGGACCGTTGCCGCTGCCAGCAGCACCAGGATGTAGCCGCAATAAGCTACGGTCACCATCCACATACGGCCTTCCAACAGGATCACCGGCACACAGATCACCTGAAATCCCGCCCATAGCAGCATCTGACCACTAATCCACAGAAATACCGGATTTCTACAGGGTTTATCCACATTTAAAAAACAATTTCCCACCCATGCCGGTATCGCTACCAGCAGAACGGCAAGCCACAGCAAACGAACTGCGATCATGTTTCAACCTCATTTCTGTCTTCTTATCATTTCATTCCTTATCTGGAAAACATATATATCATATCTCCGTGCACGCCTTCCGAAAGCAGAAGTTCCTCCGACGTATAACCATACTTATCCCGGAGCACAGACACTGTTGCTTCTTTATCCACACCCGGTTTAATCAATACGATCACCCGGTCCAGTGCCTCCACGGATTCCGTATCCTTACGTTCCTTCAGTTCCTCTGCCGTTACCAGCAAAGTTTTGGTGTAATGCATAAATTCCGGCAGGTTCTGATAATAGCCCACTCCCGCATAAACGCAGATGCATGGGAACTCCTCATATTCTTCCGCCAATGCTTCCTGTCTGGCATATCCCTGATAGAGGTATTCCCCATCATAGGCCGCAAGCCGCAGCCCCTGTACCACCACGAGCAACAGCACCAGCATGCCTCCCACGATCTGTTCTTTCCATCCGGAGATCTCTGTCAGTTTTTTTCCAAGGAGACACAATAGCAAAGCAAGCAGCAATGCCACAAACGGAAACAAAGGCATAATATAGCGGTCCACCAGATACGGTGACATGCGGGATGCCAGCAGAAAATATCCGGCCACCGGCACCATCAGCATCCAGGCCGCATCTCTTCCGGAATTTTCACCTTTCTGTTCCTGTTTCCCGGCCCGGAAGCTCAGATACAGCTTTCCCAGAAGCAGGATTGTGCCGGCGGCACATCCGCAGGTCAGAAGAGGCGCTCCCACTGTCCGATCCGCCAGAATTCTGCCAAATGCAGCCAGTCTCTGTCCGTAACCGGCAAATCCAGAGGCCAGATTGCCGAGAGCTTCCGTCCCTCTTCCGCTGGAGAACACATCCGAAATTGCAAAAGGGAACAATACCAGTCCGATCACTGCAGCGATCACCATGGACCGGATATAGCACCATAATTCTTTGTTCCTGTGCCGGTACAGCAGGATCACTGCGGTAACCGCCGCCAGCAGAAGGCAGTAAAACAGGAAAAAATACTGTGTCAGGAAACCCAGCACCGTAATAGCGATAAGGCCCTTGTTTTTCTTGTCAAACCCGTTATTCTTCCATTTTTCCACATGGACGGAAAACAGGGCGACACACAGACAGGAAAGCAGTCCATACATACGGATCAGCAGCACCGTAGCCAGTGCTCCGGTACTCATTCCATAGAGAAGCACCGCCAGGATCCCCAGCTGTCTTCCCTTTCCTTCCAGGGAAAACACATCTGCCAGCTGTCTCCCCAGCCGCAGTAAAAGCCACAATGTAATTCCCAGACAGACCAGATTGATGCTGCATCCAAGCCACGGTGACAATGTTCCCCGAAAGACAGAACTCATGGTATGCAGCAGCATAAAATGTACCGGCGGATGATTGTCATCTTTTACATTAAAATAAACCGACAGGTAATCAAAGGCATCTTTCTGATCCACCGTAACATAATCCTGAAACTGCCGGTCCGTGATCCAGACCGGTTCCTCATAGACATCTGCTTTATAAGACAACAGCTTGCTGTTTCCCCGGTTCCTAAGCACATCTGTTACTGTATTTTTCAGATTCTCCAGAACCTCTCCCGCACTGTCCCCCTCGATCTCCTCGTTCACGAATTTGGCCAGACGCCCTTCCGGCTGGGTAGGTACGATCCAGGGATTATACCTGGCATTTGCCAGTTCAAAGCTCAGAAGTTCGTCCATGTGATAGCCTTCCTTCCGGCTGACTCCCGCACCCATCAATACCAGGCACAATATAACTGCCAGCAGTTCCGGCAGGATTTTTTTCCATTTATCCCGTTTTTCCTGTCCAATCATAGGATCTTCCCATCTCCGTTATTATTCATTATCCATTACCCGATAGAGATAAATGCGGTAATAGCTGTTCTCTGTCTCAAAGGCCTCCGGCCTCATCAGTTCCAGACCGGTATCCTCACTGTGATCGATATAGGCTGCTGACAACAGATAGCTTCCGCCCAGCTGCCTCAGACTTTCCGCATCGATCGTATAGTCCTGAAAATAAAAGCCACCTTTTTCGATCGTATAATAGCCGGGGCATTCCGCGCTGAACAAATAGCAACGATTCCCCCAATGGTCAAAGCTGTCTTCCAGATATTCACTCTTGTCCAGCTCCGGTGCAATGATCTCCCGGAAACGGTGCTTGTACTCCAGAGAATAGTTATTTGAATAGCCGTCCAGACAGTAAAATCCATGATACAATGCCGCAGCGGGATCGATCCCCAGACTTACGACCCGGTAATCCTGTGGTTCTTCCCCGGTATTCTCCCGCAGGTACTCCTGTACCTCTGTCTCTTATACACATCTGACGCTGCCGACGAATAGAGAGGTGTAGATC
>ERZ1504182.848-NODE-848-length-7395-cov-2.924932_pt1 | contig 7395 bp, 9 predicted proteins | sample MGYA00574902_ERZ1504182 | MGnify/ENA primary metagenome ERZ1504182 (study PRJEB39906, sample SAMEA3182116) | gut metagenome | biome: human; feature: gut; material: Stool; isolation source: human stools | place: Canada | collected 2014-02-25 ... | reverse complement strand
TCCTACGATGATGATTCTTATTTTGCAAATGAAAATATGTCATGTTACGAATTTGAATTTTTGAAAGGTTGCATAAAGAAACTGAAAGTTGACGATCAAGAGATTCTTTATTTAAAGTTTTCGTGTGGTCTTGAATATTCTGAAATCTCAAAAACGCTTGGCATTACATCTGCCACAGCAAGAAAACGTCTGCAGTATGCCAAAAACAGATTGAAGATATTACTTGAAAAGGGTGATTTATAACATGAATAATTTTTCATATTTTTCAAAAGCTCTCGATGAAGTCGTAGATGCCAGATTGGATGATTATGTTGAAACTCTTGAAGTAGACAAACGATATGAATTTTCGGAAAAGTACAATAAAAAAATAAACAAACTTATAAAACACAGAGAAAAGCCCTATTTTACTCTGATATGCACGACCGGCAGACGTGTTGCTTGTTTTGTTACAGCATTGTTGATCCTATCTTTTTCTTCGCTTAGCGTAAAAGCTGTGAGAGAGGCAGTTTGTAATTTCTTTATGAATATTTTTTCAGACCATACGGAGATTATAGCAGACAGTGAAATTGTGAATTCATATCCGCATTCGATTGATGAGGAATATCATATATCTTCACTTCCCAATGGATTTAAACAAGTCGACTATGATAAAATGGAAAATTCAATTATAATAACATACTTCAAGTATGATGATTATATCTTTTTTGAACAATACACAAAAGATGCATATCTTAGTAATTATGATAATGAACAGTCAACATTTGAATCATATACAGATGAAAACGGACAAGAGTATCTAGTTCATAATACAGATCATGATCATACATTTATATGGGACAATGGTAAATATATTTTTGAAATATGCAGCAACTTAGACAAACGATCTGTGTTGGAATTGTGTGAATCCACAAAAATAAAGTAAATTAATAAAAACATATCACAAACAAACAATTTTCATTATCATAGTAGGTGTAGGAGAAAATAAATCTCTTGCACCTATTTTTTTGTGAAAGGAGGAACTTACATATATGAAAAAAGTGATATCGACAATTATATCAGTTGTTATTGTGCTATGTCTGTCACTTACAGCTTTTGCCGAACCCGAACTGCAAACGCCTTCTGACGATGACATTTCTGTTTGTTATTTATACACAGATAAAATATCAGGTACATTGTCAATCTCCAACAAGGCTGCAACTTGTAAATCCACTGTACGTGGTATTTCAGGTACAACTACTAAAATCGTTATAACTCAAACACTTCAGAAGAAAAATGGATCTTCATGGAATAAATACAGTAGTTGGACAAAAACATTCAACAGTTGGTATGCGATTTATTCAAATTCCAAAGAGTCTTTAAGCAGCGGTACTTATCGTGTAAAGACAGTTGCTAAGGTCTATAATGGCTCTGCCTATGAGACCATAACTATTTACAGCAAAACAGTGTCCTGCTAAAATAATAGGCTGTGCACAGAAAGGACAGGTGATTCCAATGCAGTAATAAAATTTATATAATCCAAAATCAAAAAACAAAACATTGACATTCAAATATTTGGATGTTATAATAAGAAAGGACGTTTAATATGAAAAAGATCGTAAAAAGGATCGCAGCTATGTGTGCTGCTGTTATGATGATGAGTTCTATGGCTATTGGGGCTAGTGCGTATGAAGCCATAAAATACGGCAGAGCAGTTGGTGGTTCTGGCTCAAATGCTTATATTTCATGTTTTGTAACAGGAATAAGAACAAATTCAACTGTAGCTGGTCAAGCTTGGACTAGGACATCAAGTAACAATAACAATGTTTACAATCCAAATTGTAAATACAGCGGTTATGTTTATGCAAGTGCCTCTGTTGGTGGTACTGGTTGTGGATCATCTCACTCTGACACAGGTAAAATTGAGCATTCGTTTGGGTTAAAAGGTTGTACATCTTCAAAGTTAGTAAAAACTGTACATATTTATAATGATAAGGTACATGGCAATTACAGCACAACGCTTTCCGTTGATAGTCAATAATAGAACTTGAGTGTGAATTATGAAAACTAAAATTATTATCGCAACAGCCGCAGTTATAATTGCCGCAGTTGCAGTTACACTTTTCATTTCTCTTGGCACAAAATCCGATAAGGCGGTTTCTTCTGAAAAGGGTCAACAAGAACTTTCTGCTTCTCCCACAAACCTTTTGTGTCCTGAAGCTTCTTCTACTGCATTTGCAAACAATTTTGTGTATTACAAAACCTATGACGGCATTGCAGAATATGATATCGAATCCGACAGCCTTGCAATGATAAAAGTCAAGCTTCAAGAGTATTCAAACCTGTCCTGCTATACCATATATGACGGCGTTATATACGCTGTAAGGTCAGTGTATAATTCTGCTACGCAAAAAGAAGATTACAGCATTGTCACAGTGGATTACAACAGCGGTGAAGTCACGGAAGTGTATTCTGCACCAAAGGACAGCATATTAGGCTGTATGTCTATGGACAAAGACGGAGATATCTATTTTGTTGAGGGCAAATACAAAAAGGGCGAGACCGACGAGAACGGATTCAGCACAGGCTATTCGCTATATAAATACGCTCTCAAAAACTCTGACAAAAGCGAGATAACAAAAGCCAATACCTATTACATAAGCGACGGCAAGCTTTATTTTACAAGGCTTTGCCCAAAGACGGATACAGTCCGCCTATTTATAGCTCCACTTTCAGACCCTCAGAACGTCAAGGATACAGGCATTGATGTTGGCTCTCAGATAAGCGAAAATACGCCGTATATGTATTATCCGGCCGACGGAGATGTGTATTACTCTAATGGCAAAAACAAGCTGTATAGGTATAATGAGGATAATGAAAAAAGTGACACAGTTTGCACTTTTAAAGACAAATCTTTTGTAAGATATTTTCAGTATTTCAATAACACTATGATAGTGCTTGTTCGTGAGCCAAATGATAATGGCAAAATGTATCAGTATGTGCTTTATTATCTTGATAACGATAATAAACCGCAGAAGATAATTGATGATGCTAAGCTCAATGAAAAGTATTTTTACGGCTATGAGTATATCGACTATATGACAATATTCAATAACTGTGAGGATTATTTCCTTCTTTCGACCTATGATCCCGACGCTGATACAGCCGCTTATCTTGTGGATAAAGATTTTAAACTGCACAAGTTTATTTCAAACGGCGAATGGGATTATGATACATATGCAGAGATACAGTCAGAAATGTAAGAGCTTGATGTTTGAGGTGTGACGATTTGAAACTTCTCAGATTTATGATAAGAAAAGATATGGCGAAGTCAGCTTTGATAAGCTTATTGCTGGCTTTGCTTTCCTGCGCCTTTTTGATATCTGTACTCAGACCTTCTTATGCTTATGGCGAAAAATACATGACCTATCTTAAAGGCGGCTCGGAAACTGTAAGCCAAGACGCTCAAAAGCTTGCTGATGAGCAAAACGCTCTTAACAACGAGATAAACGACTATCAGAATAACCACAACACAGGCGGTGTAAAGCAGGCTGAATTGCCTGTGGAACTTGAGGAAAAGATAATAGATTTCTCTCAGAAAAATTCACAAGCAGGCGCAGGACTTGACAGTATGTTTTCTCTTATTGAGGGAGAGCTATATTCCCAGCAAAATGCTTTGAAGCTCATTTCCGAGCGTGTGCGAGGTTACAGCCGAAATGCAAGACGTGGCGTTACGGATGAGTATTCTTTGAAGCTTTCCGACAAGCTCATCAGCGATTACAACGCCGTGATAACAGACCTAAAAAAGTCGGACGATATCATTGACACCAGAGCCGCTGACGGCTTTGAAAACTATATGTCATCGGAAATTTTGATACCGTTCGGCGTTTATTTGCTTCTTTTCAGCATTTTTTCATCAGAGATACAAAGCGGCAGGATAAAAAGCTTTGGAATAACCAAAACGGGCGTGAGGAAATTCTCACTTTTCAAGCTTTGTACTGGCTTTGTTGCTGTAATAATTCTTGTTTTGATAATTTACACTGTGGATATTATAACTCTATTTATTTACGATACAAACGGCTTTAAACTTGATATGCCATTGCAATATCTGAGCGGTTTTGAACTAAGTTCGGCGAATATGAGCTTTGGCGGATATCTAGTTGCAGTATTTGCCGCAAAACTTGTTTATGCGCTTTTCACCGCAAGTATTGTTATGTTTCTTTCAATGCTTTGCAGAAAGACCATACTTGCAGGAGCGGTCTGCCTTGTGCCAATATTTGTACCATTATATCTGAAAACCACAAGCTTTTCCAACCCTGCCGTTGACATTTTAACAGGCAATTACACCAATATGCTCAATGAAACGGGTTATATGAATTTCTGGGGAATACCTGCACGAGAATACGTTGTTTATTTTGCTATCATATTCATCATGACCGCATTTTTTGTCGCAGGGACATATCTCCTTGCTGAAAGGCAGGTGGGATAATGAAAAGTATGTATAGTTATCAGACTTCACGGCTCATAAAGAAATTCTGGCTGCTTTTTGTCATAGTGATAATTTTTTCAGCTTCCGCAAAATTCACAGTGTATCGTAGCTTTAACGCTTCTAATAACCTTGTATATATGAACAAAGAAACGGCGGAGATATACAATGAACTTATAGAAAATTCCGCAGATAAGACCCTTGAACAGTGTGACGAATACATAACGGAATATGAGATGAGAAGTTACGCAAGCGGTTATAATAATAACATTACAGCCGCCGTGAACAAATATAAAACAGAGCTTCGCAGTTGTTTTATGGTCGAAAGCATCAGAAACTATGCTCGCACAGGCAGGGGTCTTACAGACGCTAATATACCTACCGACCTTGTGAAAAACAGCCGACTTTACGCTGCCTTTCCAACTCCACAGGTGATAAATGACGAGCCGTTTTTGAAGTTTCTTGAATTGCAGGCGGTAGATATTATGCCGATATTTGTGCTGTTGCTTGTGGGTGTTTTTGTTGCGGACAGTTACGAAAAACGAATGGATCAGCAGATAAGGATATCTAAAAATTCGTCAGCGTTTTTTAAGTCACGAGAGATAATTTTATCAGTGGCGATATTTATAATGTTCACGCTAAGCTTTTTCGCCGACCTTATTTTAAGCGGAACTTTACAGCAGAGCGAATACAGCACCTCATCTTTACAAAGCGTGTGGCAATTTGACCTTGCGCCTTTAATGCTAACTGTTAGAGGCACAATAATATGGCTATATGTCACAAGGCTTATGTCGCTTTTTATAACCTACGGCATTTTCGTGCTTGTGGCAAAGCAAGTGCGCTCTGTGAAAAAATATGTTATGCTGACCTCTGGGCTGATAGCGGTCATGTCCGCCGCCGCACATTATGTGGGAGCACTTTCGCCTTATATGTTTGCGGCTGTCACAAGCGTAAATGGGCAGCTTAACAACCTTGACTATATGAGGGCTTTTGATTGTTCGGAAGCGGTAGCTGTATTCATATATCTTGCAGCGATTTTGAGCGGACTGACTGCATGGAGATACAGCGGATATTATGAAAAAAGCTTTGACCGATAAGGAGTGGTGATGATATGAGCGTTTTAAGAGTAGAAAACTTATCCAAAAGATACGGCAAAAAGCAGGTGCTCAAGGGCATAACCTGCGAATTTCATACGGGCATAAACGCTTTGCTTGGACCAAACGGCGCAGGCAAGACCACCATAATGAACTGCATATCGGGCGTGATAAAAAAGTCGGGCGGCAGCGTGACCCTTGACGGGCAGGACGTTTTTGAAATGGGCGAGAAATATCGTGAAAAGCTGAGCTTTCAGTTTCAGTATCAGCCATTTTATCCAAGCTACACCGCCCATGAATTTCTCAGATTTTCGGCTCTGTTAAAAGGAATGCCTGAGCCGCTTATTGAGGACGAGATAAGACGTGTGCTGGGGCTTGTGAATCTGTCTGAAAATCTTGATGACAAGATAAAGTCATTTTCTGGCGGAATGAAACAGCGCCTTGCCATTGCACAGACTATCCTTAACTCCCCCGAGATACTGATTTTTGACGAGCCTTCTGCTGGTCTTGACCCATTCGAACGTGAGCAATTCAAGAGGATAATGGTGCGACTTAAAAAGGACAGCATTATAATAATTTCCACCCATATCGTTTCTGATATTGACACCATAACGGACGACCTGATCATACTTAACAAAGGCTCTGTTATCGCTAATGACAGCCCAGAGGCGCTTTTTGAGCATATAAGGGGTATGGTGTGGGATATTCCCAAAGAGGATATTGGTTTGCTGCCTATCGAGAACATTTATTATGAGGACACTAAGTCAAAGACCATATCAAAGACAAAGCCCACTCCAAACGCTGTTATAAGCGAGCCGACTATGAATGATCTTTATTTCTGCGGACAGCTTGACGGGGGAGTGTTTGAGTGAGGAGATAATTCAGATAATGATGTCTACTCTGAACGATAGTTGCCTCTTATCTTCAGTAATTAGGCTTTGTCCTCTGCGAAAAAATTTGTAAAGAAAGGATAAAATATGCTTATAAACCACAACCAAAATATGCTTTGTCTTGATGAATTTGATATACTTGAACTGCGTGAAAAATGCAGATGAGTGTGATTATCTTTTTGTTGTTTCGCCTAAAATTGAAACAAAGATATGCACTAAATAATGAACATTATACAGCTCTTAAGATAAGAGGTCACAAACATTTGTGTAAAGACTGTGGAAGTATTTTTGTTGACAGATTCAATACACTTGATCTTTGCTTAAAAATGACTAACAGACTTAGGTGTAAGATCCAGCAATTATCATTAACAAAACCATTTAAGCATATTGCAAGAGACGGGAAAGGTTATTCGTTTGAAATTCTAAGAGGAAAGGTTCTGTATGGTCAAGCCTATAAAACCAAAGCCATTTTTTCTTATAATAAATTTTCTCCGACAGTACACTATGTAACTGGTCATTCGACCCGCTCGTCATTAAATATGATCCAAAATCTTATGAATTCGTACAAACAGATATCAGGAGCCGATATTGATAGGTTAAAATTAGGACTATTCTGAATAGAATAAGCTGCCACAGATTTTTTCTGTAGCAGCTTATTTTTGTTTATGCTATTCCTTCTTGCGAAGATATCCGTCATCATCATATTTCTTAGCTATATGCTGTGCAGCTTGCCAATCGCCCCATTTGTCTACAGCCTTATCCCAAAGTTTATCTATTTGCTTTGGCGGAACGTATTCCAAATTGCCATATATTATTTCCATTTCTCTTTTGGTATAATGTTGCGACCTGACTATATACCAAAAATCATCAAGATCGATCAAGTTTTACACCCTCTTTTTTTATTTAATGCAATACCTGTCTCTTATACACATCTCCGAGCCCACGAGAC
>ERZ1504182.771-NODE-771-length-7917-cov-3.694098_pt1 | contig 7917 bp, 9 predicted proteins | sample MGYA00574902_ERZ1504182 | MGnify/ENA primary metagenome ERZ1504182 (study PRJEB39906, sample SAMEA3182116) | gut metagenome | biome: human; feature: gut; material: Stool; isolation source: human stools | place: Canada | collected 2014-02-25 ... | reverse complement strand
GCTGCCGCATGATCATATTCATTCGCAAAAATAATATTACAATTTTCATTTCTAACAAATGTGTTATTTTCTCTATTATAGTAGAAACCAAAGGTTAATCCACCTGCTCCTGAAAATAAATCAACAATCCTCATTTGCGACACCTCAATCCAAAATGTGCACAATACACCTAGTATATTTATACTATACCTTGCCACGTTTTTTATCAAGAAAAATCTTCATTTTGTGATATTAACATTATTATCAGCCATATAAAAAGCAGATATTACAAACACTCTGCAATACCTGCTCATTTTAGTTTGTTATTAAATTTATAACCGACACCCCAAACCGTCTGTATGTAAACTGGCTTGCTTGGGTTATCTTCTATCTTTTCCCGTATGTTGCGAATATGACTCATGACAATATTGTAATCGCCGGAATATGGTTCTTTCCAAACACTATCATATATCTGCTCTTTGCTAAACACTCTGCCTGGATTGTTGGCTAACAACAATAGAATTTCAAACTCAGTATATGTCAGTTCAATCTCATTTTCCTCACGAACCACGTTCCGCTTATACTTGTCAATACAAAGTCCTTCAAATTGAAGTATACCTTTATCTTCATATTCCAAAATCTCTGTTCTATTACCTATACACGACAAAATACGGGTAAGAGTATCCTCTTCATTCTCCTCAAATGTTAATAATAAAACTTTCACATTTTTATATCTCTCCTACCAACTATGCATCATAATTCGTTGATTGTTGCCGTAATTGCCATATTGCGGATACGTTTTGCTGGAGCATATATCGCCACAATACATGAGAAAGCAACCAGTAAAAGTACAATTGCAATAGCAGTAAAAGGAATATTCCATGAACCGCCAAAATGAGTAATAACAACCTTTGCATAAATCAGATAGTGAAGTAGCAGCCCAAGTACAATTCCGGCAGCTGTGCCGCAGATAGCATATGTGACTGCTTCAGCAGTTATCATCTTCGCAACCTGCCCGCTTCCCATACCAACAGCACGCATAGCTCCATATTGCTTTATCCTTGCAGATACACCCATGGAAATACTGTTTGTAATATTCAGCACCGTAATCAGAGAAATGATTGCCAGAAAGCCATATGATGCAATTCGGAATACCCAATAAGAACCGTTGATGTCACTATTTTCTTCCCGGTTATCTACAAATAAATAATCGCCCGCCAAATCACGAATTTTACTTACTGCCGCCTCCGATACATCTTTTTTCAATACTACACTTATCATAGCAAATCTGCACTCTCCCGTCAGACGCATAAAGGTTTTTTCCGAGCAGACCACAGTCGGTGCACCGCTGACACTTCCTACACCCTCGGAAGTAACGCAGACAATCTCAAGTTCTTGGTTTCCAATCTTAATTTTATCCCCGACATCCAAACGGTTATCTTGATTATATACTGCCATCGCATAATTCCCATCTTCATAAACTCTTGATATATCACCGCTGATTACTGACTTCTTGAATGTATCAAGCAGAGTCTTATCATGGGAAAACAAATCAATTTCTGTTTCATTGCCATTAACCTCAACGGATAATGCTGTGCGTGTCATCATACCAAAAGCCGATTCTACGCCCTCTATTTCAGCTATTTTTTCCGGAAGATTCCCATCCAAAGAATTCGTGTCATCTTGGCTTGCAATTGTAATATCCGGTGTGAATTTGCTGGTCACTGATGGGAGAAGCTTATGCACAAGATCAAGGCAGGCAGAAAATGCCAAAAAAAGCACGATCATAAGTGCGAAGGATCCTGTCATAAGGAATAAATTTTTCTTCGTGCCGGTTGCATGATGGATGCCCAGTGATGTTTCAACTTTTAAAAATCTTGTTTTGGCTGCATGATTAACATTTTTAGACATATCTGCATTGCCAGATACCGCCGCAACCGGAGAAACCATAGCTGCTTGCTTCGCCGGAGAATGGGCTGCAATAAATACAGTAATGACACCAACTAAAGCGCCGCAAAGAATACCGTTTATACTTACCGCAAAAAGTGGCATATCAACCCATTCACCTTTCACAAAAAACCTTAAGATTGCACATAATATCCAACAGGTCACTATCCCTAATACACAGCCCATCGGGATTGCCGTTTTACACCAGTTTAGTGCTTCAAGCCTGACAAAACGGATTATCTGCTGCTTGCTTGCACCAATACAACGCATCATACCGAAAAACTTTGTCCGTTGTGCCACATTGCTATTCATACAGCTTGAAATCATAAATACACCTGCAATCAATATAATAACAAAACAAGCCACTGCCAATGGATAAAGTCCATTTACACTTTCGTTACTGCTGGCTCCCAACATTCCTAAAACAGCTGTATTCTCCTTTACATTTTCGGCAGTCAGATTATATTGTTGCATTATATCTGCAATCGTTTTCTTCAGACCGTTTTCATTTTGGAAACGAATGTAGAATTGAGATGCAGACTCTATACCGTTAAGCCTACGGATTTCGTCAAAAGCCTTCCGATTCATAAACACACAGCATCCACCAATAATATCGTTATACTCTGTATCATCCTCATAAAATCCGGAAATGGTATATTTAACGTCTCCCATAGGAGTATCTAAAGTAATTTCATCTCCAATCTTTACACTAAAAAGTTCTTTTGCATCAGCACTAAGAGCAACTTCATTTTCATTCTGCGGGTACACTCCCTCTGTCGGATACTTCATAATATCTGTAATGTAGCTTTCCTCAATGCCATATAAAACTGCATTTTTACCATCTATGTAATAATTCTGTTCTGCATCGGTATTTATCTCATCGTACCAAGAAGAAACTGCAACTCCAGAGTTCTTTCTAATCTGTTCTGCTTCATCCTCCGAAACATTTTGTAAAGCAATATGCCAGTCTCCATGATTATGACGCATTGCTGTTGTTTCTGCATCCGTCCACATATCAGCCATAGAGAAGATAGATGTTACGAGAAACACCGCAAGAATGATACAAATTCGTGTCATTCGACTCTGACGTTTATGTACTTTTGCAGAGATGGGCACAAGACTTAAATAACTTCTCATTCCCTACACCTCCCGAAATCAGTTAGTACACCATCTGATACCTGCAATACACGATCTGCAGTCTGTGCGATGCTGCGATTGTGAGTAATCATGATGATAGTCTGTTCGTATTTTTTCGATGCCTCTTTCAGCAATGCAATGACCTCACTACTGTTCTGTGTGTCCAGATTTCCTGTCGGCTCATCAGCGAGTATGAGTGACGGTCTGGTAATAAGTGCTCGTCCAATCGCTACTCTCTGCTGTTGACCACCGGATAACTGGCTCGGCAAGTGATTTCTGCGCTCCTGCAAATTCAGAACAGTAAGCAGTTCTTCCAGATACTTCTTGTCGGGTTTCTGATAATCAAGAAGTACCGGAAAAATAATATTCTGCTCTACAGTAAGCTCCGGAACAAGATTGAACGCCTGAAAGATAAAGCCAATATTTCTGCGCCGGAACACAGTAAGTTTTCGATCATTCATGGAGAAAATATCCTTTCCATCAATCATTACCTTGCCCGACGTTGGCGTGTCCAGAGCACCAATCATGTTTAGGAGTGTACTTTTTCCAGAACCAGACTCCCCGACAATCGCTACATACTCACCTTTTGGAACGGAAAAACTGACATTTTTCAATGCCTTCACAGCGGTCTCTCCGCTGCCATAGGTCTTACAAATATTATTGACCTCTAATAAGTTCATAGTGCAAACACCTCTTTCTCAATGATTTTAATATTAGGCAGGTTGACTTTGCCCCTGTCCTATGTCTGAAAGAATAGCACATGAATATTACTGCAAGGCTACAGTCAGCCTACAATTTTGTAGGAATCAGAAAATTCATTGTGAAAGTCGTCCCTCTGCCCAATTCGCTGTCAACCTCAATGGAGCCGCTATGTGCTTCAATGATTGCTTTTGCCAAAGGCAGACCAAGTCCAATTCCTTGCTTATCCTTTGAAAAACGGCTACGATAAAACCTCTTGAAAATATGGTGTAAATCCTCCGGGTGAATCCCGTAGCCGTTATCTTTTATAGAGATTTGAACGGCATTGGATAAAGCTTTCCATTCAATGCGAACTGTATCCCCATTTGCTGTATGGTCGAGCGCATTTTTTACAATATTATCTATGGCTTCGATCAGCCAGTCTCGGTCACAAAGGAGTGAAATATCCTCTGATCCAGACAAAAGGATTTCCTTCTGTTCCTGTCTGGCCCTATATGCAAAATGCAGTTCAACATCCTGCATCATATCAGCTACGCTCTCCATACTTTTCTCAATCACAATGGAGCCGGCATCCAGCTTTGTAATCTTTAAAAGACTTTGAACCAATGTTTCAATACGATCAAGTTCCTGTTCTGATAGTGTGGCAAATTCTTTTATGTTTGGCAGTTCCTCCGCTTCATCCTGCAACAAACCATTATAAATATTCAGTGCTGCCAACGGCGTTTTCAATTGATGCGATATATCAGATATAGTATTTTTCAAAAATTCCTTTTCCCTTGCTTCATTCGCTGCATGGGCGTTTAACACCGCAGCTAGTGAATTTATTGAATGGAATAATCTATATAATTCGCCCTCATCATCACATTCAATACGGGCATTTACATTTCCTGCAAGATAAGAATTAATCTGTGATACCGCATCCTCCAACATTTTGTTTTGTCTGAGAAAATACAAAAAACAGACCATCAAAATTGCAAACGTTGTCAATAAAGAAAGTAACAGTACCCAAAAAGAAAATTTCTCATACAGCACCCAAATCAATACTTCCGTCAGGACAAGGAAATTTACAAGAACGACCATTATTGCAAGAAAAAAATGTTTTATGTCTTTATTTACAAATATTTTCATAGAACACCTCAACCCAAAACATTCCACTTATAGCCCATACGTCGTACCGTTAATAACATTTGCGGTTCACTCGGATTATCCTCAATCTTCATTCTCAATCTGCGCATATATACAGTAAGCGTACTGCTGTCAATATAGTTACCCTCACAATCCCACAGCTTATCCAGTATCTGTTCCTTTGTAAGTACCACATTGGGATTTTTCATGAACAAACAAAGCAGCTTATATTCTGCGGCAGTCAAATCAATCAGCTTCTCATTTTTGAATACTTGTCCCTGCAGCAAAAGCACCTTAATTCCATTTGATTGCAGTTCTGTATCAGTTGAATTAAAGTCCTTTGCTCTCCGAAGCAAAGCATTTATTCTTGACACCAAAACTCCCAACTTAAATGGTTTTGTGATGTAATCATCACCACCAATATCCAGCCCCATAATAATATTCATTTCCTCGTCAGAAGCAGTCAAAAAGATAATCGGCACTTTTGAAACTTGTCTAACTTTTTCGCAAAATTCAAAACCTGTACCATCGGGCAAAGATACATCCAAAACCAGTAAATCATACTTGCCCTCACCCCATAACTCATTTGCTTCTTTTAGTGTTCTGGCAACAACTAATTCAAATCCTTGTTTTTTGAACGCAAAAGAAAGCCCATTGATTAAACTTAAATCATCTTCAAGCAGTAATATTTTACTCATGTTTATTTTCCTTTCTTCTACCATCCTTAGGTTTTTGCGCTGATTTGGGTATCAGCCAAACCGTTCCCATCTTTACAGCACCGGGAATACGTCCGGCAGAGCAATAATAATTTATCCACCGAGGTGTTACACCCCATTTTTCACTAGCTTCTTTTAATGTCATATAATCCATATCTATCCCTCCGAATGTTATTATAATTCGCTCTTTCGAATAATACAATATTATGTATAATGACAAGTTCTCCACCCATGAGTGCCTAAAACAAACTTAGTGCTTTCTTTTTCTTTGTTTAGAATATACGCTCCGCAACATCCTTGTTATTTTCAAGTTATTTATTATGTATCAACGGCTGCTTCTTCAACATCGCCTTCTGCGTCTTCCACACCTGTTCCATAATCGCCTTCACTTCTGCCATATCCTCTTCATAAACATTCCCGGTGCTGTTAACTCTCTTCGCAATCTGGTTCAGATTTCCACTGATTTTTCCAAGTGTTTCGTTGTATTGCCTTAGATAAGAATAATCCACATCATAAACAAATCCAAAGAGTATTAGTGTCCTGATATAATCCGAAACACTCTTCCGCTTTGACAACTCCACCTTCCTGTCCAGGATATTTTTTTCGTTATCACTCAAATAAATCTTCAGCTCATTTTTCCTCGTTCTGTTTGCTCTATCCTTTGCCATATCGTTCCATCCTTTCAAATGATTTTAAGGGTTAGGGAATTCTCCCCAAATGATAAATTTGAGCATTTCTTCTGCAAAGGAAATTGCTCATTTTATCGCCTGTGAGGGAACACAGGCAGTGCTTGCTAAGTTAGTTTTTATCCTTTTCTAGCTCTATTGCCTTTTGCCCTTTCTGTACCAGTTCAGCCAATCGCCTCTGCACCATTTCACATAGGTTTGGCAATGCACTTCCTATGTTCACTTCTGTTCTTTTCCGCCTTTGGATCGCTTGGTAGATTTCTGCAAATCTTGCCCGATCCGCAACGATATTTTCTGACAGGCAGATATTCTGAAAGCCCAGGCGCTTTACGACTTCTCTGGTAACTTCATCAAAGCTTTCCATTGCCGCTTCCTCCTGATACATTCCATAGTGCCCGATTGCTTTACTGACTTTCTCCCATCCTTCGCTCCAATCAGAAATCGTTGGACTTACCAGCTCTGTATAAATCTCCCGCAGTTCCGCAACGGTAGGCTTGAATTTATTTGTCAGCATATATTGTTGGAGTACCTTGGATAAAATCTGATAGTCCAGATCATGTAACAAGGCGTACCACACATCCAACGCTTGTTCCGTCCCAATAAAATCTTTTCCATACATTGCCTGCATGGCTACAACCAATGTTGCAAATTCCTGTTTAGTCACCGAAAACACCTCCCGTACTTTTTATCTTTTCACGCTCCAACCATGAGCTTACATTGCTTCCGCTTACCTTTTCCTTTTTCCCTTTCAATGGAAAGAAATCCGTCCAGCCATTCTGAATTGTCTGCTTAATAATTGCCACTTGTTCTACTGGAGAATTCGATAAACTTTCCAGCTTATCAATGCAATAACCAATTGCTTTCCCCTTCACTTCCTTGCCTTTTTCTTTTCGATATTCCAGATAAGAAAAGAACATACTATTCACCACAGGAGCATCAAAATAAGAAGGAATTTCCTCTATCTCTGGTTCTCCCTCTTTCTTTGGCTTCTTCTCTTCCTTTTCACTGTTCTCTATCTCTGGGTTACCAGAAATTTCTGTGGTGTTACCTTCCGTTACAGTTGCATTACATTGTAACGTTGCCTGCTCTTTTTCCTTTAGGAGCTTTTGATTCGCCCTATGATTTCTGACTCTCGATGCTGAAGCGCTCTCACTGCCAACCATATCCTCCAAATACAATAACTGTAATGATTGGTCATCCAAGAACACAGCCGCATGATATTGGCACAAAGCAGAAATCGTCAGCTTCACAAGTGCCGGCTTTTCTCCCGTATCCAATGCTATTTCCTCATCCAAGGTCGGCAAAATATGTTGATAGTAAATAATCCCTTCCGTGTTAATTGCCTTTAACAGCAGTTTCAAATAGAGCAGGACGATACTATCTCCCTCCGGCAAAGTTCGCAGTTGCTTGATAATCAGTTCCTGAAAGAACCCTACCTGCAATTTCAACCAGTAATATCGTTTTCCTGCCATTTAACAATTCCCTCCGCCCTGGATAAAAGCATCCAGCATACTTCTGTAAATGATGTAATGATAGCGGCTCTTTCCATCTTTCTTGATGGCATATCCAATCGGCAGCCGCTCCTGTCTCATCAAAAACTGTAAGGTCACAACATCCATGTTAAGCAG
>ERZ1504182.765-NODE-765-length-7934-cov-10.331260_pt1 | contig 7934 bp, 5 predicted proteins | sample MGYA00574902_ERZ1504182 | MGnify/ENA primary metagenome ERZ1504182 (study PRJEB39906, sample SAMEA3182116) | gut metagenome | biome: human; feature: gut; material: Stool; isolation source: human stools | place: Canada | collected 2014-02-25 ... | reverse complement strand
TATTATAAATAGCAGTTTCCTTTTCATAGAGAGTGCATATTATTCAGAATCGGTTCCTGCTTCAGTCTTGAAGTAAGCATACCAGCCGCTGTCGTCCCAATCCACACCACCGCTATACTTGCCTGGATGATAGATTGTGATATAGTTCTCATCCAGTGTCAGCAGCCAGAATTTGTTGCTGCCTACGCTTTGTCCGTTGTCGTCATAATTCCCTCCGATGGTGGGGATGCTCGTTATCAGTTCACCCAGTACTCCGTCTTCCGGTTTTTCGTGTGTGAAGGAGAAAGTACCTTCTGCCTTTAGGTTTCCGCTGGCATCATAGGTTTTCATCTTGTTTCCGTCGAATTCGAATACCATGGACTGGTCTCCGGCTTCGGCGGCAGTGACATTGGCCCACCAGGCAAAATTTGATTCGGGAGTATAGCCTGCACTGGTATATTTCCAGCCTCCATGAGCCCCCATATTGCAGACGGACCCCCAGCTGACTTCACGGAACTTCCAGGTTTTCTTGGCAGATTTGTCACTCTTGTCGGTTGCACCGGTGAAGTAAGTGGACCAATCGTCGAATACATTGGTCACAGTCACTACAACCGGCTCTGTCTTGATAATTTGATTGGCGGAAATACCCATATAGTAGATGGAATAGTCTGCATTGGATTCCATGATGACCGTAGCGTTGTCCGTGACCAGTGTCTTACTTTGTTTACTTCCTTCGTCCCCCCATTCTATGTGCCATGAACCGCCAATGTCCGGGCGGGAGTTTTTCAGGGCTATATACTGGTCGCCTTCCACTACTCCGTCTTGGTTGGGGAAGGGTTGGGTAATGGATATGGCAGCTTGTAATGCCTCTTTGGTAATGGGCGTACCGGCATCAGTCACATATTTGTCTCGCAAGTCTTCGTCTTCGATAGGATCGCATGCAGTAACGATGAAGGCTGAAGCAAGCATTGCTATCAATATTTTTGTTACTTTCATATTGTCTTTATTTATAGGTTAATACTCTTACATATTGTTCCAATCCGAGAACTGGGCAGATGCATCCCAGCCTGGATTCTGCTCAAGGACTCCATTGGAGATGTCGATTTCGTCTTGCGGAATGGGCCAGTAGCCTTGGGTTGCTTGTAGGCGTTTCTTATAGTCGAATTTTACCATCGGTACCACCGTAGCGGCATTTATTATATTGAACCCGGTCTGTTTGTTGAGTATGTCACCGGCTTCCTCAAGCGAAGGACCCGACCAGCGAAGGATATCCCACCAGCGGATGGACTCGAATGCAAGTTCCCAGCGGCGTTCCTGCTTGATGGCTTCCAGGGAGTAGGCCACCGGAGCCAAGTGGGAGCGGGCACGTACCTTGTTCAGACCCGTAGCGTCTTGTTTCAGCTCGGACTGCATGAGCAGAACGTCGGCAAAACGGATATGAATCAAGTCGGCAATTTGGAGTAGCTGTTGGGATGTCTGCGAAGATATTCCGGGGAACATCTGCTTGCCGAAAGGTTCGATTTTGCCTTCATTGTAGGAATTGATATTGATGTATTTTTTCTGGAAATAGCCGGTTTGTTCATAGTAACGATAGGATACGGTATGTTCCGGTTCACCCTCGTCCATGGTGCAGTCCATCAGCACATTGCCGGCAACATTCGGATCAAGTGCTTTGTACGACCATATGGAACCGGTCAGACGGGGATCCTCCTTGTAACCGTCCGTATAGGTCTGCTTGGCGGCCCAGTCTTTCCATTCGTTGACCATGGCCGGAGATACTGGGCCAGCTCCCCAACCGGTGCCGAAGGGGTAGCTGTCTTTGTTGGAATAGTTGTCGGCAGACGGTGAATAGAATTGGGCGCAAGTGTTGGAGAACCAAGTATAGGTCCAGTCGGATTTCAGGTTATGCTTGTTGGCGAACAAAGTTTCGTCGGAACTGTTTCCTTCCCATTTCAGGTTATGGTTGATGACGTATTGGTAACGGAACCCTTCGGTATTGTCTTCGGTAGCATCGTTGGTATAGGCCCAAATGTTGCGTTGGTCGGACACCAGTTTATGACCGGAGTTGTTAACACAGTCATATATCCAAGAGATGACCTCCTCTTTGGTAGTTCCGTTGGGAAGCTCGTTTTTTTCGTAGCGTCCGGTATAGAAAAGGAATACACGTGCCATCATGGCTTCGGCGGCATATTTTGTAGCGTGTCCGGTCATGTCTGAGCCTTTCGGATAAATCTTTGCGGGCATCATTTCGATAGCGTTTTTCAAGTCTGCTGCAATCTGGGCGTAGATTTCGTCTACGGATGCACGCGGCAGGTTGGTACTTTCCAGTGTGGTGCGTAAAGGAACTCCGCCAAAAACTTGTGCCAGTTCATAATAAGCCATGGCACGCAGGAAGTAGGACTCACCGAAAAGCCGGTTGCGTTCGCTCTCGCTGGACCATGATTTCACGTTCTCCATTGTGTTGATGGCATTGTTGGCACGGTTGATAAGGGTGTAGCAACGGTCCCAGATGCCGGCAAATGTATTCAGATTGCCACTGTACATAAGGAAGTTGGTGGCACAGTTGTTGGAGTAGGAGAGGTTGCCTCCCAGACAGTCGTCACCTGCCAACTGGGCAATGTAATACTGGGAAGAGGTTTCAGGACTTTCAAACAACAGATGGGCGTATATGGCCGTCACCATCTCTTGGGCATCCTTTTCTGTCTCCGGGAAGTTGGCGGTTGTCTTTTCGGTCAGAAGTTCCGAATCGAGGAAGTTTTCGCATCCTGAAAGAAGAATCAGTATTGCTGATGCTATGAATAATATCTTTTTCATAATTTCTTCGGTTAATTAGAATTTTACATTTAAGCCTATCATATAGGTACGTGCACTGGGGTAGTAGCCCAGGTCGATGCCTGATGCCCAACCATAATCGTCGCCACCGTAACCGATTTCCGGGTCCATACCGGAATAGCCGGTGAAGGTAAAGAGGTTCTGTGCGGTCAGATACAGGCGCAGCTGTTGTACCGGTAACTTTTTGAATGCTTTCTTGAAGTCGAATCCCACAGTGATGTTCTTTATCTTGAGATAGTCTCCATCTTCGATATAAATGTCTGATACTCTGTTCCAGTTGGAGCTGGAAGCGCTGGACAGTCTCGGGAACTTGTCGGACGTACCTTCGCCGTGCCAGCGTTGGAATATCTCTGCTGTATAGTTATTCAAGGGTGAGGAGGAGAAGTCACGATAACACTTCAGAATCTGCTGGCCGAATGCGCCGTAAGTAGTGATTGAGAAGTCAATGGCCTTCCAGCTGGCATTCAGGGAAAGTCCCATTGTCAGGTCGGGATTCGGGTTACCTATCATAGTACGGTCATTGGCATCGAGCGTACCGCTATTGTCGGTGTCTGCCCAGATTACGTCACCCGGCTGTGTCTTGTCGCCGTTCTGTTTCGGACCTTTGTAGTTGTCTATCTGTTCCTGGTTCTGGAATATGCCGTTACTCTTGTAGCCGTAGAAGTAGCCGATGGGTTTGCCTACTTCAGCACGGAAGCACTCTTCGGCTCCTTCCCACAGAACGCTGCCGCTACCGTGGATGATTCCGTCTTTGTTGGCAATCTTGGTCACTTCATTCTTGTTGTGAGTCAGGGTCAGGTTGGCTCCATATTGGAAATCCTTTCCGATGTTGTCGTTCCAGTGGAGTCCTACTTCAATACCCGTGTTCTTTACATTGCCGCCATTGACGGACACTGCATTGGCACCGAAGGAAGAGAGTACCGGAGCCGTAACCAGCCAGTCTCTGGTATTTTTGTTATACCAGTCGAATTCAAAGCCCAGGCGGTTGTTCAAGAAGCGTGCATCGATACCGAAATTCAACTGCTCCTGTGTTTCCCAGGTAAGGTCCGGGTTGGTCAGTCGGTAGGCGTATGAACCGGTACTGATGAGGTCCATGGAGTCGCCGAACGTATAACCGCCATATCCATTGTTGGAAGTTATCAGTGAAAGATATTGGAAAGTAGATACATTACAGTTACCATTTTGCCCCCAGGAAGCGCGTAGCTTTAAGAAGTCCAGCCATTTGATTCCTGACATGAAGGACTCGTTGCTGATAACCCATCCGGCGGATACTGAAGGGAAGTATCCCCAGCGGTGTCCGCGGGCAAAAGTGGAGGAACCGTCCGCACGCATGATGACAGAAGCCATGTATTTCTCCTGGTAGTTGTAGTTGACGCGTCCGAAGAAGGAAGCGATGGAACCTTCCCCGTTAGGCTTGCCAGTCAAGGAGGACACACTGTTGGCGGTCAATGGAACATTGGATAAATAAGCGTGCTTGAAGTCATAGAAGTTTGAGCCTATGGCTGAACCGCTCATTTCTTCTCCTATACCCCATTTTTCCATACTCTGACCTACCAGGATGTCGATGTTGTGGTCATCGATATTGAAGATGTAGTTGGCTGTATTGTCCCATGACCAACGGTTATACATAGACATGGATTGGGTAACCTTGTCTTCTGCGTTGTTGAGTGACGCACTCAGATAATCGAATCTCGGCAAATAGGAACGATAACTGGAGGCTCCCATGATGTAGCCGAACTGGCTCTTGATACGCAGGTTCTTGATGGGTTGCAGTTCTGCATAGAAGCTGCTCTGCATGTAATGGGACTTGCTTAGGTTCTGGTTCATATAGTAGTCCAGATAAGCTATCGGGTTTTTATTGGCTCCGTTGGAGATATCCCATTTGTAGTTGTCTTTTTCCTGGTCTGCGTAGAGGTAGTAGCCTCCGTCTGAATTGTAAGGGTGCATCAACGGGCTCATGATGAGCATATTGTGCACTCCGTTCCAATAAATGCCGCCGGTTCCGAATGAACCTTGCGTTTGCGAATATTTGTAGTTGATGGTTTCGCCCACTTTCAGGAAGTCAAGATTGCCTTTTTTCATGACTACGTGGTCCGAGTTGACGCGGAAGTTGTAGCGGTTCATTTCAGGAAATTCGCCGGGAACTCCCATGGTGGCTTCTTGGTTGGTGTATGAAATACCTATGGCATATCTGGAACGGTCTGTTCCTCCGGTGATGTTGACTGCGTGGTTCTGTACCAATGCATCTTCATTCAGCACTTCCTTCAGCCAGTTTGTCCCTTTCCATGTTCCGTTCTGTATGGCCTGCAAATCCCTTTCCGGAATATAGGTCGCCCAGTTGTACGGACTCAATCCGTCCATTACACGGCCTTCATCCTGCATCATCATGTACTCTTGGGCATTGAGGATAGTAGGGATTTTGTAGAGGTTCTGCACGCCGACATAGCCGTCGTAACTGACTTCGGCAACACCGGTTTTACCTCGTTTGGTGGTAATCAGGATAACGCCGTTGGCGGCACGCGCACCATAGATGGCGGCGGAAGCGGCATCCTTCAAGACGTCCAAAGATTCAATGTCACTCGGGTTCAGCCCGTCGATGCTACCGTTGGCAACTCCATCTACCACATAAAGCGGGGAGAAGGTTCCGGTAGTACCGATACCGCGGATATTCACCTTAAAGCCCGAACCCAGGAAGCCGTTGTTTTGCGTGATGTTGACACCCGGTGACTGGCTCTGCAAAGCGCCCAGGGCATCCACAGTGTTCAGCTTGGCTATGTCTTCCCCTTTCACTTGTACAGTGGCGCCGGTGACAAGTTTCTTTTTCTGTACACCGTAACCGACAACAACTACTTCATCCAGTAGTTTGGAATCTTCTGTAAGGGTGATTTTCATGTTGGCATCTGCTTTGGCTTCCTGCGTCTTATAGCCGATGTAGGAAATGACCAGGGTGGCACCTCTTTTTACGTTTAGCGAGAATTTACCGTATAAGTCGGTAGTAACTCCATTGGTAGTACCTTTTTCCAAGATACTTGCTCCGATGATAGGCTCTCCATTCTGGTCGACAACAATACCGCGGGCTGTTTGTGCCTGCATCTGTTCTGTCACTCCGAATGAATTTTCCGAATAGGTCTCTATTGCCATGATTTTGCTGCTTCCTATAAATAGGGAGGCGATGGCAATTGCTGTGAGGATTTTGTTGTTCGATGTTCCTCGTTTACGATTTTCATTCATAATAGATGTTTTTTGTTTAAGCTAATGGATCTCAAAATAAATAGGTTGAATAGAAGATGACACTAATAGTGTCTTGGGGCTTTCGGGTAAATCATAGGCATTCATTGTTTTTCTAAGGTTACTATATATAATATGGTATATTCTTGGTTAATATATGTTGTTTGTTCATTTGCAAAACTTGTTGTATCTTTGCAACCGGATTTAAAATGTATGATGCCGTGAATAACGGTCGTGTATTCTAGAACACCACGTAAAAAACAGGAGTATGAAACAAAAAGTATCTGTACCTTTTATGTTGCTGGGCATTCTGTTCAATGTATGCTTGATTGCAGCCAATCTTCTTGAGACTAAAGTTATCCAGTTTTTGGGTATTACCGTAACAGCCGGATTGCTGGTCTTTCCTGTTTCTTATATTATCAACGATTGCATTGCCGAGGTTTGGGGCTTTCGTAAAGCCCGCCTGATTATCTGGAGCGGTTTTGCCATGAACTTTTTTGTGGTAATGCTGGGACTGATAGCCGTGGCATTGCCTGCCGCCCCTTTCTGGGATGGTGCCGCGCATTTCAATTTTGTCTTTGGAATGGCTCCCCGTATTGTCATAGCTAGTCTGACGGCATTCTTGGTGGGCTCTTTTCTGAATGCCTACGTAATGAGCCGCATGAAACTGGCAAGCAACGGGCGTAATTTCTCCGCACGTGCCATTTGGTCGACGGTGGTTGGTGAGACGGCAGACTCGTTGATTTTCTTTCCGGTGGCGTTCGGAGGAATCATTGCATGGCGGGAGTTGCTGGTGATGATGTGTATCCAGATTCTGCTGAAGTCCATGTACGAGGTATTGATACTGCCTGTGACTATCCGTGTGGTAAAAGCTATTAAGCGGATAGACGGTAGTGATGTCTATGATGAAGGCATCTCCTATAAAGTATGGAAAATAGGCGATATTTAAAGCCCCTTACCCGTAGTGAGGGGAAATCAGTTATTATGTCAAACAAATAATAAGCAATGCCCTCTCTGTTTCCCTCCCTACGGGGGAGGGAAACAGAGAGGCTTTTAACAAGATGAATAGGGACACTGCTTTGGTGGTATTCAGTGGCGGGCAGGACTCGACCACTTGCCTCTTTTGGGCAAAACGTGAATTTAAGAAAGTGTATGCGCTGAGTTTTCTGTATGGACAGAAGCATCAGAAGGAAGTGGACTTGGCGAGGGCCATTGCCCGTAAGGCAGGTGTGGAGTTCGAAGTAATGGATGTTTCCTTTATCGGCCGGCTTGGACATAACTCATTGACAGATGCCGGCATGGAGATGGACCAGGAGAAGCCGGCAGACAGCTTTCCGAATACTTTTGTGCCGGGACGCAATCTGTTTTTCCTGAGTATAGCCGCCGTCTACGCCCGCGAGCGGGGAATTAATCATATTGTGACGGGGGTGTCGCAGACCGATTTCAGCGGTTATCCCGATTGCCGGGATGCTTTCATCAAGTCGCTTAACGTGACGCTGAACCTGGCTATGGACGAGCAATTCGTACTGCACACACCACTGATGTGGATTGACAAAGCGGAGACCTGGGCGCTGGCAGACGAGCTTGGAGTGCTCGAACTTATACGCCACGAAACGCTGACTTGTTATAACGGTATCCCGGGAGATGGTTGTGGACACTGCCCGGCATGCACGTTGCGCAGAGAAGGATTGGAAAAGTTTTTGGCTTCTACTAAATGAGGCACACTTGTATCACTAAAAATATATGGCTATGACAGAATTGAAAGACCAACTTTCCCTTTTGGGGAGAAAGACAGCATACCGTCAGGACTATGCTCCCGAAGTATTAGAGGCATTTGATAACAAGCATCCCGGCAATGACTACTGGGTGCGTTTCAACTGCCCCGAATTCACCAG
>ERZ1504182.707-NODE-707-length-8466-cov-3.375817_pt1 | contig 8466 bp, 4 predicted proteins | sample MGYA00574902_ERZ1504182 | MGnify/ENA primary metagenome ERZ1504182 (study PRJEB39906, sample SAMEA3182116) | gut metagenome | biome: human; feature: gut; material: Stool; isolation source: human stools | place: Canada | collected 2014-02-25 ... | reverse complement strand
CTATTCGTCGGCAGCGTCAGATGTGTATAAGAGACAGACATTATCTGTCTGTTTTGCAAACATTGAAACAGAACCAACCAAAAGAAAAGACAATACACAATAGGCTATATTTCTCATAGGTTACTTTTTAAAGATGTCACAAATATAATGAATATAGTAATCACAATGAAATAGATAAGCCAAACTATTTAATTTCCACTTATATTTTCGCCGATTCCAAGCAATAATATACAACTGATAATCAATTAAATAAAATCATAAAGCGGTTATATTTTTATTCTAGACACCTTTTCCGATTCAATAGGTCGCTACATTTGCAACATCCGAAATAAAAAGGAGTAGAAACATTAGTTAGCTTACAATTTAATACCAATAAATAAAATGAAAAAGAATCTTTTACTCATTGCATTCCTCTGTATTTCATTTATAGCGAATGCGCAGCAGAAACTGACTTCACCGGATGGAAATCTGGTAATGACCTTTCAGGTAAACAAGGAAGGTGCTCCAACGTATGATTTGATTTATAAAGGCAAAACGGTAATCAAACCCAGTACTTTAGGTTTAGAATTAAAGAAAGAAGACAATACCCGGACAGACTTCGACTGGGTAGACCGTAGAGATCTCACCAAACTTGACTCAAAAACAAATCTTTATAACGGTTTTGAATTAAAGGATGCAAAGACCGATACATTCGATGAAACATGGCAACCGGTATGGGGAGAAGAAAAAGAAATCCGTAATCATTATAATGAATTGGCAGTGACACTATACCAGCCAATGAATGAGCGCTCCATCCTGATCCGTTTTCGCTTATTCAATGACGGTCTGGGATTCCGTTACGAGTTCCCTCAACAAAAATCATTGAATTATTTCGTTATTAAAGAAGAACATTCCCAGTTTGCCATGTCAGGCGACCATACCGCTTTTTGGATACCGGGCGATTATGATACGCAGGAATATGATTATACTATCTCCCGCTTATCGGAAATCAGAGGGTTGATGAAACAGGCAATCACTCCCAATTCGTCTCAAACTCCTTTCTCACCGACAGGTGTGCAGACTGCTCTTATGATGAAAACGGATGATGGTCTTTACATCAACCTTCACGAGGCAGCCCTCATCGATTATTCTTGTATGCACCTCAACCTGAACGATAAAAACATGATATTCGAATCTTGGCTGACTCCGGATGCAAAAGGGGACAAAGGATATATGCAGACACCTTGCCATACGCCATGGCGTACTGTCATTGTCAGTGATGATGCATGCAACATCCTTGCATCCCGTATTACTCTCAACCTGAACGAACCATGCAAGTTACCGGATGCAACCTCTTGGGTAAAACCTGTGAAATATATCGGTGTGTGGTGGGATATGATAACCGGAAAGGGCTCATGGGCCTACACCGATGAGCTGACTAGTGTAAAACTGGGTGAAACAAATTATTCAAAAGCCAAACCTAACGGCAAACATTCCGCCAACACCGCTAACGTAAAACGTTATATCGATTTCGCTGCCGCCAACGGTTTTGATGCAGTACTGGTAGAAGGATGGAACGAAGGTTGGGAAGACTGGTTCGGTAACAGCAAAGATTATGTATTCGATTTCGTCACTCCTTATCCCGATTTCGACGTAAAAGAGATTCATCGTTATGCCGCAAGCAAAGGTGTCAAAATGATGATGCACCACGAAACTTCCGCATCAGCCCGTAACTACGAACGCCATATGGATAAAGCTTATCAATTTATGGTGGATAACGGCTATAACTCTGTAAAGAGCGGTTATGTCGGCAATATTATTCCCCGTGGCGAGCACCATTACGGACAATGGATGAATAATCATTATCTGTATGCGGTGAAGAAAGCAGCAGACTACAAGATTATGGTGAATGCTCACGAAGCAGTACGCCCGACAGGTATCTGTCGCACTTATCCGAACTTGATAGGTAATGAATCCGCTCGTGGAACAGAATATGAATCATTCGGAGGCAACAAAGTATACCATACTACAATTCTTCCATTCACCCGTCTGGTTGGAGGACCGATGGATTATACTCCGGGGATCTTCGAAACACATTGTAACAAAATGAATCCGGCTAATAACTCTCAGGTTCGCTCTACTATCGCCCGCCAACTGGCATTGTATGTAACTATGTACAGTCCATTGCAGATGGCCGCTGATATTCCTGAAAATTATGAGCGTTTCATGGATGCCTTCCAATTTATCAAGGATGTAGCTATTGATTGGGATGAAAGTAAGTATCTGGAAGCGGAGCCAGGAGAATATATCACGATAGCCCGTCGTGCCAAAGGAACGAATGACTGGTATATAGGTTGCACTGCCGGAGAAAAGGGACATGAATCTAAATTAAGCTTTGACTTCCTCGAACCTGGGAAAAAATATGAAGCTACCATTTATGCTGACGCCAAAGATGCAAGTTGGGACAAAAATCCGCAAGCATACGTTATCACAAAAAAGAAAATAAACAATAAAAGCAAACTTACACTGAAAGCTGCAATAGGCGGGGGATACGCCATCTCAGTCAAAGAGATAAAATAAGACCTTAAACAAGTTTAATTAAGATTCCATAGTTTTCAATAGGTATTCATATAGAAGTACTATTTTTGACAAACTTATTTAATAACATGAAAACAAAAAAAATGAATGAACCGGGTAAAATAATGCTGCTATTTTTAGTAGCCATTATGTTTACGGTACAGGCAGTTGCACAAAACCTGTCAGTAAGTGGACTCGTCCAGGACGGTACCACCGGAGAGGGAGTTATCGGAGCAAATGTAGTAGTTAAAGGTACTACCAATGGCACCATTACCGATCTGGATGGGAAGTTTAAATTACAGGCCAAGCAAGGAGACATCATTGTCATTTCCTTCATCGGATATAAGACACAGGAATTACCGGCCGCAGCACAAATGAAAGTTGTTCTGAAAGATGATTCAAAACAGTTGGACGACGTAGTGGTCATCGGATATGGCTCCGTTAAGAAAGAAGACTTGAGCGGATCAGTCGTTGCCATTAAAGCTGAAGAGATGAACAAAGGTGCAGTCACTTCACCCGAAGAACTGATCATGGGAAAAGTTCCGGGATTGGCAGTCGCTCAAGGTGACGGTGGTCCGGGTTCAGGTTCTACGCTACGCATCCGTAGCGGTTCTTCTCTGAATGCCAGCAATGACCCGCTAATCGTCATAGACGGAATCCCCGTAGCCAACAATTCAGCTCCGGGTACACCGAATGCTTTATCGACCATTAATCCGAATGATATAGAAACTTTTACCGTATTAAAAGACGCATCAGCAACGGCCATCTACGGTTCACGTGCATCAAACGGCGTTATCATCATCACTACCAAGAAAGGGACACAAGGAAAAATCAAGGTAACTTATAACAGCAGTTATACTTTCAAAGATCCTTATAAGCGTTTTGAAACGATGAATGCAGATGAGTTCCGTCAGGCAGTGACGAACCAATATGCCGAAGGCACCGCTTTAGGCGATGCAGCACGCAATCTGATTAATCTCTACCCTCAACAGTCTACCGATTGGCAGGATGCTATCTATCAAAGTGGTCTGAGCACCGACCAAAATATATCCGTAGCAGGAAAAGCAGGGTTCATGCCTTTCCGCGTGTCTTTAGGTTACAACAACGAACGAGGTACAATCAAGACATCCAAGTATGAAAGATATACCGCATCTGTCAATCTAAGTCCGAAGTTCTTTGATGATCATTTGAGGGTGGATATCAATGTAAAAGGAACGATTAACAAAAATCGTTTTGCTGATTCGGGAGCAGTAGGAGCAGCTGCTTTCTTTGACCCTACCAAACCAATCTATGGTATTGACACAGAAGACCCTACATACGGTAGTAATTTATATAACTATAACGGTTATTGGAACTGGAGCACCGGCAAGAATACTCCCAACACGCTTTCTTCCGCCAATCCGTTATCTTTACTCTACGATGTGGACAATGCGGGAACTACTAAACGAAGTCTCGGCAATATCCAGTTAGATTATAAAATACACGGATTAGAAGATTTGCATGCCAACTTGAACGTAGGTTATGACGTAGCAAAAAGCACAGGTGGAAACTATACCGTTCCCGGTTCTTTCCAAACAGCCAAAGACAGTGATTTCAAGAATATCGGACGCGGTAATGATTGGAACAATCTGCGCCGCAACCATCTGCTGGACTTTTATTTGAACTACGCCAAAAACATAGAATCCATTCAAAGCAATATCAATGTAATGGCCGGATATTCCTGGCAACATTTCTATTACAGAGACCTGAGTATTTACAAATCAAATGTTACCGAAAACCTGGGAACTAAAGAAGGATGGACTTATAACGACGATGAAGGACGTTACATACAAAACAATAACACTCCCTCACCTTGGGAAAATTATCTGGTTTCTTTCTTCGGACGACTGAATTACAACTTCAAAGAACGTTATTTGCTCACTGCAACGTTACGTCAGGACGGCTCCTCACGTTTCAGCAAGAGCAACCGTTGGGGACTCTTCCCCTCCGCAGCGTTGGCATGGAGCATTATCAACGAACCGTTTATGGAAAAGGCACGCGATATTATGTCCAACTTGAAACTGCGTGTAGGATATGGTGTCACCGGTCAGCAGGAGATTACCGATTATCTCTATATCACTAACTACTCGCTGGGTAACAATACGACTTCACAATATATGGGTTCATATCTGCTGAAACCGGATGGGTACAGCCCCGATTTGAAATGGGAACAGACTGCGACATACAATGTCGGCATCGACTACGGATTTCTGAACAATCGTATCAACGGTAGTATCGAATATTATCAGAAGCGTACGAAAGATTTATTGAACACAGTCAGCGTAGCGGCAGGAAGCAACTTTACCAATATGATAACAGCCAACGTGGGATCTATGAAAAACGAAGGTTTGGAATTCAATATCAATGCCGTAGCTATACAGACTAAAGATTTCTCTTGGGAATTAGGCTATAACGTGACTTGGAACACCAGCAAAATTACTAAATTGACCGCTACCTACAATCCGGATTATGAAGGAATCAATGCCGGTTCTGCTTCATACGGTAGTGGCACAGTACTACAAAAGCACCAGGTAGGTTATGCCCCCTCCACTTACTGGCTCTTCCAACAGGTATACGACGAGAATGGAAAACCGGTACAAAACGCAGTGGTAGACCGCAATAACGACGGGCAGATTACGAATGACGACCGGTATATGACTAAAAAGAGTCCGATGGCGGACGTATACATGGGACTGAGTTCGCAGTTTACATATAAAAATTGGGATCTGGGCTTCAATCTCCGTGCCAGTATCGGGAACTATGTCTACAACGCCAGTGCAGCGGACAACGGTTCACTGAATGCTTTCTCCAATCAAGGATTTATCACCAATTATTATAAATCGGCAGTAGAAAGCACCGGATTCACTCTCACCAGTTCTACCGAGCAAAAAGCAAGCGATCTCTTTTTGGAAAATGCTTCTTTCCTGAAGATGGATAACATTACTTTGGGATACACCTTCAAGAATTTGTTCACCAGCAAGTTATCCGGCCGTATCAGCGCATCGGTGCAGAATGTGTTTACTATCACCAAGTATTCCGGACTCGATCCTGAGTGCAACGCCATTGATCAAAGTCTATGGCCGCGTCCACGCACGTTCTCTCTCGGAATTAATCTTAACTTTTAATCTGTCAGCATTATGAAATTCTATTCTATAAAATCGATCATATTGGTTTCCGCCCTCATTTTATTCGGCGGATGTATAGGTGATTTAGACGTGATGCCTCTCGATCCGAATGTCATGACGGCCGAAGACGCCTATTCTACTCCCGAAAGTTACACACAGGGATTGAAAAAGATCTATTCGGTATGGGCCCTCTCCGGACAAAAAGACGCAGGTTCTTCGGATTTGAGTGATTTGAATGCCGGTAACACAATACTCCTGCGTTGTTGGTGGACACTGCAAGAAAGTACTACAGACGAAGTAAAATGCGCCTGGTCGGATAGCTGGGTACCGCAAGTTAACGGATTATCCTGGAATACAGCTAAGGTGGAATCAATGGAAGGGCTTTACCACCGTTCTATGTACATCGTAAGTATTGCAAATGATTTTCTGAAACAACTGAACAATGCCCCCGACGAAGTAGACCGGGAACGTTATCGTGCCGAAGCACGTTTCTGCCGTGCTTTAGCCTACTACGTGCTGATGGATGCTTTTGCCAATCCACCTTTTGTCACAGAAGAAACAACCTCGACGCTACCGGAGCAAATCAATCGCAAAGACCTATTCAACTGGCTAGAAAAGGAACTTACTGCTATTCGTAGTCTCCTTCCCGAACAGACAGACGAATACGGACGTGCCGATCAACATACCGTTGAGTTCCTATTGGCACGTATGTATCTCAATGCCGAAGTTTATACAGGAACACCCCGTTATACTGACTGTATCACTTATTGCAAATATATTCTAGGCAGTAATGACTATTCATTGGCAGACAATTATGCCGAACTTTTTATGGCGGACAACGGAGAAAATACCAATGCCAGAAAAGAAATCATTTTCCCGGTATTGGCTGACGGCAACACTACTCAGTCCTATGGAATAGGAGCTATCATTGTCGGCTCGCGTTCAAGTAGCGAAGGCACTGTTGTCAACTACGGATGCAACGGTGGATGGGATGGCTTCCGCTCTACAGGAAATCTGATACGTGCGTTCGAATATGAAGCGGAAGAATCAGCCTGGACCGCCGACAATTTAAATTCACACGACAACCGCGCCATCTTCTATAGCACAGGACGTTCATTGGATATCAAAACCTCATCTATCGGTACATTTACCACAGAAGGTTGGTCGGTATTTAAATTCACGAACCTGAACAGTGACGGTACTCCGGGAAAGAATTCCGTATTCCCTGACACAGACTTTCCACTATTCCGTCTGGCTGATGTATATCTGATGTATGCGGAATCCGTAGCCCGTGGTGGAGAAGGAGGAAGCGAATCCCAAGCTGTGACATACATACAGGACTTGCGCAAACGTGCCAAAACCGGTTATAGCCAAGTGGATGCAGCTTGGTTGAAGGCTTCCGCATCCATCAATGGAAGCACTGCCAACGTAAACTTTGGAAATATCTTAAACGAACGTTGTCGTGAACTTTATTGGGAAGCCACCCGCCGTACCGATTTAATCCGTTACGGACTGTTTACCTCGAATACTTATACGTGGGCAGAAAAAGGAGGAGTTATCACCGGAGTAGGTGTAGACAAACGCTACAATCTTTTCCCCATACCTGTAAGCGATATCAGCGTTAATGGTAATTTACAACAAAACGAAGGTTATTAATCTAAAAATCAGAATGTACATGAAAACAATATACGGATATATAGGTATACTGATCGCAGTTTGTTTATTACAAGCCTGTGAAAGTGACTTAGACAAAGCCTATTATAGCGACGGACAGGCTCAGCCTGCTGTATTGGAGGCTTTACCGGAAACGTATACCATCAACCCGCTGCAACAAAATGAAGTTGCACTGACGTTCAAGTGGAGTGCACCCCAAATGGGATATAATGCATCGATCACGAACAATCTGGAGATGGATATAAAAGGCGAAAACAACTTCGGAGATAAAAAAGTAATCTTATCTTCGTTGGTAGGGAATAACTCGACTGTTTCATTTACGAATAAAGAGTTGAATGACTATGTACTGTCTCTGTTCAAGAATTATGCTGATGAAGCAGGAATATACACCATAGAAACCGTTCATCTGGAATTTCGTGTAACCTCTGTCATTTCAGAGGCGAAAACTCCTCTTGTTTCAAATATCGTTTCTTCCACTGTCACTCCATACGACAATGAAAATACAGGCTACAAAGCAGCGGTCATCACATCAACAGACATTAGCGAACTAGTTTTAGCGGCCGGTAAGAAAGAAGAAACGGCATTACCCTTAACGTGGCAACAGGCTTATTTGGGTGATAATGCAAGTATCAGCTATGCAATAGAAATAAATCTGCCCAAAACAAACACGGAATATAATTGGAGCAAGAAAGTGACTGTCAAGACTACTCAAGAAACCTCATACAATCTGACTCACCAAGATCTGAATGATGCACTTGTCAGTCTATTGGCAAAATATAGTAAGGAAGTAGGAAAAACTGAAATCAACCTCTCTGTTTCAGCTACTAAGAGCGGATATATCAAAGCGCTGGCTTCCGAACCTCTGACTATCAGCATCACTCCGTATGTAGCAACTCCGACATTCACTACTGTTCCGGAAAATATGGATTTAACTTCCGGCACTTCTTATTCTCTAGCATGGGAAGCTGTAGAAGGAGCTAAATACCAAGTGGAAATGGATATAAAAGACGCAGAATTCTCACAAAGAGCAATATTGGAAAGCGGTTTGACCAGTACAAACCTAGATATAAAC
>ERZ1504182.706-NODE-706-length-8473-cov-9.700523_pt1 | contig 8473 bp, 7 predicted proteins | sample MGYA00574902_ERZ1504182 | MGnify/ENA primary metagenome ERZ1504182 (study PRJEB39906, sample SAMEA3182116) | gut metagenome | biome: human; feature: gut; material: Stool; isolation source: human stools | place: Canada | collected 2014-02-25 ... | reverse complement strand
AGTTTGTCAATGACGGACAACTTGCTATTTTTTGATTTTATTTCGAACTCACGTTTATTAGCCTGTTATACACACAATGAGAGCATGAGGGCATACATGCTCGAAGTTCCTGTATCGAAAAGCTGACAGGTCAGAGATACTTCCGAAAGTTGACCGAAGAACAAAATGATCCTTCAAGAACGGTAATCCTCCTTAATGTTACAGGTGTACTCCAAAAACTGTCAAAACATCGAAATCTCAAGTCCAAAGTAGCAATATGTATAAGCTACCAACTAAAAATAATGGGAATGGTGAATTGATTCACATAAAACTCCCGATACCATTTCTTTGAATTGAAATAATACCCCGTACTCCATTTTTCATTCACTAATTGAAGTACCCGCAATGCTTCGGCATCCATTAATGGATCAAGTCCTCTCACCAGCCGAAAATCTTTCATTGAACCATCTATATCCACATTGAAACTATAAATCACCCGTCCCTGCTTTCCCGTAGCTTTCATTTCGGGAGTTATTTTCAGATGAGAATTTATAAATTGCGTCAAAGCAACAGTACCACCGGGATAAGAAGAGTATCTATAAGGCTCCCAAGTGGTCTTTTCCAAATCTTCCTGTGCACATTCCCTATACAATAAATAATGTTCCAGATCCTCTTTCCAAAAACGCATAGTCAAAAAATAATCATATGGCACAGGTTTGCTGTTTTTCATGGCAGGAATCAGCCGGGGAAAATTAGAAAGAATACGTATAGCCTCTTTATCAAAAGCCGGATGAGTGCCTTTTATCACACGGATATTCATAATCTCCCCGTTTTCATTCACCGTAAAACGGCAAATAGCAACGGCTTTATCCACTTTATCATCAGGCCAACCCATATTTCCCATAACAAGACTACGAATATCATCTGGAAAGACAGGCATGGAATCGACAAATTGTCCCCTGCAAGATTCCAGAACTTGCTGCTGCCGCCAAATACGGTCACTGTAAATATCAGGATTAAAAGGAATATGAAAGACTACAGTACTATCTATATCTCTACCCGCTTTCTTTGCAGGCTGCCATTCACGCATCCCCTCAATCACATCTTCGGCCGCCTTGGCAAACAAAGGATGAGTGGCTTCAATATATTTACTACGGACAATACCCAAACTATCAATGCGGAGTGTACACACTGCTTCACCTGCAATATCCGCCTTTAATAAAGAATCCGGATATACAAGCTGCCACACAGCATAATCCGTAATACCTTTTACTGTGGGATAATATGGTGGAAGATTCATATTCTTTTGTGCATAAAAAGATAGAAAGGGAAATATGCACCCTATTAATAAAAGTGATAATCTATTATTCATGTCTAAGTCAAGTTTTCACAAAATTAGCGACTACACATGATATAAACAATACCACTAACATTAATATATATAAAAGAAAGCGGAGATGCCTCATCGCACCCCCGCTTTCTATACTAAATACTAACTATTAATTATTTTCAGGACGAAGTTTACGTACGGTTACAGCCGTCTGCCACATTTCGCTTTCACGCAATGCTTTCAATTCTTCTTCCAATTTTTCACGATAATCGGGTTTAGAGTTAGAATCGATAGAAATCTGAGCCTCGTTGCCAGTCTTCACACTGTGATATAACTTTTCAACTACAGGTTTGATAGCATCATGAAACGGAGTCATCCAATCCAATGCACCGCGCTGAGCAGTAGTAGAGCAGTTAGCATACATCCAGTCCATACCATTCTTAGCAAACAAAGGCATCAATGACTGGGTTAATTCTTCTACAGTTTCATTAAACGCTTCAGAAGGGCTATGTCCGTTTTCACGCAATACTTCATACTGAGCCAACAACAATCCTTGGATAGCCCCCATTAAAGAACCGCGTTCACCAGTCAAGTCAGAAGTTGCTTCACGCTGGAAAGTAGTTTCGAACAAATAGCCTGAACCGATACCAATACCCAATGCAATAGTACGTTCATAAGCCTTGCCGGTTACATCCTGATAGATAGCGTATGAAGAGTTCAAACCACGACCTTCCAAGAACATGGTACGCAGTGAAGTACCCGACCCTTTAGGAGCTACCATGATCACATCAATATCAGCAGGAGGAACTACCCCTGTACGGTCACTCCAAGTAATAGCAAAGCCATGAGAGAAATAAAGTGCCTTGCCTTGAGTCAAGCAAGGTTTGATAGTCGGCCATACAGACATAACAGCTGCATCAGATAACAGACACATTACGATAGTCGCTTTCTGACAAGCCTCTTCAATACCAAACAGAGTTTCACCCGGAACCCATCCGTCAGCAACTGCTTTTTCATATGTTTTTCCCGGACGCTGACCAACGATTACATTGAAACCATTGTCCCGGAGATTCAAAGACTGCCCCGGTCCCTGCACACCATACCCGATCACAGCGATTGTTTCATCTTTCAATACTTCACGTGCTTTTTCCAAAGGAAATTCATCGCGGATAACTACAGTTTCTGTAACGCCGCCATCTGTGCCATTCTTCTTCACCTCTATATCATATTCTTTCTCCCCCACTTCCTCGCGGTAGAAACTCAATATATCACCATAATAACTTTCAGCTACATAAGCCATCTCAAAACGTTTAATCCGTTTCTCCTTAAAAAATTCTATAGGAAACAGGTCGAGAATATGTTCTATATACTTAATACTGTTCACATGACCATTGATATCAATATCGCTATATCTGGTCTGGTATTCAGAAACCGGAGTTTTCTCTGTCACCTTAATACGACCGGGCTTGCTTATAGGACATTCCTTATCGCATACATAATCAGTGATACTACCTCCGTGAAGCGTAAGCAAGTCAGCTGGTTTGCGAGTTTCCATACTGATCATCGCCCATACGGAACGGGCGTATCCGACAGCTTTTCCTTCCTTATCCAAAATTGCAAAATTACGGTCTGTAAAAAGGCGATACACGTTCTCCACCCATGTCTGAATACTGAATCCCTCATATTGACAAGGCATATTCTCTAACTCTACAGCTAAACGGGAAAGTACCCATGTATAATGATTCTCATTGAGTGTAGCAATTCCAAATCCCCGGTCGGCAGCATGAAAGCCGGCACAATTCAGCAAATGGTTACCCAGCACACTCATAGTCAACTTTCCACTGAAATCACAGTGAAAGGGTTCTGCCACAAATCTGTATGTTCCTACTTTATTCTCACTCATCATTATTCCGTTTTTTGCTGGCGATACTTTTCCTCGCGTTGGGTCAGATATTCGTTCACACGCTCGAAACAACTGGTAGTAATCGCCACACGTCCCGAACGTACAAACTGCAACACACATCCCAATCCGCGCAACTCCTCATAAAGAGCAGTAATTTCCTCACTCATTCCATTCTTTTCAACAATAGAGAAAACCGGATTTACTTCTACAATGCGGGCACTATAACGGCGGATAACTTTAGATGCCATAGGATTCTCCTGAAATTCAGGAGTAGAAACCTTGTACAAAGCAATCTCATGCTGATAAATCTCACTATCAGTAAAATAATGTGCCTGCAAAACATCTATTTTCTTCTCAATCTGCTTCACCACCTTTTCTATCACATCCTGAGTAGTCCAGACAGTAATAGTATATTTATGCACTCCCTTAATGGAAGACGCAGAAACATTAAGACTTTCGATATTGATTTGGCGACGAGTAAACACAGCCGTAATCTGGTTCAGCAAACCGGCGATATTTTCTGAATGAACGATTAATGTATATAATGTCTTATCCATAATTATTAAATTAGCATTCCAGTAACATCTGATTCACCGAGCTTCCCGGAGGTGTCATCGGCAATACATTTCCCTCTTCTATCACACAAGCCTCCAACAGGAACGGCCCGTCATTAGCCAGCATCTCATGGATAGCATCCTGCAATTCCTCGCGCTTCATGACACGACGGGCAGGAATCTCGTATGCCTCGGCAATCTTCATGTAATCCGGATTCAACATCGGAGTAAATGAATAACGATGACCGAAAAACATAGCTTGCCACTGACGAACATTACCCAAATAGTTATTGTTCAACAAAATAATCTTTACCGGCGCTTTTTGCTCCATGATAGTTCCCAATTCTTGAATATTCATCTGCAAACCGCCATCACCCATAAATACGCATACAGTACGATCCGGGCAACCGAAAGTAGCGCCTATAGCAGCGGGAAGACCGAATCCCATTGTTCCCAATCCACCCGAAGTTACAATGCTACGGTTCTTACTGTATTTAAAATAACGAGCAGCCATCATTTGGTTCTGTCCCACATCTGTCACCAGTACGGCCTCATTATTCGAAGCCTCACTCACCGCACGCACCACTTCACCCATATTCAACGCCCCGTCAACAGGATGAATTTCTTTACTGATAACATGTTCATATTCCGTCTTTTCATATTCAGCAAAGCTATCAATCCATTCGGAATGTTTATTCTCCCGGATAAGTTGCGTCAGCATAGCTAGCGTATGTTTACAATTACCTAATACGGGTACATCCACTTTTACATTCTTGTCTATTTCAGAATGGTCAATATCCAAATGAATCACCTTTGCCTGTTTAGCATATGTATCTAATTTTCCGGTTACACGGTCGTCAAAGCGCATACCTACGGCAATCAACACATCACATTCATTAGTCTTGACATTGGGCCCCAGATTTCCATGCATACCTAACATTCCTTTATTTAAAGGATGCGAAGTCGGTATAGCCGAAAGTCCCAGCAAAGTACAGCCACAAGGCATATCGGCTTTTTCTATGAATGCACGTAACTCATCTTGTGCATTACCCAACTCTACCCCCTGCCCTACCAACACTAATGGCCTTTGGGCATTGTTTATCAATTCGGCAGCCTCCTGAAGAGATTCCTTATCAGGATTAGGTTCCGGATCATAACTACGGATAAAATCAAGCTTCATCGGTTCATAATCCACCATCTCCACTTGTGCATTCTTGGCAAAGTCCAGAACAACAGGACCGGGACGTCCGCTTTTGGCTATATAGAAAGCACGGGCTACAGCCCAAGCTACATCTTCCGCACGGCGAATTTGGTAACTCCATTTGGTAATAGGCTGAGTGATACCCACCAGATCTACTTCCTGAAAAGCATCCGTACCCAAAAAAGAAGCTCCTACCTGTCCGGCAATCACCACAATAGGCGTGCTGTCAATCATAGCATCGGCAATGCCGGTGATGGTATTTGTCGCACCGGGTCCGCTAGTCACCAAACAGACACCAACCTCCCCGGATACGCGGGCAAATCCCTGTGCTGCATGGGCAGCTCCCTGTTCATGACGGACCAATATATGGTTCAATGTATCTTTATGATGATATAAAGCATCAAAAGTAGGCATGATAGAACCTCCGGGATATCCGAAAAGAGTTTTTACTCCTTGATACTCCAAAGAACGCATCATCGCCTCTGCTCCTGTTATCTTTTCTTTTGCCATAATTGTTTAGTTGAGAATTGAGATTCAAAAAAATACGATGCCGGACAACTGGCCGATGACAACGAAACTGTTTTTTATTCTCAATTTTTAATTTCTAATTTAGTCAATGATTCTCACTCCTCCTTTATCTGCAGAACTTACCATACTAGCGTATGCCTTCAAGCTTTTAGGAACTTTACGGTCGCGGGTCACCGGTGCCATCGGTCGGGCGGCCAATTCTTCGTCGCTCAGTTTCACATTGATACTGCGGTTCGGAATATCGATTTCAATTATATCACCATCCACTATTTTTCCGATATTACCACCCGCTGCAGCTTCGGGAGAAATATGCCCGATGCTTAATCCCGAGGTTCCTCCACTAAAACGTCCGTCGGTAATCAGAGCACATTCTTTTCCTAAATGCTTGGATTTGATATAAGAAGTAGGATAAAGCATTTCCTGCATACCGGGACCACCTTTCGGACCTTCATGAGTGATAACAACAACATCTCCGCTGACTACCTTTCCTCCTAGAATACCTTCACAAGCAGCATCCTGCGAATCGAACACCTTGGCAGGTCCCGAGAATTTCCAAATACTTTCATCCACTCCGGCTGTTTTCACTACGCAACCATCCTGTGCAATGTTCCCTTTCAAAACGGCCAAACCTCCGTCCTTACTATAAGCATGTTGCAAATCACGGATACAACCATTGGCACGATCTGTATCCAGTTCTTTATAAACAGCATTCTGAGAACCCAGCTTTATATTGAATTTGTTTCCCGGAGCACTTGAATAGATACGTTTTGCTTCAGTATCCACTTCCTTCTTACATATATTATATTTTTCGACAGCTTCCGCCAATGTCAGACCGTCCACTCGTTTCACATCGGTTTTCAGCAAACCACCCTTGGATAATTCTCCCAATATATTAAGGATACCGCCGGCACGGTTCACATCCTGGATATGATATTTCTGTGTGTTCGGAGCTACTTTACACAAACAAGGCACATGGCGTGAAAGCATATCAATATCATCCATCTTGAAATCTACTTCCGCCTCGTGGGCGATAGCTAAAAGATGGAGCACAGTATTGGTGGAACCACCCATTGCAATATCCAATGTCATGGCATTCAGAAAAGCATCACGAGTAGCAATGCTGCGTGGCAACACGCTGTCATCTCCTTCCTCATAGTATTTATAAGCATTCTTCACTATCAGAGCAGCCGCATCTTTAAACAACTGAGTACGGTTGGCATGAGTTGCCAAAATAGTGCCATTACCCGGAAGTCCCAGACCAATAGCCTCATTAAGACAATTCATGGAATTAGCCGTAAACATACCTGAACAGCATCCACAGCCGGGACACGCATTATCTTCTATTTGAGCCACATCCTCATCGCTGACCGATGCATCAGCAGATTTAATCATGGCGTCTATCAAATCAAGATGCTGGTTATTCCATTCTCCTGCCTCCATAGGACCACCCGATACAAAAACAGTCGGTATGTTCAGCCGCATGGCAGCCATCAGCATACCCGGAGTGATTTTGTCACAATTACTGATACACACCATTGCATCCGCCTTATGAGCATTCACCATATATTCCACGCTGTCGGCAATGATATCACGACTGGGCAGTGAATATAGCATACCATCGTGTCCCATAGCTATTCCGTCATCAATGGCAATTGTATTGAACTCTGCTGCAAAACATCCCAGTTTTTCGATCTCGGCTTTCACTTGCTGACCTATTTCATGCAGATGGGTATGTCCCGGAACAAACTGTGTAAACGAATTTACTATGGCTATAATGGGCTTGCCCATCATTTCTTTTTTCATGCCGTTAGCTACCCATAAAGCTCTCGCTCCTGCCATACGGCGACCCTGTGTGCTAAACGAACTGCGTAACTGATTCTTCATCTTATTCTAAATCTATAACGTCCTATACTTATTGAAAAAGCCTTCCTCACCATGTGAGAAAGGCTTTCAATTATTTCTTTATATGTACAACTACACATACACAACCTTTCTCACGCTCCCAGTGTGACCACCACCACGACGCGAATAATATGCAGGACTGCCAGGTTATTTAGAGTAGTAATATTCATATATCTGTTTTCTTTGTTTCTTTAACGACTGCAAAGGTAAAGCGTTTTTTGTAACAAACAAATAAAATGAAGATTTTTTTTCTTATAAATTATCATTCGTAACTAAATCGGGCTTTAAACAATCATTTTATCACAAATATACACTATATCTTCCGACGGATAAATAAAAAAGAGAATACAAACCAATGCACTCTCTTTTCTATTCATTTATTTCACTTTATAAATTTATTTATTCGCCGCATCTTCCATATAGGAATCCAACCCTTTGTTTTTCAATGTGACATTCAACAACTGCACATACTTCTTGTACTGCTCATTTGTCAATGTACGTTTCATCAGTTTGAAGTTTCCATATACGGCTTCACGCAATTTTTTACCTTGTTTAGCTTCTTTTGCGTAGCTTGCGCTTTGCACTTTGTCAGCAAAATAATCAGAAATATTAGCAACCTCCTCCATCTGACGTGCATCCAGATTCAAATATTTGCTCAACTTTGCGACGTTAACATCTACCTTCCAATCTTTACCTTCTACTTTTTCTCCTGCAAAACTTGTAGCTGACATTCCTAATGCCACTACAACCAACAATACTAAACGTTTCATAATACCTAAAATTTTAATTTGTTAAACCTAAAAACAATTTACTTAGTACCTAAGAACTAAATAATACCTTTTAAAAACAATCTCGTTATCTCTTTCTCTTTACGTTGCAAATATAACAACATGCTTTATAACATGTTATCATATATCTGTTAATTAAAGCAAACATCTATCAAAACGAGCAGTTAATTGATTTATATCAAGGATTAAACGCCACCGAAAATGCATTTATAGTATCATAATAACAAATTTATATAATATAAACGTAATAACAAAGGATTAAGGGGAATTAATTCGTATCTTTGCCAA
>ERZ1504182.702-NODE-702-length-8504-cov-9.115635_pt1 | contig 8504 bp, 7 predicted proteins | sample MGYA00574902_ERZ1504182 | MGnify/ENA primary metagenome ERZ1504182 (study PRJEB39906, sample SAMEA3182116) | gut metagenome | biome: human; feature: gut; material: Stool; isolation source: human stools | place: Canada | collected 2014-02-25 ... | reverse complement strand
TCGGCAGCGTCAGATGTGTATAAGAGACAGAGTTTGCGCCGGGCGTTGAACTGATGTCAGCTATCAGGCTTGGCTAATCGTTTTTGTACTCACTATGAGAGATGAAACAAGAAATTTTCACTGTCGAATCCGAAAGCTTCTCTCGTTATGCTGAGAGCGACAACTTTCAGGTCGGAGAACTTTAGAATAATGCTACATCTGGGTATATTTCCAAGTTCGTTTAGGGACATTTATAAATGTCATAAAAAAGTAAGATGGCATATGCAGAGGATTTCCTACTGTCATCTCATATGTCATTTTTATTGTATGTTTTTTCTTTAACCTCAAATCTTATCCGTTTGGGTATGCTGTGTTCCGAAAGAAGCCTGGCAACTTCCTCTAATAGAGTCTTTATAATCCCGCTATGCGGCTTTCTTTTGTCTGTTTTTGATTTATAACTGATCCCACCTTTCTCAACTTCTCGTCCTTTGCCCCTTTCCCTTGCGTACGAAAGAAGTGGATATCCTATCTTTTGTGCAGAACTTCCTGTTGGCATTATTAGTATATGGAATTGGTAGCCACGCATCTTACCCTAACACTCATAAGCTTCTGCTGTATATGGACAACATAAAGGGAGATAATAAGTATCATACAGTAGACGAAAGGCCTTTTCTTTGTTTTCTGCAAAGAGAGCTAGTATCCTTTCGTCTACTTCATTATATCTATTGTATTTTCTTGCATTATTGTTCATGGATGCCTTTTGCGGCACAAAATTAGGAATTTAACCGACACGATATACGACTTTCATGGATTAAAAATGCAAAAAGTACAATGTATTATGAATATTTTCTTTATTTTTCAATTCTGAACCAGTCAGCGTCCGTCCATCCTCCGTCATTGGTTACAATAGCGGGGCGCGTACAGAAGATACCTACCTTGGCTCCTATCCATTTACCTTCTTTTACTTGGAAAGTTTCTCCTAATGGCTGGAATTTCTTGCCGTCCGTACTGTAGCTGAGGTTACATTTCACTAATAAGTCGTGACCGCCTTCACTGGCTTTAATCTTGTCTCCTTTTGCGGAAAATTTAGCGCGAAGATAGATTGTGCCGTCTTTTAAGGGAACGGAAGCATTTACTTTTTCAGTAGCTCCCCGATCGGCTTTCAGGCATTCCACTTGTGACAGGACAAGTCCGTTGTCTGTGTTTTCAACAACTAATCCGGCATAATCCATTCCCATTACAACCAGTCCCGTGCGTTCACCTTTATATTTTTCTGTCGGCTTGAAAGTAAGTTTGGTGGTGGCAGTAAAATTGGGAGCCGGGGTTTTTTGTAGCATCAGATTAGAAACATCCCATAAACTTTTATAATCTTCGGGAACTGGGTAGGAGTATAGACGTACAAATCCTTCTCCTCCGTTGAAATAAGCCCATTTTTCATTGATGTTAGCCTGCCATTGCCATTGAGGAGACAATGTATAACCATCAAACTCATCACTTTCTTGCGGGGTACAAATAGGATAGTTCTTACCTACATTAGGCTTTTTATAAGTCAGAACAGGTTCGCCACAACCATCGCCGTCTTTATCAACACCTATAACGGGCCAGTCATCAACCCATTTCATAGGTTGCAGATGGACTAAGCGTCCGTAAGCTCCTACGTCTTGGAAGTGCATGAACCAGTCCTCTCCCGTAGGGGTGTCTACCCAACCGCCTTGATGAGGCCCGTTGACGGGAGAGTTGCCTTGCGCTAATACTGTTTTCCATTCGTATGGACCGTATACGTTTTTTGAGCGAAGTACGACTTGCCATCCTGTAGGAACGCCGCCTGCCGGATGGAAGATGTAATAGTATCCATTACGTTTATAGAATTTGGGCCCTTCACAAGTTTGATGTGCTTCATGACCATCGAAAATGATACGGGATTGTGTGATAGCTTTACTTGCATCGGCACTTAGCTCACAAATTGTAATTACACTTTTCAGTCCGGCCCGGCTTCCTGCATAAGCGTGAACCAAATATACACGACCGTCATCATCCCATAATGGAGTCGTGTCGATGATGCCTTTTCCGGCTTTCACCAAAACTGGCTCGCTCCAGGGACCTTTCGGATCTTTGGCTTTCACCATGAATGCTCCTTGGTCCGGGTCACCCCAGAATATATAGAATTCACCGTTATGGTGGCGGATACTGGGTGCCCATACACGGTTGCCATGTTCAGGACGGACATCGGTAACAGGGGGCAGTGCGTAGGGTACAGCCGCACCTATGATAGTCCAGTTGACAAGGTCTTTGGAGTGTAATATTTGTAAACCGGGCAGACAGTTGAAACTGGATGAGGTCAAATAATAATCGTCTCCTACACGGCAAACGTCCGGATCGGAGTAATCCGCATACAGGACTGGATTTTTGTAGGTCCCATTGCCTTGGTCGGCCACCCAGGCTTGGGATACATAATTCTGTGCGGGAGCAGATAAAAAACAGCCTCCTAGCAGACAGAGAGTGATTAGTCGTTTCATGGTTTTAGATTTTTTATTTAATTGTAATTTTGCAAGGATGTTCCAATTCTTTTCTCCATTGGGGAAGATAATTGAACCAGTCTTTCATATCTTTAAATCCGAAACTTTCTTTTTTTGAGGTGAAAGTAACGTAATAGTGGAAATGCTGTTGCCCCGGTGCTTGTAAGGTATATAAGTAGTTTGATCCGTCTTGTACTTCTTTACCGATATATTTAGGAATGAAAGTTCCCATACCTGTTGTTTCCTTCACATAACCTATGGTGTCTGTGACAGGCCAGTCGGTTCCCCAGCTTCCAGTCAGTCCTTTATGGTCGCTCATGTGACCTCCTTCTTTCAGAATCTGTACACCTGCTGCAAAGACTTCCTGTTTAAGCGGACGGTCAAACAGGACATCTACCTTCATGTCCCGATGACCGCCATAGATGGTATATCGATTGATCATGTTCAAATCGTTCCCTTGATATTCCCAACCGATGACTTCTGCTTCGACGATGGCACGTACAGGACCGGAGGCTAGTACACGTTCCGTGCGGTTTACTACTGGTTTTATGTGGGTCGCTTCAGTACCATTCCAACCTTTTAATGCACCTACACCACCACTATTGTAAACACGTAGCGCATCATCTCCGTAGCCGTTGGCGCGTTGCGCTTTGGTAGGGTAGAAACAAGTCTCTTTTATTTCCAGTCTTTTATTTACTTTGCTATATGGATCTACCGTCTGTTTTTCGTTGAAATAGATACGATAGGCAACTAATTCACTCTCTATAGCCGGTCCGTGATGGTAAACAAAACTATATACATTCTCGGTTCCTGCCGCTGAAAATCCCGTAATATTGGCGAATTTGTTGTTATGTCCGTAAGCTTTCATTTGGGCATAAGTACGTGCCGGATAGTTTTTTTCACTTTTTTCTGAAGAGAGAATTATACGGAAACTTTTGTTGCTTTTGGCTGGCATATCGATAAGGAAAGCCAGTTCGTCAGCACGTGCGTCACCGTTCAGATCGTCCAGTTGGGACGGAATTTCTTTATTACCTTCCCATACAGTGGCGGATTTGATGTTGAAACCTGCTTTCAGGTTATTTAAATCTATCACTATCGGTTCGTCGGTCTTATTTTGATTCCATTCATTGCTGACTTCTACGGTCAGTGTCTTTTCGCCTTTTTGTGCAAAAGAGTTGGTAAAGCATCCTGCTAATAATGTGAGGACAATAATTGAGTGCTTTTTCATAATGATGTATAGTTTATTATTTTAAGCACGGATCATACGGATTACACAGTGTTAGTATGAAAACCGTGTTTATCCGTGCAATCCGTGCTTTACTATTTTTATAAATTAAGTGGAGAAATGCACTAATGGGTGTAAGAATTAGAAGTTGAGTTCTTCTCCTTGTGCCCCGATTTCAGCATGATTCTTTCCGTCTATCGTTACATTGGAAACATTTTGCATCTTCAAGTTCTTTCCACTTTTTAATAACTCTATTTTGATATTTTTCATATTAACTTCGTCGGCTTCGCTTAATACTACACCTTCTTTAGCATTAGATACGATGATATTCTCCATATTGATATTCTTGATTCTCATCTCAGGCAAGCCATTGAAGAACACAGCCCTGCCTGCTCCGTTACAGGTTACATCTTTGATAAAGATATTACGGAATATCGGAGTTTCTTCTGTTACAGGAGGGATGGTAGTTTCTGCTTTCTTTTCATCCTGATTAGGATCTTCACCACGACCTTTTCCACCATAGTATAAATTGAATATTAATGCTTCGTTCGGAATATTAATCATGTTGATATTGCTGATGTAGATATTCTCTACCAATCCGCCACGCCCACGATTACTTTTAAAGCGTAAGCCAACATCTGTACCCATGAAAGTACAATTGTCTACATATATGTTGTTTACACCTCCTGACATCTCACTACCTACAACAAAACCTCCATGTCCATGTAATACGGTGTTGTTCATAACGATAACATTTTGACAAGGTTCACCGCGTTTGCGCCCTTGTTCGTCCTTTCCTGACTTTATACAGATACCATCATCTCCTGCATCAAATGAGTTGTTGATAATCAATGCTTTATTACATGATTCCAAATCAAGAGCATCTCCGTTTTGTGAGTACCAAGGATTAGAAACTGTAACTTTATTAATTGTAATATTTTCACATGATAGCGGATGTAAGCACCAACTGGGTGAATTTTTGAATGTCGCTCCTTCCAGCAATACCTTATTACATTTGATGAAACTTAGCAATACAGGACGTAACCAGTCGCGCATGTAGTCCCAGTCAGAATCGGTAAGTTCTCCACGAGGTACGTTGAAGTTGTCTTTTGACAGGATAGCACCTTTCAATGCACCTTCACTGGGATACCAGATTCTTCCGTCGGTATCTACCACACCACCGGAGGCGACCAATTTTTTCCATTGGCCTTCAGTCAGTTTATCTTTTTTGGTCGGACGCCATGTGTCTCCATTTCCATCAAATACTCCGTGGCCTGTAATCGCTATATTTTCAGCATTACGTGCTGAAATAGGAGACTGGCAACGACGGGTTTCCAAACCTTCAAAAGACGTGTTTATAATGGGATATAGTGAATGGTCTGCACTGAATAATACTAATGCATTCTTTTCTGTATATAGATTCACATTGCTCAATAGTTCGATGGGACCGGTCAGCCACAAGCCTTCAGGAATAATGACTTTGCCACCTCCTTTGGCATTAACCTGTTGGATTGCATCATTAATAGCCTTTGTGTTTAAAGTGATACCGTCTGGCTTGGCACCGAAATCTATGATGTTTACCGAATAGTCTGGAAAAGTAGGTTGTTCAACTTTATCCATCTTGAAAGGGAGGCTTGTATAGATGGCGGGATCTATAATATCTTCTACAATAGTCGTAGACGGACAATTATTACATCCGGTCAAAAAAGGAATTAAACATGTGGCAGGAAGTAATAGAATCTTCTTTATTAAAGTAGTCATTGGTATTATATATGTTTAAGATTAATAATTATCTAGTTGATTGTTGCTTTAAGAAGTCTTATCACTCTCCCGTAAAAGACCCTCACGGGCTATTTACGGGAGCAGCAATAATGTTTCATGTTAACCTAATTCTAACCTTAAATAAATATTATGAAAAAACCTCTTAATTCGATGGCAAATATAGCTGAAAGAATTGTCCTTTATGTGCACTATTTGATAGAATAAGTGGATTTTTTGTTAAATTCTCATTTAGCTGAAACCTTAAATGGTAAAAATTAGTTTTATAATTGCATTATTTCTTCATTTGTGTGCAAAAAAAGCTATGATTAATTTATTTGTTTGTATCTTTGCAAACTAATTTAACAATAAAGAAGGTATGAGTTACAATTTGTTGAAAGGAAAAAGAGGTATTATTTTTGGTGCATTGAACGAACAGTCTATCGCATGGAAAGTTGCTGAAAAGGCTGTAGAAGAAGGTGCGTCCATTACATTGTCCAATACTCCGGTAGCTGTCCGCATGGGAGAAGTTTCTGCTTTAGCTGAGAAACTGAATTGTGAGGTAATTCCGGCAGATGCAACCAGCGTAGAAGATTTGGAGAATGTTTTCAAACGTTCGATGGAAATATTGGGTGGAAAAATAGATTTCGTTCTGCATTCTATCGGTATGTCTCCTAACGTTCGTAAGAAACGTACTTATGATGACCTCGATTATGATATGTTGAGCAAGACTCTGGATATATCTGCCGTTTCGTTCCACAAAATGATTCAAGCTGCTAAAAAGCTGGATGCTATTGCGGAGTATGGTTCAATTCTGGCTTTGAGTTATGTTGCTGCACAACGTACATTCTATGGATATAATGATATGGCGGATGCAAAAGCATTGCTTGAATCTATCGCACGCAGTTTTGGTTACATTTATGGTCGTGAACATCATGTGCGTGTGAATACCATATCTCAGTCACCGACCATGACTACTGCCGGTTCAGGTGTGAAAGGTATGGATAAGCTGTTTGACTTTGCTAACCGTATGTCACCATTAGGCAATGCTTCGGCAGACGAATGTGCAGATTACTGCATTGTAATGTTCTCTGACCTGACTCGTAAAGTGACTATGCAGAATTTATATCATGATGGAGGTTTCTCCAGTGTAGGTATGAGTTTGCGTGCTATGGCAACTTATGAAAAAGGTCTGGATGAATATAAAGACGAAAACGGAAACATCATTTACGGATAAGAAATAGATGATGCGCAAAATTATATTCATATTAGTAGTATGTCTTGTTGCTCTTTCCTCCTGTCAGTGGGATGGGAAGAGTGGCAATACTGCTGATGTGGATGTAAGAGTTGCCCGTTATGATCGTTTGCAGTATGAGTATGTCACGATGAATAGTTTCTCGGCACTGCAAAAAATGAATACGGACTATCCTCAGGTTACCAAACTGTTGATAGAAGATGTATTGGCGATAGGTGAGGTGGATGACATGAAGATTAACGACCGGATGTTGGAATATTATTCGGATTCTACTTTATTGACTTTGATGCACGATGCCGAAGAGAAATTTAAGGATCTTGGTTGGGTTGAGGAAAAACTGACCAAAGGTTTCAAACGTTTGAAAAAAGAGGTTCCTGCATTGTTCGTTCCTCATTTTTATGCTCAAATAGCTGCTCTGAATCAGTCTGTTGTAGTTGGGGACAGTATTTTGGGTTTTAGTATTGATAAGTATATGGGAGCAGATTATCCTTTATATAAACGCTTCTATTATGACTATCAATGTCGCAGTATGGAGCCTGATCGTATTGTTCCGGATTGTTTTACCTTTTATTTGCTGAGTCAGTATCCTTTGCCATGGCAGCCTGGTCGTACTTTATTAGATATGATTATGCATCGTGGAAAGATAAATTGGATAGTGGCTCATATTTTAGGGTATGAATCTTTTGAGAAAGAGATGGGATATAGTGAGGATGAGGCTGAGTGGTGCAGGAAGAATAAAACAAGTCTGTGGAAGACAATGGTTGAAAATGGTCATTTATATGCTACCGATCCCCTTGTTGTACGTACTTATATACGCAAGGATCCCTTTATTTCTATTATGGGTGAGAAAACTCCTGCAAGTATTGGAGTATGGATGGGGATTTTGCTGATTGATGAATATATGAAAAAGCATCCTGATATGACAATAAAGGATTTGTTGGCTAAGACGGATTATCATCAGATGTTGGCTGAAACAGATTTCAAACCTTGATATTTTGATTGATTAGTAGTATGATGGAAGTTGCTTTGTATCTATTGCCTGTCACATTAGGCGAAACTCCTGTGGAAAATGTGTTGCCTGTGTATAATAAAGAGGTCATTCTCGGCATCAAACATTTTATTGTAGAAGATGTACGCTCGGCACGTCGCTTTTTGAAAAAGGTAGATCGCGGGATTGACATAGATGCATTGACTTTTTATCCATTGAACAAACATACTTCTCCTGAAGATATTTCCGGTTATCTGAAACCTTTGTTGGCCGGACAGTCCATGGGAGTTATTTCTGAAGCCGGTTGTCCGGCTGTTGCTGATCCTGGAGCGGACGTGGTTGCTATTGCTCAGCGTAAGAATCTTAAAGTGGTGCCTTTGGTAGGACCTTCCTCTATTATTATGTCTGTTATGGGATCGGGTTTTAATGGACAGAGTTTTGCTTTTCATGGTTATTTGCCTATTGAGCCTGGTGAGCGTGCGAAACGTATTAAGGTATTGGAGCAACGTGTTTATGCAGAAGATCAGACGCAGCTTTTTATTGAAACTCCTTATCGTAATAATAAGATGGCGGAAGATATTCTTAAGAATTGCCGTCCGCAAACCAAACTTTGTATTGCTGCCAATATTACGTGTGAAGGAGAATATATAAAGACTAAGACAATAAAGGAGTGGCAGGGGAAATTGCCGGATTTATCGAAGATTCCCTGTATTTTCTTGATTTATAAGTAATGCGATAACAGATATTCATTTAAATTCCTCCCACATCTGTGTCACTATGTTC
>ERZ1504182.633-NODE-633-length-9124-cov-5.563458_pt1 | contig 9124 bp, 10 predicted proteins | sample MGYA00574902_ERZ1504182 | MGnify/ENA primary metagenome ERZ1504182 (study PRJEB39906, sample SAMEA3182116) | gut metagenome | biome: human; feature: gut; material: Stool; isolation source: human stools | place: Canada | collected 2014-02-25 ... | reverse complement strand
CAGTGGTTCATATGAATGAATATTAAAACTAAATGCAAATCATTAGCAACTAAACAAAAAATGCGAATGGAGAAAGAGGAGGATATTACCATGAAGAAAACTTACAAGATCGAAGTAGACTGTGCAGCTTGTGCTCTGAAGATGGAGGATGCAGCGAAGAAGGTAGAGGGTGTTACCGATGCAACCGTCAGCTTCATGACCCAGAAGATGAAGGTGGAATTTGCCGATGGCAGCGATGAGAAGGCCGTTATGGAGAACGTGGTAAAAGCCTGCAAGAGAGTAGAGGATGACTGCGAGATCTATTTATAGGATGCTCTCGGAAAAGAGGAAGCTATGACTAAGAAACAGAAAAAAGTACTGGTCCGCATCATTGTGGCGGCAGTACTGTTAATTATTTTGCATTTTGTACCTCTGGAAGGGATCTGGCTGGGACTGCTGTACCTGATTCCCTATGCGGTGATCGGCTATGATATTCTCAGAAAAGCCGTTCTGGGCATTATGCATGGTGAAGTGTTTGATGAGAATTTCCTGATGGCGGTAGCTACCGTAGGTGCCATGGGACTGGGAGAGTATTCCGAAGGCGTGGCCGTTATGCTGTTCTACCAGATCGGTGAACTGTTCCAGGCGGTAGCTGTGGGCAAGAGCCGTCAGAACATCAGCGCCCTGATGGATATCCGCCCGGATTATGCCAACATTGAGGCAGAGGACGGCAGCTTAGAGCAGGTAGATCCCGATGATGTAGAGATCGGAACCGTGATTGTGGTACGTCCCGGTGAAAAGGTTCCTATCGATGGTGTGGTAGTGGAAGGTACATCCACACTGAATACCAGTGCCCTGACCGGTGAAAGCGTCCCCAGAGAGATCACAGTGGATCAGGATGTGATCAGCGGCTGTGTGAACCTGACCGGATTACTTAAGATCCGTACCACCAAGGAATTTGGAGAATCCACCGTATCCAAGATTCTGGATCTGGTAGAGAATTCCAGTATGAAGAAGTCCAAGTCTGAGAACTTTATTACGAAGTTCGCAAGATATTATACCCCGGCAGTCTGCTACAGTGCTCTGGCACTGGCCATCCTGCCTCCTGTGATCAACCTGATCATGGGCAATCCGGCAGCCTGGAGCACGTGGATCATTCGTGCCCTGACTTTCCTGGTAATCAGCTGCCCTTGTGCACTGGTCATTTCCATTCCCCTTTCTTTCTTCGGAGGAATCGGAGCAGCAAGTGCCTGTGGTATTCTGGTGAAGGGGTCCAATTATCTGGAAGCGCTGTCTGAGACCAAATATGTGGTATTTGACAAGACCGGTACCCTGACCAAGGGTGTATTCGATGTGACGGGTATTTACCCCGGCAGGGATTTCACAGAGGATGAACTGCTTGAGTATGCTGCATATGCGGAGAGCTATTCCAGCCATCCCATCAGCAAGAGTCTGAAGAACGCTTATGGAAAAGAACTGGATGCCTCTAACGTCAGTGATGTGGAGGAGATCAGCGGACATGGTGTAACTGCCAAAGTAAACGGCAGACAGGTGGCAGCCGGTAATGCGAAACTGATGAAGAGCCTGAATCTGTCCTATATGGAAAATACCGGTGTCGGTACAGTGGTACATGTAGCGGTAGACGGAAAATATGCCGGATACATCCTGATCTCTGATGTGATCAAGGATGGTGCGAAGGAAGCCATTGCATCTCTGAAGAATTCCGGTGTGAAGAAATGCGTTATGCTGACCGGTGACAGCAAAACAGTTGCAGAACATGTGGCCGGTGAGTTAAAATTGGATGAGGTACACAGTGAACTGCTTCCCGCAGACAAGGTAAGCTGCGTGGAGAAGCTGTTGCAGGACAAGAGCGAGAAGGAAAAACTGGCATTCGTGGGTGACGGTATCAACGATGCACCGGTACTTTCCCGTGCGGATATCGGTATCGCCATGGGAGCCCTTGGCTCAGATGCGGCCATTGAGGCAGCGGATGTGGTTCTGATGGATGACAATCCTGCCAAGATCGCTCTGGCTATGCGGATTTCCCGGAAATGTCTGCGCATCGTTTACGAGAACATCGTATTTGCGCTGGCAGTTAAGGCCATCTGCCTGATCCTGGGTGCGCTGGGTATCGCCAACATGTGGGTTGCTATCTTCGCAGACGTAGGAGTTATGGTACTGGCTGTGCTCAATGCCATCAGATGCCTGCGCATTAAAAACAATTAACCGGATGCAGGCAAAATATGCCTGCGTCATGAGATCACCGGTATTCCGGGAGAACAGGTGGACATGCAGACTTTTTTTTCAGAAATTACAGCACTGTGCAGGAACGAACAATTTCTGCACAGTGTGATGGAAAAATATCATTATGATCCGGAAGAATATCCCAATCTGAAGCGACTGGCAGGTGAGATGATCCCCTGCCTGGAGACAGAAGCGGGATGGCAGGACAGAGAAATCCAAGAGACTTTTCCCGGGAGGGATCAGTCTTTTTTGGCTGTAGGCATTACTCTGGGAAAAGGGATCGATGAACTGCAGGAAAAGTATTTGCAGAACGGATTTCTGACAGAGAGTTATATGATCGAAGTACTGTCCAGTGAATTATTATTAGAAAGCTACCGGGCTTATACAGAGTGGCTGGTTGTGCATCGGAATCTGCATGTTGCCAGACTGCATTTTTTAGGTGGGGAGATTTCTGAGACTTCAGAACAAAAAATAAGCAGTCTGCTGCGGCTGGCGAACCTTCCCATGCTTCTGCAGGAGCTTGCATTGCCGGTTACCTGTAATGCAGCGTATTGTATGATCCCGAAGAAAAGTGTGGTATTTTATGCGGAGCTGACGAAGGATCCTTTTACCAAATGTGCCGGAATCTGTCTGGGGTGCGGCAGGAGAGACTGCCCGAACCGCATGGAGGAAAAGGAGAATTTCCCTCTGCGGTTTGCGGACATGACGGACCGTCCGCTGTCCTATGGGTATGCCAGAATTTTTTCCAAAGCGGATGTAAAATAGGCTTATAGCGTACAAATCGGCAGAAAGTATTGTCCGAAATATTAAAATTCTGATAAGATTTATCAGACGACTTGTAAGTATAGAAAGAATATGGTATGATGCAATCACTTTCAAAGAGGAAAGATATCGTGTGTACGGTGTCTTTCCTCTTTTTATGTATACAATGAGTCAAACACGGATTTGTGCCTGCACAGGAGGCTGTATTTGACGAAGATACATCATCAAGCGTTTTTTATTCGGTGATCAAGTAAAAGATTTGAGAAGAGAGGTGGCTTATGGAGGTATTTTTAGAGGTAACGGTACAGCATAAAAAATATCATGCGGGATTTATGGAAAGAATGCGACAGCAACCGGAAGTCACATCCTGCTATCAGGTAGAGGGGGAATATGATTTCCTCGTAAAAGCGGATGTGACCTCGGAAAAGGAACTGGAAAAACTGGAGCGCGGCGTGCGTAAGATTAACGGTGTCTGCAGTGTGCAGCCGGTCTATGCACTGCAGGAGATCATATAGTCATACCCGGAGCAGGGCATTGAAGGTCTCCTCTAAATTCAGTCTGCCGTAGCCCCATTCCCGGTTGGGGTAGTTCAGACCCTGCGTACGCACGGCACCGCGTATGAAATAACTGCGGATCTCCCGGCTTTCCGCCAGCCGATTATTGCCTTCAATGACTGACCATTGGAAAAACTGTGCTACGGCTCCGGCAGTGATAGCGGCAGCCATGCTGCTTCCCGTACGGCATCCGTCAATGGTGGAGATATTGACTCCGGGAGCGGATAAGTCCGGACGGATCTGACCGGTGCGTCCGAAGCCTCTGCCGGATTCTGCGTAAAAACTGTTGTTTTCCGCGTTGTAAGTAGAAACGCTCAGAACCTCCGGAGCCATCGAGGGCTCCGTCAGAGTCATGTCGGGATCCGGATTGAGAAAATATACCGGAGTAGACAGAAATTCTGTGATAGGCAGCCACATGTGAAAATTACCGTTATATAAACTACCGGAAGCAGAGACATGAAAGGTCCAGATACCGGGGGTAGGATCCTGGATGCGTACAAGGATCAGTTCCTCGCCGGAATTTTCTTCCACAAGAGCAGAGTCGATAGTGACTCTGCTTTTTTCATAAATAAAGGAATAGGTTACACTTTGCTGCAATCCCAGGCGCAGTTCAGGAATATTTTCCCCGCCGGGAGTGCGGATGCTCAGATTAAAAGCATCCGGCAGAGCACCCCAAAGCTCCAGCCAGAATCCGATACAGCCTTCGCTGACCCGGATCTCCACATTCCGGGAATCCTCCCCAGGTGCCTGAGCGCTTAGTCTTCCATGGTAATGGTGTGAGGCGTTCCCTTCATTTCCCCCGCAGACGATGGCGGCACGGCTTCTGCGGACAGCAAGAGAAGAGAGATACCGTGACAGGGAGGAATTGCCCGCGTGATCTCCCTGGTTGGTTCCCAGACCCAGACAGATGACTACCGGACGTTCGAAGAGCCGCACGAAGGATTCCGCATATTTGATGCCTAGCATAATATCATTTTCCTGATAGGCGGGAACACCCTCGGGCACCAGATAAAAGCTGCGCAGATATTGCTTACATTCCTTGAGCTTCACCACGACGATGTCGGCACCCGGTGCAGCACCGATATAAGGATTGCCTTGTCTGACGACACTGCCGGCTGCGACTCCGGCGAGGATACTGCCGTGTCCGTTTTCGTCCCTGGAGGGAACGATGGAATAAGGATCCTCGGAACGCAGCGCCAGGTTAATATCCTCTCTGCGGTATTCAGAACCATATTTAAATCCCTCAGGTGGTATCCCGGTCTGAACCGTCTGATCCCAGATCGCCAGGACACGGCTGTTGCCGTTCTCGTCCAGAAACACAGGATTTTGGTAATCAATCCCGGTATCGATAAAACACAGGATCACACCCTGCCCCGTGAGACTTAGGGGCGGACGCTGTACCTGGGTAATCCCACTGGCGATCAGGTCTGCCGGATCAAAGGGAGCGGCACCGGGTGGCGTCTCACCGGAGGGAGATAGCTGCATGAGCCCATAAAGCTTCGGCATATTGTGATAGGGGAAAAAATCAATTTTCGGATTGCGGATTCCCAGATTGCCCAGATACAAAATCAAAAAATCTTCTCCGATGCGTTCATAACAATCATTGTCATCTCCCAGAAATTCCGATGCGGAAAAGTCTGTGATAATGTCATAAGTGTCCTCTGACAGGATCATTTCTTTGCAGTCCATGGGCGGTGCTCCGAAGAATTCATTTTTATAATATATACAACAGGTGATCTCTCCGTGCATTTCCGCAGAACTGATCCGTGGCATAAGGGAAAAGCTGTATCACATAGAATATTGTGAATATCAGGAAAAAGAAGGTAGAAATACCGGCAGGGGATCGTACGATGTGGGAACAGTCTATTTTCACAAAAGTATGGGAATTCGGAAAAGATGGAGCGGCAATGGTGAAGAAGCATTATAAGAACGGGTTGATGCTGGGTGTTTTTTTGCTGGCAATGTTTTTCCTCGGGAGAAGCATGGGGGCCATTGCTTTCGGACTGCATCTTCAGCGGGAGATGAGCATCCGGGAGGCGGCGGGGAGTGCATTGGAGAATACTCAGGCACTGCTCTCCGCGGAGAACTGGGGACTGGGATTCGGCTCGGAAGGAACGCAGCCCAGCGGTACGGCTTCCTCGGACAAATTAAAGGAATACAATGCCTATTATGTGGGAGATGCGGAGGAGAAAAAGATCTATCTCACTTTTGACTGCGGCTATGAGAATGGTAATAGTTCCGCTATATTGGATGCATTGAAAAGGCACAATGCACCGGCGACCTTTTTTGTGGTAGGACATTTTCTGGAGTCGGCGCCGGAGATGGTGAAACGCATGGTGGAGGACGGACATACGGTGGGAAACCACACCTATCATCATTATGACATGTCGAAAATTTCTGATCCGGCGGTTTTCCGGAAAGAGATGGATGACGTGAGGACTCTTTTTCAGGAGATCACCGGTACGGAGATGGAGATGTACTACCGGCCGCCTCAGGGAAAATACAGTAAGACGAATCTGCAGATGGCAAAGGATCTGGGGTATTCCACTTTTTTCTGGAGCCTGGCTTATGTGGACTGGAACGTGGATGCCCAGCCCAGCCACGAGGAAGCTTTTTCCAAACTGACAGGCAGGATCCACCCCGGAGCGGTGGTGCTGTTACATAATACCTCGAAGACCAATGGGGAGATTCTGGATGAACTGCTCACGAAATGGGAAGAAATGGGTTATACCTTCGGAAAATTGGAAGAACTGGTGCAGTAGGGTTTGACTTCCCCTGCACCATACCCTATAATAGAGGACAGAAAAATATACTGGAGGACAACCATGGAAAAAGAACTGGTAGTTGTCATTGATTTTGGCGGACAGTACAATCAGCTGGTCGCCAGAAGAGTCAGAGAATGCAATGTATATTGCGAGATCTACTCTTACAGGACAGACTTGAATAAGATAAAAGCAATGAATCCCAAGGGAATCATCCTGACCGGTGGCCCCGCAAGCTGCTATGAACCCGGTGCGGCTACCTGCTCCGAGGATCTGTTTAACTTAGGAGTTCCCGTGCTGGGACTCTGTTACGGCGCACAGCTGATGACCCATGTGCTGGGTGGTAAGGTAGAACGCGCAGCCGTTCGGGAATATGGCAAGACTGAGGTGAAGGTAGACCGCAGTTCCAAGCTGTTTTCCGATGTATCCGAGAATACGATCTGCTGGATGAGCCATTTCGACTATATCTCCAAGCTGGCTCCCGGCTTCCGTGCCGTGGCCACCACCGCCAACTGCCCCGTGGCAGCAGCAGAGTGTGTAGAGCGCGGACTGTATGCAATCCAGTTCCATCCGGAAGTACTTCACACCGTGGAAGGCTCCAAGATGCTGTATAATTTCGTACGCAACATCTGTGGATGCTGCGGTGACTGGAAGATGGATTCCTTCGTGGAAGAGTCCATCAAGGCGATCCGCGAGAAAGTCGGCAATGGTAAAGTTCTGTGCGCATTGTCCGGTGGTGTGGATTCCTCCGTGGCAGCAGTACTGTTATCCAAGGCAGTCGGCGAGCAGCTGACCTGTGTCTTCGTAGATCACGGCCTGCTCCGTAAGAATGAGGGTGATGAGGTAGAAGCAGTCTTCGGTCCCAACGGCAATTACGATCTGCACTTCATCCGTGTGAATGCGCAGGAGCGTTTCTACAGCAAGCTGGCAGGTGTATCCGAGCCGGAGCATAAGAGAAAGATCATCGGCGAAGAGTTCATCCGTGTATTCGAGGAAGAGGCGAAGAAGATCGGTGCCGTGGATTTCCTGGTACAGGGAACCATCTATCCCGATGTGGTAGAGAGCGGACTGGGCGGTGAATCCGCAGTGATCAAGTCCCACCACAACGTAGGCGGCCTGCCCGACTATGTAGATTTCAAGGAGATCATCGAGCCTCTGCGCAACCTGTTCAAGGATGAGGTTCGCAAGGTAGGACTGGAGCTTGGCATTCCGGAGCATCTGGTATTCCGTCAGCCGTTCCCCGGTCCCGGACTGGGTATCCGTATCATCGGCGAAGTGACCGCTGAGAAAGTCAAGATCGTACAGGATGCAGATGCCATCTACCGCGAGGAAATCGCTAACGCAGGTCTGGACCGCGAGATCAACCAGTACTTCGCAGCCCTGACCAATATGAGATCCGTAGGCGTTATGGGTGATGAGAGAACCTATGATTACGCCATCGCACTGAGAGCCGTGAAGACGATCGACTTCATGACCGCAGAGAGTGCACAGATCCCTTATGAAGTACTGCAGAAGGTGACCAGCAGGATCATCAATGAGGTGAGCCATGTGAACCGGGTAATGTATGATATTACCAGTAAGCCGCCCGGGACGATTGAGTTTGAATAAGTTGGAGTATCGTAAAAAGCCAGTGTTTATGCGGGTTTGCGGCACTTTCAAAAGTCTTTTGATAACAAATTGATAACAGTTGCATAAGAGCCATTATTCTTGTAATCTAGTGGTTTTAGGGTTAGAGAATGATTAACAGGCGGTTGTGCAACAAATAAATCCATATTATAAACTAAGCCCTTAGCTGTGGGTATGAAACTCATGGCTAAGGGCTTTTTGTCGTCTTTATTTATCTGGTTTGAGTTGCTCTTGGAACATTTCAACTAAAGCGTCACTAAGTTCCTGTGATGGCACTTTCGCCCATCTCTGTGTGGTATCGAACTTTGGATAGTGGTAACGCCAGTTATCGTATTCTTCCTTACTGATTTCTTCGGAAGATAACTTGTCCGCCTGTTCTTTCCAAGCATAGAGCATTTTCAGTAGTTCGTGGGCGTCTTTCCCTTTGTCCTTGTTGACTTTCAGACAGACCTCTCCGTCTGCTCCGCTGACAGTCAGCCCATATAAATCTTCAAGGGTAAACAAAGTGTGCATTAGTCCGATATAGCTGTCAATGTCGGGTACATCGAGGGCATGAGGGGAAACATCAAGTGCCTGTGCCAATGCAGCAGTAAGTTCCGCTTTCGGTTTTCTTGTTCCCGTTTCATATTGTGCTAAACGCACATCGGCACTTCGTTCAGGAAAGCCGACAATCGTACCAAGATATTTTTGTGTCATTCCACGCAGAATGCGGAAAAAATGTATTCTTTCTCCAATCGCCATAATCATCGCTCCTTGTATATGTAGTGTAATTAGTATAGCAGATATGTTTAGGAGAAGTCAAGATAATACAAAACAAAAAAGTTTAATATTTTTCTCAAAACCACTTGACACAAACAAATATGCTTAGTATAATAAGTTCAAAATTAAACAAATAAGTTTAGATAAAAAGGGAGGACAATATATGGATAACAAATTTATTCGTGCCGAAGAAGTGGCACAGGAACTAAGCGTATCAAAGCCTTATGCCTATAAGTTAATCCGACAGTTGAATGAGGAACTGAAAGCCAAAGGTTTTATTACGATTACAGGGCGTGTGAACCGCCAGTATTTTTATGAAAGGCTCTACGGAGCAGGAAAGGAGGAAAAGTAATGCCGGTATTTAAGAATGAGGACAATGGAACATGGTATGTGATGGCAAGGTATGTGAACTGGAAAGGCGAGCGCAAGCAGAAATGC
>ERZ1504182.591-NODE-591-length-9589-cov-2.896161_pt1 | contig 9589 bp, 7 predicted proteins | sample MGYA00574902_ERZ1504182 | MGnify/ENA primary metagenome ERZ1504182 (study PRJEB39906, sample SAMEA3182116) | gut metagenome | biome: human; feature: gut; material: Stool; isolation source: human stools | place: Canada | collected 2014-02-25 ... | reverse complement strand
GTGTTGGCATACATAATTGTAAAAAACGATTATGTATTCGTAAGATATGGAAACAGAAAATTATCGCGATTTGACAATATACTTATATTTATATGTATTGCCGGGGCGGTGATGTTTGCCGTTCTCAGGAATGTGATGCGCTTTTGAGAGAGACGGTGACAAGTCCGTTGGAATGTGATGCGCTTTTGAGAGGAACTTTGACAAGTTCGTTGGCAGCATTGTGGAATGACTGCCCAAACAGGCTTATTTAATATTCCATCTTCTTGACAATAAATAATAAAAGGGCATATAATTTACAATTACCGAGGAGTTTTTCGGTAAAGTTGCACAAGCATTTCATTTGTGCTTGTAGTATTTTTCAGGGAGGGTTTTTGAAATGGCAAAAAAACCGTATTATATTACAACCGCCATTGCATATGCATCAGGTAAACCTCATATAGGCAACACCTACGAGATCGTGTTGGCTGACAGCATTGCAAGGTACAAGAGATTTGCAGGTTATGATGTAAGATTCATGACAGGAACAGATGAGCATGGACAGAAGATTGAGAACAAAGCTTTCGAGAACATGCAGACACCAAAGGAATTCGTGGATGAGACATCCGGTGAGATCAAGAGGATCTGGGACCTCATGAACACATCATATGACAAATTTATCCGTACAACAGACGATTATCATGAGAAACAGGTACAGAAGATATTCAAGAAACTGTACGATCAGGGTGACATATATAAAGGACATTATGTAGGAAAGTACTGTACACCATGTGAGTCATTCTTCACAGATGGACAGCTCATAGATGGCAAATGTCCGGACTGTGGAAGACCTGTTCAGGAGGCAAAGGAGGAGGCATACTTCTTCAAGATGAGCAAATATCAGGACAAGCTCATGAAGCATATAGAGCAGCATCCTGAGTTTATACAGCCTGAGTCAAGACGTAACGAGATGGTCAACAACTTCTTAAAGCCGGGACTTCAGGATCTGTGTGTTTCAAGAACATCATTCAAGTGGGGAATTCCGGTAGACTTTGATCCAAAACATGTTGTATATGTATGGGTTGATGCGCTTTCAAACTACATAACTGGACTTGGATATGACGTAGATGGAAAGAGCGATGAGAAGTTTTATAAATACTGGCCGGCAGATCTTCACTTGATCGGCAAGGATATCCTGAGATTCCATACCATTTACTGGCCTATCATGCTGATGGCACTCGGACTTCCGCTTCCAAAGCAGGTATTCGGTCATCCTTGGCTTATCCAGAGTGATGGCAAGATGAGTAAGTCTAAGGGCAACGTAATGTATGCTGACGATATGGTCGATATATTCGGTGTTGATGCAGTCAGGTTCTTCGTGCTTCACGAGATGCCATTTGAGAATGATGGAGTTATCTCATGGGAGCTCATGGTTGAGAGACTCAACTCAGAACTTGCAAATACACTTGGAAACTTGGTCAACAGAACCATATCAATGTCCAACAAGTATTTCGGCGGCATTGTGACCAACACAAATGTCACAGAGCCAGTTGATGAGGATCTGAAGAAGGTTGTCATGGATTGCAGATATAAGGTTGCAGAGTGCATGGACAAGCTCAAGGTTGCAGATGCTATCACAGAGATATTCGCACTGTTCAAGAGATGCAACAAGTATATAGATGAGACAATGCCTTGGGCACTCGCAAAGGAGGAGGACAAGAAAGACAGACTCAATACAGTTCTGTATAACCTTGTCGAGAGCATCATTATAGGTGCTACACTCCTTGAGCCATATATGCCTGAGACAACAGAGAAGATCATGGCTCAGCTCAGCACAGAGAAGAGAAAAGTCACAGAGCTTGGCAAGTTCGGTCTGTACAAGTCAGGAACAAAGGTTACAGAACAGCCTGAGATACTCTTTGCACGACTTGACGTGAAGGAGGTTATGGCAAAGGTAGCTGAGTTTGCTCCTGTAGTGAAAGAATCAATGTACGAGCAGGCAAAGAAACAGAAGGAAGAAAAGGAAAATTCCGCTGAGACCAAGAAGATCAAGATAGCTGAGGCGAAGGTTCAGTCTCTCAAGAGCAACCCTGATGTTGTGGACAAAGAGGAGATAAGTATAGATGAATTTCAGAAGATGCAGCTTATGATCGGAGAGATTGTAGCCTGTGAGGAAGTTCCAAATTCAAGAAAGCTTCTCTGCTCACAGGTAAGCTTTGGCAAGAACAATGTAAAGCAGATAGTATCAGGAATCAAGGGTACATACTCAGCAGAGGATATGGTAGGTAAGAAGGTTGTGGCTATAGTAAATCTTAAGCCATGTAAGCTTGCCGGAGTTATATCAGAGGGTATGCTTTTGTGTGCTGAGGATCCGGAGGGCAATCTTTCACTCCTCACCACAGAGAAAGACTTCCCAGGTGGATGCTTTATAAGCTGATCCGACATATATAATAGAGTGTATTAAATATTAGAGGGGATTGTGGCACATGGTGGATATCGTGGCGCTGTGATCCCCTTTATATATTTTGGTGGGGCGCCATACGGGTAAACTGCAGGTAATATTTGGGTAATATGTCATGTAATGTCTTTATTGATTAATTGAATGTTCCATGATAAAATTTTGTTAGGTGTACAGGTGGGAGGAGTGCGCCTTTGGAAAGATTTAGAAATCTTAGCGCCATGAACCCTGGACAGTATGTTTTCAGGGATAACGAGGTTGGAGGTTATCGAATATTCGGCGGATGCCTTCACGCAGAGTCTGGATGCGCACATGATATCCAAATATGAGGGTGACCTCAAAACAAAGAATCATGACCGGACACCCACAGCTGCTTTGTATGGTGAAAGTTGAACGGTGAATGCACCTTTTTTTAGTGCGCCATATAATAATAGTATCAGTATGCAGTGTGGTATAAGCCGAAAGGAGAATAATTAAATATGTGTGGAATCATAGGATATGTAGGAAAGAAACCGGCCAAGGATATTTTGATAGATGGCCTGGCAAAACTCGAGTACAGGGGATATGATAGTGCTGGTATAGCACTGCTTAATGATGATGATACACTGACGATCAAGAAGAAGGCCGGAAGAGTAGATGATCTGAGAGAGATGTGCAGTGACGATAGTCCTGTATACAAGTCTACCTGTGGAATAGGTCATACAAGATGGGCTACTCACGGCGGAGTTACGGATGTGAATGCACATCCACACAAGTGTGGAAATGTTGCTCTCATACATAATGGAATTATAGAGAATTATAATGATATTATTAGAGAGTACGGACTGGCTGACAAGCTGGTATCCGAGACAGACACAGAGGTTGTAGCAGCACTTTTGGATACTTTATATGAGGGGGACCCTATAGACGCCATAAGAAGGGCTGTTAGAGCAATAGCAGGTTCATTTGCACTTTGTATTATGTTTGCAGACAGACCTGGCAAGATATATGCAGTTAGGAATGTAAGTCCGATGATTGCTTCATATACAGAGGATGGGGCTATCATTGCCTCAGATCTTACAGCTATAATTGCATTTTCACAGAACTACTTTGTAGTGCCTGAGTATCATATACTGACACTCTCAGGCGCTGGGATTAAGGTAGAAGATATGAAGGGGAAAGTGGTAGAGCCAGAGATACTTAAGATCACATGGGATATTACGGCAGCTCAGAAGGGTGGATACCCTCATTTTATGTTGAAGGAGATCTATGAGCAGCCTGATGCACTTAGAAATACAATAACACCTCGTATAGTGAATTCGCTTCCTGATTTCACCGAGGATGGAATTGATGATGATGTGTTAAGAAATCTTGAGAACATTACGGTTGTGGCATGTGGAACAGCCATGCACGCCGGGATTGTCGGCAAAGCCATGATAGAGAAGGAGTTAAGGATTCCTGTTAATGTTGAAATAGCATCAGAATTTAGATATAAGGAACCACTCATAAATGAAAAAACTCTTGTGATAGTCACATCACAGTCCGGAGAGACCATAGATACACTCGAGGCACTTAGACTTGCCAAGAGATGTGGATCTAAGGTTTTGTCCATAGTCAATGTCAAAGGCTCAACAATTGCGAGGGAGAGCGATTATGTTCTCTATACACATGCGGGACCAGAGATTGCAGTTGCCAGCACAAAGGCATATTCAGTGCAGATGGCAGCTATGTACCTCATAGGCTGCAGGATAGGTTATGTAAAGGGAATCTATTCTGAAGACAGAGCTAGGGAATTTATCAGACAGCTCTTGGACGTTATCCCGGTTATAGAGGAGACGCTCAAGCAGGCTGACGAAGTTAAAACCGTAGCAAATTATATAAAAATGGCTCCAGACGCGTTCTTTATAGGAAGAGGACTTGATTATACTCTGTCTCTGGAGGGTGCGCTAAAGCTAAAAGAGATTTCATATGTTCATGCCGAGGCATATGCAGCAGGGGAGTTAAAACATGGAACGATTGCGCTCATAACAGACAACGTTCCGGTCATAGCTTTGGCTACACAGGAATCTGTATATGGAAAGATGATTTCCAACATACGCGAGGTGAAGGCAAGGGGGGCATATGTTATTCTTGTCAGCATGGATGAGGAATACAATGACGGAGATGTGTGCGATAAGCATATATCGATTCCTAAGCAGGATGGTCTGTTCACTGTGTTCTCAGCCGCTGTTATCCTTCAGCTCATAGCGTACTATACGTCCGATGCAAAGGGGTTGGACGTAGATAAGCCACGTAATCTGGCAAAGTCAGTTACAGTAGAATAATTGACTCCGGGACTTACATGGATATCGTGCGATAAATATCGGAGGGTTTTTTATGAGTGATAAGATGTATTTGTGTGATGAGTACAAATTGTACTTTAAGATTGAAGATGATGTTGAGGTTCTTCACAACGAGGTTGAATTGTACAATGCTCAGTTTGTTGGCAACAACGCTTTTTGCCATGAGGAGTATATAAATGGGCAGAGGGCGCTCACATATTCAATCCCGGCTATGACAACTATGAACCAGTTCCTAGAGAAGAAAATTCACAAGGATGAATTGGTGGATATAATATTCAGTATAGCCGATCAGTTGATGTATCTGAAAGCAAACGATATGTCCATAGGGAAAGTCATATTGAACAAAGGATACATGTATATAGATTTTCAGAACATGGCAGTGCAGCTTGTGTTCCTGCCAATAGATAAGCCTATGGACAAGTGCAATATGGAGAAGTTTATAAGGGACTTCATGGCGAATGTCAAGTTTGCAAATAAAAAAGCTTCTGATGCGGGATATGAACTTATCAAGTATTTCGACCATAATTCTACTTTCTATCTGTCAGAGTTTTATAAATTTGTAACAGATCTGAAAAATGACAACATAGCACATCCGGAGGATGAGCAGGAACTCATGAAATTAGAAGATGTTCAGCCTGCCAATATGGCGAAAGTGGAGATACCGGAGACACCACATACTACAACTACATCATCATTCAAGCTTGCAAAAGAGGTTAAGGATTTCTCTTCAAATGATATAGGATTTGACAGTAATGACGATGGATCTACAACTGTTTTGACAGCGAACAGCAAGGTGAAGAGCGGTCCTGTTATTATCAGAACAAGAACAGGAGAGAGAATCAGGATTGACAAGCCTATATTCTGTATTGGTAAGTCTACACAGGGGGTTGACTATCAGGTTACTGACAACAACTCAGTCAGCCGTCGCCATGCATACATAATAAACGTCAATGGTGTATATTATCTGAGAGACAACAAGTCGACAAACCATACATATCTTGGCGGAAAGATTATAAGCAGTGGTACAGATATGATGCTTATAGATGGTATCAGATTCAAACTTGCAAATGAAGAGTTTACCTTCAAGGAGAAATAAGATATCTTATAATAAAACAAGAACCCCGACTACGATAGATTTTGTGGTCGGGGTTCTTGTTTTGAACCTTGTTCTTTATGCTTGTTGTTCTGCTTGGATTATTCAGCCTCTACGCCGGAACTGATATCAGTTCCTCCGTCATTGTCATCAGATGAGCTGTCCTCAGAAGAACCATCTTTAGAGGAATCTGATTCGGAATCGCCGGAGTCTCCGTCATGGGAACCCTCAATGGCGAGCATCGATGCATCCACCTGTGACAGACCGGATGGGTCGGCACAGTAATAGTCGCCGTCATCGGTTATCTTCACGGATATGACCACTGGACTTCGATATTCCATATTTGAGGTTTTCTCCTGGATTATATCTGCAACTCCCTGTGCGAATTGTGCCTCATAGTCTTCTTTTCCTGTATTGTTGTAATCACCGGCTGCGATCTTCTTGTTGGAGTCTTCAATATACGCAAATACGTCATCGAACACCTGGTTGAGAATATCCATAGGGTACACAGTTACATCAACGTAATAATCGTCTCCGTTTTTGTACGCCTGTGATACTTCATATTTTGCCTGGGAGTATATCGTCTTTGCAGTATCGTTGAATATATTCTTTACCTCGTCTGAGTCAGCATTTGCCAGTGAATAATGATTTATGAGCTGAACGGACAGGTAGTCTATGGTATCATCGTACATCGCCTGTGCATCATCTTTTGAACCGTCATTGCTCGGAGATGTGTATAAGAGACAGCGTCAAAGCTGCCTTTGTAGTTAACATCCAAAATGTTTTGCATATATGTCTGATATGTTGTTTTTTTGCGATGCAGACATCCTGTTAGGGATGCGAGTGTGAAGGTGGTCGTAAGACCGAGTAACATCAATCTGGAATATCTCTTTAAGTGGTTTTTCATCTATATTGATCCTCCGTATTAACAACAGTAAAAACTCTGTTTAGTGTAAAGTGCATAAATTACTTCTATATTATACAGCATAAACAATATAGCATAAAAATATTTGTTTGTAATCATAAAATCAATTAAATAAAATACAGAAACGACAAAAGTGCTTTGCTTAAACTATGATGTGTGATATAATATGAACCGCACTGATGCGCACCGATAAGGTAGTACAGCGGGATTAATTACATTTGACAAGAAGGTTATTGGCATAGCATACGATTACAATACGACTAAGTACGATTGGATTTTGGAGGTAAAGTCATGGCAAAACAGGTAGAAGAGATAGCAGATGAAAGAGTTGAGTCACTTAAAACTGTAAAATTCGGAGGATATGACAAAGCATCCGTTGACTACTATATTGACGAGCTCAAGGAGAAGCACAACAAGGAAGTTGAAGATCTGAAGGAGAACGTAAGTAAGCTCAGTGAGGCAGTGCTCAGTCTTAAGACGATGAGAGAGGTTAACATGACTGAGTCATCCAAGACTATAGAGACTTTGAAAAAAGCTAATTCAGACCTTGAGAGTGAACTTGAAGCACTCAAGGAGCAGGTGAATGCTTACAAGCAGAGAGAGCTTGAGAACGCTGGAAGATACGAGTCTATATCAAGAACACTCCTGGAGGCGAGAGAGAGCGCTGATGCACTTATCGCACAGACCGAGAAAGAGTGTACCGACAAAAAAAATACAATAACATCTGAACTTGAGGCTTATGAGACAGAAGTGAGAGACAGATGTACCAAGCTTCAGACAGACACAGAGATACAGTGCCAGCAGATGTATGACCAGACTGAGGCAAAGTGCAACAGCATGAAGGAAGAGGCATACGCAGAGGCTGAAAAGACTAGAAATAAGTCACATTCTGATGCGGAGGCACTCTCGGCAAAGACAGATTATGAGTGTAAGGTTATGCGTGAAGAGGCACAGAGAGATGCAGCGAACACAAGAAACGCAGCTACAGAGGATGCCACAAGACTTAGAAATAATGTTAAAAAGGAATGTGAGAGCGTGAGCAGATACATGTCAGATCTTTTATCATCGCTTGACAGTGTGGTTGCAGCGTGTGCTTCGACAAAGGAAGTTGCAGATAAGGCATTTACGGGGCTGAAGAGCGAAGCGACAGCTATGGTCAGTGACGCGGAGAATTCACAGCAGTAATATTTATGAATAAAGCAGATGCTCATGATATGATGAGTTCTGTGTATCAGCATGAAACTTTTCTATGGGCTTTTAATGTCATCATAGGAAAGTTTTATGTGTATAAAGGGATATTATACGAAATGGATAAATATAAATGGAGAAGATAGATGGAGATAAATAAACTTAGCAGCTATTCAGACTTTTTGGGAATAGTGGAATATCCTGCGGTGATGTTTTGTGAAGATGGAGAAGTCCTCAGTATTAACAATGCCGCAGTCAAGATCATAGGTACAGGTGTGGAGACACTTGGAATGGAACCTGACAAATTTATGATAAGCGATGAATTCTGGCCTACACTTGAGGATAAGAAGGCTCTCATTTGGCACAGACTTGCGCTTATAGTGAATGACAGTGAGCGATATATTGTAAGTGGATTTGTGAATCAGTTTGAGTACAAGGGCAAAAAGGCATATATGGTTCTTTTTGAACTGAGATCGGATGTAACCATCGGAAGCGTCAGTCTTGAGAGGATAATAAATCATATAGGGGTTGTGGCTCTGTACCTGTATAAGCCGGAGGGTGTATGGAGAACACGTTATGTGTCGAAGAACATAACAGAGTACGGATACACAGATGGCAACTTTTACAGCGGACTAGTTGGACTCAGTGATCTCATTCCAAAGAGTGATTATGATGTGCTCATAGGACAGTTGTATAAGGCTCAGAATACGAATATAGATGATTTCGAGATGGAGACAAGGATCGTGTCGTCCAGAAGAGATATAAGCAAGATGAGACTGAAGTGTCATATAGTCAGGACATCTGAGGGCGATATGGATGGAATAGAGCTTTTGTTCATCAAGGACAAGGAGACCGGATATAACGAGGATCAGGCTGCGTATATTCTGTCAGCCATGTCAAAAATCAAGAGCTTTGTCATGGTTCAGAGATATAACAACGGAAGACCAGAGTTCAAGTATATCACGCCTAACGCCAGGCAGATGGGTATCAATGTTGATGCCATAAGGCTTGGAGACAGACTTATAGAAGATTACATTCATCCGAAGGACAGAAGCAGGGTGTTTGCGAATGTCAAAAATGCTACAAAGCGCGAGGATAAGGATTATGAAGAGGAGTTCAGGATAGTTAACGACAGGGGAGAGATAATCTGGGTCAAGTCCCAGAGTTCCGTGACACAGGCGGAGGACAACTCCTACACAGTAGAATATTTCATATCTGATATAACGGACAAAAAGACTCTTGAGAACAGCGTTGAGAAGGCGAAAAAGGAATTTGACGACAAGATTTCTTATATTATGAAGGCGAACAGTCAGTCTGATAATGAGAGGAATCAGCTGGATACAAAGAAGTGGACGATGATAACCAAGGCATTTTCAATGCTTACAGGTCTATACACAACCATCATAGATCCTGTAGGTAAGAAGATGGTTGAGCCGGCGGGACCTCAGAAGCATATGGGTTATTTCTATGATATGTTTGAGAAACCTCAGTACAAGCAGATATACATGAAGCTCAATGAGGTGATACTCAGAAACAATGTTCCGGTCATGATGGATATGGATGATGATATTGACGGAAGTAAGATCTGCGGTGCTCCGATCATGATTGATGGGAAGCATGTTGCAACG
>ERZ1504182.544-NODE-544-length-10124-cov-4.615652_pt1 | contig 10124 bp, 5 predicted proteins | sample MGYA00574902_ERZ1504182 | MGnify/ENA primary metagenome ERZ1504182 (study PRJEB39906, sample SAMEA3182116) | gut metagenome | biome: human; feature: gut; material: Stool; isolation source: human stools | place: Canada | collected 2014-02-25 ... | reverse complement strand
TAGGAACTGTCGTTTCCTGCCTTGGAAACGCTCGTTTCCTACCGTGGAAACTACAGTTTCTAATACTGGAAACGACAGTTCCCCGCCTGGGAACAGGAGTTTAATGTATTTAATAAACTTTCGTACTCATAGGAAATAGGTTATGTATAGATTATACAGTGTGGCAGATACTCTATCCGCAACGCATCTGCAACAGGTATCTGCAACGCTACAACTAGTTGTAAACTAATATATTATACGCATTTTGTTGCAGGTGGCAGATACTTCAATGTTTTTTCAACTTTATGGAGGAAGGAATATATCACAATTATGCTCATAACTGTAAAACAGTTGGATGAAGCACTCTCCCATCCGTTATTGAGCTAAATAAATACTCTCATTAAAGAGTAGTATTAATGAATATAAAGAATATTAGGCACCTTACGCTCCCCAGCATGGTCAAACCGCCCATTATCACAAGGATAATTAACAACTCCATCATCCGATGCACCGGACAGCCAAAGGGTAGTAGACCCGCCTCCATCCAAATTTAACGCATCCTCACCTCCTAAAATACGAATCAAATGTGCCAGTTCCGGAATATTCACCCCTTCGGCTTGCTCCGGGAAACGTCCGTCTACGGTTATCAACAATATTTTCCCCTCCTTAGTGGTGGCAACAGCACTACGAGGATGCTTGGTTCGGATAAAATTCGTGCCACATGAATTCCAATCGCAAATCTGTCCGTCTTTCAGCATCAGCGGACCGGAAGCAAGTACCATACCTGTTTCCCCTTCATATTCCTTTTCTATCTGTTTGCTCCAAGGGATTAACTTTATCTTCCCTTTGCGCACATTAATAGCTCCTGTAACACGCAGTTTAAACTCACTCTGCATCGTTGTATCAATAACCTGGCGATCCGCCTTCAAGAAGCAGACCGAGTTTCCCCGTTTCATGTCAAAATAGGAGCCATTAATGGCTGCAATGGCGTTACATTCAGAAGCAATCTTACTTGTTTCTTTCATTTTATCCGAAACGGCAACACCGACTTTCAAACCTGCAACAGGATCAATTTCTATCAGGCTGATAGATTGGGGACCTTGATATAATTGAGGGATAGAAGCATACTTATATACAATTCCTTTTTGAAAATTTTCTATCTTCCAACAAGCAGATACAATTGCCAATGAATCCGCTACTGTCTGCCCTTTTACCATTTCAATGGAGCATACAGCCAGGATAACGACGATTAACAAGTTTTTCTTCATAAACTAACGAATAAATGTGTTAAGTATAATATATATTAGTCTTAATGACCAGTAATGTCCGTATTATAATCTTCCCGATTATATTGCCATAACAGAATAGGATATCCTTTCGCATTTACCTTGTAATACCATGAGTTTCCCCATCCTGCATCAAGGTAGTTCTGCATATTCGATAAGAACTCCTTCGACTTAGTTTCCCCATCGTGGGGTTGCTTCACACCGACTAATTCACCGGAAAATTCGGTTTTAGGTACTCCTGCATTCAAAATCTTCATATCGTCTGTTGCCCAACAATCAACAACCGTCATATTAGCTGCTCCCATGAAGGCGGCAATACGCCCCAAATTTACACCATTTTTCTTATTTTCCACTAATTTATTCAAAGCAACGCATCTTTTAGGAGCAGTATCAAAATAAGCTCCGATACCTGCTGCTCCGGAATTCATTGAAATAACTTCACCTGCCGCATAGCAATTCTCCAATATACCACCAGCCCAGACAATACCTACTATCCCTCCGGCACGTGAATTTCCTGTTTCATTCTTCGCTGTAACCGTAGCAGTAGAATAACAATTCTTAATGGATGAATACACAGAGCCGCTCGGTTTACCGATATTACCAGAAATACCGCCAATTATATCAAATCCCGATACCTTTCCGCTCGTATAACAATTTTCTACACTTCCGGTAAATACGTCCGAAGTCGGGATTTTTATCCCTACATAACCGGCTAATATTCCGCCTCCATTTTGTGCCACAATATCTGCATCCACAATTCCCAAATTCTTGCAGACTCCACATAACACCCCGAACAAGCTGGCATAGTTACCTTGCGATTTCAAGCCTTTTATAACATGCCCGTTTCCGTCAAAATGGACGAATCTGTCATAAGGCTCACTCACATTCAAAGCCTGCCAATCAATCCCTGACATATTCACATCGGCCTCCATTCTGAAATAAACCATTCCTTTAGAATAATTGACCTTATGCATATCCTGCATATGTCTCGCCGTTTTTATAATATAAGGATTATCCTCCGAACCGTCACCAGAGTCAAACAACTGCCCGTTGCTATGCTTCTTTACCAAGATGAAAGTCCTGACACTGCGTTGTCCGTAATGATCGAACTTTTTATTATCACACGGATAGTTGACTACATCTGTGACTGAAAGATTACTGTCGCGTATATACATCGTTGTAGACCCTCCCCCGTCTACGTTCAAGGCATGCTGTGGTTTAAAATACTGGTTTATAAAGGAGGTAAGCTCTTTGGCAGTCATTCCTGCCGCCAAATCCGCACGACCGTCCACTGTTACCAACAAAAGTTTATTCTGTTCTGTCAAAGCCACAGCGGTACGGGGATGACGTACTCCCTGATGTCTTCGGTAATCCTCTCCATCCAAGGAATTCAGGTTGATTCCGGTTATATCTCCAATAAATGTTTCCCCTACCGGTTGATAATCATCTATCAAGACTGGTGCTCCCGAGAATATGTTAGGCATTGAATTATAGGAATATGATTCCTTTGTTCCATATCCAATTTCAACCTTATAGCCGTCATAAGCTATGGCCCCTTCATGTTTCCAATATCTTAAATGCCCTTCGGGAAGAGTGATCGGTGAAATTATTGAGCCATTAACTTTTACGAAAGAGGCCTCAAGTTCATACGTACCATTAATTCCGGCTACCGCATCATGTTTCAGAGCAACGCTTGACAAAGAATCGAGTTGAGGAGCCGAAACAAACTCCAATTCGTAATCAGGACTCGACAGGTCGATTTCAAGCACATTTACTTGTTGTTGGGCATTGAAAGCCCCTTTATTATAGGAGTACCATATAAAACTCTTTCCGTCAATAGAATCTATTTTCCAGCCATCTTTGTCCTTCAATGTCGGTTCTTCAACCGGGATAGGAGGAGGAGTATAATTCTGTCCCTTTCCTATCATATCGCTGAAATCTTCATTGTCCAGTTGGCTGGAGCAGCTGATAGCTATTATAAAAAGCGTAGAAACTAGTAATATCATTATTCTATATTCTTTCATGACCGATCAAATTAAAAGTTTAAATTATCATTCCATCCCGGATTCTGTGTCAGAGCTCCATTTGTCAAAATACGGTCCTGCCTTGGAATCGGGTATAAATAGTCCCGTTCTTCATTCCACTGGCGAGGAACATCTTTATAGCAAATCACATTCCCGGATTCTCCTTCTGTCAGTTCTACCGTAACTCCAATCTCCAGATATTCAAGCGCATTGACACCACCAGGCTTTGCTCCTTTATACAGACAGACATCAATAGTCCCGTCATGATTCAGGTCATAATTACCCGGACCGGGGAAATACATTCCCAAAAACTCATCATCCATACAACTCCCCGCTTTCCAACGCATTAAATCATAATAACGGAAGCCTTCCATTAACAATTCTATGACTCTTTCACGACGGATTTCCAGTATGACTCCTTTATTCGTTTCAGAGACATTAGGATAGACATTCAGCAGATAAGGATCGGGGGCCGTATTAGCGTCACTCATATTCAGGTTCGGCATTCCTACCCTATCCCTTATTAATTTAATCGTCCTGTCAATATCATTCTGTTCCAACGTTCCCCTTTCCGCTTTGGCTTCCACATAATTCAAAAAAACCTCCGCCGTCCTGAAAATAGGAAAATCATTTTCAGACGTGTCACCAACATCATATTTGGTGGCACCCGAATATTTAATTAAATGATACCCAGTCATTGCCGAAGAGAAATTAGGACCCGACTGTTTCGTTTCTCCCGGACGTATATATCCGGGAGTACGGATGGTCTGTGCCAAACGAGGATCTCTGTTCTGACATTCATCAAAAAATACCTTAGTGGCATATCCTTGCATGTCCGTAAAACGGGAACCGTTCTTATTCAAATACATATTTACAATCTTTTTCGATAATCCGGGTCTGCCTTTCGAAGCTGTATTTTCAAAACCTTGCACGTCGTGACGGATATTCAGTGTCCCATTATAGTCTCTAGCCAGAACAATTTCCTGCTGAATGGCATTCAAGGAAGAAAAAAGAGTCTGATAAGGAGTACTGCCTGTTTTATACAAGCTATATCCACTATTCTTCATAAAGTCATCGGAAGCAGTAATGCACGCATCCAAATATTTTTCGTAGTCTGCTATCCCATGATACTTACGGAAAGTGCCTTCAAACAAACAAACTCTTGACTTCAGTGCCAATGCAGCCCATTTACTGACTCTGTAAAGTTCTTTTTCTTTGGATAAAGTAGTAATAGCAAAATCCAAATCTTCAATGATTTTCTGCATCACAAACTCTCTGGAATCCCGGGGTTTATACAACAGTTCAGCATCAGATGAATCCAGTACTTTATCATACCAGGGGACATCTCCAAATCGCTGTACTTTCTTAAAGTAAAAATAAGCCCTGAAAAAACGGGTGATTGCATCGTACTTATTACGTACATCTTGATCTTCACAATTATGAGAATTCTCTAACAAGAAATTAAGACTTCTCAATGCCTCCCAATTCCATCCTCCCCCCGTCGATGGAATGATCCGTTGCCCAGTTACCTCATCATCCAACGGAGAAACAATCAATACATCTGCATTATCTTTATAAATATCTGCTGCCGTAGGCAGTATATTATAGTAAAACTGATTACTATACAGTTGAAGTTCGTTTTCATTCTTGAAATAGGTGGTTGGAGACAAACTGTCTTCAGGATAAAGGTCCAGTTTATCACACGATATAAAAAGAATGGTAAACAACCACATAAATATGATACTAAACTTGGTTTTCATATATAGAGATATATTTAGTTATTATCAGAATGTAATATCAATACCAAAAGAATAGGTCTTTGAGAACGGATAAGAGAGTGCATTAGTCTTACCAGTTTTCCAATTTGTTCCGGCAGCAGCCGCTTCCGGATCAATATAATCCGTATCCAGCCTGTCTAATGTGAGCAGATTCTCACCACTGAAATAGAGACGGGCTTTCTGTACATGTATCTTTGATAACCATTTAACAGGTAACGTATATCCTACGGTCAGGTTTTTCAGTCGGCAATAGGCAAGACTTTGCAAGTATCTGTTATTAACCGATGACAAGGAACGGCCATCAGTCCATGCGATATATCCTCTGGGACGGGGGAAATAAGCATCAGGATTGTCTACGCTCCATACGTCTGCCAGAAAATCCTTCGGAATGAAACTTGGTGCTGGTGAACTATACGGTCCCCAAAAGGCAAATGCATCACTGGATGGGTACCAGTCTTGTTTCCCCACTCCCTGAAAGAACACGGAAAAGTCAATGCCATTCCATTCTGCATTAAGTCTGATGCTGTACGTATAGCGCGGAAGAGAATTACCTATAATCCGTTGGTCCTTAATATCATTAGCACTGACAGTTTGTTCGATCTTATTATTGCCATCAAGATCGAGATACTTCATGTCTCCAGCATGCAGTCCTCTATCGACAACGGCATTGTTGATGATATAGTTTACGACACTCTGGTCTACTCCATAATTAGCTGCCTCTTCATCTGTCGCAAAATAGCCATCAACCATATACCCCCATATATCTCCCAGTCTCTGACCGACATAAGGAGAGCTGATTTCTTTATTAGGGTTATCATATTTCGTAATCTTGGAGACATTATCCCCGATTCCAAACGAAACACCATAGTTAAAAGGTTTGTCCATCACATTAAAACGGTCATTCCAGGCAACGACCAATTCCCAACCTTTGGTCCTTAAATCAGCAGCATTCATATTAGGAGATTTTGCGCCATAGACAGACGGTAATGCTTTGCCGGGCATTAGCATGTCTTTTGTATCCCTTATATAAGCATCTGCCGAAATATTCAATCTATTATTGAAGATACCGATATCAAGACCAATATTTTTAGTAACTACGGTTTCCCATGTCAAGTCGGAAGCATTAGGAGCGGTTTCATAGGCATACGAGGCTTTTTCTTTATCACCAAACGAATAATTAAGAACTTTTCCTGTTTCTATTTGCTGCAGATAATCATAATAACCAACTTGCTGATTGCCCAAAGTTCCATAAGACAGTCGTAACTTTAGGTTATCTACTGTATTTTTCAATGCTCCATAAAAAGGCTCTTCGCTAATGCGCCATCCGGCGGAGAACGATGGGAAGAAGCCGTACCGATGGCCTTTTTTAAACCGGGAACTGCCATCGTATCTTCCGCTCGCCTCAAACAGGTATCTTCCTTTATAATCATAGTTTGCCCTATAAAAGACGCCAAATAAAGCATATTTATTCTTTCCTCCGGTGACTACTGTATTTTCTCCCTTAGCCAGATTAAAGTCATTCAATTCATCAGATAACAGTCCATCTTTGCTCACAGTCAGATCTTCATAAGATTTTGTCTCATAGTTGATACCGCCTGTCAGTTTCACATTATGAGAGCCGGCAAACAAGTTACCATAAGTTCCGTAAGCATTATATGCATAATACAGATTTTTTGTATTCAACACAGTCAGTTTATTCCCTCCGCTTGTACTCTCGGGCATGGTAATCGTAACACCCGGTACCTTGGAGTATTGCATGTCTACACTTCTATTGGTACATTTCTTGTCATATTTCGAATATGTGTAATTCCCTATGATTTCAACATGTTTTACCGGATTTATAACTACTTCAAATGTGGTCATAAACTCGTCTATCTCATCTTTATTATTATGTTTCTTATTAGATAATGCAACAGTGGTACCCGCCAAAGTATAGTTCATGATATTAGTTTCATACACCAGTGTACCATCAGGATGTACAGGCACTAATATAGGCAAGGCACGATAGCTTGCATTCTTAAATATTGTATTCACTCCACCAAGTCCCGGATAGGAGTAATTCGATTTGAAATAAGAGGTATTATTACTGACGGATAACCATGGAGTCACTTTGGCTTCCAGCCTTGATTTGAAGTTATAGCGTTCATACTTGTCCGGTTGTATTTTAAGAACTCCTTTCTGATTATAATATCCTCCGGAAAGCCTGAACTTCAAATGTTCACTTCCACCGGAAATGCTTACATTATGTTCATGCGTCGGACGTTTATGGTCATATAAATAATTATACCAATCAAAATTCCCATAGTATTTATACTGTCCGTTTTCAGTTACTACCCAGGGCCGTTCGGGTTGTTCCGTCTTATCATTTCTCCTGATCCACAACTCATGATAATCCTTTTCCGTATATGTGAGCAATGGTGTCCCTTGCCAGGTAGAGAAAAACATATCACTAATACCGGCCGCATAATATCCACGGGTTTCATAATCTGTCGACGTAGTTACATCACTAAAGCTATATCGTCCGTTATAATTAAGAGTGACTTTGCCTTTTTCTCCCGTTTTTGTAGTTACCAGAATAACTCCATAGGCGGCACGTGCTCCATAAATTGCCGCAGACGACGCATCTTTTAAGACCGAAACAGAGGCGACATCATTCGGATTGACACGATTCACATCTCCCTCCACTCCATCAATAAGGACCAACGGTTTGGCAGAACCACTAATGGAATTCACACCTCTGATATTAAACGAACCTCCATCTCCTGCACGACCGGAAGAAAAAGAGACAGTCATGTTAGGAACTGCTCCTTGCAGTAATTGAGACATAGTCGAAGCAGAACGCCCTGCCAATTGATCCCCCTCTACCACAGACACGGCACCTGTCAAATTGACTTTCTTCTGTGTTCCATAACCTACAACCACCACTTCTTCCAAAGATCTGGAGTCTTCTTGCATGGTTATATTGATAACCGAATTATTCTTGACGGGAGATTCAACGCTCTTATAACCTAAAAATGAGAAAACCAATATACTATTGTCCGGAACCTCGATAGTATATCTTCCATCCATATCGGTGATGGCTCCTATTTTCTCACCTTTAACAGCCACATTACAACCAACAATAGCCTCTCCCAAATCATCTTTCACAGTTCCTGTTATCTTCCGACCGAGAGTTACGTTTTTCATTTTCTCCATACTTTTCACCAGAATAATATGGTTGCCTTCCATCGTATACGAGAAACCTGTTCCTTGCAAAACTCTATTAAGAATTTCGGCAACCGTGGTTTCCCGAGTAGATACTGCTATTCGTTTGTCTAAAGCAATCTCATGCTCATTATAGATAAACAAATAGTCTGTTTGTTTTTCAATCTGCCTGATGATTTCGGCGAATGTTGCGGTTCCTTTATTCATCGTAACTTTTTGATTCTGAGAATAGCCATCCAGGGCATACGTCTCAAAAATAATGAATAACAGGAAAAAGACAGTTAACCTCATAATTCTTAAAATTTGAGTAGAGTGTGTTTTTCTATGGACAATACGTCCACACCAAAGATTATTTTTCATATCTTTGCCTAGAGTTATTAAGTTAATACATAAAGATTTGGAATGAAAGTCGAGTCTTTTTTATTGACTTCTCACATATCGGTAAATGTTGCAGCATTTACCGATATTTTCGTTTTAAACAGACAGGTGCTCTTGTTCTCATGTTTTTCATTTTAGGATTCATACTTCTTTATCAATAGATGATAATCTGATTCTTCTCATCATCCTGCATATAGTTAAATTTAACGTACTTCTGCAATACCTTCATCACGTGTTCAATACCTTCTTTCTGCCGGAACTTACCTGTACACGGACGGGAAGCTATCTCTTGATTATTGTTGATAATCTTCACTTCATAATATTGCTCCAATTTCTTGAATACCGTTTCCAAAGGTTCATTCTTAAAGGAATAGATTCCCATCCGCCAGAGGAAATCGTTGTCCGAAGTGAATGCCTCTTTATAAAGTTTACCGTCTCTCGCTTCTACTTTCTCATACGGTTTCAGCACTATTTCGTTTTGCGTATCCGGCTGGTAGACGGTTACTTTTCCTTCTATCAGAGACGTTTCAAACATATCGGAATTCGGATAGGCGGACACATTGAAAGTGGTTCCCAATACCCGGATATCATATTTCTGCGTTTCAACAATGAAAGGGTGTTTCTCGTCGTGCGCCACTTCAAAGTATCCTTCTCCTTCTAAAGCCACTTTTCTGTTTTTAGAGTGGAAGCCGTTCGCGGGGTATTTCAATGTGGAGTTGGAGTTCAACCAAACTGTTGTCCCGTCAGCCAATATCAGATTGGCACGCTGTCCTGCTGGAACGGTCACAGTCTGCATGTCGGTAGAATGCTCCAACCGATAGCCCTGATATTCCTTATGGATGATGAAAGCGAGCATGGCAACTACCGCGGCTATCTTCATCGACGTCCAGAGATACCGCATTACAGGCTTCTTCTTTTCCGTATTCTTCGTATTCTGTCCGTCAACGTTTCCGTTCCAAAGGGTTGCGTTATAAATGCGATGTAACTGCATCAGTTGTTCACGATGTTCTTCGCTCTCTTTCATCCAGCGTATCACTTCCTTCTTTTCTTCGGGAAGTACGTCACCGGCAATATATTTATTAAGTAGTTTTATGTCCATATAACGTTCTATTATACAAAGCATTTATCCGCCTTGTACATAATAGACACACCAGGAAAGAAGTTCACTAGTTGAAAAGATGAAAAAGTGAGTTATTCTTCAATCAACAGGTTATTAATAGACTGGGAATAAAGCAGTACTTTATTAAATGAAGAAGAGATAAAGATAATCTTTCAGATTAACACGTAAGGCTTTCAACGCCTTACCTATATGATAATCGACACCTTTGACGCTGATATTCAACGTATCGGCTATTTCTTTTATAGATTTGTTCTCATAGCGGCTCATTCTAAAAACATTCCGGGTTTGCAGCGGCAATGTATCCAATGTCCGGTTGACAATCCTGTTAATCTGTCTCTTATACACATCTCCGAGC
>ERZ1504182.511-NODE-511-length-10476-cov-2.928414_pt1 | contig 10476 bp, 9 predicted proteins | sample MGYA00574902_ERZ1504182 | MGnify/ENA primary metagenome ERZ1504182 (study PRJEB39906, sample SAMEA3182116) | gut metagenome | biome: human; feature: gut; material: Stool; isolation source: human stools | place: Canada | collected 2014-02-25 ... | reverse complement strand
CGTGGGCTCGGAGATGTGTATAAGAGACAGCCATATTTGTGGAACGAATTGATGTGTGCTACAAAAGTAGCTAGTTTATGTAAGAGAGAGGTGCTTTAATTGTAGAGTGGTTTCTTATCTTATAATCATTCTCTTCTATGAGTCTTCTAAGAATCTCTTCTGCTTGAAGATGAAGCGGTTTGCTGCTGTTTGGATCGATTTTCATACTCGCTTTATTAATTATTATGAGACAAAAATAGTTTTTTATTAAGAAACCGGTTATATCCGTCCTCGTGAGGAATCGGGAAAGTTTATGAAAGAGTTTGATCCGATGAAGGCTTGGCTAGGCTTTCAAGAGGGAAATGCCGCTCAATATACTTGGTACGTTCCACACGATGTGGCAGGGCTGTTGGCGTTGGTCGGGAAAGAAGAGTTTAATAGGCGGTTGGAGAAGACGTTTGAAACGGCAAGTGAAAATCTTTATGGGGGAAAGATCGGTGAATTTGACAGTTTCTCAGGAGTTGAGCAGTTGTATAACCACGGAAACCAACCTTGTTTGCATAATGCATGGTTATTTAATTATTCGGGAAAGCCGTGGTTGACGCAGAAATATACGCGTGATATCTGTAATGTTTTCTATGGAACGGAACCAACCCATGGATACGGATACGGGCAGGACGAGGATCAAGGGCAACTTGGTGTATGGTATGTATTGGCTGCTATGGGATTGTTTGATGTGCAGGGAGGGACGAATAAGGTGCCGACAATGCAAATCGGTAGTCCTCTGTTTGATAAAGTGACGATTCATCTGAATAGGAAATATTATCGGGAGATACTTTCATTATCAAAACCTATGCTAATTCTGAGAAAGCATATTATGTACAAGATGCGGCGTTTAACGGAAAATCATTACAGAAATGTTTTATAGGTTTAAAAGATATTCAGAAAGGTGGTATATTAGAGTTGACAATGAGTGAAAAAGCAAATGAACGTTGGGGGATTATGGAAATTCCTCCTTCTATGAGTGATTCTATATTAAAGTAAAAATATTATTTAATGAAAACACAAAATTCAATATTTACAGCCCTTCCCGTCCTCTTCGGGTTCTTTGTAATGGGCTTCTGTGACATAGTCGGTATTTCGTCCGATTATGTTCAACGTACTTTCGACTGGTCTCCCGTCATGACGGGATTTGTTCCTTCATTGGTTTTTATCTGGTTCCTGTTTTTAGGTATTCCTGTTGGAAATCAGATGAACAAATGGGGACGTAAAAATACGGTTTTACTTAGTATGGGAATAACGGTAGTGGGTATGCTGCTGCCATTAGTCGTTTATAACAGTGCGACTTGTATGATAGCTTATGCTCTTTTGGGAATTGGCAATGCCATTTTACAGGTTTCATTGAATCCGTTATTGAGTAATGTGGTAACCAGCCAACGTTTGCTGACAAGTAGTTTGACAGCAGGACAAGTGATTAAAGCTGTGTCTTCTCTCGTCGGGCCGGAGATTGTGTTGCTGGCTGTAGCACATTTTGGAGATGACAAATGGTATTATTGTTTTCCTATATTAGGCTTTATCACGTTATTGTCTGCCATTTGGCTGATGGCTACACCTGTTAAACGGGAAGCTTCCAGTGCCGCAACCCAACAACTTTCTATCAGTGATACTTTTTCTTTGTTGAAGGATAAAACGATTCTGTTGTTGTTTCTGGGTATCTTTTTTATTGTGGGAGTAGATGTTGCTACCAACTTTATTAGCTCCAAACTGATGGCGGAACGATTTGACTGGACGGCAGAACAAGTGAAGTTTGCCCCACAGGTTTATTTTTTAAGCCGTACGGTAGGTGCTTTGCTGGGTGCTTTCTTGTTAGCCCGTATTGCTGAAATGAAATATTTCCGTGTGAATATTGTTGCCTGTATTTTCTCTTTGCTTATTCTGGCCTTTGTAAAAAATGATATGGTGAATCTGATTTGTATCGGTGCTGTCGGCTTCTTTGCCTCATCCGTATTTTCTATCATTTATTCGATGGCTTTACAGGCAAGGCCGGAAAAAGCAAACCAAATTTCAGGATTGATGATTACTGCTGTTGCCGGTGGCGGAGTCGTTACTCCGGTGATTGGGTTTGCAATAGGAACAGTAGGTGTTATTGGAGGCGTTTTTGTTACTTTAGCTTGTGTGTGTTATTTGACTTATTGTGCTTTTGGGGTGAAGACCTCGAAAGCGTAGTATTATTGCGAGAAGATGCTATCTTCGCCCGAATCCTACTTAGCGACTGCGGAGTTATCCACAAGTAAGACGCTATATGTTTTAAAGGTACATATTGCAATAATTCCGGAGTCTCTTTGATTTATCGTCGGCAGACAATGAAACGATCTTTCAAATAAATTCCGAAAATATAGAAAGTGGTTAATAACTCTGTCAATGGTACGGCTAGCCAGATACCCGGTATACCCAATACCGGAGGGAGCGCAAAGAATCCGATCAACATAAATACGACTCCCCGGAGAAGAGTGATAATTGTTGCCCGCTGACCTCTTTCGACACTCTGATAATAACCAATGCCAATCATGTTGACGGCAAAGAAAATGAATCCTACTCCGAAATAAGGAAGCCCGTTTACTGCTATATCAAATGCAGCGTAGCTGCGGTCAATGAATAACGAAACGATGTCTTGGCAGCATAGTACGGTAAGAATGAAAAAGCTGATACCGCAGATTAAAGCGGTCCGAATGGCGAGATGCAGTGTCTTTCGTACACGCTCGGGTTGTCCGGCTCCGAAGTTATAGCTGATAATCGGCTGTGCGGATTGTGCAATGGCATTATAGACCATGAAGATGATAGGGAAGAAGTAACAGGCAATACTGAATGCTGCCACTCCGTCTTCACCGAGATGGCGGATGAAAACGTAGTTCCCCAGAAACATCATACAGGCAATGGAGGCTTCACTGATAAAAGCAGAGCTTCCCAGTTTAATCATATAACCGATGTTGCGAAGAGTCAGTAACAGACTTTTGATACTTAACTTTATCCGGCATAGATGGAGGGTACGAGAGAAACGGAGTAAGTAAATCAGTGTCATCAACCCTCCCACGACAGTTCCCAGACTGGTGGCAAAAGCTGCTCCCATTATTCCCCAACCAAGTTCGAAGATGAATATATAATCCAGTATGATATTGAGTATGGCTGCAACCGCATTACACATCATGGCATAGGTGGGTGAACCGTCCAGACGGATGCAGAACATACCTATATTTAAGACTTCGTAGAATACGAGAAAAGGAATGTACCATGCCATATATTCTACAGCTAACGGCAACAATCGGTCCGAACTACCTAATAATCTGGCTAATGGCTCTATAAAATAAAGGCACAGAGCAGACAGGATAAGTATGAGCAATGCGGAAAAAGCAATTGCCTGAGTGATATTAATACTTGCTACTTTGCGTTTTCCCTGAGATAAATGAATGGAAGCCACCACCGAAGCTCCCACTCCGAACATCAGTCCGATACCCACTGCGATCATAAAAAGCGGTGCAGTGATATTTACTGCCGCCAGCGCGTCACTGCCAATTCCTTTTCCTACAAATATCCCGTCCGTAATAACGAACAGAGCCGAGAATACCATCCCAAGTACCGTAGGAATTAGTAACTTACGGAACAACGTGGAGATGTTCATACTGCCGAAATCAATACTATCTTTCATAACTTTCTACCTTTGTCGTTGAAAATGGCGACAAAGGTAGGGTTATGGGAGGAGATAAAAATTACCATTTGGTAATTTTTATCTCTATATTTAATAGGGAAAAGAATCTCTTATGTATATTCTATCAATTATTTGAGCATGTTGAAATCCTTTATTCCAAAAACTTCAGTGGATATTTCACCCAACCAACCGCTTTTACTATTAACACCCACTTGTACTTTGATAAAATCAACGTACTTCAGGTTTGCATCCTTACCGTCGAAAGTTACAGCATGGGATATCTTGAAATGATTGTCAGACGGTCCGGCATTATAGTTGTCATCATCTGTCAGACGATCAATGGCACTGAAATTATCAGCATATCCCCATTCATAACTATCATTTACCCAATAAGTACCATTACCGGATTGATCGTAATTACCCTCGCAAAGTATATTGTTTTTCCTTTACCCAGGCGGGATAATAATAATCTTGCCGGTGAAAAGCACCCAGATAATCAATAGACCCACTTTGACCATGATTGTCTGTCCATGGGGTGGGAAGCTGAATACCAGTTGGTTTATGATAGGTGACGGCATACTCCTGCCAGGTTTCGGCTTTCCCATATTCGGATCCGCGCAATTCATACCAAGTGTCATTAGGTAACCCATCACCATTTTCGTCCTGCATTACCCATACAATTCCCGGTTCTGACGAACCATCAAAAGCGTTTCCTGTAATAGCAATGTTGTAATCTCCATCATTCACGATACTATGATCGAATCCAACGATGATGTATCCACCGAATCCGCCTAGGGAAACATAAGCCGTCTGATTGATTCGTTCTTCTGCATAGGTGCAGGCTTCTGCCATAGTTGTTGTGGTATGATTCTCATTGATGAATTGACCGGGAGCCGGTAAATATTCATATACTCTGTTCATTGACGCAGAACTTGTGGCGCTAATCTTCCGCTGGTATGTTCCTGCGGGAGGGCAAACATTGACTTTTAATGTTTGCGTAGCGAGTATATATGAGTTCTTCATTTCGACCTTTACCGTGTGTTCCCCCTGCTGCCCGGATGTAAACAGATAAGTATCATTTTCTCCGGATTGCACTTGTTCATTGTCCACGGTCCATGTATAGACTGCATCCAGTGCATTATTCACGTCAACCGGTTTGATACGGATAGTTCTGCCGGCTGACATGTTATATTCCGTTTGCAGGAATGTCCAGTTGAAATCTACTTGATCCGGTGAACAAACTTCTACTTTGAAAGTTACTTCGTCATCGCCATCTTCATTGTGAGTAGCAAAACGAACCTGATATTCGCCAAGCTCGATTGTGGGGAGAGTACAGGTTAATTCGTTCGAAATATCTTCACCGTTTATTTGCCAGGAGTAACTGGTTTCCAGAAAAGAATCTACTATGGGTGTAATGGTTAGTTCAGAGCCTTGAAGCACTTTGAAACCTTTGTCGGCATCCGCAATAGAGATAGTCGGTACATCAAGCTGAAAGACATCGATACGTATCTCTTTTTCTGTTGTCCCTCCAGCATTGGTGGCAGAAATCAGAATGAAATACCTGCCTGCTTCATCGGCTGAAAATGTCAGGGTGGAAGCGGTACAGATACTCTTTCCATCTATTGTCCAGTTAAAGGTCGTTTCCGAATCGGTATTTTCATAAACAGGAGCGATGGTTATCTCCCGACCAATTTTTGTTTTATAGATGGGGGATTCTTCTTTCAGGGTAATGACAGGAGCGGAAAGAAGAGGAGAGTCCTCCTCTTCTTTCACGCATGATACTAATGCGAACAGAACAAATAAAAGAAGTATAATATGTTTCATTAGAATCTCACTGCTACGTCATCATAACAGAAATAAGCCGGTTGGCTAAAACCGTAACCATTATCATTGCTCCCTGTGACATTGAAATCAATCTTTACTACCTTGCCCAGAGCTGATAAATCCCATTTGCTCCATTCCAGAATGTTACCAGTTTTTCCTACCAGATAAAATTCAGGTTTAGTTTTAACTTCGTTACCGTCTTCATCATAACCGATAGCGACCAGTTTTACCCAATCATCTTCCCCGGCAGGTGCAGTCAGTCCGTTGCCATTGGCTACACAATTGGCGAGATAAGTTGTCATTGTCACATACATATGATCTACTACACGAGCTACTCCATCTCCAAAGTAAATGTAGGGTAAGTTTTCGGAAGCATAACCGGAGTTATCTGTATAGCCATAATGTACACAGAAATTCTTAGAGCCGTTATGCCCTCCATTTCCTGTTGCCGGATCTTTGTAATAAACCGCCAACTGGTATTGAAAACCTCCATGAGTCAAATCCATATCTACATAGTTGGATATAGCGTGTCCACCTCCCCAATAACAGGTAGTGCCCCAATTCGTTGGGAACTCATGTTGGAGTAATGTATTGTTTTCATCATACCAATTATAGTCTGAAGGGCCCATTCCTGATTGTCCATAAAGTAACGGACCGCCATATTGAGGATTGTCAATTAATGAAGACCAGTCGCTTTTACCTATATAATTGCCTGTACCTTTATAATCGGAGTCTTCAAAAGATAACCCTTTTAAAGTATATGCAGAAGCATAAACGAATAATCGCTGAATTTTTGTTAGTCCTTGTTTATTAAATAACTGGATTTTAATGGCAGCTTCATTTTCTGATACGGAAGCAGGGGCGGTGATGGAAAGTTTGGTATAGCTCATTTTTATTGTCCATCCTTCCGGTGCATGGACGATGAAGTCTGCCACGTTAGTGAGTTGTAATTCAAATGATTTGGTTTGGTTAAAAGTGAAATATTCAACGCTTCCCATATCAGTGACTTTCATAACCGAATTAGTTGTTTTTGGCAGCATGAACGAAGTGTTTTTTTCATCTGCCAAAGTAATGATAACAACATCATTCTCCGTGTCATCTACTACCGACTTGAAGAAAGAATCCCCGTCCTTTCCCGTTGCTTTTACCGGTTTGCCATCTGTTCCATTCATGCGTTTAGCTCCTTCACCTGTATCAACCGTCCAATAGCCTTCACTGTCAACTCCCATGACAGGAGTTACACCTGTTACTCTCAATTTGTGTTCGGCATCCGGTAGCCATTCTGTAGTGCCATTAGTGGTGACTGTCCAGTAATATATTCCGTTTTCATCAGCTTTCACTCCAATCACAGGAGCATCTGTGCCATTTGTTCCATTTTTGATAGATACTTTGCTTCCGTCATTGAAGGTCAGCGTGTAGCCTTCGGAGGTCTGTTCTGTATTCGTAATTATTTTCCCTTGATTTAATGCGTCTACCAAACTCTGTAAAGTTGTAATTTCTGAGTTCATTTTCTTGACTGTTGTTTCTAGTGTTTCTACTCGTCCGTCAAGATCATTGACTTTATCCCAGAGATCATCGTCATTGTAGCAACTGCATACCGTAATGATAGTGAGCAGTAAAAATAGAATTTTCTTCATTGCTTTTGTTTTTAATTAGTAATAGTGATATGAATTATTGAATCTCTTTTAGTTTCTTATCTGTAAAGGCAATATGTGCCGGAATGTCCCCCGTGATGACTGACCATTTCTTTTTTCCATCCCGGGAGAAACAGTATAATGTGCCGGGAGTCACATAGTCTTTGGCATCGGTGACGAAGAATTCACCTGTTTCCGGATTGATTGCTATTCCATAAGGTATCTTGATAGTTTTTTCCGTACCATCTGTAATAAAATTGCGGGTATCAGTTTTCTTTGTTTTTGTATTATAAATAGCGTAAGAGACTGTCCAACTGTTGGTGTAATAACTCCATTCTGTACTGTATATATACAGTGAATCTCTGCAAATAGCCATTTCTGTATTGGGAAGAAGCGGTAATTCTTCGATTACTTTATCGGTATTGGAATCTATTACAAATGTTTCGGAGTAAGTGTCATAATAATCTCCCCGGGATGAGACATAAATATTTCCGTATTGGTCTAATTCCATTCTATGCAAATTGATTCCCACATCAATGGTTTTGATAACTTTGAATGTGTTCAAGTCGATGACGGATACCGTGCGGTCATAATTAGGTACGCGATACCCGCCGGAGTTGGCTACATAGAGTTTGTTGCCCACAATCACCATTTCTTCCGGCTGGTAGCCGACCACACAGGTATCCTTGACAGTCAGTGTGGTAGTGTCAACACGTGCTACATACCCCAGTCTGGCGTTGGGATCTATTTTGACAGGGCCTGCATACGAACTAACGTATGCATATTTATCTTTAAAGACGATATAACGGCAATTAGGTATGGAAATTTGCGTGATGTGTTTTGCTGTTTCTACATTCATCACTTCTACGAAATGAGAACAGTTGATGATGGCATATAACTTATTTCCATAGATTTGGATATCATTTCCCACATCCCCCAATTCTTGTACGACTCCCGGGTTCCGTTCCGCATAGATATTCTTATGATAGATACCGGTTTCGTAATCAAAGTAATCAAGGGTAGCCTTGTTGCTTCCCATATTTCCTTCATTGAGTAGAAAGAAACCTTTGACAGAGGTACCGCTTACTCCGGGAGTAACTTGGTTGGGAGTTGACGGAATAATGCGTTCATCTTCGCGACAAGAAGTCGATAGAAGAACAAAACAGATAATGATGGATAGAACAGATATTCTCATAACATGACGTTTAATTTGATTTTAAAACTTGTACCGGGCATAGGATAGCATTGCACTACTTCATATTGTTGATTGAAGATATTATTAATTTCTGCCGTTACACGTATTCCCGTTTTCTCCCATTGAAAAGTTTTGGATAGAGAAAAATCGTGGGTATACCAGGGCTGTGCATAGTTCTCCGGAATATTGGCGACTGCTTCATAGCGTTCACCTGTATAAATGAAACTATAGTTGCAGGACCATGTTTGATAACTTCCATTGAGGATGATGGAACCTCCATGCCAAGGTATATAAGGAATCTGACCTCCATACCATTCACTGGTAGGGTCGGTAAAATCCTGTGCCTTTTGATAGGTGTAATTGAAGAGAGTGCTAAGTTCCACCTTTCCGAAGCCCCATTCTCCTCGTATGGCTGCGTCTAATCCCCGAATTTCCACATGTCCGAGATTAATCATAGTCCAACGGAACTGGTTGGAGGTAGGCATGGCAATGATTTTATCATCTACTTCATTATAGTAACCATCTATTTGTAAGTCCAGGCTTTTCAGCCAATGGTTATTCCAGGTGTGAGAGAAAGTGATACCCACATCGTATTGGGTGGTATATTCTGGTTTTAAGTCCTTATTGCCTATAAAAGTATAATACAAATCATTGAGAGTTGGCATGCGAAAGACTTTCTTATAAAAGGCCCGTACATTCAGAGGGAGCTTGGTCAATGGTTGCCAGGTGGCTATGACAGACGGAGTGTATTTGTTTTTGGTGCCTGCATTAGCTCCTTTGGTACGTGTATTGTCGTCGACATGAGTATATAACAGGCTCGCCTGCAACATGAGGCGGTTGAAATCAAAGGACGTGGCGGCAGAAGTCAGGATTGTATTACGGGTTGGATAGACAAAATCTATGAGATCGGCCCGTAATGTATTCCATTGAAAATCGTTGGATAATGACATACTCCACCAGGGATAGATGGTGAATAAATGGGTGGCCGAAGCGTAGATTTCTTGCTGTCGGTAGTGATTGTCTACATACATGGTGGTGACATCCAGTCTGGGATCGGATAAATAGTGGAGATAGTCATAAGCATATTTTCCGTTGGCTAACAGACTGTACCAAGGCTTAAAATAGTTTTGAAAAGAGCCTTGCACAAACAGATTGGTATCCCACTGCCGGTCCTGATGGCGAAACTTACCCGGCTCTTCTCTTACCGCAGCTCCGGGATATCCTCGTTCTGAATTGTATAGGTATGCTTTGGCTTTCCATTCTCCTTTGGGGACTTTTCCGAAGAATGCATTCTCCAAACGTAACATTCTTACGTCTCCATTTTGACGAACAGCTGTTGTGTCGTAACCATCTTTCTTGGCGTATGTGAATTTATATCGTCCTGATGTATACATATACTCCGTACTGATGGAACTGCTTATTCGTTCGTTGAAACGATGTTCCCAAAGTAGTGACGGATTGATGGTAGAGAATGAACCGCCTTTCACCCCGATGTTCAGATTGTTTTTCTTTTCCCCTTTGAATAGGGGTTTTCGTGTCTGCATATATATGGCACTTGCGGAACTATAATCTTTGGCAGGTTGGAAGATGGCACTTTTTTGACCATTATATAGTGAAATGACTTCCATATTATCTAATGAAAAACGGCCTAGATCGACGACTCCATTTTGCGCATTTCCTAATTCAATACCATCGTAAAATACTCCGACATGATGACTGCCCATACTTCGTATATTGACGGTTTTTAGTCCTCCAATACCTCCGTAATCTTTTATCTGTACTCCGGAAAAGTAGCGCAAAGCATCAGCAACGGAGTAAACATTGAGCTTCTCAAGTTCTTTGCCGGACAGAATCTGTACAGGAGACATCTTTTTTTGCATCCGGTTGCTGTAGATAGTAACTTCTTTGAGTTTGAGAAGTGTATCAGACAGAGAAGTCTGATGCCGAACCCTGGACTGGGAAATGGCCGGTAATGTGGTAAATAGAGATAGAATCAAACATAATATCCACCGTAAATGGATATAATGCTTATTGTATGAATGGACTTGAATAGAAAGCATGTCTTTTATTTTATAGGTATAAAAAATCCGTTTGTTCAGATCTGAATTCAATCTACACAAACGGACATATAGCTATTATAC
>ERZ1504182.432-NODE-432-length-11533-cov-3.622234_pt1 | contig 11533 bp, 6 predicted proteins | sample MGYA00574902_ERZ1504182 | MGnify/ENA primary metagenome ERZ1504182 (study PRJEB39906, sample SAMEA3182116) | gut metagenome | biome: human; feature: gut; material: Stool; isolation source: human stools | place: Canada | collected 2014-02-25 ... | reverse complement strand
GTCCTATGCCGCTGTTGCTATAAATGAAGCGCGGCATTAACTTGAATAACGTAGGCTTGGTAGCGTCGCCCGGTGTAAGGCAGGTATTTACGGAAGGCAAAAGTTTTGATATGCCGTAATCCGCTACGTAGCTGTCGCAAACTATCGCGCCTTTGCTCACTATACCCAAATTAACCGTCGCACCGGACGTTTCAATAAGTAACCCGTAGTTAGTTCCGTAGCTGTTTGGTGTCTTGTTGGTAAAACGTCCAACGCCGACCAACCCGGTAGAAGCTGGTAATACGTTCGTTCCAATGGAAGCCCAGCGGTAAGAATCCGAGAACTTTATAAAACTGCTAATCAATGCTAAACCACTTCCGCTTGTGTCGCCGGATGAAGCCGCTACGCCTATTCGTCCGCTTGCTATCGCAAAGCCGCCAATACTTCCGGCGTTTGCGTTGATTGTTCCCGTTATAGTTCCTTTCGTAGCTACAAAGCTACCGTCTTGCAGTACGCGGAAAGGTGCGGTAGCCCGGTTTCCCTTGCTTGCGCCAGCCCAAAACCTTACGCTTGTGTCGGCTGTGCCTTCCCCCGTTATTCCGGCTTTTATACTCGCGTCGCTACCTGCAAGCTGAACCGTTCCGGCTGTTACTATGCCACCGTCTATCGTGGTTTGGGTGTTATCGTAATAAACGGCTTCCACCCAATCGTTAGCGACGTAAGAACCGGAAGTACGTTTAGTTATACAACGTTTCAGTATTCCGTCTGTTTTTCCACCCGTCAGCCAAAGGTCGCCTATGTCATACGGTGGTTTGGGCTGGGCTACAAATACCTGCCTTTTCCCGTCCGCTGTGTCCTGCGCCTTGCTTGCTGCCGTGTATGCATCTATCGCCTTTTGGTCTTCTATCGTAGTCCATGAATATGTAGAACCGTAAACGGTATAGCGTTTCAGCAACTTTGTTGTTGAACTGTACCACATATCGCCTACGTGCGCCTTCTTTAGTGCCGTAGTCGTCCAATTAGCCGCCGGGTCGGATGATTGGAACCAGCTTTCTATTTTTCCGTCTATCTGTGTCGTAAGGTCGTTTACGGTTGGCGTGAAGTTCTTGTTTATAAAGTTGGTTAGCCCGGTGTCGTCCGTATATTTGGAAGCCTTTACCCAATCTGCGGAATTATAAGAACCGGAAGTGCGGGCGGTCTTGCATCGCATGATGTCGCCCGTACTGCCTTGTACCCATAAATCGCCTACGTCGTAAGGCGTTGTAGGTTGTGCCACGAAAATACGCCGCTTTGTCCCGGCAAGTTTTAACGCGTCGTTAGCAAGTGCCAACGCTTGCGCTACTTCGCTGTCTTGTAGTTCCTGCCAACTGTAAGTAGAACCGTTTTTTACGAAACGGAAAACTTTACCCGTTGAAGTGTTATAGAAAAGGTCGCCTAAATGTTCATCTTTCAGCGCGGTTGTGTTCCAATCCTTCGCGGGCGCGTTTGTCAATGTCGGGTCGTATGTTTCAAAGAACTGCTCTATTTGCCCGTCTAATTGCGCTTGTATTTCGTTTAGAATACCGGGCAGGGTATTGTTTATGTAGTTCTTTGTTTCGTTCGCTATCTGGTCGAGGTCTGAAACGTTCTTTGTCGTTCCGTCGCTGCTTACAAAGCGAATAACGCCGCCTATTTCGTCGTTGTCGAGGTCGAAGTAGCATTTACCGCCGCCGCTGCTCTCTATCCTTCCGGTACGGATGAAACGCCCGTTTATGGTACTGCTCCCGTAAGTCAATGAAACAAGCCTACCGGGGTTCTTCCCGTTCGTATCTGTAACAACCGAATTAAGAACCCCTACAAGGAAATTGTAATAGCCCGCTTCCGCTTCTACCGTCTTAGCCGTAGCGGATAGTACAATAGTTCCGCTATCCCCGTTTTTAGGACATTTTGCGTAGATGTAATACGCCGTAGCGGATGTTAGGTTAGTAAATGTTGCCGAAGAAAGCCCCCACAACTTCAATGCGTCCGGGTCTATCGCGTAATGAACCAATGTACCGGAAGAAACGTAAAGGCTATTAGGGTTGCCGCCATAGTTCGGCTGGAACGTAATGTTTTGCAGTGTGAACTGTGTGCTTTTAGCCCCAACGCTTAACATCTGCGTTTCAATGGAAAGCGGCTTTATCTTCTCGCTGTAATAGTCGCCTTCGGGGTCGAATACCATGTTTAGAAGTTCCTGCGTAGCCAGCCAACGGCGGCGCGCCCTTGCGGGGTCTGCCAGCTTGTTTATGGTAATGACTTCGTTCAAGTCCTCTATTTCGTTTAGAACGCGTACGGTAGTGCTTTTCGTTACGGTGTCGCTTAACGTTATGTCGTAGCTATGCCGTTTTAGCAGATCGCGCTCTATGCGGGTAATCCTTACCGCCTTATTTACGCCTATCTGTTCGTCCTCAATCGGTATGAAATCGCCTACGTGCAGGATTTCGGTTTCCACTTCTTTGCCCCAAAGCGAAATAAAGAAGCCTTCGGTTAGTGCAAGTTTGTAACTTACTTGCGGCTGTGTCATGGTTTCAAAATCCTTTGTCCCGGCTTCCTTCAAATCCTTTTCGGCTTCCGTTATGTATTCCTGCGGTAACTGAATATCTAAAATGCTGTATTTGTCGCCTACGCTTATCTGAAACGCGCCGGAAGTTTCGGAAGGGAATACCGTACCGTTTTCGTCTTGGAACTTGTTTATTACAAACTTATGCGTTCCATGCTCGTAGCTGTGCAGGTCAAACTCGTAGCCTGCAAGTTGCCCGCTTTCAAACTTAATCTTTGCGTTCGTTCCTTCTATCAGATACTTCGTTGTTTTCCCGTCCGCTTCTTTCGCGTTAAGGTCAAACATCGTATTGTCGATGAAGGTAATCTTATCCGTACCCAATGCCGTAACCGTGCCTATACGTCCCGGTTTGATGTTGGTATAGTTCTTCTCGTTTTCCTTTATCCCGTAGGCGGCTATTGATTCCGCATCTTCCAAATAGGAAGTAAGGCGCGTAGTTCCGGGAAGGCATAGCTTTGTATGCCCGTAGTTCTTGCCTAAATTCTCCGTTCCGCCGTAAATGAAAAGGCGGTTTGTTATCCCGGCATTGTTCACGTTGGTACGGCTAAGCTGGTACAGACCACGCCCGCGCCCGTACTTCAACGTGAAAGTATGCGTTATTCCCGCTTTGGCTTTTATGTTGAGCGTATTGGTCTTCCCGTCGCTGGTTATCTCAAATTCTACGCCGTAGTTGGTACAGTGTTCCTGCAATGCCGCCAAACAATTCTTTTCGGTGGCTGTAAAGTTTGTGTACTCCGTATCTTTGGGATAGTTCCCCAGCTTCCAAAGCCCCGGATATACGCGGCTTATGTTCCACATCAATACTTCCAAATGCCCGCCCAAATCCGAGTAGAACGTATCGCCGTAGCAATCTTCGGGCAAATGGTACTGAACATCTATAAGGTCGTATTGCGCCCCTTCTAAGGTCAGTTCGTAGGTATAGTTCCTTTCGCCGTTCTTGGTTATTTGCGGAAGCTGGTTAAGTTTGTACTTCTTGCCGTATATCAGCGTGGTATCGCCTATCATCAAATCCAAAGGCGTAGCGGTGGTTATGGTAATACTTACCACGTCCTCGGAAAGCAAGGCGATTTTTTGCGTCGCCTTGCTTACTGCGCTTATATTCTTCCTGCTGAATAACGGTGTTTTGCTTCCGTCGGCATGGTTTATTATAATCTGTTCCATACTACAATACCGTTAGTTTCAAAGTCCGTTATGTCTTCAATTACCCCGGCTACAATTATGTAATAAATTCCGTTATCCGTGTAGGTGTGGCTAATGGCGTTCTTTCCGGTGCAATCCCCGTAAACGTCTGTATCTACCGTACCATCGCCCCAATAGATATTAACCATCTTATCCGATTTGAAAGCTACGCTTACCGAAGCCGAACCGCTGTTTAATCGCTGGTGTCTTACGACACGCTTAACCGGGTCGGGTTCTTTCAGCTTCAGGGAGAAAGTACCTATCATTTTATCATCGTGCCAGCGTTTGGAAGGGGCTACCCCGTCTTCGCAGTAAACCTCGTAAACAAGCGGTTTAGTTGGGTGTATGGAAATCATAAGACGCTGTGTGCCGTCCTGCCGGAAACGGTCATACAAGGTATTAACCCGTTCTACAAAATCCATTTTGCCGGAAGCCTTTAGCCAGCAATTAAGCGTTATTTCGCGTTCTTGGTATCGCTTTTCGGTAAGGTCTATAACTTTCCCGTGATAGTCCGCCCAATCAACGGAAGCCGGGGTTTTCAGTTTGGGAAGGTCAAGAACGCCCGTAGAACTTTCTACGCGTATTCCGAAATCGCGGAAGTTCTTACCATCCAAATAATATTCAAGCTGTGCAACGGAGTTAAGTTCTTCGCCTATTTCCGCGTCGCTCAATACGACGTTATACACCTTCACGCTGTCTAAATCGGCGTAACCGTAACCTATGCCGTAAATGTCTTGTATTAACGCTATCCCGGTAAGCGTGGAAGGCAGTACAATCGTTTCTATTAACTGCGTGTCTAAATAAACCAAAACTCTGTTACCGGACTTCTTTATAGCGAAGAAGCCCCAGCTATCCGGTTCTACGTCTATCCAAAAGGCGCGGTAGCCTTCCACTTGGTCGGTATTGCAGAACAACCCTATTCTTTTGCCCGTATAGCCGTCCGGGTATTTATTGGCTTTTACCCATGCCAATATGGTAAAACTGCCGGATAGGGGTACAACGTTATAGTTTACGTCTGCATATCCTTCGCCGTCAAAATTTATGCAGTTTCCCTGCTTACCTGCTACAAAACTGCAATCTACTACGGTTGCGTCGTGGCGGTTCTGCGCAAAGTCGTATGCAACGGTAGAACCGTTCGCTTCGTCGAAAGGTAAGTCTAAAATTAAATTCTGTTCTAATGCCATAACTGCTAACGTTTATCAATTACTTTTATATTCGCGTTGCCGGAAGCCCGGTTAATGCACTCCCCGCCGTGTTGGAAGACAGTAACCTTTGCCGTCCCGCTTGCTGTTATCTCCACTTTTGTCCGGCTGGTTATGTCAATGCAGACAAAGGCGTTATCTTCAACCTCTACAACCAGCTTTGTATCATCCCGCGCCCATACTTGCGCCGCGCAGAACCCCGAAAACCGGGCTTTGCCTTCCGATGTCCCGAAAGCTACAATACGGCGCATGTCTGCAACGCTGAAAGGTTCGTCGATGAACACGCCGTAATGTTCATGCAAGCCTTTGAACTCCGCACGCAGTTCCGCGCTGGGGAAATCGTTGTCAAAAACAAAATCAAGCCCTTTCACAAAAAGCGTCAGAAGCCTTTCTTTTGATGTCGCCCGAAGAATGAAGCTATACCATTCCGAGCAAATGCCCTTAGCCTGCGCTTCGGCGGCTAAAGCCCTTTTCAATTCTTCAAAACTCATATTCCGTTGTTAATCGGTTATGCCCTGCGAACGTAAATCATCCGTAGGGGTGTTGGTAATCTTGTTTATTATGGTAAGCAGCCGCCCGCTTATCACGCCTAACGTGGTGTCCATGTTCGCAAGGTGCGTAAGCTGTTGCCGCAAAAGTTGGAGCGATGTTACTTGGTTTACCCGTACCGCGTTCGTTTGCCCAGCCAAAAGGTCTATACTTTCTTGGCTTGCGCCCTTTATTGCACCGCTTAACGTGCTGGGGTCGTCTTCGTCCAACTGTTCAAATAGGTCTTTGTACATATCCATAGCAGCGGCAAAGTTCGCCCCGGCTGCTTGTATGGCTTGTTTGAAACGCGCCTGTTCCGTTTCCGTCAATCCGTTAAAAGAACCGTTTCCTTCTTCATCAAACCCCATGTCTTTTTGAAGCTGCTTTATAGCATTCTGTAAGGGTTGTTCTAAGAACTGTAATTTTAAGGCGTTTACAACGGCGTTTTTTATCACGTCGTTTGCTACTTCTCCGAAAGCCTTAGCCGCGTTTTCCCCACCTTCAAAGGCTTCTACCAGCGCGTTTGCCAATTCGTCCGCCAATTCCGTAGCCGAAGTTTGCGTAATGCTCTCGGTAATCTCTTTTATTAGGTCTTCTATCTGCCTTCCGGCTTCGGCGTATTGCTCCCTAAATTCGTCCACTCTGCCCCAATCGGTTTTCTTCTTGCTGATTTCATCGTTTATCATGCCTTGTATCTCGTTCTGCTGGGCGCGCAGGTTCTGTATCATGGCATTTTGGTTCTGATAAACGGTTTCGCCCAAAGCACTATCTACGGTGTGTTCCAATGCGTTATAGGCATAGCCTAATTTGGTAACGGCTTCTTGGTGTTTCTTTATGGACTTCTCGGCTTTCCGGTCGCGGGTGTTGAATAGGTCGAAGGCGGAAGAAAGGAAGCCTACCGCACCGGAAACCATTTGTACCGGGTTCATGCTTGCGTAACCTGCGGCGAACTGTCCTGCACCTTCAAGCATTCCGCCGATGTCCCCTAAAATAGCGTCCGTTTCTTCGTCCATTGAAACACCCATTTTCTTTATTCCGCTTATAACGCTGTCAAATGCCCCGGAAACAAGGTCTATGCTGCTTCCTATGCTTTTAAAGGATTCCTTAAAAGCTGCTGAAACGCTTTTCGTCGTGCCTTCTTCCTTTGACAATGCGGCGTTAAGCACGGCTAACTGTTCTTCGCCTTCTACGGTCAGCTTTATTGTAGCTTTCTGTTTGTTGAGTTCGGCTATCTTCCGGCGCAGGTAATCAACATAGGAAGAACCTTCGCTAAGAAGTTCCGCGAACGCTTCTTTTGCCGCGCCTGCTAATATTTCGTCGCCGCTGTTTATGGTGTCCGTATAGGCTTGGTACTGCTTTTTCCTTTCTTCCAAACTCTTAACAAACGGGTCGTCACTTTCTAATAGTTTGTCGGCTTTCATGGCGGCACGCAATTCCGCTAAGCTGTCCTTCAAAGCGAGGAAGGGGTTACGTTCGTGTAATTCGTCCTTCGCTTTCTCCAACTGGTCGTTAATGGCTTTCAAGTCTGCCGGGTTGAACTGTGCGGAAAGTGATACCTTCTTGCTGTTTATGTCTGTAATCAGCTTGTTTATCGTGTTGGTCGTAAGTGTGCTTAGGTCGCTGAAAAGCTGGTCCCAGCTATCGGAAGCCATAAGGCGGGAAGCTGCAAGTTTGCTTAACTCGGCTTGTTCCTTCGCGTTTATTTGCGCTATCATCGCTATATTGCCCTGTTTTTCGGCTTCAACACGTTGCGCCGCGTACGTCTTCATTATTTCGGTCTGTTGCTGCTGGTACGTCTTGTATTGCTGCAAAAGCTGGTCGTATTGCTCGTTTCCGGTCAGCTTTGAATACTCCGCCCGTTTCTTTTCCAATGCGGCTAAAGCGGCTTCGGCTACTTGTTTGTCCTTGCTGGTAGTGGCTTTGGCTAACTTATCCGTAATCGCTTGTTTCTTCCATGCGTAGCTTTCTTCAAAATCCAGTTTATCGGACAAATACCCGGCGTATTCCCTTAGCAACTGTTTGGTTTCTTCCTTAGCTTGTTTTACGGTGTCTTTTTTGGCGTCGTCTATAATATCCTTCTTGGCGTTATCCACGTCGGAATTATCGCCGCTAAGTTCCTTCCTTCGTTGTTCCAGCAGGTCTAAACGTGCGCCTATTGTTTGACATGCCGCTAATTCTTCTTGCAGCTTTTTGTCAAAGTCCGAAATAACCGCTTCCTTCGTGGTCTTGGCTATTTCGTTGTTAAGCGTGCTAAGGTTCTTTAGGTCGGTTGTTGTCTTGGTTGCTTTCGCCTGAATATCCGCGCGTTTCTTTTCCAGATAATCGAGGTAGCTTGTACCTTCCTTCAACAATGTGGCAAACTCGGTGTTTGCTGCCTTTCTCAACGTTTCGTCTTTGCTTGTGACCCATTTTAAATAATCCGCATACTTTTCTTTTCGCTTCGTCAGCATTTCTAAATACGGGTCTTTTTCTTTCTTACTCGTAAGGCTTATCCGGTTTACTTCCTTCTGCTGTGCTTCTATCTGTTTTTTCAAGCTGGCACGTTCTTTGTCAGAACCAGCCTTCTTGTATAGTTCCTGCAACCGTGCCAACTCCTTTTCGGCTGCTTCCACGCTTCCGGCTATAATTTGCCCGGCTTGGTTGCCTATCTGCGCTAATATCTGCTTTTCCTGCTGGGTAAAGTTTACTTGCAGGTTGATAAGTTTGTTATATTCGGCTTCGGCTTTCTCTAATGTTTCTTCGGCTTCTTTCCATGTGTCGCTTTTCTCCAATACCGTACCTTTCCGTTTTACCCCGTACCCGTCCGTATATGTGCCTTTTTTAGAAACGTATGCTTTAGGGGTTGCATCCAGCTTGTTTTGCGCTTCTATTACAGCCTTATACTTTTCTATCGCAAGTTCGCTTGTAGCGGTGGCTTTAGCCCGCAACATCATCGCTTCAACAAATTTAGAACTGTTACTAACTAATAATTCTTCGGCTTCCTTCGCGTCACGGACTGAAAAGCCTAATTCTTTGAATTTGTCGGCATTGTTCTGTACCCATTTTTCGCGTTCTTTCAGTGATCCGCTAAGGCTAATCCATTCCGTTTGCAATGCCCGGTAAGCCGCTACGGGTTTCCCGGCTGCTTCCGATACCTTCTTGTTAAATTCTTCTTGTGCTTTCTTGGCTTCCGCCTGCTTGCTTTGAAGTTTAGAAAGTGCCGCTATAATTACGGTAATAGCGACGGAAAGCCCCAAAGTTAGCGTAGCCATCAACGCTTTTGCAGCAATGGTTGAACCTCCTAAAGCTATGGTTAGCTTGTTGGTTGCCGCCGCTAACAGTTCCTTTGCTTTCGCTACGGTCGTAAGCATAAAGGCACTATCCTTGTTTATAGTGTTCGCTACTTGCTGCAAACCTATCGTAATGCTCATAAGGCTTTGAACCTTTAGCATTACTTTCTGCAAATTTTCGTTTTCTCCGGCGAACAACGCTACCGCGCCTTGTGCCGCACTGAACGCGCCTACTACGCCGCTAAGCCCGGAAATCATACCCTGCAATCCCCGGTTGTCATGGGAGAATATACGCGCTTGTGTCGTAGCGTCACCTATCGCATCGGTAAGCCGTCCGGCTTCCTGCTGCAACTTCTTGAAGGCTTCCGTTCCGCGTTGTCCGTTGGCTTCCAAAAGTGCAAGTTCTTCGCGAACGTTGCGTAGCTGGGTTCGTAGTGAAATCTGTGTGCTCACGTTCTTCTCGGCTGCTTCCTTTTGCTTCTTCAATGCCTTTTCTTCTTGCAGAAGCTGGTCGGCGGAAGCCTGCGCTTCGTTAATCAGTTTTTCGCGTAGGGTTATTTCCGATTGTATGTTTTTTGCGGCTTCCGTGTAACGTCGGTAGTCCGCATCCCGCGCTTCGCTGAAAGCCTTTGCAGCTTCTGAACTTAACCGTTTGTATTCTTCCTGCAACTTAGCTAATGAAGCCTTGTTCGTATCTACAATCCGGTCAATATATGCAAAGCCTTTTTCAATATCTGCAAAGCCTTTTTCAATATCTGCAAAGCCTTTTTCAATAGCGGCGGCTGCATTCTCAAAGGCTCTATCTATGCCTTTGCCGCCGGAAATTGCCGCCGTACTAAAATTCTGTATTGCCTTCTTGCTTTCGTTAAGTACCGATAACAACTTATCGTTGCTTCCCGAAATCTCAAAGGACAAACCGCCACCTTGTATGTTCATTATCGGTTAAGTTTATTTATTAAGTCCAATACTTCGCCCGCGTTTTCTTCGGTAAGCACTACTTCCGTCGTTCCCGGTTTCGTGTCTTCTTCCTCTGCTCCCGGTGCATCTACTATCATTCTCTGAACCGTTCCCCACGAAATCCCGTGTAGAAGGTAATCCAACGTCCAGCCGAAGTGCGCGCAAACCGACCCCCGGCGACCGTGTGGGCTTTTTAGCCCGGTTGCTCTATAAGGTGTGTCGGGTCGCTTGTGCGCGTTGCGCTCATCAATCTTATAGAGTTTATAAAATCCCCTAAATTGCTTACGTTGGTAATCAATATCGCGAGCGTAAGAAGTTGGGAAGGCGTTACGGTATGAAGGAAAAGGGAAGTAAGCCGGGCTAAGCGGGTTTCATTGGGCTTGCGTACCAAATAGCCACCTTTGTCCGTTACGTCGTAATAGTCTTCGCCCAATACTGCAACCGCTACTACCTGCGCAAGTTTCCGGGCTTCCTGCGCTGCCATTTTCTTTGCGGTCTTGAAATAGTCTTCGTCGCCCAATTTGGTTTCGTCTATCGACATTTGCAGCCAAAGCGCGCTAAGTCGGTCAAGCGTTGCCAGCGTAGGCTCTTGAACCCGGAATACTTTCTTTTCGGTAATCTTTTCGCGTTTACGGAAGAAGCCCAATAAGCCGGGCTTCCGGCGGGTATAGGTTACTTCAACGTCAAACGTTATGCCTTCGCCTATCATCTGCCTTAATTCGCTTTGTTCGCGTTCTAAGGCTTCTAACTTATCGTTGTAGTCCATTGTCTGAATATAAAAGAAGCCCCGAAAACAAAGTAAACGGGGCTTCCGGTTAATGAAAATGATGTTATCAATCCGGTATTAAGAAGAAACGGAAGCCGTAGAAGCTGAAACTTTGCCTACTGCCATTTTCTTTAACCCCGAAGTAGTGGGTTTCATAACAGTTCCCGTAACCTCAATAAGAAGCAAGCCCTTTTTGCTGAACTCGCCGTTAATTTTGGCTACAAGTTTCATACGTGGAACTTGGAACTTCAAACCTTTCTTCGGAAGGATGATAATAGATTCCTCTACGGTGTTTACCGCATCGGGATAACTCCAAACGTCGGAAGCTATTTCGCCCCCGAAAAGCCGTTCAAGTACGGGAAGGTCGGGGTTCATGATTGAGAAGGAAAAGGTTATTTTGCCCTGCTTCTCTACGGTTTCTACCGGGTCGTCTTCTTCCTCTGCGTAGAACTCGGTTACTTCCGGGTCTTCCTGCGACATTTTGCAGGTATCTTCGTAGGTAAGTCCGAATGCCGTATAGCCCGTTTCGGTAAAGTTCAAAGCCGTAGGTTCTCCCACCTTACCCAAAATCTTGGAAAGACCCAATGTTACTAATGTTGCCATACTGATAAAAATTTAATGAATATTCCAACTTATTCTAATGTTCCGGTAATGCTGGTTTACTTCAAGCTCTTTTATTACGATGTCGCTCTCTATCCAATATTCGAGGTCTGCAATGTTTTGCGCGTCCAAATAGGCTACAAGCGCGTCGCCGATGGTTCGCAAGCGTTCCCTATCTGCCTTGCGCTGTTCTTTACCCTTAATCCGCAGCTTCAAATCCTTCGCGTAAATATTCACGTTGGAAGTACCCGTTTGCGGTTTGTCGTGCGTTACCGTAATGGTGTTTATCACGATGTCTTCGGCTTCGCTGTCGTCCGGTCTTTCGCCTTGTGTGAAAACGCCGCCGTTTATAACAACTTTGCCGGAAGTGACCGCTTCCGAAACAATCTTAAAAAGAATGTCGTCCGTATCTATGCTGCTGCAATGTTTCATTTGAACGGTCTTCAAAGACGGCAAGCCCGTTAATATCGCCTTT
>ERZ1504182.397-NODE-397-length-12217-cov-4.469742_pt1 | contig 12217 bp, 9 predicted proteins | sample MGYA00574902_ERZ1504182 | MGnify/ENA primary metagenome ERZ1504182 (study PRJEB39906, sample SAMEA3182116) | gut metagenome | biome: human; feature: gut; material: Stool; isolation source: human stools | place: Canada | collected 2014-02-25 ... | reverse complement strand
CTGTAACCGCATAATTATTATATAATTTTAACATAGAAAATCTTAATGGGCAATAGCTTTTTTAGTAAAAACATTGCTAAAACAGCGTTTTTTTGAGCGTATACGCAGTTCTGCATCGCTTTATGCCGAAAAAGACTGACGGTGAGTCTTAGCCGAGCTTTCGGTAAAACTAAAAAAAGCGGAGATTCGCCGCAGCGAACCTCCGTAAAACGAACTTATTTATTTTTGATTGCTGCCGTAGCCGTAACCATATCCGTAACCGTAGCCGTACTTTTTGTTGTAGGACGACATAAAGCGTTTCGGCATACCGCTCTCTGTATCATTGTAGATACATCCGACGAGCTTGGTGCCGGAATTTTCGAGGTTTTCAACGGCGCGCTTAATACGTCTTGAAGCAACCATATCGTTTCTGACAACAAGAAGTATTCCGTCGGCATAGCTTGAAAGTATCGACGCATCAGCCACAACTCCGCAGGGAGCCGTATCAATTATAATATAATCAAACTCCTTTTCCGCGGATTTGATTATATCGGACATAGCGTCCGTAGAGAGAAGCTCCGACGGGTCAAATACGGGCTTTCCGCTGACAAGCAGGAAGAGATTGTATTTTTCCGAATACTTTATCGCCTCGGCGAGAGTCTTTTCGCCGTTTATGACACCGTATACGCCGCCGTCCTCGGAGGCATTGATTCCGAGAAGCTTTGCAACCGCGGGTTTACGCAAGTCGCCATCCACCAAAAGCACCGACTTGCCGTTTTGTGCGAGTGCAAGTGCGATGTTTACCGCGCTTGTCGTCTTGCCCTCGTTTTCGGCTGTACTCGTTACCACAAAAGTTTTGTACTTCTCACGCTGAGCGGTGTGCTCTATCTTTGTTCTTATAATCTTAAAGGTTTCGATGAACGGGAAGCCGCTGCGTCTGTCGGAAATAAGCAGAGGCTTATAATCCTCACCCTTTTTCTTCTTTTTACGGTTAACGTGAGCGACCATACCGATAACGTCAACGCCGAGCTTGTCCTTAACATCATCGGCGGTTTTAACCGTATCCTTGGCAATTACCGCGAGAACAATCGCAAATATCGATATGACGAGACCTGCGGCAAAGCCTACTATTGTATAGTTTCTTGCGCTCGCATCGCGGTTCGGAGCACTCGCAAGAAGCGGCGGGTCGATAACCGTCAAAGTGGTACTCGGGAAAGCCGCGTTTATGGCGCTCTCATAGTTATTTACATAGGCATTCGCTATTCCGTATGAAACATCGGCATTCGGCGTAGTCACGGTAAGATTTATTATAGCCGTGTCTTCAACGGCCTCAACCGAAACCCAGCTCTTTATGTCTGAAACGGAAATATCTTTAAACCCGCTGTTGTCGGCAACTCTCTTTGAAAGCTCTGTAGTTGTAAAAACATATTTGAAGCTCTCGGCAAGCGTTGCGGACGCGTTAAGGTCCGACTGAGTCTGACCCGAAACGGCGAGTGCCGAGGATTTATTGTTTGCTATAAACGTTATCTTAGACGAATACGACGGCGTGTAGGTGAGCTTTGCAACGGCAAAGCCGAGTACAGCCAGCACCACTGCCGAGATAACAACTATTTTCCAATGCTGCAATATTTTTTTGAGGTATATAACGACGCTGTCGAGATTGTCGCTCTCCTCAACATGAGTTTTCCCCGAAGATGAATATGCCATCTTTTTAACTCCTTTTAAACTTAATTAACGCAAAACAATTATTTGTATTATATCAAATTCGTCCCGATACTACAATAGAAAAAATAAATTTATATTTTTTTTGAATGCAAATGTCCGTCTTTTATCTCTATAACGCTGTCGGCAACTTCAAAAGCCGCGGTTTTGTGAGAGATAATAACGCACGTTCTGCCCTTTAACGACCTCAAGCCCAAAAGGAGCTTTTTCTCCGTTTCGGCGTCAAGCGCGGACGTCGCTTCGTCAAGCAGCATAACAGGCGCGCCCGACAGCACAGCCCTTGCAACTGCGAGGCGCTGAATCTGCCCCTCCGACAGTCCCCTGCCGTTTTCCATAAGGACGGTATCAAGGCCGCTCGGCAGCTCGTTTATAAAATCATAGGCGCAGCTTATTTTTGCCGCCTCGAGCACCTCCTCGTCCGTCGCGGTGCTGTTTGTGAGCTTTATGTTATCGCGTATGGTGCCGCTCATCAGCATATTCCCCTGCGGAACATATGCAAACAGCGGACGCATATATTTGTCAATATGATATTTTTTGCCGCCGGACACAACGCTTATGCTTCCCTTTTGCGGTGTAAGCACCCCTGTAAGCAGCTTGAAGAATGTGCTTTTTCCGATGCCGGATATTCCCGAAATCACCGTGAAATCGCCCTTGTTTATCCGCACAGAGCCGTTCTCTATTACATTTTCTCTGCCGTAGCCGAAGGTCACGCTCTCCATTTCCATATATGACATCTCATCATATATTTTGCCGACGTCAAGCCCCGGCAAATTATATGCGACGCTCTCGGGGAGCGACTCGGTTTCAAGTATCCTGTCGGCGGAGGCGAGCATGGTATAGTATTTAGGCAGGTAACCCGACAGACTCGTAACGGGCGTTTGCACCTGACTCACAAGCTGAACTATCGCCGTGAGAGTTCCGAAGGTTATCGCTCCGCGGCTCAGCCTTGCGGCACTCCAAAGCATCGCGAAAAGCCAGCCCACCGAAAATGCCGCCGAAAAACCTATATTTGCGAAAATCGACCACCTGTTGCGTTTTATTTTAGCATAGTAATTTTCTTCCTGATACACCTTCGAGCGGTCTTTCATCATATCGGCAACGTCAAATATCTTAACGACGAGCAGATTTTCTATTACCTCCTGCATAAAGGAGCGGACTCCGCCGTCGGTTTTTTGCACCGCCTTGTGAAGAGACTTCATTTTACCGCGAAAGAATCGGGTAAATACAAACAGCAAAGCTCCGCCTGACAGCAATATGAGTGAAAACATCCTGTCAAGCGAAAAAAGAGCCGCAAAGGCGCAAACGAGCCTCGTCACCATAGCAACGGCGGACGGCAATATCGTTACGACACCGTCGGAAACCACCGAGACGTCGCTTGTGAGTCTTGTCATAAGCTCGCCCGTGTGAATCGAGGTGATTTTTTCGTAGTCCTTTTTGAGTATTGATGAAAACAGCTCTGTTTTAATGCTTATCTCGATTTTGCCCTGTACTCTCGCCTCAAGTGCTTTGCAAACAACCTTGAGAAATGTCTGTAAAAGTATGAGTGCGCCCAAAGCGACGCCGTTTTTAATCAGAGCGTTTTTATCGGCATTTTGCGCCGCGTCTATTATATACTTCGCATACAGCGCCGTCATAACTCCGCACACGGAAAACAGGGCGTTGCCGATTATCAGCAGCACCATGCGAGGGCTCTCTTTTTTTGAGTGAGAGGCTATCCATTTTTCGGCAGAGCTTTTTTTCACTTACTGAGCTTCCCCCTTATTTTTACTATATATTTCCTCACAGGAAACAGAAGTTTCCAAAGCTTAACATAGAGGCGATATCTACGGCTGCCCACGGAAAAGGTTTTTCCCTTGCGCGTTATAAACGCAACCTCGCCTATTATGTTCTTATCGGTTATGCCGTGCTCCCTGACCCATTGATTGTCGCCGCACATAACATATCCGTTTTCGTCCTCGCCGACTTTTCTGTGCAGCACAAATGTGCCGTCGTTTCGGCGGTAAAACGGAATAGCATCTTTTTCAAGCGGCAAAACGGCACTTTTAAGCGTAACCTTGTCTCTGCCCGCCACAAGCAGCGGCAGCATGCTCGTTCCCGTAATCGGTAAAACGACCGTTCCGCCGGCTGAGAGCTTCTCCTCGATTATCGGGAGCAGCTCCTCTAATTTAACTCTTTTTTTGCCGTCCAAAATATCATTCCTCTAAAAGTCCGTTTTTGCGGAGCTTTTCAAGATAGCGGTCAATATCCTGCGCCGCGGTCTTTTCGTCTGTATCGTACTGTGAGAGCACGCTTTTCAAAAGCTCGTCGCGCGTGGTTTCCTTTTCGAGCTTACCCCACAAAAATGCGCCGACGGGATTCAGGGTTATCATGCCCGTGAAGTCCGCCTGAACGGCTCCGACCGGCACAACTACATAGCTTCCGGCAACCCTACTTAGCATAAAGCCGTCTTTAATTTTCATATACCAGCACTGCCTTTCTTTTTCTTAAGCTCTCGGATTTTTTCTGTAATATTCCTCTATTCCGTCATACGACACGTGCGCCGCCGACGGGTCCATATTGCATTTGAGCAAAAAGACCGGCACCTCCTTTAAAAGAGCGTCGAGCAGCGATAACAGGACACCCATATACTGCGGTGTTTTCGGGCGCACGGTCTGTGACATAAACAGCGGCACGGCACTCGCCGGACTTATTTTTTCAATACTGTTCTTTTGGCTTCTCTCTATAAACACAACAGCCCTTATCGGAGCCGCGGCGTTTCTGCTCTCGTCGTTTTTGCCGCTGAACGGTGTACCGTAGGCAACTGCGCCGCTTTCGTTTATGATAATCGCCGGCTTATCGTCGTTTAATATATATGCGTCGGGAAATTCCGAGAGCCAAAGATGCGTGTGCGTGGATTTGCCGGTTCCGCTGCGCGCGGAAAAAAGATAGGCGTTGCCGCCGCGGCACACGCACGACGAGTGAAGCATAAAGCCGTTAAATTCAAGCAGCTTTAAATAAAAAGCCTCGCCCGTCCACACATATCGGCACTCATCGAGCGTCAGCATAGGATAGCTTTGCCGCCTACGCATAAAAAAGTCATCGTCGAGTTTTATTTTTATATCGGTTTTTTTATCGTCACTTGTGAGATACGGTCTGCTGCGCTTAAGGAGCAGTCCGTCTCCCGTCTCAAATTCAACCGTCAGACCGGCTATTTCGAATTTTTCCAAAGCGCACCTTCCCATCTTCAGTCTTCCCGTTGATTGTAACATTTTTTTGCTTTTTTGTATAGTCCGATTTTACGCGAATATAAAACAAGAGCCGAGCTTACGTTTTACGCAGGCTCGGCTTATTTATTTTCTTATTGCGCGCTTTCCTGCTCGCCGTCACAAGAATACACAAGCGGCATTTTCACCGTCGCCTTAAACAGGTCGCCGTCTATTGAGAGCTCAAGCTTTCCGCCCTGAAGCGTGCACAAATCCTTTGCTATCGAAAGCCCGAGGCCGCTGCCCTCCATGGTACGTGACTCATCTCCGCGTACAAAGCGCTGAGTCAGCTCATCGGGGTCTATATTCAACTTTTCGCGCGAAGTGTTTTTTATCGTTATTGTACCGTATGAGCTGTCCCTGCCGACGTCTATATATACTCTCGTACCGGGGAGAGCATACTTTTTGACGTTGCTCAAAAGATTGTCTATGATTCGCCACGTCTTTTGGCTGTCGGCGTATATAACGATCGGCTCCGTCGGCTCGTTGAGCACCGCGTCGAGATTTCTCTCCTCAAAAGCGTCGGACATTTCACCGACCGCCTGAACCGCAAGCTCATGGAGATTAACATTCATCTTGTTAAACGTCACGGCTCCCGATGACGCCTTTGACGCCTCGACAAGATCCTCGATAAGTCTTTTGAGTCTTATGGATTTTTCATCGAGCACGTTTATATATTTTTGCGCCGAAATATCGTCTATGTCGCACTTTTTGAGCAAATCGACATATGAGATTATCGAAGTGAGCGGCGTTTTAAGGTCGTGCGACACATTTGTTATAAGCTCGGTTTTCATTCTTTCGCCCTTTACCGCCTCGTTTATCGCCTTTTGCCTCTCCTCCTGCGTAAGGCTGAGATTGAGCGCCAGCGTTTTTAAGGGCTCAGGCATATTTTCCGAATAGATGTTTTCGGGAGGCTCTCCGTTTTTTGCGTTCTCCGACGCCGCTATTATGCGGTCAAGCGACAGCACATATTTCCACATAAGCGAAACAGTCAGAATATTATACAGCAGCAGCACCGCTGTAAGAAGAACGAACCAAAATCCTCTGCACATAGCCGCAACGCCGGTCAGCACGGTGTTGCCGATTATATAGCCTATAAGCACAAGCAGTACACGGCGCCTTAAGCGCACCGGCTTTTCACGAAGCCTTTTAAGCGGCGAAAATAATTTCCCGATAAGCCTTATAATATACCAAACAAGCGTTGATCGAAGCCAGTTCTTTTTCGCCTTGTAATATTTAGAGACAGAACAGAGCCACTCAAGCAGTACAGCCCACACCGCAACGGCAATAAGCGACATAACCACAAACATCATAAGCGCTTTGCCGTCGGCATAGTAATCGAAAGCATGTTTGTAATCGGCTGCCAAGGTTAAAATTCCGTAAACTCCCGCCCCCGCAACAGCGGCAGCCAAAACAAAATGCAAGTCCGTCGGAAGCTTGTCGAGAAACGAAAGTTTGATTTTTTCGGGGCCTGCCGTCTCGCCTGCCGCATATATAAGGTAAACCGACACCATGGCAAGAACAAGCATAGATGCAAGGCTTAAAAATATATAGTTGTATGTATCGGCGCTGCTTTTTTCCATCTCCGACTGCATATTGTAATAATCGTCGCCTTCCGACAGCGTTTCGGGAAGCATCAGAATTATGTCATAGCCGTTGTTTGAAAAGCATGAGCCGAGAACGTTTGACAGCGTGCGTTTATAGTAGTAATCCGACTTAAGGCTAAAATAGTATTTATCGCCGCTCTGTACGGTATAGAGCGTATCGCGGGTTATTTGCGGACTTGCCGCGACAAGTCCTCCGTCGGCAGTATAGACCATATACCATCTGCTTCCGCTTGTAAAAGCCGAATAATCTCCCGATTTTTTAATTTCGTTCGCTTTCTCCTCGCTCGTTTCCGTCTCAAGATTTGTGATTATTTCGCCGGTAGACGGATTATATATATAGTATTTAAGGTTCTTTATATTTTTGATGCTGCGGCTCTCCATAGCGACCGTCGTTTCATACTCACGGCGTGCCGCAGACATAACCTGAGAATATGCATTGCTCACGAGCGATACCAGCTCCTCGTCCGTGGTGGAGGTTGTAAAGGTGACATTCCCCGAATCTCCGCTCTTAAGCGAATAGCTCTCCCGGCAACCGTCATAGTAGTCCTTGTCGTAATTCGGCGAAACTACGTTGTCGGAGCGGGAATAGGCAGAGACGTTTTCGTAGACATTTGTCGTATAGGCGGAAGCACCGGCCCCCGTAGCATTGTCACTCTTTTGAGAAGAGGAATACTCGGAAACGGCATGTTTATCACGATATGCCGCCACAGCCTCTGACATACATTCCTTTTTGAAGCGCTCCAGCTCCGTGCGAGCCGCGCTCAGCTCCTCGTCGAAAGTGCTGTAATACGTGCTTTTATATGCGTCCCACGTCATAAGGCCGCTGCCGGCATATATCGACTGCACATCGGAGTTCAGCTTCGATGCAAACAGCGACGTTTCGGTCATATCAAGACTTTTTGCCGGCTTAGTAAGGATTCCCGAGCCGTATCTGAACAGGTCGTTTATAGCCTCAACCGCACAAATCGCCGAGGAAAACGCAAGCAACGCCGCAATAAAAAATGCAACGAGCTTTAATCCGAACGAAGTTTTAAAGCTTTTCGATTTTGTAGCCAATGCCCCACACCACCTTTAAATATTTCGGCTCTTTGGGATTTATCTCTATTTTTTCTCTTATTCTGCGTATGTGCACTGTCACGGTTTTTTCCGTCTGGAACGACGGCTCCTTCCACACCGCTTCGTATATCTGATTCGTAGAGAGAACTCTGCCTATATTTTTCATAAGATATTCGAGTATGCCGTATTCCGTAGCGGTAAGCTTGACTTTTTCGCCGTCGAGCGTAATCTCTTTGGAATCGAGGTCAAGAGCGAGCCCTCCCGTAACTATAAGGCTGTCCTTTTTCTCCATACTGCCGAGCGAAACATAACGCCTTATCTGCGATTTCACCCGTGCCATAAGCTCAAGCGGATTAAACGGCTTTGTCACATAGTCATCCGCTCCGAACGAAAGACCCGTTATCTTGTCCGTATCCTCACTCTTGGCAGAGAGTAGGATTATCGGTATGTTTTTGCTCTCACGGAGCTTCAGCGTTGCGTTGAGTCCGTCGAGGTCAGGCATCATTATATCGAGAATTATACATTGCAGATCGTTTTCCTCCGCTGTTTTTAGTGCCTGCCTGCCGTTTTCCGCCTTAAAAACCTTATACCCCTCAAGATTTAAATATATTTCGAGTGAGTCGAGTATCGCTTTGTCGTCGTCACACACAAGAACGTTATACATAACTTTGCCCCTCTTCCGTATTTTTCGCCTGCTCGGCTGATTTTATTTTAACAGATTATCACACAAAACGGAATACAAATATTTTGTATCTCCGTTTTTCGAGACGACTCCCTACACAGTAAGTTTATACAACATCGAAATTACAAAAGCATATAAAAAAAATTACAATTCGGTTAAATTTAAAAAGGTGTCGCGAAAAATATTTTATATTGTTAAATCCCTTTTCGTATGATATAATTTACAGTGTATAAATATTATTATTTCGCGCCCTGTAAGGCGGGGCTTGTGGGAGGATATGTCTTGGCGGTATTAAAGGATGTAAAAAGGCTCGTTGTCAAAGTGGGAACCTCCACGCTTGTCTACGACAACGGAAAAACAAATATAAGAAGAATGCATAAGCTTATCTCGGTACTCTCGGATATTGAAAATTCGGGCATCAAGGTAACTCTCGTCTCCTCCGGCGCGATAGGTGTCGGCACGGGAAAGCTCGGGCTCCCGGAGCGTCCGAAGGACACCCCCGGCAGGCAGGCGGCGTCCACCGTAGGTCAATGCGAGCTTATGTATATGTATGACAAGATGTTCAGCGAATACGGCCATAAAATAGGCCAACTCCTGTTCACAAAAAGCGACGTGGACTCCCCCGAAAGGCGCAAAAATCTTATAAATACCTTTGATAAACTCTTCTCATACGGCGCAATTCCCGTAGTAAACGAAAACGACGCAATAGGCGTTGAGGAAATTGTCTACGGCGACAATGACTGTCTCTCGGCGATAGTCGCAAAGCTCATAGGAGCCGACGCGCTGATAATTCTCACCGACACAGACGGGCTTTATAACGGTAACCCCACAGTCGACGAGGACGCCGAAATAATACCCACCGTAACCGAGATTACAGACGAGCTTATAGGCTTTGCGGGCGGTCACGGCTCAAAATTCGGCACCGGCGGAATGGTAACAAAGCTGCACGCGGCTCAAATAGCCATGAGCGCGGGAATAGATATGATAGTTATGAACGGCTCCGCTCCCGAGGACATATACAAGGCTCTCGACGGCAAGCAAATAGGAACATTTTTTGTAGGTAAAAAGGATTGAGACAAAATGACTGATACCGAGCTTAAATGCCGAAACGCAAAGGAGGCTGCGAAAAAGCTCTCAACAGCCTCGGCAAACGATAAAAACAAGGCTCTTTTACTTATAGCCGAAGAACTTAAAAGTAACAAGGATTATATTCTCCGCGAAAACGATAAGGATATGAAGGCTGCCGAGGAGAACGGATTACCCAAGGTCCTTTTGGACAGACTTCTTCTCTCTCCCGACAGGATAGACGGTATGGCAAAGGGCGTTATTGAGGTTGCCGACCTGCCCGACCCCGTCGGTAAAACACTCTCCGATATAACAAGGCCGAACGGCCTTCGGGTCAAAAAGGTTTCGGTGCCTCTCGGAGTCATCGCCGTTATATTTGAGGCTCGCCCCAACGTTACGTCCGATGCGGCTTCGCTTTGCCTGAAATCGGGCAACTGCTCCGTGCTTCGCGGCGGCAAGGAAGCGATACACTCGAACACCGCAATATTTAATGTAATGCGCGCCGCCCTCAAAAAATCGCCCTTACCGGAGGACTGCATACAGTTTATAACCGACATTTCTCACGAGAGTGCCAACGAGCTTATGACCATGAACAAATATGTAGACGTGCTGATTCCGCGCGGCAGCGCAAGGCTTATAGGCACGGTGGTCAAAAACTCCACCGTCCCCGTTATAGAGACGGGCGTCGGCAACTGCCATATTTACGTCGATAAGGACGCCGACCTCGATATGGCGGCCGACATCATATTTAACGCCAAGACATCGCGCCCGTCCGTATGCAACGCAGCCGAGAGCCTTTTAATTCACAAGGACGTTGCCGAAAAGGCGCTGAAGCTCATCAAAAAGCGACTTGACGAAAAAAATGTCGAGCTGCGCGGCGACAAGACATCTAAAGAGATACTCCCCGATATAAAGGAAGCCTCCGAGGACGACTGGGGTCGCGAGTACCTCGACTACATAATGTCGGTAAAGATAGTAGATAATATCGACGAGGCCATAGAGCATATCTATAAATACGGAACGGGTCACAGCGAGTGCATCGTCACCGAAAATGACGAGGCGGCAAACGAATTTATGTCGAGAGTGGACGCGGCGGCGGTCTATCGCAACGCCAGCACGCGCTTTACCGACGGCGGCGAATTCGGCTTCGGAGCGGAAATAGGCATATCCACGCAAAAGCTCCACGCGAGAGGCCCTCTCGGTCTGCCGCAGCTCACGTCGTTTAAGTACGAAATTTTCGGAAACGGTCAGATAAGATAAGTTAGGAGAGTCAGAATGTCTGAGGCTAATGTAAATAAAAAGCGTAAAAACCGATGGGCGTTCCCCCTGGGCCTTGTAATAACGGTATTTGCCGTAATAGGTCTTGTCTGCGTAATTCTCGCCGGAGTAAACGCCACAAAAAAAGCGGTAATCAAAAGCAAAAACATAGACGAATACAATACCATGCTGACGCCTGTCGTGATGAACGACCCCGACCCGTTTGACGACATCACAAAGGCAAATAAAAATCAGCTTATTGACATTTCCGTTTGGTCTATTTTAAAGAGCAACCTCTCGCCGGACAAATACGAGTACGGCGAAGACGGTATGATAATTCCCGAGGAGGACGTAACCGCCGAATTTCACAAGCTTTTCGGTACGGACACCGAACCCGAGCACGCCACGGTAAACGGCTACGGCTACACGTTCACATATGATTCGGCTAAACACACATACTCTATCCCACTTACCGGCATTGTCCCGACCTATACGCCCGACGTTATAAAGGTTCAGAAAAAAAGCGGCGCCGTGGTTTTGACCGTCGGATACCTCGCAGGAGACCAATGGGCACAAAACAGCGAAGGCGATATGGTAGCTCCCGAGCCCGACAAATATATGAAAATCACTTTAAGGGAAAAAGACGGCAGCTATTATATAAATTCAATTCAGGCTACATCTTCACCCGAGACGGCAACCACCGCCGTTCAGCCCGTCACCGAGGCGCCGACCGAAGCACCCGAAACCACCTCTTCCGCAGAGGCTGCGAGTGAAACTCAGCCCGTCTCAGACGGCACCGACGCGTCTGACACCGCAGCCGAGAGCGATACGGCTTCGGCAGACACAGCTGCGGCGGCGTGACAGTTAATTTTTAACTAAAGACTTTGTGTTAATATTATTCGGCTTTCTAAGGAAAACCGACAGCGTTATAAAAAGGAGAAATTATGGTAAAAATATCACCGTCAATTCTCTCAAGCGATTACGGCAATCTTGAGAGTGAACTTAAAAAAATGGAGGAATGCGGCGCGGATATGATTCACGTAGACGTTATGGACGGGCATTTTGTCCCGAACATCACGCTCGGCGCGCCGATAGTAAAGTGCATAAGAAAAGCGACAAAGCTTACCTTTGACGTGCATCTTATGATAAGCGACCCTTATAAATACGTGCCGGACTTCGCAAAGGCAGGCTCCGACATAATCACATTCCATACGGAATCAGACTCCGATACGGAAAAGACGATAGACGAAATCCTGTCACTCGGCAAAAAGGCGGGACTTTCGGTAAAGCCCGGAACTCCGATAGAGGAGATATATCCGTATCTCGACAAGCTCTCACTCGTGCTTATAATGACGGTTGAGCCCGGCTTCGGCGGCCAGAGCTTTATGGAGGATATGATGCCCAAGGTCACCGCTGTTAAAAACGAAATAGAACGCCGCGGGCTCAAGGACATCGACATTGAGGTTGACGGCGGAATAAATAAAGACACAATTTCGGTTGCCGCAAAGGCAGGTGCCAACGCATTTGTTTCCGGAAGCGCGCTCTTCGGCAGCGACGACATAAAAAAGACCATAGCCGACTTCAAGAGGTCAGCGACGATATAAAAT
>ERZ1504182.301-NODE-301-length-14611-cov-5.757626_pt1 | contig 14611 bp, 10 predicted proteins | sample MGYA00574902_ERZ1504182 | MGnify/ENA primary metagenome ERZ1504182 (study PRJEB39906, sample SAMEA3182116) | gut metagenome | biome: human; feature: gut; material: Stool; isolation source: human stools | place: Canada | collected 2014-02-25 ... | reverse complement strand
ATGAATTCAGCCATACAGACGGTGGTGGATGATCAGGCAGAGCAGATCGGCTTTTACTATTCCGCGGGAGTAGATGACAAGCTGGGGGCACTGGGAGATATCACGAGTGCCATGGCAAACATTATGGCGAGCCGGCCGGACAGAAGTGATGCTTTTGTATATGAGAAGCTGGACACCATTGTAAAAGCCAGCAACGCCTATATGTCTGCTTATTGTGCTACGAACGGAAAAGGAATGCTGAGTGACCGCCGGGAGTTCGATATGTCGGAGTTAAACTATTACGGCAGCATCAGCGGAACCTCCGCCCATTATATTTATGCCGGCACGGATGGAATCAACGGACAGACTGCCTTTATCTATGTGTGTCCGATTGCGATATCCGGAAATGTCACCGGATATCTGCTCAGTTATATGAACCCGGATGACATGAAGGAATTCTTCGACAATTCTGTATATGGTGACAAGGCGTTTTTCTCTCTGGTCAACCGGAACGGAACCATTATGGCATGCTACGGTGCCACTGACGGAACGGCTATTTTGCAGAATGATTTCTGGAATTCCCTGAAAGATATTTCGGAAAGCCTGGGAAGCTGGACCCTGTTTGAAAGACAGCAGCAGAAGGGCAGCAATGGGATACTGCATGTTAATGAGAACGGCGTAGGTAAGATTCTCTGTCATTTCCCCATTGCGGATACAGACTGGAATCTGGTGGTAGGCATTGATGAATCCTATCTGTCCAGTATTCAACAGTCCTTCCGCGGCCCGATTGCGAATCTGATCGTCAAGATCAGTATTTCCATTGCAGTAGCGCTTATTATTATCACCGCAATCAATATTCTGGTACGCATCAAAGCCTCTGAACACAGTAAGGTGTTGGAGGATAAAGCAGATACCGACCTATTGACGGATCTGAACAATAAGATGGCCACAGAGCGTAAGATCCGGGAATACATGGAAAAGTACCCGGACAAGCAGGGCGTATTGTTCGTACTGGATGTTGATAACTTTAAGAAGATCAATGATACTATGGGACATGCCTTCGGAGATGAAGTGCTGCGCAATCTGGCAGTGCGCCTGCAGTCCATGTTCCGGGCTACGGATATCGTGGGTCGTACCGGCGGGGATGAGTTCATGGTATTTCTCAAAGACATCCGTGATATTACCATGATCGAACGGGAAGGCAAGAAGATCGAACAGTTCTTCCATCAGTTTGAAGTGGGAGAATATGTAAAATATTCCGTAACGGCCAGCGTGGGAGCAGCGGTCTTCCCCGGGGACGGCAAGTCTTTCGAGGAACTGTACAAAGCCGCAGATAATGCGCTGTATGTGTCAAAAAGACATGGCAAAAACCAGCTTAGCTTCTATAAAAAGCCGGAAAATGAGACAAAGTAGGGCGATTCTTGTGGAATATGTCCAAGAAATGCGGGCGGATTTGTTCAATCTGACAAGCATTTCGAAAAAAAACAAACTTTATAAGCAATTCTTACAATAGGATTCAAAATCTTTGTGAAATAGTGGTATGGCACATTTTCGTGATTTTCGTTATACTGAATTCAGATTCAAACGAGACATATCGTTTCACAATGAGAGAAAATAACATTGGTAAATATGAAAGGAGTATTTTCAAATGGCAAGTTTATCTTTAAAGAATGTCTGCAAAGTATATCCTAACGGTTTCGAAGCTGTTAAGGATTTCAACCTTGAGATCGCAGATCAGGAGTTCATCATTTTCGTAGGTCCTTCCGGATGTGGTAAGTCCACCACCCTTCGTATGATCGCAGGTCTGGAAGATATCTCTTCCGGTGAACTGAAGATCGGTGACAGAGTAGTTAACGATGTAGAGCCTAAGGATAGAGATATCGCAATGGTATTCCAGAACTACGCTCTGTATCCTCATATGTCCGTATACGACAACATGGCATTTGGTCTGAAGCTGAGAAAAGTTCCCAAGGATCAGATCGATAAGATGGTTAAGGAAGCAGCTAAGATCCTGGATTTGACTCCGCTGCTTGATCGTAAGCCCAAGGCTCTGTCCGGTGGTCAGAGACAGCGTGTTGCTATGGGACGTGCAATCGTTCGTAACCCTAAGGTATTCCTGATGGATGAGCCTCTGTCCAACCTGGATGCTAAGCTGCGTGTACAGATGCGTATCGAGATCGCTAAGCTGCATCAGAGACTGGGCACCACCATCATCTACGTTACACATGACCAGACTGAGGCTATGACCCTTGGTACCAGAATCGTTGTTATGAAGGACGGCGTTATCCAGCAGGTAGATACTCCTCAGAACCTGTATGAGAAGCCTTGCAACCTGTTCGTAGCAGGATTCATGGGATCTCCGCAGATGAACTTCCTGGATGCTACTGTTAAGGTAGAAGGCGACATCGCTAACCTGGTAATCGCAGGCCACAGCATTCCCCTTCCTCCCGCTAAGTCCAAGAAGCTGATCGATGGCGGTTACGATGGAAAGGTTGTTACCTTCGGTATCCGTCCTGAGGATGTATATGATTCCGAGATGTACATCGAGACCTCTCCTCAGAGCGTATTTACCTCTACCATCAAGGTTTATGAGTTACTTGGTGCAGAAGTATATCTGTACTTCGATCTTGACGAGTTCCCTATGACCGCAAGAGTAGATTCTCGTACCACTGCAAGACCTGGCGATACCGTTAAGTTCGCTCTGGATGTTGAGAAGATCCACGTATTCGACAAAGAGACCGAGCAGGTTATTACCAACTAGTCTTAAGTTTCATAAGAGATTTCAAGGTCCTGTCTGTGAATGCAGACAGGGCTTTTTTTATGCATTTTGCTTGCACGGGGTGAGTAAATCAGATATACTAAGAATATATAGTTCTGACATAGATGAAAAGCGAGACTGTTTGCAGGTGGAGCTTTTCGCCTATGAACAGAACGAATGGATATGAGCAGGGAGGACAATAGTCCGGAATGCGAAGAGACGTTGCGAAATCGAGAACGCGAAGAGCGAAGAATTCGATATAGATTATGCTACAGAAAGGCGTGGACAATATGATTACAGGCCAGATTATACAGACAAGCATTGATGAATTAAAAGCAATCACTAAGGTAGACCTCGGAGTCTATGATCTGAACGGATCCGAAGTGGCATCTACCATGGAAAAGGATGACATAACCACAGATCTGATCACAGGCTTTGCGGCTTCTCCGGCGGATAGCCAGGTGATCGGAGTACATCACCTTCTGAAGATCCGTGACGAAGGGGATCTTTTATATGTACTGGTGGCACGGGGAATGACGGATGACGTATATATGGTGGGTAAGATTGCTGTCAGTCAGATCCAGAATCTTGTCATTGCCTACAAGGAACGGTTTGACCGGAATAATTTCTTTCAGAACCTGTTGTTGGATAATCTGTTGCTGGTAGATATTTACAATCGGGCGAAGAAACTTCATGTGGAAGTCAGCTGTCCCAGAGCCGTATATCTCATTGAGACCAAGGATGAGAAAGATGGCATTGTATCTGAAGTGCTGAAGGGCATGTTTTCCCCGCAGGCGGGAGATTATGTAACAGCGGTGGATGAGTCCAGCCTGATCCTGATTAAATCTGTTGAGAGCACCACCACACCTGAGACACTGCATGAACTGGCCGAGACTATTGTAGCCATGATGAATGCGGAGGCTCTTCTGGATGTGAAGGTGGCATATGGCACCGTGGTACAGGAATTGAAGGACGTATCCAAGTCCTACAAGGAAGCCAAGATGGCACTGGATGTAGGCAAGATCTTCTACGTAGAGAAAAAGGTGATCGCCTACAGCACGTTGGGAATCGGACGTCTGATCTATCAGCTGCCGGTGAATCTGTGCAAGATCTTTATTGAGGAGATCTTCGGTGACAATGTACCCATGGATCTGGATGAAGAGACCCTGAACACCCTGAACAAGTTCTTCGAAAACAATCTGAATGTGTCGGAGACTTCCAGACAGTTGTTCGTGCATCGTAATACGCTGGTATATCGTATTGAGAAGATTCAGAAGAGCACCGGCCTGGATCTGCGGAGCTTTGATGATGCACTGACTTTCAAGATCGCATTGATGGTCGTAAATTATATGAAATATCTGGACAGCCAGGAATATTAAGGACAACCCCTCGCATAAAGTTAGATAGAAACTTTATACGGGGGGATTTTATGTCATATCGGAAACAGATCAGCTATTTGGAATTACAGGAAAACGGGCAACGGATCCGGGGAGCCGGGTATGCAAAGCTGGAAAGCTGGGAAAAGGAAGAGATTCTGATGGTGCAGCTGAGAGGACAGGGGATCGTGTCTGGCAAGGAGATGATGCTGCTGTATCTGCAGCGGGAAAGCGGAGAAGAACTGTTATGTGAAATGACGGCAGAACGGGGGACCATTTCCTGTGAAAAAAGAATTTCCAGAAAAGCGGATTGGGAGCCGACACTGGGGATACGCATTCCCCTGGAACGTAATTTTGAGATCATAGGGCGGTTTGCAGGAGCGGCTGGTGCGAAGAAAGTACCTGCGCCTGTGACTGCGATTGCACCGGTTACGGTGGGGGAAATCGAAGGACAGGGGCAAGGTGGAAACCAGCCGGAGCAGGCAAAGCGGCCGATACAGACAGAACAGCAGGAAGCCCAAAATAGGGAGATGCAGCGGGAGCGGGTGCAGGAGCAAGGCAGGCAAGCCCGTGAACAGACCGAAAAAGTGGCAGAAACCGTAGTCGCAAACGAAAAAATGGTCAGTGGATCGGAAGCCCGGAGCTCGAAAAAAACTCCCACGGAACACACTCTCCACATGAAAGACACCAAATGGGAGCAATTAAGCAGTATCTACCCCCACATCCATCCCTTCCGGGATGCCAGAGAATTTCTTTCCGTGGGTCCGGAGGATTTCGTTGTGTTGCGGGAGCGTTGCTATCAGATGACCCACAACAGTTTTTTGTTGCATGGCTATTATAATTACAGACATTTATTATTAATGCGTCAGGAAGTCTCTGGGGAAGTGAAATATTACATAGGAGTCCCGGGTAATTTTTATGAAAGAGAAAAACAGGTAGCCAGAATGTTTGGCTTTGAAAGTTTTGAAGGAACCAGAGAACCGGCATGGGAAGGGGATTTCGGATATTATCTGATCGCAGTGGAACTGTGAGAGAATCACAGTCCCCGCTCGTCAAATTCCGGAATAAAGCTTTCACAGGCGGCACTTCCCTCTTGCCGGAAGCCCTGTTCAATGCCGATTCGCTCCGCAAAGCGCAGCACCCGGTCATATTCCTCCGGTGTCACTGTGCGATTGAGTGCTTCAATATCTGCCACCTGCGGAAGAGGTGTATATTGATTCATAATGCTAATATAGATATGATCCCCGTAGGTCTCATGGAGATACCGCAGGATCTTCTTGGAGTCTTTCGCTTGTCCCGGCAGGAGCAGATGGCGTACGATCATCCCCCGCTGCATCAGCCCGGTGTCGGGATCCATGACCGGATCTAAGACCTGCCGGTACATTTCCGCAATGGCAGCGCAGGCAATCTCAAAATAGTCCGGGGCATGCGAATACGCAGCGGAAAGCTCCGGAGAAAAATATTTCAGATCCGGCAGATAGATATCCACCAGACCATCCAGATGGCGTAAAGCCTCCGGAGATTCGTAACTGCCGGTATTGTATACAATGGGGATGGACAGTCCCTGATTTTTGGCCTGCTGTAAGGCAATGACGATCTGGGGAAGAAAATGTGTGGGAGTAACAAGATTGATATTGTTAGCACCCTGTTCCTGTAATTGTAGAAAGATTTTCACCAGATGTTCGGGAGTGATGACTCGTCCGGCTTTCCCCAGAGCGATGTTATGGTTCTGGCAGAAGACACAGCGCAGGTTGCATCCGGAGAAAAAGACGGTACCGGAACCGGAAGTACCGGAGATACAGGGCTCCTCCCAATAATGCAGAGAGGCTCTGGCAGCCATAATATCTGCCGTCTGGCCACAATATCCCACGCCACCATCCAGGCGATCGGCATGACAGGCCCTGGGACACAGGATGCAGTCGGACATGATTTTCCGGAACCATGCGGCATCTTGGGGAGCCAGATCGCCGGAAACGGATGCTATGCTGTTGGAAACCGAAAAAGGGGATGACATATCGTCTGACACAATCTATAACCTCTTAACTGACTTATCCATGAATTCACAGAACACTTTAAATATCAAAACCGCACATGCCGGACCAGGATAACAGCTCCACCCAGTTTCCTCACGGCACATGGAAGGTTCTACTTAGTGCTGCTTTGTTCCCAACCTGACACGGTTCGTAGATTCCCATTGCGTAAGACCGAGTTTCATCACTATTCCCATGATACCGGACATGTACGGCCTTTTTAGTGTATCCTGTTCCCCGGTTTTTGTCAAGCCTCTTTGCCTTGAAGGAAACAGGGAAGAGTGTTATAATTAAAATAATATGTAATTTTGTCGAAAGATAGTTGCCTACGGAGAAGGATCCATGAGAAACAAGCGAAAAAGTATATCCCTGCTGGGATGGATAATAGGTGCACTTTTACTGATATATCTGGGAGTATTTTGCTACCTGAATCTGTGTAAATATGCACAACATGTGGATTCGGATATTGCCGCAGAGGCTTTGCTGGCCCGGGAGATCTGGGTGGAGAAGGATATTACACCCAACGACTGGATCTCCAGCACGGAGAGACGGATCATTGGGATGCCTACGGTTGCAGCCGTATTTTACGGTATCACCGGCAGCATGCAGACGGCGGCGGGGATTACCTGTGTTCTATTGGGTGCGATTTTGCTGGGGACATTTTATTTTTTTCTGAGAAAATTATCTTTGAGCAGGACGGCTTCCATCACAGCGTTACTGGTATTGTGTGCGCTGCCAATCAACGGTTTTCGCAATGAGGGGCAGATGGTTCCTTTTGTAGCGCTGCTTTTATTCCTATTTGCAGAGTATTATGTGTTTCATGGCATTTTTCTGTTTTTCAATATCCTGTTTTACCTGAAATTAAAAGAAAACCGGCAGATGACCCGGAAGACCTTTCTGGAGTGGCTGGTATTGTTTGTTGCCGCAGTTTTGCTGAACTGTGGAGGACAGAGATGTCTGCAGGTCATCATCCTGCCACTGCTTGTAGTGGAAGTGATCGCTTTATTCATGGAATCCGGACATCTCCGGCAGAAGCTGCCCGGTGGACGTTATCTTGCCACAGCCTATGTGGGAAGTCTTGTACTTGCTTTTCTGGTATCCTGTCTGTATGGCGGCAGAGGAGATTATGCAGTCTATCTGCTGCAGCCGGGAGAGGCAGTAGAGAAACTGCTTCTTGGGGTTCCGGCAGCCCTGTTGGAGAACTTCGGACTGATGGGAAATGCAAAGGTAGGGAGCTTTGCCTCTCTGATGCAGCTTCTTGTCTGGGTGTTCCTGATCCTGTTGGGGTATGGACTCTGGTATGTGTTCCGGAAAAATACAGAGAGCACAGATAGACAAAAAGATGCACTGACAATTCTCCTTGCTTCTGTGGGAGTCACAGCATTTATCATCGGGATCACCAGCGCGGAGGCGGCCCATTATTACTTTTTCATGGCATGGTTCGCAGCAGCTGTTCTGGTAGCGGTGATGGTGGATCATATGTCGGAAGGACAGCCGGTGTTCGCTGGTCTGATCTTAACGGCCGTAGCGCTGTTCGCGGTGCTGAATCTGAAATACACCTACTGTGAAGCGGCCACCACACAGGATAACCTGAAGGAATATCAGGAAGTGGCGGATTATCTGACAGAAGCGGGAATCGACTACGGATATGCAGAATTCTGGGATGCCGAACGGATCTGTCTGATCACGGACGGCCGGGTGACGATGGGACATTCCTATACCATGGCCAGTCTTTCCGGATACTGGTGGCTCACCAGTACGAAATGGTATCCCCCGACGCTGCCCACGGAAATGCGGACCGCTTACGTCGTACGGACAGAAATGCGTGAAGCCTTTGAACAGCAATTTCCGGAAGGGGAAGCACCGATACTGGAATATGAGAATGAAAAGCTGGCAGTATATGTCGGTGACAGAAATTATGTGGAACTATAAGATAAAAATGAGGGAACATTAATGGAAAAAATATACCGTATTCTGTTGGGAATATTTCTTGTCTGTCTGATTCCCATTCTTTTGGTCCTGAGTTACTGGTCCTGTCGGTATTCTTATTACGGAACGGTGGATTACAGCATCAGAAATCTCCTGATAAAAGACAGTACCTGGAAACATTTTGTTATTTTCCTGCTGGCATCCGTCATCGTCTACGAAGGAGATAAATGGCTGACTGCCCAAAATCAGATAAAGCAGGAAAAAATCTGCATCTATACATTGTTGGCAACCAGTGTTACTGCGTTTCTGCTGGGAAGTATCTACGTTCTCAACAATCCCTATTATCCGGTAGGAGATCAGATCAGCGCCACGGCATTTGCAGCATATTGCCGGGATGGCAACTTCATTATGTTGTGCTCCGGAGGTTATGTGGGGATGTACCAACAACAAAAAGGACTGGGGATATTATACGAGATGCTGTTTGCCCTGTTTGGAAATTTCAATTATACTCCGGCAAAAATCCTGCATGTAATATGGTGGGTACTGGCGATTCTGGCAGGATACGGTTTCCTGAAACTGAATACAGACAGAGCCATATTTAGAATCGTATATTGTATTATGATGTTGGGCTGTATTCCTTTTTTGCTGTATTTACCGTATATTTACGGGGACGTGCTCAGTATCAGTTTTGGAATGGTAATGTTCTGGGCGGTGTCTGCTTATGAACATTATGAGAAGAAGAGGTATATTGCGGTGGCGGCATGTGTGGCAGGGATTGCTGTGCTTGCCCGGAAAAATACATGGATCATACTCATTGGAGTGGGAATTTATGCAGTTCTGGTCTGCCTGAAGAAAAAGAAGGGACAATATCTGCTGGCAGGGTTTGCAATTCTTCTGACGGCAGCACTGACGGTGAAAGCGGTAGATGTAATGTATGAATACCGTTCCGGATATCCCAGTGACATTGGCATTCCGAGCATTCTCTGGATTGCGATGGGATTACAGGAGACGGATGGCATGGCGGGGGTGTACAATCGCTATCAGCAAACCACGTTTGCAGAACATGATTTTCAACAGGAGCCTGCCGCACAGGAAGGAAAGGAATATATTCGCGAACGATTGCGGGAGTTCCGGGAGAATCCGGCTATGGCCAGAGATTTCTTTAAGAGAAAACTGGAAGATCAATGGATCGAACCACTGTTTTCCAGCCTCAAGGCAACAGAGTCGTTTGATACGGATGGAGAACCGCTGTCCTCCGGGATTACCAGTCTGTACTATGGGAACATACATGAAACCGTATGGAAGCTGGCCAATTATTACCAGAGTATCGTATACTTGGCAGGACTTGTACTTGGAATTGCTTTGTGCGGAAGATGGTGGCAAAAAAAAGAAATTCCGACAGCATTGTGGCTGCCGTTGATTGGCATAGTAGGTGGCTTCCTGTTCAGTATTATCTGGGAAGCGCAGAGCAGATATGTATTTCCGTACTATGTATTTTTGATCCTCTTTGTGCCGATGGGACTTTATGAAACGGGAAGAGCGATTTCCCGATTGCCGAAGCATAGAAGAAAAACAACCGAGCAGAACCAGACACAGGAAGAAAGCTTACGAGAGATCGCCTGATGCCTTTCTGGCAGCTTTCTCCTGTTTGTTCCGGATGCGGAGCTCTTCAAAAAAAGTCTTCAGCATCTGGCTGCATTCCGTTTCCAGAATGCCCCGGGTAACCTTCACCTGATGGTTAAACTGGGGTATTTCCAGTATATTTAGAATCGAACCTGCACATCCCGCCTTGGGATTCATGCAGCCCATCACTACTTCAGGGATACGGGCCTGCACAATGGCACCGGCGCACATCTGGCAGGGTTCCAGGGTCACATAGAGCGTGCATTCTTCCAGACGCCAGTCGCCGATCACTTTGCTGGCTTTGTTGATCGCTGTGATCTCTGCGTGCGCCAATGTATTCTTGTCTGTATTTCTCCGGTTGTAACCACGACCGATGATCTTACCTTCATGTACAATGACACAGCCGATGGGGACTTCACCCAGGGCATAGGCTTTTTTCGCTTGCTTCAGAGCTTCCTTCATATATTTTTCTTCCACACTTTTGATTACTGCCATGGTATCTGTAGCCTTTCTGGCGCTTGCGCTGTCCGATTTATTCTGCCTTGGAAAACCTTTTCCAAAAAATCACACTATATTTCGTAAATGCTGTACATTGACGAAACTATCGTTAACTTATAGTATAGAGAATATATGAGTAAACGTCAAATGGAACGAGACCGCATTTTGCTGCGGTAACGGAGAGCAACGGGCGCAGGAACTGCGACCGGAACGGGGGATTTATGGTATCGATCAAAGAAGTTGCAAAACATGCCGGAGTGGCTATTTCCACAGTATCCAAGGTCTTAAATGGCTATCCTAATGTCAGTGAAGAGACGAAGAAAAAGGTACAGGACGCCATCAAGGAGTTGAATTATATTCCGAATTCCATTGCTGCGGCGCTTTCCTCCAAGCAGTTTGGAAGAATCGCGCTGGTGCTGGATCCCAATAGACAGACCCAGGCCATTGACCAGGTCTTCATGCAGTATCTGGTAGGGGCACTGGATAAGGCCAAGGAACTGAACGTGGAAGTCGTGACGATCTTTCCGTCCATGATCGCGGGGATGACGGCGGAAGAGATCACAAGATCTTTTCTGTCCCAGAGTATTTCCGGCGTGGTGATCTATGGCATGTCTAAGGAGGACAAGGTGCTGCAGAAGCTGATCCGGGAGAAACAGTTTGCCTGTGTGGTAGTGGATGCGCCGATTGTCAATTCCAGGACTACATCCATCAGCATTGATCAGGAACAGGCCCAGTATGATGTGGCGAAGAAGACCGTGTTGGATGACAACTGTAAACGAGTGCTCTACATTGCGGGCAGAAGAGACGGTTATGTCACGGATCAGAGATTGAAGGGGATGAAGCGTCTGGTGAAGGATCTGGATCTGACCATGATGGTCAGACAGGGAGACTTCAGTGAGCTGACGGCAAGAAACGTGGCATTGAAATATGCGAAGAATAAGGATGTGGTGGTCTGCGCTTCCGATCTGATGGCCATAGGTGCCATGAATGCATTGATCGATATGGATATTTTCCGTCCGGTGTGCGGCTTCGATGGTATCACCCTGATGGGATATGTCGGCAAGCAGATGAATACCATAAGGCAGGACTTCTACAGCATCTCCAGCAGAGCCGTGGAAGAGGTACACCAGCTGATGAACGGCGGGGAAGGGCATCAGGTAATCATGCCCCACAGTATCGTGAAAATGTACTATAAGGACATTATCTGTTAAGCTATTTTGCACAAAAAATCAGGAAAATTAAAGAAAAGGTTGCGGAAAACGTTTTCCTATGCTATCCTGTGTATTGTAAGAGAACAACATACACAAAATCTCAGTATTGCGAGGGTATGAAAAGCCGGAAAGTGCAGGAAATACCCAAGGCGCAGCGGGAAAAAGGGTATAGAGGCCGAAAAGTGCAGAAAATACCCGGACGCAGCGGGAAAAAGGGTATGGAGGCCAAAAAGGATAGGAAATACCCAAGGCGCAGCGGGAAAAAGGGTATGGAGGCCGAAAAGGATAGGAAATACCCAAGGCGCAGCGGGAAAAAGGGTATAGAGGCCGAAAAGGATAGGAAATACCCGGGCGCAGCGGCAGGAAGGGTATGGAGGCCGAAAAGGATAGGAAATACCCAAGGCACACCTGAGACAAGGGGATGGGATACCAAAAATAAGTATAGTACCCAGACAAAGAAAAAGAATATGAAAAAATGAGTGTGGCACGGTACATTCATTTTGGCAAAAATAAAACTATCGTGCAGAATGGAGTTTGAAATGAATTTAGAGCAGACTTTAAATGAGATCACCGGCAAATTATATGGCAAGAATATCGGTGCCTGCACCGATGCACAGCTGTACACCGGAGTATTGCAGCTGACCAAAGAGAAGATGGCAGAGACTCCCGCCATTACAGGAGACAAGAAGGTATATTATATTTCCATGGAGTTCCTGATCGGTAAGCTGTTATCCAACAATCTGATCAATTTAGGCATCTATGAGGAGTTGAGCGATATCCTGAAGAAGAACGGCAAAACCATCGCAGACATCGAAGAGGCAGAACCCGAACCTTCTCTGGGTAACGGGGGCTTAGGCAGACTGGCAGCCTGCTTCCTGGATTCCATCGCTACCCTGGGACTTCCCGGGGACGGTATCGGTCTGAATTACCACTTCGGATTGTTCAAGCAGGTATTCAAGGATCACCTGCAGAACGCCGAGAAGAATGACTGGATCCAGAAGGATTCCTGGCTGAACAATACCGGCACAAAATTCGAAGTATCTTTCGGTGACCGCAAGGTGACTTCCGTACTTTATGATATTGATGTCGTAGGTTATGAGAATGGACTGAACAAGCTGCATTTATTTGATGTCGAGACCGTAGACGAGAGTCTGGTAAAGAAGGGCATCACTTTTGATAAGAAAGCTATTGAGAAGAACCTGACCCTGTTCCTGTATCCTGATGATTCCGATGAGGCAGGTAATCTGCTGCGTATCTATCAGGAATACTTCATGGTATGCAACGGTGCCCAGCTGATCCTGAAGGAAGTAAAGGAAAAGGGTTATGATCTGCATACTCTGCCTGAGCATGTAGCGATCCAGATCAACGATACCCATCCTACCATGGTTATCCCCGAGCTGATCCGCATTCTCACCACAGAGGAAGGTTTCACTATGGATGAAGCTATCGACGTAGTAAGCCACACCTGTGCTTATACGAACCACACCATTCTGGCAGAAGCTCTGGAGAAATGGCCTCTGGCTTATATCGAGGAAGTAGTGCCTCAGCTGGTTCCCATCATCAAGGAGCTGAGTGACCGTGTGGCAAAGAAATATAAGGACGAAAAAGTTCAGATCATTGACAAGGACAAGAGAGTGCACATGGCACATATCGACATCCACTATGGCTATAGTGTCAACGGCGTGGCAGCGATCCATACCGAGATCCTGAAGCAGAGCGAACTCAATCATTTTTACAAGATCTATCCCGAGAAGTTCAACAACAAGACCAACGGTATTACCTTCCGCAGATGGTTGCTGTCCTGCAACCATGAGCTGGCTGCCTTCCTGACCCAGACCATTGGTGACGGCTACAAGAAGGATGCGGATGAATTACAGAAGCTGTTAGAGCATAAGGACGATCAGGCCGTACTGGATGCCATCTACGACATCAAGAAGACCAAGAAGGCAGAACTGGTATCCTATATCAAGGAGAAGGAGGGCGTGGAGCTGAATCCCGATTCCATCTTCGATATTCAGGTAAAGCGTCTGCATGAGTATAAGCGTCAGCAGATGAATGCACTGTATATCATTCACAAATATTTGGAGATCAAGGGCGGCAGGAAACCTTCTACTCCACTGACCTTTATCTTCGGTGCAAAGGCTGCGCCTGCGTATGTGATTGCTCAGGATATCATCCATCTTCTGCTGGTAATGTCCGACATTATCAATAACGATCCTGAAGTCAGCCCTTACATGAAGCTTGTTATGGTAGAGAACTATAACGTAAGCTATGCTGAGAAGCTGATCCCTGCCTGCGATATCTCCGAGCAGATCTCCCTGGCATCCAAGGAGGCATCCGGAACCGGTAACATGAAGTTCATGTTAAACGGTGCTGTAACACTGGGTACCAGTGACGGTGCAAACGTAGAGATCCATGAGTTGGTAGGCGATGACAATATCTACATCTTCGGTAAGGATAGTGACACTGTGATCAAGCATTACGAGAAGGCAGATTATGTCTCTAAGGACTACTACAAGAAGAGCCCTGTGATCAAAGAGGCTGTAGATTTCATCGTCAGCAAAGAAGTGCTCAAGGTCGGCAAAAAGGAGAACCTGGAGCGTCTGTACAACGAGCTGCTGAACAAAGACTGGTTCATGACCCTGCTTGACTTAGAGGACTACATCAAGGTAAAGGATCAGGCATTTGCTGATTACGAGGATCAGCAGAAGTGGAAGAAGATGATGTTAGTGAACATCGCCAAGGCCGGATTCTTCTCCTCCGACAGAACTATTGCAGAGTACAACAGAGATATCTGGAAGCTGAAATAAATGGAAAGTTACGAAAGCATAGCCGCGCATAGGCATAGTGAAGACAGCGATGGGCGCTTGCGCACAATTCGCTGTCTTTACTTATGCCGAGATGCGGCGAACGCCGCGATATGAAATAAGATTGGCAGCGTTTTATGCTGACAATCTTATGAATAGCGTGGCTCATTGCGGATGGTAGTTTTAAATCCACGAACGTCCACAGCAAACGGAACATCCTTCCGCGGTGGGCAGCGCGGCATTTATTATAGCCTACGTTACGAAATGCCCTGTAATTTACGTTTTTTCTCTGCTGAGCCCCGGAAGTTCCTGACAAGCGGGGCGAAATTCGTGTTTTTTCTCTGTTGAGCCCCGGAAGTTCCTGACAAGCGGGGCGAAATCCATGTTTTTTCTCTGCTGA
>ERZ1504182.291-NODE-291-length-14936-cov-4.549896_pt1 | contig 14936 bp, 8 predicted proteins | sample MGYA00574902_ERZ1504182 | MGnify/ENA primary metagenome ERZ1504182 (study PRJEB39906, sample SAMEA3182116) | gut metagenome | biome: human; feature: gut; material: Stool; isolation source: human stools | place: Canada | collected 2014-02-25 ... | reverse complement strand
GTGCTGGAACCCCGGGGCCCGCGACCTGTTCGAAGGCATCGACCCCGCGCTGTGGGCCGAATCGGACCGCAACCCGATCGCCTTCCTCGACAAGATGAGCGTCGAGCGGATGAAGGAACTGGAGAAAGACACGAACTTCCTGGCGCAGCTCGACGCCGTGCACACGCAGTTCCGCGACTACATGAACGAGAAGCCCGACCCGAAGGCGACGACGGTTTCGTACTTCTCGATGGAATACGGCCTGCACTCGTCGCTGAAGATCTACTCGGGCGGCCTGGGCATCCTCGCCGGCGACTACCTCAAGGAGGCTTCGGACAAGAACGTTCCGATGACGGCCGTCGGCCTGCTCTACCGCTACGGGTATTTCACGCAGCGTCTCTCGGCCCAGGGCGCACAGGAGGCTACCTACGAGGCCCAGAACTTCTTCAAGCTCCCGATCTCGCCCGTGCGTGACGAGGCCGGCGGCTGGGTAACCGTCACCATCGCCTTCCCGGGGCGCACGCTCTCGGCGCGCGTCTGGAAGTGCCAGGTCGGCCGCACGGACCTCTACCTGCTCGATGCCGACATCGAGGACAACCTCGAAGAGGACCGCCAGATCACCCACTACCTCTACGGAGGCGATTGGGAGAACCGTCTCAAGCAGGAGATCCTGCTCGGCATCGGCGGTATCCGCGCCCTGCGCAAAATGGGCATCCGCAACCAGGTTTACCACTGCAACGAGGGACATGCCGCATTCATCGGCATCGAGCGCATCCGCGAGCTGGTGAACCACCGCAAGCTCACCTTCTCCGAGGCCCTGGAGGTTATCCGCTCCTCGTCGCTCTTCACGACGCATACCCCCGTACCGGCCGGCCACGACGCCTTCCCCGAGTCGATGATCCGCCAGTACATGTCGCACTATCCCGACGTGCTGGGCATCACCTGGGAGCAGTACATCAACCTCGGCAAGACGAACCCCAACGACCCGAACGAGAAGTTCTCGATGTCGGTGCTGGCCTGCAACCTCTCGCAGGAGGTCAATGGCGTATCGTGGCTCCACGGGGAGGTATCGAAGGATATCCTGGGCAACATGTGGCCCGGATACTTCAAGAACGAGCTCCACATCGGCTATGTCACCAACGGCGTACACTTCCCGACGTGGATCGCCACCTCGCTCCGCCGCCTCTACGCCCGCTACTTCGCCGACGGATTCGAAGGCCACGTATACAATATTCCCGCATGGCAGAAGGTTTACAACATCCCCGACGCCGAACTGTGGGAGGAGCGCATGAAGCTCAAGAACAAGCTCATCCGCCACATCCGCAAACGCTACAGCGACCCCAACCAGGTGCGCCTCGAGTCGCCGCGCCAGATGCTGCAGATCATCGACGGCATCAAGCCCGACGTGCTGACGATCGGTTTTGCCCGCCGCTTCGCCACCTACAAGCGCGCCTACCTGCTCTTCACGAACCTCGACCGTCTGTCGGAGATCGTGAACAACAAGGAGCGCCCCGTGCAGTTCATTTTCGCCGGCAAGGCCCACCCGAACGACAAGCCGGGCCAGGACCTCATCAAGCGGATCGTCGAGGTGGCCGCCATGCCGCAGTTCGTCGGCAAGATCATCTTCCTGCAGAACTACGACATGGAGCTCGCCCGCCGCATGGTCCAGGGCGTGGACGTATGGCTCAATACCCCGACCCGACCGTTGGAGGCATCGGGAACTTCGGGCGAGAAGTGTGTGATGAACGGCGTCATGCAGTTCTCTGTGCTCGACGGATGGTGGGTCGAGGGCTACAAGGAGGGCGCCGGATGGATGCTCCCGATGGAGCGCACGTTCGCCGACCAGCACTATCAGGACGAACTCGACGCCGAGATGATCTACAACACCATCGAGGAGCAGATCGCCCCGAAATACTACGACCGCGACGCACACGGCATTCCGCACGCATGGGTGGCTTCGGTCAAGAAGTGCGTGGCCGATATCGCCTCGAACTTCACGACCAACCGCATGCTGATCGACTACGAGGAGCGGTTCTACAACAAGCTCGCCGCCCGCAAGCGCGACCTCTGCGCCGACGCATACCGCATGGCCCGCGAGATCGCAGCCTGGAAACGCAAGGTATCGGCCTCATGGGACCAGGTACGCGTGGTAGACGTCGAGCGCGTGCAGATCGACAAGGGCGCCGTCTGCGTGGGTGAGAAGTACCACTTCGCCGTAACGGTGGACGTGGCGAACCTCCATCCCGAGGACATCGGCGTCGAGATGGTCGTCGCTCAGCAGATCGTCGGCGGACAGACCGTCAATGTCGTGCGCACGGTACCTCTGGCACGTACGAAGACCGAGGGCAGTCTGGTGACCTACTCGGTGGACTACCAGCCCGAGGAGACCGGCACCTACGACGTCGCCCTGCGTATCTACCCGAGCAATCCGAACCTCCCGCACCGCATGGACTTCGCCCTGGTGAAATGGGCCTGACACGCAATGCGATATAAAGGAAGAAAAATGTTTAATTCCGGCAAATCCGTTGCAGGTTTCTAAAAAAACTAATATCTTTATATAGCGAAATAGTATTTTTTAGCAATATGTCAGCACTTACCTTCGACAAAAGCGAATTGGGCAATCTGGAGTACTCGCTCCAGCGCGAGATGCTCTCGACGGACCGAATGGGCGGCTACATGAGCACGACCATCGTCTGCTGCAACACGCGGCGGTACCACGGGCTGATGGTAGCCCCCATCGACGACAGCGGCCGGACCTACGTCCTCCTCTCGTCGCTCGACGAAACGGTCATCCAGCATGACCAGTCGTTCAACCTGGCCCTGCACCGTTTCCCCGGCATGTACGAGCCCCGCGGTCACAAGTACATCACCGACTTCGAGTATACGCCGACCCCCACGATCACCTACCGCGTAGGCGGTGTCATCCTCCGCAAGGAGATGCTCTGGATCCACAAGCGCACGCAGCTGATGATCCGCTACACGCTCGTCGATGCTCACTCCGAGACGCGGTTGCGGCTGCGCCCGTTCCTCGCCTTCCGCGACAAGCATGCCCTGACGCATGCCAACATGGAGGCGGACGGTCACTCCTACCCGGCCATAAACGGCGTGAAATGCCGTCTCTACGGCTCGTTCCCCTGGCTATACCTCCAGACCAGCAAGCCCGGCACGGAGTTCGTCCCGGCTCCCGACTGGTACTACAACTTCGAATACAAGCAGGACATGGCCCGCGGCTACGAGGGACATGAGGACCTGCTGACGACCGGCTACTTCGAGACCGAACTCAAGAAGGGCGAAAGCATCATCTTCTCGGCCTCGCTCGACGAGATGGGCTCGACGAAGACCATCGAGGAGGTGTTCAACGCCTCGATCGCCCGCCGCACCCACAAGATCGACTTCCTGAGCTGCCTCGAGCACTCGGCGCGCCAGTTCGTCATCCGCCGTCCGGGCAGCCGCACGGAGGTGATCTCGGGCTATCCATGGCACGGAGTGGCAGGACGCCAGACCTTCGTCTCGCTGCCGGGAATCACCCTGCAGCAGAACCACAAGGAGGATTGCATCGACGTGCTCGACACGGAGGTCCGCGCCATGAAGGAGGGCATGTTCTCCGGCTCGTCGTCGGCCGCCGAGGCGGTCGATGCCCCGCTCTGGTTCTTCTGGACCCTGCAACGGCTCGGCGAGCAGATCGGCGGAGCCGAGATCTGGAAACGGTACGGCAACGTGATGAAGCAGCTGCTCGAATCCTACCGCCGGGGTATTGCCGGCCGCGTCGCCCTACACGACAACGGACTGCTCTGGGCCGCTTCGGACGAAGTGCCCCTCACGTGGATGAACTCCACGATCAATGGCCGTGCCGTCACGCCGCGCAACGGTTATCAGGTGGAGGTCAATGCACTGTGGTACAATGCTGTATGTTATTCGCTCGAACTGGCCCGCGAACAGGGCGACCGGGCATTCGTCCAGGAGTGGGAGATGCTGCCCCCGCGGATCTCGGCGGCCTTCAACGAAACGTTTGTGCTCCCGGAAGGTTACCTGGCGGACTACGTGGACGAGCAGGGAGCCAACCGCTTCATCCGTCCGAACATGATCCTGGCCTGCAGCCTGCCCTACAAGCCCATCGACGAACAGACCCGTCTGGGCGTGATCCGCACCGTGCGTCAGCACCTGCTCACCCCGAAGGGCCTGCGCACCCTTTCGCCGCGCAACCCGCTCTACAGAGGCTCGCAGGAGGGCTCGCCCGACGAGCGTGACTTCGCGGCCAAGAACGGCTCGGTATGGCCCTGGCTCCTGTCATTCTACGTGAAGGCCTGCTTCGACATCGACGGCGCGGCTTTCGTGCCGCAGGCCGAGGAACTCCTCGCCTCTTTCGAGGAGGACATCCAGACCTACTGCATCGGCTCGATCTGCGAACTCTATGACGCAGATCCCCCCTACGCATCGCGCGGCGCGATCTCGCAGGCGTGGAGCGTGGGAGCCGTGCTGGACATCTACCACCTGATCCGCGCCTACCGCACGGATGCGGAGGAGACTCCGGCCAAAAAAGCCCCGGCAAAAAAGGCTACGGCCAAAGCCGCAACGACGAAAAAAGCCACGGAGAAGACTACGGCAAAGACCACTCCGGCCAAACGCGCCGCAAAGACTGCCAAAAAGGAGGAGACCGCGGAGGCTTCGGCAACGAAAACCCGCAAGACAACGAAAAAGGCAACAACAAAATAATTAAACAACTACAACCCGGGCGTACCATGTGACAGTGGAATGTGTCGGAACGACACACCGATTCCCTGGGGAATCGGGCGGGTGAGGTCGTACGCGGAGCTCCGCACACGACCGCAGACAGCAGAGAGGCGGCGCGCACAGGCAAAAGAAAATTACACAAAAAATAAAGGTATGAGAGTTTTAATGTTCGGTTGGGAGTTCCCGCCCCACATCGCGGGCGGTCTGGGAACGGCCTGCTACGGAATGACCCGCGGACTGGCGCGCAACGGGGTCGATGTGACCTTTGTCGTCCCGCATGCTTACGGAGACGAGGACCAACGATTCACCCGCGTGATGAATGCCAGCGACGTCGAGGCGTTGTACGGCGCCACCGGCAGCGGTGCCGATGACGTGCTGCAGCGCATGTCATTCATCCAGATCGACTCCAACATGGTGCCCTACATCTCTCCCGAAGAATACGACACCTACCACGAGCAATATGTCAAGACGGGACAGACAACCTGGACGACAACCGACGCGTGGAAACAGCGCTACACCTTCTCGGGCAAATACGGCGCCAACCTCATGGAGGAGGTCGCCCGCTACGCCGTGGTCGCCGCACAGGTGGCCCGCGACCTGGAGGGGCAGTTCGACGTCATCCATGCCCACGACTGGCTGACCTACTACGCCGGCATCGCCGCCAAGCGCGTATCGGGCAAGCCGCTCGTCGTGCACATGCACGCCACGGAGTTCGACCGCAGCGGCGAGAACATCAACACGCAGGTGTACGCCATCGAGCGCGCCGGCATGCATGCCGCCGACCGGGTGATTGCCGTATCGAACCTCACGCGCAACATCGTCATCAACCGCTACGGCGTACCCGCCGACCGCGTGGTCACGGTACACAACGCCGTGCGCTTCGCAGAGGGTAGCAGCGAAGTACCCGAGCGCGGCGTCAAGGACAAGATCGTCACTTTCCTCGGCCGAATCACCTACCAGAAAGGCCCCGACTACTTCGTCGAGGCGGCCGCCAAGGTGCTCAAGCGCGTTCCCGACGTGCGGTTCGTCATGGCCGGTTCGGGCGACATGATGAACCACGTGATCCGCCGCGTGGCACGTCTCGGCATCGCCGACCGCTTCCACTTCACGGGATTCCTCCGCGGCGAGGACGTACACAAGATGTTCCAGCTGTCGGACGTCTACGTCATGCCCTCGGTATCGGAGCCGTTCGGCATCTCGCCCCTCGAGGCCATGCGGTCGAACGTTCCGGTGATTATCTCCAAACAGAGCGGTGTGGCCGAGGTGCTCGACTACGCCGTCAAGGTGGACTACTGGGACGTGGACGCCTTGGCCGACGCCATCTACGCATTGGTCAAATACCCGGCACTGGCCGGCATGTTCGCATCGAAGGGACTCGAAGAGGTTACGAACCTCAAGTGGAACGACGCTGCGGCCAAGATCAAGTCGGTCTACGAAGCTGTGATCGAAGAGAGTAAGAACAAATAAACATACACCACCCTTTTATGAAAACCGTTTGTCTCTATTTTCAGGTACATCAGCCCTGGCGTCTGAAGAAATACCGCTTCTTCAACATGGGCAAGGACCACAACTACCTGGACGACCTGTTGAACCGCTCCATCATGCAGAAGGTGGCCCGGCAGTGCTATCTGCCGATGAACGCCCTGCTGCTGAAGCTCATCAAGGAAAACAAGGGTAAATTCCGCTGCTCGTTCTCCATCACGGGAATCGCCGTCGAACAGATGCGGGCCTATGCCCCCGAGGTCCTCGACTCGTTCAAGGAGCTCGCCGCCACAGGCTGCGTGGAGTTCCTCGCCGAGACCTACTCCCACTCGCTCGCATCGCTTGCGTCGAAGGAGGACTTCGTCGAGCAGGTCAAGCTCCATACCGCCATGCTCAAGAAGGAGTTCGGCGTGAAACCCACGGCCTTCCGCAATACGGAGCTGATCTACTCGGACGACATCGGCGCCATGGTCGCCGAGATGGGCTTCCGCACGATGCTTGCCGAGGGCGCCAAGCACGTGCTGGGTTGGAAGTCGCCCAACTACGTCTACGCCAACGCCGTAGACCAGAAACTCCGTCTGCTGCTACGCAACTACAAGCTCTCGGACGACATCGCCTTCCGCTTCTCGAACCAGAGTTGGGACCAGTGGCCGCTGACGGCCGACAAGTACGTGAAGTGGCTCTCGTCGGAGGAGACCCCGGGCGAAGTGATCAACCTCTTCATGGACTACGAGACCTTCGGCGAGCACCAGACCGCCGACACGGGTATCTTCGAGTTCATGCGCGCCCTGCCAAAGGCCATCCTCGCACAGAAGGGCCAGCTGGAGTTCGCCACGGTGAGCGAAGCCGCCAAGAAATACCAGCCCGTCTCGGTGCTCCACTGCCCGCACGTGATGTCGTGGGCCGACGAGGAGCGCGACGTGACGGCATGGCTCGGCAACGAACTCCAGAACGAAGCCTTCTCGAAACTCTATGCACAGAAGGAGAAGATCGCCGCGCTGAAGAGCCCCGATTTCGACTATGTGTGGAGTTTCATGCAGACCTCCGACCACTTCTACTACATGGCGACGAAGTGGCTTTCGGACGGAGACGTGCACTCCTACTTCAACCCCTACGACTCGGCCTACGATGCCTTCATCAACTACATGAACGTCCTCTCGGACTTCATCATCGAGTTGGACAAGGCCGTAGCGGCCAAAGCCGCCTCGAAGCGCAAATAGCGCAACGGAACACACTGAAACAGCGAGGCCCGCATCCGAAAGGATGTGGGCCTCGCTGTCGAATCACCGTTCTGCAACACTCACCCCTTGCGCTTGTAACGCGAGGGCGAAGTGCCGGTATGCTGCTTGAAATACTTGCCGAAGAAGGACTGCGTCGAGAAGTTCAGGTGGTAGGCGATCTCCTGGATGCTCATGCCCGAATACTTCAGCAGGGTCTTCGCCTCGAGGATCACCGATTCGTCGATCCACCGGGCGGCGGTCTTGCCGCTCACCTCCTTGACCACCGAGGAGAGGTATTTGGGCGTGATGTTGAGCTGCTTGGCATAGAAGCTCACGTTACGCTCCTGCTTGTTGTAACGCTGGAGCAGCGACATGAACTCGTTGAAGAGCACCTCGCAGCGCCCCTGCTTGACCGTATCGGTCCGCTCGCGCTGGTTGATCTCGGTGATGATGTAGAAGGCCGTGGTGAAGAGCGTGCGGATGATCTCGTGGCGGTAGCGCTCCTTGTCGCTGCGCAGCATCGTCTTGATCATCTGGAACAGCTGCCGGATCTCCTCGACGTCCTGCGGCGTCACGGGAAGCAACGGGGCCTTGCCGAAACGCATGTAGACGGGCAGCGAAGTCGAGAGATCGATCTGGATCTCATTGACGAACGACTTCGAGAAGGCCAGGAAATAGGCCGCAGCGTTCGACGAACACTTGATCGTGCGGATGATGCTGTTGGGATTGAAAAAGACGATCGTATTGGGCCTCACCTGATAGGTCTTCATGTCGATCGAGACGGTGGCCTCGCCTGCCATCATGATGATGGCCGAAAATCCGTCGATCGTCGCCGGATAGTCGGCCGTCGTGTTGTTCTGCGCCGAGAGGGTCGCAATCACCAGATCGTCCGAAAGATAGAATACGTCGCTCATCTCCTTCTTGATCCGGGAGATGGAGACCTTGTGCAGACTCTCGCGGCCACTGTCGTGCGCCGCGCGTCCCGTTTTGCCGTGCTCCGCCATGTAATCAATCGCGCTTTCCGACAAATATAACGAATTCCCGCCAAACGACCAAACGGAAAATGCCGAAAAGGGCCTCCCAGATCACTCTCGCACCCCTGAAAAGCCGGGGAAGAGGCACGCAGGGATGGGCTTCCGGACCACTCACTCCCCGGCCGCGGGCGGACACTGTACGCGCAAGGCCCCCGGCAGACACTCGATGTGCAGCGGGAACTCGGCGCCGCGCTGTCCGTCCACGTCGGTCGGTTCATTGACCGTCGAGCGGATATCGATCCGCCGCGCCTGCAGGTGCCGCACGATCTTCGGATTGCCGCCCAACAGGTACTGCCCCATGGCGAAGGTCGAGTGGAGGATGTTCTTCTTCTCGAGCAGAATGCAGTCGAGCAGTCCGTCGCGGATCGACGAACGCCGCGCCAGGTGGAAGCCTCCGGCGGTCTCGCCGTTGAAAATCAGCACCATCAACGAACGGAGATCGAAACGTTCGCCGTCGGCCTCGATCTCCAGCGGCACGGCATGCATCGAGGTCACCTCCTTGACCCCCTCGATGATGTAGGCCAGGCGGCCGATGCGGTGCTTGCGCTCGTCGGGCGTGCGCTGCGAGGTGGTGGTGAAGATCCCGAAACTGAAGATATTGACGAAATAGAGGTCGTTCACCCGGCCGCAATCGACCCGCTGCTCGACCCCCGAGGCGATCTGGCGGGCCGCCTCCAAAGGCTCGGGCGACATGCCGAGCGCCCCGGCAAAGTCGTTGGCCGTACCGGCCGGAATCACGCCGATCGGGATATCGAGCCCCTTGCGTTTCATGGCATTCAGCACGAAGTTCACCGACCCGTCGCCGCCCGCCACGACCATCAGGTCGATCGTTTCGTTGCCATCGAACGGATTCGTGTCGAAATCGACCTCCTGGGGCCGCACCTCGTAACCATAGGCGCCGAACACCGTACAGATCTCGCCGACGCAGCGGTCGATGCGTCCCTTCCCCGACTGGGGGTTGTAAAGAAATAGCGCAGTTTTCATATCATTCCTTTATCGCGTTGCGCGGCTGCCGCCGGGGCCGCCGCAGAATCGGGCCGCCGGGCCGGGAAGCGGTTTCCCCGGAAGCGGACCGGTTGCCGGGAGTCCGCTCACTCCATGATCAGCGCGGACATCGCCGGAGAGACATACTCCTCGTACGCCCCGTCCTTGCCGGCAAGGATGAAGTAGACCTTCACGTCGGGCATCCGGCCGACGGCCTCCAGGGCGTCGTCGGCCCCCATGGCCAGGAACATCGTCCCCAGCGCGTCGGCCTCGGCGCAGGTCGGAGCCACGACCGTCACCGAAAGCAGGCGCGAGAGGATGCTGCGCCCGGTGCGCGGGTCGATCGTATGGGCCACCTTGTTCCCTTCGGCATCGAGATAGAAGCGGCGGTAGTTGCCCGAGGTGGCCAACCCGCCCCCGCTCATGCGGATCCGCTTCTGGAGGTACTCGCCGTCGGTCATGTTGCCGTCGAAGGGGGTCTCGACCCCGATCCGCCACGGATCGCCCGAGCGGTTCACGCCCCGGCAACGCACCTCGCCGCCGATATCGACGATGTAGTTCTCCGCGCCGAAGCGCTCGACCAGCGCCGCAAGCAGGTCCACCGTGTAGCCCTTGGCCACCGAGTTGAAGTCGAGCTCGACACGCGGATCGCTCTTGACGAGCCGCCCCTGCTCGATGCGCACCTTGTCGCGGCCGACGAAGGCGAGGATCGAATCGACGTTCGGATGCGCCTGGGCCTCGCGCCCGGCGAAGCCCCACGCCTCGACCAGCGGCTTGACCGTCACGTCGTAGCGGCCGTCGCTCAACGCCCCGATGCTGTCGGCCAGCCGGAGGTTGAAGGCTATGTGGCGATCGACGCTGTCCGTTTCGTTGCGGTTCAGGCGGCTCAGGAGCGACGTCGGGTCGAAGATCGACATCGAGGCTTTGGCCTCGCGGTCGAGCTCCATCGCAGCCGCATAAAGCTGCTGCGGCGTGGTACCCCTCACATCGGCTACCACACGCATCGTCGTGCCGAGCATCGTACCCTCGACGACCGTATAGTCAGCCGGCGCCGAACACCCTGCGGAAAGCAGCGCCGCAAGCGCCGCGAGACAGGCGAAAAATCCTCTGTGCAGCATAATTTTCATCCGTTTAGGGGCAAAAATACGATTTTCCCGCCGATCTGACGCCCGTCGTGGCCGAAAAGACAAATAATTTTTCATTTTTCATGCGCAATTCCTATTTATTTCGTACCTTTGCCCAACGCTCTGGCGTTATTCACGGTAAGGGGAATGCGTCGTAGAGTGGAACTTAAATAAACTTTTACAAAATGGCTTATTTAACAGCAGAAAAAAAGCAGGAGCTTTTCGGCCAGTACGGCAAGTCTAACACCGACACGGGTTCGCCCGAGAGCCAGATCGCGTTGTTTTCCTACCGTATCAACCACCTTACTGAACACCTCAAGAACAACCGCCACGATTTCGGCACCCAGCGCGCCCTGCTGCGCCTGGTAGGCAAGCGCCGCCAGTTGCTGGAGTACCTCAAGGAGGTAGACATCGAGCGCTACCGCGCCATCGTCAAGACGCTCAACCTCCGCAAGTAGTTCCCGAGGAAAGAATGAGGGCAATTCCCGCGAGGGGTTGCCTTCATTTTCATTGCGACAAACGATTACATCATAGGATAAAATTTATGGAAGAAAAGAAGCTGTACAACGCAGTCCGCAAGATCATCACGCTGGCCGACGGTCGCCAGATCGAGATCGAAACGGGCAAGCTGGCCAAGCAGGCCGACGGCTCGGTGGTCGTCAAGATGGGCGACACCATGCTGCTCGGTACCGTCGTGGCCGCCAAGGACGCAAAACCCGACACCGATTTCATGCCCCTCCAGGTGGAGTACAAGGAGAAATACGCCGCCTGCGGCCGCTATCCCGGCGGCTTCATGAAGCGCGAAGGCAAGGCCAACGACAGCGAGATCCTCGTCGCCCGCCTGATCGACCGCGCGCTCCGTCCGCTCTTCCCCGCGGACTACCACGCCGAAGTATACGTCACCGTGACGCTCATCTCGGCCGACAAGGACATCCAGCCCGACGCACTGGCCGGACTGGCCGCATCGGCCGCACTGGCCGTATCGGACATCCCGTTCGGAGGCCCGATCTCCGAGGTCCGCGTCGTCCGCCGCAACGGCGAGTACGCCATCAACCCCAACTTCTCGGAGATGCCCGAGTGCGACCTGGACATCATGGTCGGCGGTACGATCGACAACATCCTGATGGTCGAGGGCGAGATGAAAGAGGTTTCGGAGGAGGTGATGCTCGGAGCGATCAAGCTCGCGCACGAGGAGATCAAGAAGCACTGCGCCGTACAGATCGAACTTTCGAAGGAGCTGGGCAAGGACGTGAAGCGTACCTACTGCCACGAGGTCAACGACGAGGAGCTCAAACAGACGATCATCGCCGAACTCTACGACAAGGCCTACGCCATCGCCACGAGCGGCACGATGAAGCACGAGCGCGAGGATATGTTCAACGCCCTCGAGCAGGAGTTCGCCACCTCGCACTACACCGAGGAGGAGCTCGTCGAGAAGGCCCCGCTGATCCACAAGTATTTCCACGACGACGTGCAGAAGAAGGCCATGCGCCGCATGATCCTCGACGAGGGCAAGCGTCTCGACGGCCGCCGCACGGACGAAATCCGTCCGATCTGGTGCGAAGTGGGCTACCTGCCCGCCGCCCACGGCTCGGCCATCTTCACCCGCGGCGAAACGCAGGCGCTGGCTACCGTGACGCTCGGCACGAAGCTCGACGAAAAGGTCAAGGACGAGGTGCTCGTACAGGGTACCGAGCAGTTCGTGCTCCACTACAACTTCCCGCCCTTCTCGACGGGTGAGGCCAAGGCTTCGCGCGGCCTCTCGCGTCGCGAGATCGGCCACGGCCACCTGGCATGGCGCGCCCTGAAGCCGATGATTCCGCTGGGCGAGGAGAACCCCTATGCCGTGCGCGTCGTTTCGGACATCCTCGAGTCGAACGGTTCGTCGTCGATGGCTACGGTCTGCGCCGGAACCCTCGCGCTGATGGATGCCGGCGTGAAGATCAAGAAGCCCGTTTCGGGTATCGCCATGGGTCTGATCTCCGACTCGGAGTCGGGCAAGTGGGCCGTGCTGTCGGACATCCTCGGCGATGAGGACCACCTCGGCGACATGGACTTCAAGGTGACCGGAACCAAGGACGGCATCACCGCCACGCAGATGGACATCAAGGTGGACGGCCTCTCCTACGAGGTGCTCGCCGCCGCCCTCGAACAGGCCCGCAAGGGACGCATGCACATCCTCGGCAAGATCACCGAGTGCATCGCCGAGCCGCGCGCCGACTACAAGCCCTGCGTGCCGCGCATCGTACAGATCACCATCCCGCAGGACATGATCGGCTCGGTCATCGGCCCGGGCGGCAAGGTGATCCAGGACATCCAGAAGACCACGAACACCACCATCACCATCACGGAGGTGGACAACAAGGGCATCGTCGATATCTTCGGCGTGGACAAGGCCGCCCTGGACGGCGCCCTGGCCCGCATCAAGGCCATCGTTGCCATCCCGGAGGTGGGCGAAACCTATCACGGACGCATCCGCTCGATCGTCGCCTTCGGCGCCTTCGTCGAGATCATGCCCGGCAAGGACGCCCTGCTCCACATCTCGGAGATCGACTACAAGCGCTTCGAGACCATGGAGGAGACCGGATTGAAGGAGGGTGACGAGATCGACGTCAAGCTCATCGGCATCGACCCGAAGACCGGCAAGCTCAAGCTCTCGCGCAAGGCGCTGCTGCCCAAACCCGAGGGTTACGTCGAGCGTGAGCGCCGCCCGCGCCCCGAGCGTGGGGAGCGCCGCGAACGTCGTGAGCACAAGGGCGAATAATCCGCATTGAGGGACTGTTTCGGACGGAAATGTACAAAAAATATTTCCGTCCGAAATTTTGCATAATTTGCAAGTCTTTTCTATATTTGCGATGTTCTGTCGTATGGGCTGCGGCAGAAGGAGATAAAAGAACAAGCAATCAACAAATAAACATTAAAATTACCCGATTATGAAAAAACTGATGAGATTGAGCATGGTGCTCGTTGCCGCATCGCTGGCTTTCACGAGTTGCAATTGCTTCAAGAAGATGGCCAAGAACCGGGAAGACGTCAAGCTGACGGTCGCTCCCGAGATTCTGACGCTGAACAACGGCATCGTTGCCGCTGACATCAACGTAACGTTCCCCGTAGAGTACTTCAACAAGAAGGCCGTCATCAAGGTGACCCCGGTGATCGTCTTCGAGGGCGGCGAGGTTGCCGGCACGACCCACTACTATCAGGGTTCGAAGGTCGATGACAACTATACGGTCGTAGACAAGAAGAACGGCGGCAACTTCACGCAGCACGTCGAGTTCCCCTACGATCCGCGCATGGATCAGAGCGAGCTCCAGCTCCGCGCCGAGATCAAGTGCCCGGGCGGCAAGTGCAAGGAGTTCACGCTCGTAAACCTCAACACGGGCGCCATTCCGACCAAGGAGCAGGCTGCCGTGCTGGCCGGCAACGACGAGGCTGCCAAGGCCGCTCTGGCCAAAGAGTTCGGTCTGACGGTTGCCTACGGTGTGAACACGCTCCAGAAGGACCTCAAGTACGGTGACCTGATGGAGGAGATGGACAACAACTTCAAGCGCATCACCACCGTAGTGGACAAGACCGATCTGCTCTACGCCATCAACTCGTCGGTCGTAACGAAGAAGAACGAGAGAAACGCCAACCTCGACGCATTCAAGGCCAACGTGGACGAGACGATGCAGAACGACCGCGCCACGCAGAACATCGCCGTGAAGGGTTACGCTTCGCCCGACGGTCCGGTGAAGTTCAACGACAAACTTTCGAAGGCCCGCAGCGAGTCAGGTAAGAAGGTCGTTGCCAAGCTGCTGAAGGACTCGGGTCTGGACATCGACGCTGCAGCCTACGGTGAGGACTGGGACGGCTTCAAGGAGCTGGTCGAGCAGTCGAACATCAAGGACAAGGACCTCATCCTGCAGGTGCTGAGCCTCTACAACTCGCCCGCAGAGCGTGAGACCGAGATCAAGAACATGTCGAGCGTATTCGAGGAGCTCAAGGAGGAGATCCTGCCCGAGCTGCGCCGCTCGCAGATCGTGAACACCACCGACCTGCAGGGCAAGACCGACGAGGAGATCATGGCTGCCTACCGCAACGGTGGCGAGCTGAGCGCCGAGGAGTACCTCTTCGCTGCCCAGGTTCTCGTTGAGAATCCCGAGGAGCAGGTTGCCATCCTGACCGCTGCTTCGAAGAAGTACAACGACGCCCGCATCTGGAACAACCTCGGTGTTGCCCAGACGAAGGCCGGAGACAAGGCTGCTGCCCTGAAGTCGTTCGAGAAGGCTGCCAAGCTGGATTCGTCGGCTGCCCTGAACAAAAACCTGCTGCTGGCCAACCTCGCCAACTGCAACACCGCCGAGGCCAAGAAGTATGCTGCCGCTGCCGACGCTCAGGCC
>ERZ1504182.274-NODE-274-length-15342-cov-4.390790_pt1 | contig 15342 bp, 10 predicted proteins | sample MGYA00574902_ERZ1504182 | MGnify/ENA primary metagenome ERZ1504182 (study PRJEB39906, sample SAMEA3182116) | gut metagenome | biome: human; feature: gut; material: Stool; isolation source: human stools | place: Canada | collected 2014-02-25 ... | reverse complement strand
AAATAACAGTGTCGGTCTTTTTTTATTTATAAAGGTATCCTCCCCGGCTTTCGGCCCGATATCCGCTTTTGAATCCTTGTTGCGGCTTTTTGTGTCAATATTGTTCTGAATGACGCCTATTTTTGCTGAAATGCAAAAGTTGTGATTTTTGCACATGTCTCGTGAAAATGGATCTATTTTCCCGAAAAAGGTGTTTGAAAATCGTTGATGTGGCAGAAAAATGGGGCTGTTTTCGGGAAAATGCATGAAAAAAATGTGATTTTTCGGAAAAATGTCGATTTTGTAAAAACAGCGAAGTCGTAATTTTTTTACCTTTGTCTCCCGAAGAAACACACAAACTGATCCGGTTATGTCATTACTCAGATTCAAGATGGTCGATGCGGCGATCAACCACACGGCCGTCGAAGTGAAGGCACCCGAGGGGCGTCCTTCGGACTATTTCGGGGAGAAGGTCTTCGGTCGCGAAGCCATGCGCAAATACCTCGACAAGAAGACCTATGCGGCGCTGCTCGACACGATGGAGCACCGCACGCCACTGACGCGCGAGGTGGCCGACAGCATCGCCGCCGGCATGCGGCAGTGGGCCCTCGAGCACGGAGCCGACCACTATACCCACTGGTTCCAGCCGCTGACGGGCGGTACGGCCGAGAAGCACGATGCCTTTGCCGAGCCGGACGGCTGCGGCGGGGTACTTGAGGAGTTTTCAGGTAAGCTGCTCGTACAGCAGGAGTCCGACGCCTCATCGTTCCCCAACGGCGGTATCCGCAATACGTTCGAGGCGCGCGGCTATTCGGCCTGGGATCCCGCTTCGCCGGCCTTCATCGTCGATACGACGCTTTGTATCCCCACCGTCTTCATCGCCTATACGGGTGAGGCGCTCGATTACAAGGTGCCGCTGCTGCGCTCGCTGACAGCCGTGGACAAGGCTGCCACGGAGGTGTGCCACTACTTCGACAAGAACGTGCAGAAGGTCTTCGCCTATCTGGGTTGGGAGCAGGAATATTTCCTCGTGGACGAGAGCCTGTGGGCCGTGCGTCCCGACCTGATGCTGACCGGCCGCACGCTGATGGGGCACGAGTCGGCCAAGAACCAGCAGCTCGAAGATCACTATTTCGGGGCCATTCCAGCCCGCGTAATGGCTTTCATGAAGGACCTCGAGTACGAGTGCCTGAAACTGGGTATTCCCGTCAAGACTCGGCATAACGAGGTGGCGCCCAATCAGTTCGAACTGGCTCCGGTCTATGAGGAGGCCAACCTGGCCAACGACCACAACCAGCTGCTGATGACGATCATGGACAAGATCGCCCGCCGCCATCAGTTCCGGGTGCTGCTGCACGAGAAGCCCTTCAAGGGGATCAACGGCTCGGGTAAGCACAACAACTGGTCGCTGGGTACAGATACGGGCGTGAACCTCTTTGGTGTGGGCAAGAGCGCTTCGGAGAACCTGCAGTTCATCACCTTCCTGGTCAATGCCGTATCGGCCGTCTACAAATACAACGGTCTGCTCAAGGCTTCGATCATGAGTGCCACGAATGCCCACCGTCTGGGTGCCAACGAGGCACCACCGGCCATCATTTCGGCATTCCTTGGCTCGCAGGTTTCGGCCGTACTCGAGAAGCTGGCCGCTTCGAAGGACGACGATGCCATCCGCTTCGATGCCAAGAGCATCTTCAAGATGAGCGGCATCTCACACATCCCGACCCTGCTGCTCGACAACACGGACCGCAATCGCACGTCGCCCTTTGCCTTCACGGGCAACCGGTTCGAGTTCCGCGCCGTTGGTTCGTCGGACAACTGCGCCGAAGCAATGATCGTGCTGAATGCCTCGATGGCTCACGAGCTGACGGAGTTCAAGCGCAAGGTCGATGCGCGCATCGAGGCTGGCGTGCGCAAGGAGAAGGCGATCTACGAGGTGCTCAAGGAGATGATCAATGCCTGCAAGGACATCTTCTTCGACGGCAACGGCTACTCGGAGGAGTGGAAGGCAGAGGCGGCTCGGCGCGGTCTGGACTGCGAGACCTCGACGCCCCTGATCTTTGACCGTTACCTCGACGAGTCGAGTCTTAGGATGTTTGCCGAAACAGGGGTCTTCTCGAAAATCGAACTTGAAGCCCGTACCGAAGTGAAGTGGGAGACCTACACCAAGAAGATCCAGATCGAGGGTCGCGTGCTGGGTGACCTGACGATGAACCACATCGTACCGATTGCCTCGCGCTACGAGGCGCTGCTCCTGGACAAGGTCTACAAGATGTCGCAGATCCCGGGCCTGAACGCCTCGGCCGACATCGCCTTGATCAAGAAGATCCAGGACCACACGGCCGAGATCCAGAAGCTCACGGGCGAGATGATCGACGCGCGCAAGGTGGCCAACCGGATCGAGGACCAGCGCGAGAAGGCGATCGCCTACCACGATACGGTGGCTGTCTTCTTCGATCGCATCCGCTACCACATCGACAAGCTCGAGGAGATCGTCGATGACCAGATCTGGCCTCTGCCGAAGTACCGCGAACTGCTCTTCCTGCGGTAGCCGTCGGCCCGTATCCGAATAATCCGGGGTGCAAACTCCGGATTATTTTTTTACCTTTGTATGTATGAAGGCCATTGCAGACAGCGGTTCGACCAAGTGCGAGTGGATTTTCGGCGACGGCGACCGGATCCTCCGGTTGCGGACGGCGGGGATCAATGCCGTACAGCAGTTTCCCGATGCGATCCGCGCCGTGTTGGCGGAGCTCCCGCCCCTCGACGGTGTGACCGAGCTTTTTTTCTACGGCGCCGGCTGTGGCGACTCCTTCCCGGAAGCTTCCGCCATACTGCGCCGGGAACTGGCGGCGAAATTCGGTTCCGAAGCTGCGATCGAACTCGGTTCCGATCTGCTCGGTGCTGCCCGTGCCCTGTTCGGGTGCGGCGAGGGGATCGCCTGCATCCTCGGCACGGGTTCGAACTCTTGCCACTGCCGCGGCGGCGAGATTGTCGCCAATGTCCCGCCGCTGGGCTATGTGCTTGGCGACGAGGGGAGCGGGGCGGTTCTGGGCCGCAACCTGGTGAACGGCATCTTCAAGGGGATGATTCCGCTCCGCGAGGAGTTTCTCACGGCGTTCGGCCTGACATACGCCGGGCTGATCCGCCGGGTCTATCGCGAGCCGGCAGCCAACCGCTTCCTGGCGTCGTTTACGCCCTTCATCCGTGCGCACCAGGACTGCGTACCGGTGCGTGAGATGGTCGTCCGCTCGTTCGGTGAGTTCGCCGCACGCAATTTGTCGGGTTATCCGGCAGGTCTACCCGTTGCCTTTGTCGGCGGGGTGGCGGCCCATTTCGAGGAGCCGCTGCGCGAGGCGATGGCTGCGGCGGGACGCGAGGTCGTGCGGATCGTCTGCTCCCCGGCCGAAGAACTTTGGAAATACCATGGAGGAGAATCGGATTACCGAGCAGAGCTCGGCGTATGACAATTTGCAGCGGATGTCGGTGCACGACATCCTGACGGGAATCAACCGCGAGGACGCCCGGGTACACGAAGCCGTGCGGGCGACGATTCCGGTTATGGAGCGCCTGGTCGAGCGGGTCGTCGAACGGATGGCGGCCGGCGGCCGGATGTTCTACATCGGTGCCGGCACGAGCGGCCGCCTCGGGGTGACCGACGCCTCGGAGCTGCCGCCGACCTACGGCATTCCCTTCGACCGCGTAATCGGTCTGATTGCCGGAGGTGACGGGGCTTTGAGGCGTGCCGTGGAACATGCCGAAGACGATCCCGAGGGGGCGTGGCGCGACATGGCGCCGTGGCATCCGACGTCGGGTGACGTGCTGGTGGGCATCGCCGCCTCAGGGACGACCCCCTATGTGGTGGGCGGCCTTCGCCGGGCACGGCAGGAGGGGCTGCTGACTGCTGCCGTGGTCTGCAATCCCGGCTCACCGGCTGCCGCCGCAGCGGAGTATGCGCTCGAGGCGGTCGTCGGACCGGAGTTTGTCACCGGCTCGACCCGCATGAAGGCGGGTACGGCACAGAAACTGATGCTCAACATGCTTTCGACGGCCGTAATGATCCGCCTCGGGCGAGTCGAGGGCAACCGGATGGTGCACATGCAGCTTACGAACGACAAGCTCGTCGCGCGCGGCACCCGGATGGTCGCCGAGGCCGCGGGGCTCACCGACGATGAGGCTCGGGCGCTGCTGCTGCGCTGGGGGTCGGTCAAGGAGGCGCTCGAACACTGTAACGACTGATGGACGATGGCACGTTTTTTTACCGAACGCGAGATCCGCGCCGTGGCGGTCTTCCTGCCGCTGGCCGGGCTGCTTGTTGCGGCCGTGGCGCTGTTCCGGCCCAAGAGTGACCCGCTGGAGGCCCGGCGCGTCGAGGTCGCCATGGAGCGGCGCATGCCGGCGGACAGCATCCGCCTCCGTCCGTTCGACCCCAATACGGCAGACTTCGACGAACTGCTCCGGTTGGGGCTCTCGAAGCACGAGGCGGTCAGCCTGCTCAAGTACCGCGCAGCAGGCAAGGTCTTCCGTATTCCCGAAGACCTGTCGCTCTGCTACGGGATCAGCGACTCGCTTTATCGGCGCCTGGCACCGTGGGTGCGGATCGGTCGCCGTTATGCCATTGCACCCCGCGAATACCGCAGCGGGCGGGTGCTCCCACAGCCGATTGCTCCGTCGCCGTTCCGCATCGATACGGTCAGTGCCCGCTACCTTAGGGCCATCGGGGCACTTTCGAAGCGGCAGGCCGAGGCCTTCATCCGCTGGCGCGACCTGAGCGGCATCTACGACATGGAGGAGCTCCGCGACTGCTACGTCGTCAGCGATTCGGTGGCTGCGGCGCTCGAACCCTATGTGATCTTTCCCGAGCGCCGGCCGCACCCGGTCGAGGCTCCCGTGGAGCTCAATTCGGCCGATTCGGCGGAGCTGCGCCGCGTGGTGGGGATCGGCGAGAAGACCGTCATGCGCATCCTCCGCTACCGCGACCGCCTCGGCGGTTTCGTCTCCGTGGCCCAACTTGCAGAGGTTCCGGGAGTCACGGAGAGCAACTACGGAAAAATTTTGAAACAAATTTGCCTCGACAGTTGCAAAATTCGGAAAATAGATATTAACTTTGCAAGCCCGAAAGAGTTGGGACGCCATCCCTACATGGCGCCGCGCACCTTGAGGCGTTTGTTGAAAGCAAGACAGTTGAAAGGAGGTTGGAGTACCGCCCAGGAATTGATTGATGACCACATATTGACCCGCGAGGAGGCAGCACGGCTGGCTCCGTATATCGAATTCGGGTCTGCGGGCGGAACGGCCGACGAAGAGACAACTACCCGGCGGGATGATGCACCGGAAGATGCATACCCGGCAGAATTTCAACTCGAAGCAGAATAAATAAGTCAAACAACAAAAACACAGAATATCATGATTATCATGCCGGTAAAAGAGGGCGAGAACATCGAGCGCGCCCTGAAGAAGTTCAAGCGTAAATACGAGCGTACGGGTGTCCTGAAGGAGCTCCGCCGTCGTCAGTACTTCACGAAGCCCTCCGTTGCAAAGCGCGAGGCCATGATGCACGCCATCTACGTGGAGCACATGTACCGCGACGAGGAGTAGTACCTGCGCCGAAGCGATACGTTGCGGGGTTCGGATTCGATCCGAACCCCGCTTTTTTCGGCTCTTTTGAATCACAACTAAAAAATATAGTTAAAAAACTATATAACATAGTTGCATCTTCGGTTTTTTTGTTTACCTTTGTTTTCAGAGTCCCGGGAGAATCCTCGGGGCGAATCTGAAAGCAGAAGACAATGGAAAAGCTGACACGACGGGAAGAGGAGCTGATGCGCTGCTTCTGGGAGCGCGGGCCGCTCTTTGTGCGCGAGCTGGTGGAGATGGCGCCCGAGCCCAAACCCCATTTCAACACCCTGTCCACCATGGTGCGTGCCCTCGAATCGAAGGGCTACGTCGGGCACAAGGCCTATGGTGCGACCTACCAATACTATCCGCTGGTGAGCGAGGAGGAGTTTTCGCGGCAGACGCTCGGCAGCGTCATCAGCCGCTATTTCGAGAACTCCTACCTGGGAGCCGTCTCGGCGCTTGTCGAGGAGGAGAAGATCTCGGTCGATGAACTGCGCGAGTTGATCGACCGCATCGAAAACCAGAACCAACGGTAGCCATGTGGTACGATCTGGCGATATACAGCCTGAAGGTCGGGGCCTGCCTGGCGGTTTTCTACCTCTTCTTCAAACTGCTGCTGAGCCGCGAGACCTTCCATCGGTTCAACCGCATCGTGGTGCTGGGGGCCATCGTGCTCTCGTTCGTGCTGCCGCTCTGCGTCATCACGGTTTACCGGACGCTGCCCGTGCTGCCCGGTTCGGTTTTGCCGGCAGTTTCCACTGCGGCGAACCTTCCGGCTGAAGGCCATGCGTTCCCGTGGGAGCGGCTGCTCGGAGGACTCTTTGCCGTGGGAGTGGCAGGGGCGTTCGTGCGGCTCTGCTGGTCGTTGGGCGGTGTGGTCCGGCTGATCGGTCGTTGCGACCGCCGCGAGCGGCTCGATGACGGGACCGTCCTGGTACATGCCGGCGATTCGGTGCGGCCGTTCAGCTGGGGCCGTTACATCGTGCTCTCCGACCGCGACCGTGCTGCCTGCGGCGAGGCGATCCTGCTTCACGAGCGGGCCCATGTCCGCATGCGCCATTCGGCCGACCTGCTGCTCACGGACCTCTGCGGATGCCTCCAGTGGTTCAATCCGGCCATGTGGCTCCTGCGGCGCGAATTGCGCGATATCCACGAATACGAGGCCGACGAGGCGGTGATCTCGAGCGGTATCGATGCGAAAAGTTACCAATTGCTTCTTATAAGGAAAGCTGTTGGCGGGAGGTGGTACTCAATTGCCAACAGCTTCAATCACAGTAAACTTAAAAACCGTATTACCATGATGTTGCGAAAAAAATCGTCACGGTGGAGCGGAGCCCGCGTGCTTCTGCTCCTGCCGCTCACGGCGCTGGCCCTCGGGGCCTTTGCCGAAACCGTCTATCTCTTTCCGGAAGACAAAGGTACGAAAGAAAATCCGAAAATCCATGCCTTGGCCCCCGATGGCACCGATCCGTTGGTCCTGGTCGATGGCCGTGAGCGGCCTGCATCCTCGATCAACAATATCTCTCCCGAGCAGATTCGGACAATCACGATCCTGAAGGATTCTACTGCGATCCGAATGTACGGCGACAAGGGGCGCAACGGGGTGATTCTGGTCGAACTCAAGGAGGCGAATAAGGAGGCGCTGCAGCCCGACGATGCCGTGGCTGTTGCCAGCGGACAACCCTCCGATGCGGCTGTTGGGGCCGCGGAATCGGCGCGGCTTCCATTCCGGATCGCCGGTAGCAGCGATCCGGTGGAGCGGTTGCGTGTGCTCTACCTGGTGGATGGGGAGCGTGTGCCGGAGATCAGTTCGCTGGATCCCGCGCGGATAGAGTCCGTCACGGTCCTCAAGGGTGAAGGCAATGTCCCCCCGGAGTATGCCGGTCAGGGGTACGAGGGTGTCATTGAGATCCGGACCAAGAAGAAGTCGGACGGTGTGCGCGTCCTTTCGCCGGAGGAGGCCCGGGCTTATTTTGAAAGTAAGGAGGGAAAGGAGGTGCAGCGCAGCCTCGACCGAATGGAGGAGTATTTCAAGAGTGACGAGTGGAAGGAGGCCCAGCGCAAGATGGAGGCATCCGGCGAGTATTTCAACAGTGACGAATGGAAGGAGGCCCAGCGTAAGATGGATGCCTATTTCAAGAGTGACGAGTGGAAGGAGGCCCAGCGTAAGATGGATGCCTATTTCAAGAGTGACGAGTGGAAGGAGGCCCAGCGCAAGATGGAGGCATCCAGCGAGTATTTCAAGAGCGATGAGTGGCAGGAGGCTCTGCGCAAGATGGAGGCATCCGGCGAGTATTTCAATAGCGACGAATGGAAGGAGGCCCAGCTTCGGCTCAAGGAACTGGACAAACTTTCCGACCGGCTCGGATCGGAAGACGGGTTGGGCATCGTGATCCGGAATGCCTCGATCGGGAAGGGAGCCTTTGCCGGGATGAAAGTCTACATCGACGGCCGCGAGGCTTCGTCGGAAGAGGTCGATCGTCTCGATCCCGAGAAGATCCGCCACATGGAGGTTTTCACGGGCAAGAAGGCCGTGCGCCGCTATGGAGAGCAGGCAAGCGAGGGTGTGGTGGAGATCAAGACACGCAAATAGACCGGATACGAAATAAAAAGTTCATGTTCGGGAGCGGGGGCGTCGGTCAGCGGCCCCGCTCCCTGTTTTGCCGCGAGCCTCTTATTCGAAACCTACGATCTCGGGTCGTGTCGGGCGGTAGCGGTACTGCTCGAGCCGTGTGGCGTTCGACAGCCGGAAATATTCGCTCTCGACCAGTCCGTGTTTGCCCAGCGCCAGCCCCAGCCGGATCTGGATCGTGTTGAACACAAGGCGCTCGTTACGCAGGCGCACGCCGAATCCGAACGAGGTGAAAAAGTTGTTCTTGAAAATGTTGGGCGAGTATCCCAGCAGGCCGAAGTCGGCGAATCCGAAGAAGGCGATGCGGAATCCCAGCGGCTGGTAGGGGGTGAAGACGACAGTCTCGGTGTTGATGATCATCCGGTTGGTGCCGATGACGTATTCATCGAGTGCTTGCAGCCCGTTTTCTCTGGTAAACCGGATGCTCTCATCGCTGCCCGCAACGCGGTTCCACCCTTGGGTGTAATTGAATGCAAGAAACTGGCGGATGCGGCTGCGGCGAAAGAGAAACAGGTTCGAGAACCACCTCAGATCGACATCCACGGCGCTCTGCCGCCACATGCCCGACTCCAGGTCGATGTAGCTTCCGAGCGTTACTCCGCCCATGACGTAGCCCACACGGGTGAAACCTCCCGTTTCATAGTTCAGACCCAGGTACATGGCATCTTTGAACTCCCCCCACGAGTAGCCGCTCAACAGTTCGGCCTTGTAGCCCGTGGCCAGATACTCGCGCGAGCCGAATCCGTAGACCATGTTGGCCGTATAGAACCGCTCGCGGTAGAGACCCGCCCCGAAAAGCAGTACGTCTTGATCGTGCAGGGCTGGATTGTAATCGACGGCTACGGGCGGTCGGAGACTGACACGGCGGTAGTTGTAGCGCCCGGTGAGGTAGATGCTCGAACGGATACCGCGCAGGTAGTGCGAATAGCCGCCCCATACGTCGAGATTACGCTCCTTGACCAGTTCCGACGAGTCTTCCTCAATCATGTATCGTTTGGCCTTGTTGTCGCTGTAGGTGGCGCCCAACTCGTAGTCCGTCGGGCGGAGGAACTCCTTGCGCATGCCCAGCTCGAGGGTCGAGTTGTAGAAGTCTCGCCCGGCGGCGAAGTCGGCCGTGTAGAAGGTTCCCAGCAGGTTGGGTATCTCGTATTCGACCATGTTGCCGCCGTAGGAGAAGTCCTTGCGGCTGAAGTTGGTCATCACCTTCAGGCTGTTGCCCGATCCGAGGATGTTGGCGTCGGATATACCGACCATCGTGTGTCCTTCGGAGTGAAGAGCTCCGTCCACGGAGATGGTCCAGCTGTCGCGCGTCTTTACGGTGAGGTGTACCTGTGTGGTGTCGAGCGTATCGGTTTGTACGACTATCTCTACGTCGGCGATGTAGCTGCGTGAGCGCAGCAGCTGTTTGTTGCGCACGACGAGCTGCGGGTCGAGGGTGTCACCCGTATGGAAGAGCAGGTCGCGGCGGATGACCCGCTCGCGGGTCAGCATGTGGGTGTTGTTGCCGGCTCGCTCGAGCCAGTTGCCGCCTTCGTCGAAGACTTGAGCCCGTTCGATGGAGATCGATCCGATCGTTTTGCCGGCATAGGGTTCGAGCATGCGGCTCTCATCCCTGACGGCTCCGTTCGACGTGGTGTCCAGTACCGGACGGACGAAAAGCATGCGATAGAGCATGCGGGGAACGCGTCGGCGAGTGGTTTTCGAGCGGATGCTGTCGTAGAGCCTTTGGTTGCGTTCGGCTGCCTCGGGGTTTGAGATGCGGGCACTGTCCGGGGTAAAGAGGGCCGTAGGACGGATTCGTACGCTGTCGGGACGCGGTCGTTTGGGTGAGCGCATATCGGGACTCGCGACGCGGGCAAAAGAGACAGACGCCACAGCGAGCAAAGTCAGTGCGGATATGCAGAACCGGGTAAACATCGGTTCAAAGATAACGTATTTTTCTCCGAAAAAGTATGTATGGTCGGTATCTGAATGAGCCGAATAACAAAAAAAGTCCGCAACCTGCGGACTTTTTTTGTCGTTGTTTTCCGGGAACCCCGTTCGCTTCCTCCATGGAAAGCCGGCGAGAGCATACCCCTGCTCTCCTTCTTTCTTTCGGCCTGCGTTTTCCTTTTTTCAGCCTGTTTCTTTTCTCGGGCGAAGGCCTTCTGAATATCCAACCGAGGCCGATATTCGGGCATATGAACTCTGTTCTGCAGGTATTCCGGCTGAAAGATTACGGAATACTCCGAATTGCGGGGACTCAGGAAACGGTTTATTTGCGGGCCTCCTTGGCCTCGATGCACTCGGTAGCGTGCGGTACCTTCATCAACCGTTCCTTTGGAATGAGCTTTCCGGTCGTTTTGCATATGCCGTAGGTCTTGTTCTCGATGCGCACAAGGGCCATCTCGAGGTTGCGGATGAACTTCATCTGGTGGGCAGCCAGACGTCCGCTCTCCTCCTTCGAGAGTGTCGTGGCGCCCTCTTCGAGCACCTTGAATGTCGGCGAAGTATCCTCCGTATCGTTGTCTGCCGTATGCGTGATGGTGGAACGCAACAGTTCGTAATCCGCACGCGCATTCTCGAGTTTTTTCAGAATCAACTGCTTGAACTCTTCGAGTTCGGCGTCGCTGTATCGGGTTCTTTCGTCTGCCATAGTTCGTCTGTTGCTTTAGGTTTTATGTAAAATTAAGCAAATATTCCGAAAATACCAAATTTGCAACCCGGAATCGGCGCCGCGGTCCGGCTACACACGCGTTACGGCGATGCGAATCGGCTCCTCGTCCACGTCCGAAGCCACTACGACTTCGCCCTGCGGATCGTCCGAGCTGCGGACTTCGACGGCCAGCGTCTGTGAGGCGATGTAGTCGGCGTAGCGGGCGATGCCTTCGGCCACGCACGGCTTGTTCTCGATCTCGACGCGGATCTTGTCCGTCACCTCGAATCCCGACTCCTTGCGGATATTCTGGATGCGGTTGATCAACTCGCGTGCCACACCTTCGGCGTGGAGCTCGTCCGTCACGGTGATGTCGAGCGCCACGGTGAGCTTGCCCTCCGTAGCCACGAGCCATCCGGGCATGTCTTCCGAGGTGATTTCGAAGTCGGCCGGCGTCACGGTGATCTGCTCCGATCCGAGGTCGAGCACCGTCTCGGGGGTTGCCTCGATCTGTGCGATGCGCTCCTGCGAGAATTCGGCAGTCATGGCGGCGATCTGCTTCATGTATTTGCCGTAGCGCGGCCCGAGGGTCTTGAAATTGGGCTTGATGCGCTTGGTGATGATGCCTGTCGTATCCTCGATGAGCTCTACCTGCTTGACATTTACCTCGTTCATAATGAGGTTTCTGACGGCGGCGATGCAGTCGGCGGTCTGTCGGTCGAGAACCGGGATGAGGATCTTCATGAGCGGCTGGCGCACCTTGATCGACACCTTGCGGCGCAGGGCGAGGACCATCGACGAGACCTTCTGTGCCAGCGACATCATCTCCTCGAGGTGCGAGTCGATCAGCGTCCCGTCGGCCTTCGGGAAGGCTGCGAGGTGTACCGATTCGTCCGTGTGGCGGCCGCTTACGGCATTCAGGTCCGTGAAGATGCGGTCGGAGATGAACGGTGCGAAGGGCGCCGAGAGCAGGGCCACGGTCTCCAGACAGGTGTAGAGCGTCTGGTAGGCGGCGAGCTTGTCCTCGGTCATGCCGCCGCCCCAGAAACGCTTGCGGTTCAGGCGGACGTACCAGTTCGAGAGATTTTCGCCTACGAACTCCTGGATGGCGCGTGCGGCCGGCGTCGGGTCGTAGTTCTCAAGCGAGTCGGTCACCTCCCGGACGAGCGTGTTCAGGAGCGAGATGATCCAGCGGTCGATCTCCGGGCGCCGCTCCATCGGCACCTCGGCCTCGCGTCCGGTGAATCCGTCCACGTTGGCGTAGAGTGCGAAGAACGAGTAGGTGTTGTAGAGCGTACCGAAGAACTTGCGGCGCACCTCGTCCACGCCGTCGCGGTCGAACTTCAGGTTGTCCCACGGCTGCGAGTTGGAGATCATGTACCAGCGCGTGGCGTCGGGCCCGTAGGTGGCGAGCACCTCGAACGGATCGACGGCATTACCCAGACGCTTCGACATCTTGTTGCCGTTCTTGTCGAGCACCAGGCCGTTCGAGATGATGTTCTTGAAGGCCACCGAATCGAATAGCATCGTGGCGATGGCGTGCAGCGTGAAGAACCAGCCGCGCGTCTGGTCCACACCCTCGGCGATGAAGTCGGCGGGGTAGACCTCCGCGAAGTCCTCCTTGTGCTCGAAGGGGTAGTGCACCTGGGCGTAGGGCATGGCTCCCGAGTCGAACCACACGTCGATCAGGTCGGGTTCGCGGCGCATCGGCTCGCCCTTCGACGAGACGAGTACGATCGAATCGACATAGGGGCGGTGCAGGTCGATGTGCGCGGTCGAGTAGTTCTCCTTCGACATGTCGCCCACCTTGAAACTCCTGTAGGGGTTCTCCTTCATGAAGCCTGCGGCCACCGACTTCTCGATCTCGGCGACGAGCTCTTCGACCGAGCCGATGCACTTGAGCTCCGAACGGTCCTCCGTGGCCCAGATCGGCAGCGGCGTGCCCCAGAAGCGCGAACGCGAGAGGTTCCAGTCGTTGAGGTTCTCGAGCCACTTGCCGAAGCGGCCCGTACCGGTCGATTCGGGTTTCCAGCGGATCGTGCGGTTGAGCTCGATCATCCGCTCCTTGAGCGCCGTAGTGCGGATAAACCACGAGTCAAGCGGGTAGTAGAGCACGGGTTTGTCCGTGCGCCAGCAGTGGGGGTAGTTGTGTACGTGCTTCTCGATCTTGAAAGCCTTCGAGGCGGCCTTCATCTTCATGCAGATGTAGATGTCGAGCGACTCGGCCGCAGCGGCGGCCTTCTCGTCGTACCGGCCGTCCACGGTGAACTGCGGGTCGTAGGCGTTCTTCACCCAGCGGCCCTCGTATTCCCTGTAGCGATCGACATCGACGCACTCGCTGACGAAACGCTCGTCGAGTTCGTCAAGCAGGTAGAACTTGCCCTGCAGGTCCACCATCGGGCGCGTCTCGCCCTTGCGGTTGATCATGAAGAGCGAGGGAATGCCTGCGGCGCGGGCCACGAAGGCGTCGTCGGCACCGAACGTCGGCGCGATGTGTACGATACCCGTACCGTCCTCGACGGTGACGTAGTCGCCCGGAATGACCCGGAAGGCCTTCTCGGAGGCGTCGTACCAGTTGCCGTCGGCATCCGTCTCGACGGGCTTCACCCACGGCAGCAGCTGCTCGTAGTGCATGCCTACGAGGTCGGTTCCCTTGTATTCGCCGACAACCTGGAACGGAACGAGTTTGTCGCCGGCCTTGTACTCCTCGAGGGCGAGACCTTCGGCCTTCTTGTTGAAATGGGCGTAGAGCAGCGGCTTGGCCAGCACAGCTGTCATCTTCTCTCCTGTGTAGGCATTCCAGGTGCGGACGGCCACGTAGTCGATCTTCGGGCCGACGCAGAGCGCCGTGTTCGACGGCAGGGTCCACGGCGTGGTGGTCCATGCCAGGAAGTAGGGGGTACCCCAGCCCTCCATCTCGGGTTTGGGGTCCGTGATGCGGAACTGGCCCACGACGGTCGTGTCCTTCACGTCGCGGTAGCAGCCCGGCTGGTTCAGTTCGTGGGTCGAAAGGCCCGTACCGGCGGCCGGCGAGTAGGGTTGGATGGTGTAGCCCTTGTAGAGCAGCCCCTTGTCGAAGAGCTGCTTCAGGAGCCACCACAGCGTCTCGATGTATTTGTTGTCGTAGGTGATGTACGGGTCGTCCATGTTGACCCAGTAGCCCATCTTGCGCGTGAGGTCCTCCCACTTGCCCGTGAACTCCATCACCGCCTCGCGGCACGTGCGGTTGTACTCCTCGATGGAGATCTTCTTGCCGATGTCTTCCTTGGTGATGCCGAGCTTCTTCTCGACGCCCAGTTCCACGGGCAGTCCGTGAGTGTCCCATCCGGCCTTGCGGTGCACGAGGTAGCCCTGCTGCGTCTTGTAGCGGCAGAATACGTCCTTGATCGTGCGGGCCATGACGTGGTGGATGCCGGGCATGCCGTTTGCCGAGGGGGGACCCTCGTAGAATACGAACGTGGGATGGCCCTCGCGGGTCGTGATGCTTTTGTGGAACGTGTCGCGTGCGTCCCATTCGCCGAGCACGTCGGCGGCTATGCCTGCCAGGTCGAGGCCTTTATACTCCTTGAACTTCATATCGGTAGAAATTTCTTCGCTAATTTTCTGACAATTGGCAAAGATATAAAAAAGATTTGAAAAACGGGTCTGAAGCGTTCGATTTATGGATGTCCGTTCCGGGAAGCGGGGTCTGCGGGGGCCTTCCCTTCGTCGGGGCTGTCCGCGTCCGGCTTCGGGGCGATGACCGTCCCGGTCGTTTCCCGTCCGGTTCTGCGCCCGGGACGGACGCGGGTTTTGGGGATTACTCCCCCGCGGGAATGTCGATCCGGAAACAGGAGCCTTCGCCCGCCACGGAGTCGACGCCGACCGAGCCGCCCAGCTGTTCGGCGATCGACTTGCAGATCGACAGCCCGAGCCCGGTCCCCTGGGTGAAGGTGTCGAGTTTGACGAAACGTTCGAAGATGCGTTCCCGGTCTTCGGGCGCGATGCCGATGCCCGTGTCGCGGACGTAGAAACGGATGTGGCCGGGAATCCGGCGGAATCCGATCGTTACCGATCCTTTTTCGGTAAATTTCAGTGCATTGCGCGTAAAGTTGTTCAGCACCTGGGCAAGCCCCTTCCTGTACTCCGTGACGGGGAATTCCGGCAGCCCTTCCTCGACGCGCAGTTCCACGCCCGGCCGGCGCTGGAGGCGGAGCGAGTCGGCGACCTCCCGGCATAAGTCCCGGGCGTCGAACTGCGTGCGCTCGATGTCCGTGCGTCCCGACTCGATGCGCGCCAGATCCAGCACGTCGGAGATGATTTGCAGCAGCAGGGTGTTGTTGCGCAGGATGATGTCGGTGTACTCCCGGCGGGTTTCGTGCCTGCTTTCGTCTGCCAGCAGCTCCGAGAATCCGACGATGGCGTTCAGCGGGGTGCGGATTTCGTGGCTCATGTTGGCCAGGAACGCCGACTTGAGTTTGTTGGACTCCTCGGCGCGCTT
>ERZ1504182.250-NODE-250-length-16080-cov-4.986521_pt1 | contig 16080 bp, 25 predicted proteins | sample MGYA00574902_ERZ1504182 | MGnify/ENA primary metagenome ERZ1504182 (study PRJEB39906, sample SAMEA3182116) | gut metagenome | biome: human; feature: gut; material: Stool; isolation source: human stools | place: Canada | collected 2014-02-25 ... | reverse complement strand
GAAATTTGTTATAAGATTTTGTACTTATATCTTTATTAATAGTTGAACCATAACTCCAATTCTTAAAATCTTGAGCATAAATACCAACACCACTATTCAACTTACCTTTAAAACCATAAAGATAAGCGTCATGTTTATTACCGCTAAAGTCTTTTAGAATAGAAGTAGGAAGTTGCTCAATAGTAGTTTCTTCTGTTACTGTTTGAGGATTGCAGTAAAAACCAAAATTCTTTTGAGCTTTAATGCTGGCAGGTAAATGATAGATACCACTTTTATCAATAGTAATAATACCCGTTGTACCATCTTCCTTATTATATTGGTATCTTATAACAGCATTACCTGTATATTTAATATCAAATTCAGCAATAGAATTTCCAAAACCTTTATAAGCGACATTATATTTTAGTTCTGTACCAGCAGCAATAACTATTTTCTTTTGAGTAGAAGTAACTCCTGTGTTTTCAATTCTCCATTTAGTAAAATCGTCGGCATAACTTTCAATAACATCGAAATTCGTCATACCCTGCTTACAATAAGGAGAATACCAAGCAACTATACTTTCCTTAAACCAATCTGGCTGTTCAGGTTCAGGCGTACCAGGTATATACCATTCACCTAATACTACAGCTCCTATATTGGTATATTGGCTAATGCGTATATGTTTACCTTTAAATAAACCAAAATCAACCTAATTAGTATCCTATACTACATTTAATGTAGGAGTTGAAGTTAAGACTTTGGTTAAATCATTTATAATAAGCTACCCAGTAATATTAGCAGGTTCAATATAGGAATCTCCCTTCTCTATATGATACAACTAAGGAAATACAAAGTATGCCTAAGGATTTATAAATAAAGGCTGATATAGGATTGTTTTCATAGCGCTAGTACTTGTTTACGTAATCTCCCTTCTCTATATGATACATGAACCCAAGAGAAGTTTGATTCATTTATTAACTGATCAAATGGAAGATTATCCTTAATATAGTTGAATAACTTCTCATTTTCTGTCTTACTACCTACAGTAATATCAGCTGCTTCGCCGTATAGGTGCTAACTCTTCTTAGCTTTACTACCTACAGCCTTATTTAAAGCCTCACAGCGATACCCTGAGTTAACTTTGATAGGTTTACCATACCATTCCCTTAAAGGGTCTAAAACAGCCTCTATTAGCTTCTATAGCTTTAATACCCCTTCCTCTGAAGGAGTATTGTCTATACCGTTAGCTTTTGCTGTAGATGACTTTGTCATTTCCTCAATTGTAAAATATTTCATTATTTCTATTGTTTACTGTGTAATATAAAATACTGATACTAGATAAAGTTTATGTGTTTGTGAGACAGTTAGTAAATAGTTTCCAGCTTGTGCATTTAAATGTTCATCAGGAAAAATCCATTGTGAATTATTGTCTTTAGAATTACCTTCTGAATGAATCATTCTGAATTCTAAATTTGTTTGTGTAATTACATCTATTGGAGTAGTGTCATAATAAGATTTTGTCCATACATCTTTAGGATTAAGTACTACTGTATCATCATTTATCTGTATAGTTTTAGATGCAATGCTACCATTTATTATTACAATACTCCTTTTATTTCCCAATGGAAAATCATATGAAAAATGGGGGGGGTTGGTAAATTAGCAATAAATTCAGCTTTAGTCATACATTCATTAGTAGAACTAATGTTGAATCCTTCTGCATTAGCTTCTGCTTTAGTTACTAATTCATTAGTAGGTTCCATAGTAATTTATTTAGCTAAAAGGATTTGCGTCTTGTGACAGATATATATATATAGTTTTACCCATAGCAGTTACAGCTAATGTACAAGTTCTCATCGTGTTTGTCTAATTATTGTATAAAGGTCTTACACGTATTATTCCCATATTTAATCTCAATATTTCAAAGTACTAAGACTAACCTGTAACTTTAGTAGCATATTCACTAGTATAGTTTTGAATATTCTAATGAATAGCAAACTAATTAAGTAATATAGTAGTACCGTATCTCAATTGAATATCTCTTTGTGTAGTACTATTGTGTGCCCAATTTTCAGTTAATGAATCTGACGTTAAATTACCTCTTTCAGAGAAGTTTAACGTAATAGAACTGTAGTCAGCTAATTCATTAGAATCTGTAGTACAAGCGTGAGTAAGTTTATCATTAATCTCTGCCTTAGAAGGACATTCTTGCATAGTTGTAGTAGGATAACTTACATATTGTTTATATTGAGATGGTACTCTATCATAAATATTTTCCCAAGTCTGCATCTCTACAGCAGCTCTAGGTTCAATATCAATTGTTTTGTTTTCCATTCTTCAACTCCTCTATTTGTTTCTTTAAATCTTCTACTTCCTACTTAAGTAACTTAATACCTTCGATAGCTACTACTCCTAACATACAATAGTCTACAGATTTCATACCATCACTGTCTGTATTAACTACTTCTGCAAAGTTATTCTCTAAATCCTATGCAATAGTACCTATTTGATGTTTATCGTGCATATTGAACTCTACAGTAGGTATGTTACATATTTGATCTAACGTATGCTTTAAAGGAGCTATATCAGACTTTAATCTAATGTCAGATTCTTTAAAGAAGCCAGATGCATGTACAGCACCATATGCCCCATCTGCACCAGCTTGACCATTACCTACGTATACTGCCTTGGCCGAAGTTACTGAATCATATCTAGATCTATAGTTAATCCATACATAGTTTCCGATACTATCATTTGCAAAGTTAAACTCATTATCATGCACTATTTGTAAATTTCTAACTTCTCCAAATAGATCATTTTCAACGTATGCAAAGAAGTCTTTTATATCTCCTTGTGTATCCTTTATAGAGTATGTGTTATATCCATCTAATACTTCAGAGGAATGTGCAGTCATTTTTAAGTCTGCGTAATCACTAGTATAAAAATAATTAGCACCTCCTCTAAGATATATATAGAATGTAGAAGTCTGTGTAGTCTAACGCATTTCTCCAACTGCTGTTTCTCCTCCCCATTCTCCATGCCAATTATTTAATTTATTTCTAGCATATGTATATTGCCCATATCCATCTCCAATAATTGTCATATCAATATGCAATACAAAACCTCCCCTATTTGTAGCCCAAGATGGTTTAGGGGCTATTCCCGCAGAATCATTATTCAAGCTATTCCAAATTATTAAATTACAAGGAGGTACAATACTATTAGGGTCAGCAGTAAATGATACAGGATACCAATGATTTTCATCAAAGCCTTCACCTACTAATGATACTGATTTACGTCTATCTCTATCTTTAGATAGAACGTACATATCATTCACATTTTCTACGATGAATAAATTACTATCAGTATTATCACTATCAATTACAGTTACTCTTCTACAAGTTCTTTGATTACCATTTGATATATAATAATTATAAATAAAATGCAGTTCATATTGAGTATTATCTATATTTCTCCAAGCATTTACTCCTGATAACTGTATACAGTCAGTATCTGGAGTGTCTTTAACGTGGAAAAAATATCGAGTATGTGTTTTTAGTATATCATTAACTATAGCTCTAAAGTTAGCAGAACCACCAAAAACTGAACTTATATCACTAGAAGCTCTATCTTTTTCATGATATACAATTGAAATAATATCCATAATATCTTGTAATTCAATAATGTTTATATCAGAACTACTAGATCCACCGCTCACTTCTTTATAAGTACCATTATCAGATAAGTATTTAGTACCATTACCATTGGTAACTATCTTATCTATTTTGCTTTTATCGGAAGGAAGAATAATACCAGCTGTACTATCAGTTGCAGGATTAAATGTTAATAGAATTGAATCTGTATTAACGGGATCTTTAAGATCTTGCTGTCTTAAGCTCAGAGATATATTATTATTCTTATGCGACACCTCTCCCTCAGTAACTACAAGATTAGGCATATCTTCTATTGTCTGTTTCAAAGCATTACCGTCTGTAGCACTAAATTTACCATTAAGAGCAGTTTGTGTAGCATTAGATATAGGCTTATTAGCATCAGAAGTATTATCTACGTTGCCTAATCCTACTTGATCTTTAGTAACTTCATGAGGATTAGACTTATTATTAATATGTGTTTCTAAATTAGTCTATACAGCATCAATATCAGAAGTAATACCAGCTTGATCTTTTAATCCATCCAGTTTAGTTTTATCTGATGATGACATTAAACCTGCTTGAGATATAGTAGCTGAAGTAATAGTAAGAGTATTTCTACCTACTTGCTATGCTTCTTGTCTATAAGTAGTAAAATTTAAAACTGCTTCAGTAGTAGATTGATTTACATTTACTGTATCAGTAATTAGTTTATTGGGTATTCTATTCAATTTATCTGTAGTAGCTTTACCCTTATCTCCAGGATATGCAGTAGAACTAGTTTCACCTAATGCCAATGATTTAGATATTTCTACATAGTCTGTACCTGACCATCTATAAGTTAAATTAGTATCTTGTACTATATATATCTTACCAGATTCACCAGTACCAGGTAGATTACTAAATGTATCAACTTCTATTACATCATCTACATAAGACGGTAATTGAGCAGATGGAATAACACCACTTTCATTCAAAGAAGCCAAACCATTTGGAGCACCTTTGCTGTCTATAAACTATTGTACTTTACTATTAAGTTCAGACGTATCTCCTATAAGTATCCAACTACTCTGCTTAGTGTAGTCAGCTCCTGGCTATAATTGATATACTTCTCCAGGTCTATCTTTACAGGAAACTAACATACAATCATATTTCCATATACCTCCTTGCTCATCAGTCCAAGTTTCTGGTTTTACTAGATCTGCATATGAGTTAACTAATGATCTAGCTTCGAGAGGGGCATCTTTCTTTACTTCAAGATTACCACTAAAATTAAATGTTCCTCTATCTCTCATAATTAAGCGAATGTTATTTTAAATGAAGATGAACCGTTAGTTCCATCATTACGAGTATATACTTTATATTGTGTTCCAGTTCCCTATACATCTATAGTTTCAGTAGTAACTGAGAACCTACTTACATCGTAGTTTTCATATTGACCACTAAGAGTATTAAGCAAAGTGATTTTAGTTACATTGAACTTAGATGGTAGTTTGAATATATGCTTATTACTTGCTGTTTCAGCTACAAATGTTACATCTAGTGTTTTATTTGTAGTTAAAGGTAATTTAGCAAATGCAGTAATATTGTCCTTATTAGTATAGTAAGGATAGACACCGGTAACATTTAATGTTTTGGAATTAGAAGGAATCGTACTAGTCTTTGTAGTAGTATCTTTAGGCTCTGTCTTATGTTCTTCATTAGTTTTACCTAAGTTACTACACGCATAATATACAGGCATAGAAGCAAATGTAGCGTTAGCTGTGGGTCCAGTTATATCTACTTTCACTGTATTAGTACCTTCAATAGCTTTAAATGTTTTACTATCTAAAGTAACCTAAGCATGATTAGTATTAGCAGTAGCATTTTCTACACTTCCGTTAGTAGTACGCTTCATAGTATAATTAACAGAATTCAAAGCTACATTACTAGCATTAACTGTAATAGTAGTATTAGAAGAATCCTTTGTATTATCATTAGAGGAACTATAACCGTAAGTAAATCCACTATATGTTCTTGCTGTAGTAGACATAGTAGCAGCAGATAATGTAGTCTTCCCAATAGTAACAGTAGCACCTACTTCTACTAAGCCTGTATTACTTAATGTAAATGAAGGAGCTGCAATAGCTGCACTAACTGTACCTTCTTTGAACACAAGATTAGTAGGCCATAATTCTTTAGTAAATAAAGATACAAATAAATCCTACATGCTTGTATCAGGACTAATACTGTTTATACCAGCTTTGTTAAGTAAGTCAGCTAACGGACCACCTGCAACCGGTATAGCACCAGTAGTCTTTATAGTTTCTGTAGTATCTTCTATTAATTCCTGATAATTACCATTATCAGTTAAATACTTATTACCATCTCCGTCAGTAACTATCTTATCTATTTTGCTTTTATCGGAAGGAAGAATAATACCAGCTGTACTATCAGTTGCAGGATTAAATGTTAATAGAATTGAATCTGTATTAACGGGATCTTTAAGATCTTGCTGTCTTAAGCTCAGAGATATATTATTATTCTTATGCGACACCTCTCCCTCAGTAACTACAAGATTAGGCATATCTTCTATTGTCTGTTTCAAAGCATTACCGTCTGTAGCACTAAATTTACCATTAAGAGCAGTTTGTGTAGCATTAGATATAGGCTTATTAGCATCAGAAGTATTATCTACGTTGCCTAATCCTACTTGATCTTTAGTAACTTCATGAGGATTAGACTTATTATTAATATGTGTTTCTAAATTAGTCTATACAGCATCAATATCAGAAGTAATACCAGCTTGATCTTTTAATCCATCCAGTTTAGTTTTATCTGATGATGACATTAAACCTGCTTGAGATATAGTAGCTGAAGTAATAGTAAGAGTATTTCTACCTACTTGCTATGCTTCTTGTCTATAAGTAGTAAAATTTAAAACTGCTTCAGTAGTAGATTGATTTACATTTACTGTATCAGTAATTAGTTTATTGGGTATTCTATTCAATTTATCTGTAGTAGCTTTACCCTTATCTCCAGGATATGCAGTAGAACTAGTTTCACCTAATGCCAATGATTTAGATATTTCTACATAGTCTGTACCTGACCATCTATAAGTTAAATTAGTATCTTGTACTATATATATCTTACCAGATTCACCAGTACCAGGTAGATTACTAAATGTATCAACTTCTATTACATCATCTACATAAGACGGTAATTGAGCAGATGGAATAACACCACTTTCATTCAAAGAAGCCAAACCATTTGGAGCACCTTTGCTGTCTATAAACTATTGTACTTTACTATTAAGTTCAGACGTATCTCCTATAAGTATCCAACTACTCTGCTTAGTGTAGTCAGCTCCTGGCTATAATTGATATACTTCTCCAGGTCTATCTTTACAGGAAACTAACATACAATCATATTTCCATATACCTCCTTGCTCATCAGTCCAAGTTTCTGGTTTTACTAGATCTGCATATGAGTTAACTAATGATCTAGCTTCGAGAGGGGCATCTTTCTTTACTTCAAGATTACCACTAAAATTAAATGTTCCTCTATCTCTCATAATTAAGCGAATGTTATTTTAAATGAAGATGAACCGTTAGTTCCATCATTACGAGTATATACTTTATATTGTGTTCCAGTTCCCTATACATCTATAGTTTCAGTAGTAACTGAGAACCTACTTACATCGTAGTTTTCATATTGACCACTAAGAGTATTAAGCAAAGTGATTTTAGTTACATTGAACTTAGATGGTAGTTTGAATATATGCTTATTACTTGCTGTTTCAGCTACAAATGTTACATCTAGTGTTTTATTTGTAGTTAAAGGTAATTTAGCAAATGCAGTAATATTGTCCTTATTAGTATAGTAAGGATAGACACCGGTAACATTTAATGTTTTGGAATTAGAAGGAATCGTACTAGTCTTTGTAGTAGTATCTTTAGGCTCTGTCTTATGTTCTTCATTAGTTTTACCTAAGTTACTACACGCATAATATACAGGCATAGAAGCAAATGTAGCGTTAGCTGTGGGTCCAGTTATATCTACTTTCACTGTATTAGTACCTTCAATAGCTTTAAATGTTTTACTATCTAAAGTAACCTAAGCATGATTAGTATTAGCAGTAGCATTTTCTACACTTCCGTTAGTAGTACGCTTCATAGTATAATTAACAGAATTCAAAGCTACATTACTAGCATTAACTGTAATAGTAGTATTAGAAGAATCCTTTGTATTATCATTAGAGGAACTATAACCGTAAGTAAATCCACTATATGTTCTTGCTGTAGTAGACATAGTAGCAGCAGATAATGTAGTCTTCCCAATAGTAACAGTAGCACCTACTTCTACTAAGCCTGTATTACTTAATGTAAATGAAGGAGCTGCAATAGCTGCACTAACTGTACCTTCTTTGAACACAAGATTAGTAGGCCATAATTCTTTAGTAAATAAAGATACAAATAAATCCTACATGCTTGTATCAGGACTAATACTGTTTATACCAGCTTTGTTAAGTAAGTCAGCTAACGGACCACCTGCAACCGGTATAGCACCAGTAGTCTTTATAGTTTCTGTAGTATCTTCTATTAATTCCTGATAATTACCATTATCAGTTAAATACTTATTACCATCTCCGTCAGTAACTATCTTATCTACTTTTACTTTATCTGTAGCAGACATAACGCCTGCATTACTAGTAGTAGCTGATGGAATAGTTTTACTACCTTGAGCATCACCATCAAACAAACCTGATTCCTGTTTAACGTCATACTCATAGTTGAAAGTAACAGTTGAACCATCTGTAGTAAAGTCTGCAACTTCTCTAATGACGTTATCAGGTAAACTATTAGCTATATCAGCTAAATGCTTACCTTTACCGCCATCATAAGCAGTGCCAGTTGTTTCTCCAATAAACAGTCTTTCAGACATTACTACCATATCATTGCCATCCCAAAGATGTATGATATTGGTTCGATTATATTCATCTAAACCTACTAGAACGTATACTTTAGACGTAAGTGGGTCTAACATGTCCCACTTGTTAAAGCTTCTAACATACAGTTTCTTATTTTCTTTGCAGTAGTAAATATCTCCTTCTTTAGCTTGATATAACAGTAAGTCCATTTCTGATACTGTGTCTACAAACTTCTATATTTTTATCAAAGCCTGTAGTTCTAAATCACTATCAGATATATCCGCTATATAATCTATTAAGGACTATATACTTAACTTACCATTATGAATGCCATCTTGAAAAGGAATTATTTCTTTACCATTGAGATCTTTCCTTTCGACTAACTGACTTATCCTAATTCCTTTTGTAATCATATTACTTATTCTGTTTTTAATGCATTAATAGCATCTATAATTGCAGGTTTACAGTACTGATTTACAAACTGCATAAGAGTTTGTATTTCTTCTTCTGTATATTCTGTTTCCCCTTCAGAATTATAAATCTTTAAAGCTAATGCGTGAGCTTTAATACCACTACCTGCTTCGTAAATCAATTCACCTAATTGTTGTCTAGCATCCAAACAGATCTTATTTGTCTTTTGAATGTCTGTGTATGTTTCTAGTTGTGCAAAATTTATTTTCATAATTAAATAGATCTACTTCTAAGTATTGCATAATATTTGTTTTGTGAATATATTAATAGAAAATCCATAACATCTCCTGCATTCACAATAATCCATTCTATTCTATTACCATTATTATCATATAATATAGGTCTATTAGGATCACTGTCATTATTTCCTCTACCCCATATATTGCATTCTTTTGGATTACTACGTGGATTATAAACAAATGTTACAGGAACAGCCCATTCAAGAGTTTGTATGGCTAACTTTGTTTTTACACTATCAAGATGTGGTAATCCATACCACATACGTCTAACACTACTACCTATAAATATAGTCCTTGAATATTGCTGATACAGTATCTAATTTTCAGAAGGATCTGTAGCATAACTAAGTTTATAACCTACCACATCTCCATATAATGATAAACTTCCCGAGCCGTATATTGCCATATTACGAATTAAACTACCAGTAATATCAAAGTACAGACCATCATTTATCTATGCAGTACTAAAATCATTAGCATTACTTTTAAAAGAACCAAAGTATGAATAACCTAAAGAATTAGGAGTACCTATTAATGCTTCTCTTTCACCTTCCTTAAACTTTATATAACTAGAGAACAGCTTCATTCCGTTTGTCTCTGTACCACCAAATAGCACACCTGTAATTTCAAGTGACTAAATAGTACCAGATAATGCTTCTATTTCTCCCCTTATGGATGCGTTATTAGCTACCATTCTACCATCTTGTCTAACTAAGAATGGAGCGTTAGCCCTATTCTCTTCAGTAGTACCGGCCCATATACGAACAGAATTGTTATCATTACCACCTTCACCAGTAATACCTGCTACTACATGAAAATCATTAGTAGTATTACCAGTTTGATAACCAACTCTTAATGAGTTACCAGTAATAAAGTCTAATTTAGCATTTTTAGCTATAATCAAATCAGTATAAATACTAGCTACATTCTGAGCTAATTCTTCCCAATATTCAGCTCCACCGGGAGTACCAGGCTAGTTATCACTAGAAGATAAGTGTTTGCCTTGTCCGTGACCTCTATCTATAGTAGATATACATTTGTATGCTTTATAACCTGTAGAAGTTCCTAAATCTTTAATTAAAGCAATATCTAAGTACCTCAATGGTTGTACTGTTGGAGATACTTCACTTTCATTGCAATATAGTCTACCAGGCCACCATTCAGACCTACGTACTATTAAACCTTCTCCTGTATCACCTTTAGATACCTGCATTAACCAATCCGGATTACTATCGCTAGGTTTAGTATCGGTACCGTTTATATTAACACATAACCATAAGTAACCTAATACACTTACTCTATCATAGTAATCATAGTGAGTGTCTGGTTCCCAAGGTCCTCTATCATTAGCATATCTTATCTCTTCTCCATTTGGCTTTACTTGAGTAATAGTACCGGTAAAGTATACTGAATTAAGATATGCCGAATATCCTCTCATATCGTAACCAAACATATTGAGATTATCAAGATTACCAAATTGCATTGCAATATTCTTAGCCTTCTAATCCCAAGTATTCTAGTTTACTAAGTAACGTGTATAAGTACGAGTTGAGTAACAAGATGTTTGGCGATCTACATTAGTTTTATTACCATATGCAACAAAGTTCATTTGAGCACATGGGTGAAACGTCATATTCCAATAATCATCTACTGGCCTAAGCTTGTAACCAAATTTCTTATTTTGTGCATCTAGTATGTTAGTAACTTCAAAGTAAACAGTATAGAAACCCGCAAACTTTCTATTACCTCTACCATCATCTTCATCGTGTTCAGCATTTTCATCTGTCTTCTCTGAATGATATATACCCATACATAAGTCACCCATTGATACAGCCCCGTATTCTCCTTCTTCTAGTTTCAGTGTAATAACACCTGAATATTCATCTGTTTGTTCTACACTTTCTATTACACCTGCGCCAGGAGCATTCCACTTATCTCCTAATTGAATCTCTACACGATTATATCTCAATTCAGGTACTTCAAGGAATCTACGTAAAGTAAGACTATCAAATTCAGCATGACCGTACTTATCAATCTTACCACCAAAACCAGTAAGACCTGATGCGAAACCTTCTTGACCAAATATTGCTGATTCTTTAAACCACACTTCATAAGCAGTAGAATCAGGTTTAATCTTACTTAAGAATACATCATCATATATCTCTGTATTCAGGTTCTTATTAGTCCACTTCTATAATTCACTATCCCATGCTAATGCGTTGTCATTACGTAAATTATTAATAGATACATCTTGTAAATCAACTAATTTACCAAGTAAGCCAGTTACTACCTTATTAGCGGCAATATTTGACCATCTTTTACCATCATATTGAAGTAAGTCTAGTTTAGCAGCATCTACTATATTAGTATCCTTCATCTACTCAATACGATTCTATAGATTAATTTGAGTTTGTAGACTGCCTATATTATTACGTAATTCTTCTATATCAGATGTATTAGCTGATATATTTTCATTAGACTTATCTAAGTCTGTATCTTTAGCATACTATATTAGACTATCTGATATAGTCTTAATAGATGTGGTATTTTTCTGTACTTGTTCTTCTAATGGAGTCATTTTTCACAAATTAAAAGTTCGTCATAGAATGTTTTTATACCTAAATCTACTCCTAAACTTTGTTCTAGCAGTATTGCTTTATCATCAGTTTCTGAAGTATCCTTCCACATTTCATCCAAAGGATGTACTAACTTGCTTATCAATGCTCTAAGACAATCTATTTGTTCATCTGTAAACTTTAAATCACTTTCTAATAGACGAGCAATATGATTAGCACAAACCCATTTACGTATACAAGGTATACCTTGATTAGAATTGTACTTAACTTTTAAGTTATATTCTTTACCTATTCTATATATATCATCTATTAGCATAATGAACAAACTCCGTTTCTACAAGTTTTATTACAAGCAAAGCAATCGTGGTTATTGTAGAATGTAGTTTTAGTATCTAAACATATATTTAGCATTCTAGCTATATCTGTATAATACTGTACTGCATCGTCTATTAAGTTATTATTGATAGCGTAACTTAACAGATCTTGTTTCAATAAAAACAATATCATTCTATCTATTTGCTGATCATCTAAACAAGTACTACAGTTCTTACATAGTAATTCTACTTCTTTATAATATATATCAGCTTGATTGAAAAAGAATTGACTTGAATTATCTATAGTAGCAATAAACGCACTCATACACATATTTTCTAATTTATTAGAATCTATTACTATAGATAATCTCTATTCGTCAATCTTTACATCAGAGCTATAGTCTGTACCTAATACTAATAATCTATATGAATGCTTATCAGGATTTACTGAACTCCTGTTAGAATAGTTATTCAGTGTGTCTATGTATAAATACAAATTAGAATCTACTGAATCAGGTATCTTTGTATCTAATTCTACTACTATGTTGTGTTTTACTATTGTTATACCAGTTATCTTCATATTAATACTTTTAAATAAAAAAAGGCTACAGGGCTATTTAGCCCCATAGCCCTTGTCAGCACACTGAAACACTATTTTTATTATGCTACAGTTTCACCTTTGATAAATGACTGAATACCTTTATCAACGATACTACCTACCATGCTAGGACAGTATACTTCCGTAGTTAACGGAGTAGTCTTAATATACTGATTATCATTGCTAAGATACAGATTGTCATTTTCAATTACTGCATAATCGTATTTAGTACCCTCTACTACTTTACGAGCTTGTTCTACTTCAGGATATGCACCAGTAAACACATGACCTTTATAGCCCATGTAGCGTACTTCTGCATCACGAACTTGCTTCCAGAAACCTTTACCAGGATTACCTGGAGTCTTAGCAATAGTAGCACCAGATACTGCTTCCGGCTGATTAGCAAGCAATGCACCAGGAACAGTATGATACAGAGATACTTCCATATCTACTACAGAGTATTCATTCAGAGAATAAACACCTTCATTATCATCTTTAACCATAGCAGTCAAAGTGAGAACAGCAGCAGCATTCTCAGCCTGAATACGACGATTCTTGTGAGCATTAATTTTCTTTACAAAAGCTTCCGCTAATTTCTGTGCTTCATTTGATTCAGCATATACTTCATAAGTATGAGTAAATTGGAAGTTATTAGCTTCAATATCTTTATACAATACACGAAGTACATATCTGTGACCAGCTACAATAGTAGCATTAGTCAAAGTAATAACTACTTTATCTTGAGTAGGTTCTACATGCTGACCGATTACGGCAGATGGTTTAGAACTCTTCTGAATCTCATTAGAGAATTCAATATTAGCTTTCTAAGCAACATTACCGTCAGGCATAGTAACATTGATCTTTTCACCTGCAACACCTACATAGAGTGAGCTAGCCTTAGCGGCTTCTGCTGCTGTTTTAAGGATAGCTTTATTCTGATCAAACAAAGCTACTTCACCAGCATTCAAAGTATCTACAGTAGCATAGCTAGCAGGACATTTCTTACCGATAAGAACGGTGTGAACTGAAGTTATCATATAATGTAATTGTTATTTTAAATTAGACATATTAAGCGCTTCTGTCTATTTTCGCTTACTTTCTACTTTCCTAACTTGTTTAAAAGTTTAATTTCCACGTCAATAAGCGCTTTCTGTTAATGTTATTCCATTGAATTTACTTCATTAGAATATACATTATAATTTGGTAAAGTAGCTAATATTAACTATACTGCTAATTTAACTATTTCCATATGAGTATGACTAGGAAGGTCTGTATACTCATCAGTAGGATTAGCTTTAAGGTCTACTTTACTTGGTTTCTTTAAATACTCAATAGTATATTCAGCTACCTTATAATTACCATCAGTATATAAAGTAATAGTATTATCCTACATGAGTTTGATAGGTTTAGCTTTAGTATACTTTAGATGATACTCTGATAATGAATTCTCTTTGATTCTGTCTACAGTTTCAATAGTACCTTCTATAGTATCACTATACTTAACTTTATAGTTACCTTCAGAATCTTTCTCCCAACAATCATTAGTAATACCATCTGCAGGAGCTATACCTGCTGTATCACCTAATAGTATTACATAATCGTCAGGTAAGGTAACTGTATAGGTTTCTTGATTAACCTTAGTAATGCCATTATCTTTATAAGTGTACTTTGTAACCAAAGTACGTAAATCATCAGTACGTTTCTAGTCCTACTCGAAGCCTCTTTGTTTGAAATTGATACCTGAATATCTAGTCTTCCAGAACTTATCGACAGCTTCATTAATAAATGATAATATAGTATCAGATGGTAGTTTATTATCAATAGCTAATGTAGGACTAATCAGCTATAGTCTTCTTTCTACCTCTATTTGCATTTCACGTGGACTCATTATTCATTCAAGCTATCAAGTTGTACTTTAGTCTGTGTTCTCTGAGATTCTATAGTCTCTAATGCTATTTCTACAGCTCTATCAATTACTTCATTTAATATGTAATCTGGAACCTCAGTGATATCCTTATTATAGTCTGTATAGCTTATATTCTGAGGATACTTAATATAAGTAATATCAGCAGTATAAGTATCAGCAGACATACGTATAGGATCTATATATATCTTCAGTGTATTATCTTCTAATACTGCTACAGGGGTTTCTATCCAAGGCATATTATTATATGTCTATAAGAATCCTTTAGCCTTTTCATGATCTATAAGTGTACATATAGCAACTTCATCATTGAAGTGTAATACACAATCTACATAGAACATTCTCTTAAGTTCTTGATTGTCTTTAAAGAAATTAGATAGAGTAAGAACATTAGAACTAGAGTATGGATATACTAAAGGTTGTGCAGTATCTGTCTTAATTAACTTCTATAAATCAGCAATACGCTTAACGGCACCTTCGAATCCTACTTTCATAGTATTGTTACCGGTGTACTTATTACATATTACTTCTATATAAGCCTAATTAAGAAACAAATCTATTTCTTCAGGAAGGAATGCAGGGCAGCCACCGAAAGCGACTGCCTCTGAATTCTTATCCATGAGAACTTTAAATGCCTTATGTAAATCAGATATCTTCATTATTTGGATTTAATTTCATTCATAATGGCTAACTTAATGTCTTGATTTTTCTTATCTTGTAAGTAAACAATAACATCGTCAATACCATTACCAATCAGATCTGTACCAAAGAAGTATTGAGTTCTATTCTTACGAATAATATTTTTAGCAATAGCTTCTTCAATAACAAAGTTAATTTCTTTATTTGGGTTATTTACCCATTTCAACATAAACTTATCAGGTGCTGTTTCAACTTGTTCAGTAAGCTTAGCTTCAACGAGTTCATTTGACATAGTATCTGATTTCATACCATATAAACGTAAGCACTTACGCATATCTTCAATAGACATTTTATCTAATTCTCTATATGCTTCACGCTTAATCTTATTGATACGATTAGCTTGTTCTGCTTCAGAGTCTTTATTAATCAGTACATAGTCTTTAGAAGGATTCATATTAGCTAATCCATCTGCTACTCGTTTGTGACCTTTAAGGAACAGATATTGCAATTCATCCAACGGCTTATCTGTATCCAGTATTAGATCTCTTTTACCAAGTTTAACTGCGAAGGTAGTCCAAAAATCGCTATTAGGAGACAACTCACCTTCTTCTTTATTTAAGGCTTTCTCTAATCTACGAGCATCTTCTGTACTCAAGCCAGTGTAGATATTACCAGATCTAGTCCAGTAAGGTCCTACATAATCAAATGTTGTAGGCCATTTTGTAAGTCCGGTCCAAGGATTTACTTTAACTATTCTAACGATTACTTCCATAATATTAAA
>ERZ1504182.228-NODE-228-length-17073-cov-5.772124_pt1 | contig 17073 bp, 10 predicted proteins | sample MGYA00574902_ERZ1504182 | MGnify/ENA primary metagenome ERZ1504182 (study PRJEB39906, sample SAMEA3182116) | gut metagenome | biome: human; feature: gut; material: Stool; isolation source: human stools | place: Canada | collected 2014-02-25 ... | reverse complement strand
AGAGTTTCTTACGGCAGGATGACATTACTCTGATCGAGCGCAAGGATTATATAAAGAATCCCAAGGAGAGCGGCTACCGCAGCCTGCACCTGATCGTACAGGTGCCGATCTTTTTGCAGAATACGAAGAAGTTGGTCTATGTGGAAGTCCAGTTCCGTACCATCGCCATGGATTTCTGGGCCAGTCTGGAACACAAGCTGCAATACAAGAAAAATATTCCAGAGAGTCAGGCAAAGTTCCTGAAGGATGAGCTGTATGATTGTGCGCAGCAGAGTGCGGCACTGGATAAACGGATGCAGAATATCCGGAACATTATTGCGAAAAGCGAAAGTGAAGAAGAAAAAGTGGATTTTTTGCCTCCGTTTTTGCGCGATGAGAAAAATTGAGAATGGCTTGGAGAAACAGACAACATTTATCGTTTGAGCCGGATACCATAAAAGAGTAAGCCAAAGAGACATAAAGAATAAAAATAAAGGATAAGGAAAGAGTACAAGAATGAAGATCAGAGATATTTTAACACAGGATACAGCAACGATCTCTTTTGAGGTATTTCCTCCGAAGAAGAGCACGGATTTCGGAAATGTGGAGGCAGCAGCACTGGGGATCGCGGCATTGCAGCCTGCTTATATGAGCGTGACTTATGGCGCCGGCGGCAGTACCAAGGGACATACCATTGCTTTGGCAGGAGAGATTCAGAAGCAGCACAATGTGCCTACCGTGGCGCATCTGACCTGTGTCTGTGCTGACAGGAGCAGTATCGGCGCAGCTCTTACAGAAATGCAGGCGGCGGGAATCGAGAATATTCTGGCTCTGAGAGGAGATATTCCCAAGGATTTTGACGGAGAAGTATTTACGGATTTTACGCACGCCTCCGACTTGGTGCGTTTTATCAAAGAGAACGGAGATTTCTGCGTTGGCGGTGCCTGCTATCCGGAGGTGCATCCTGATTCTGCAAATAAGAATGCGGATATTCAGGGGCTGAAGGAAAAGGTGGATGCCGGATGTGAGTATCTGACGACCCAGATGTTCTTCGACAACAATATCTTCTTCAACTTCATGTACCGTGTGCGGGAAGCAGGGATTACCGTGCCCATCGTTCCCGGCATCATGCCCATTACCCGCGGTGTACAGGTGAGAAATGCCGTAAAACTGTCCGGCTGTAATGTTCCCGAACGCTTCAAAAATATCGTAGACCGCTTCGGAGATAACCCGGAAGCCATGAAACAGGCAGGCATCGCCTATGCCACCGATCAGATCATCGACCTGCTGGCCAATGGCGTGAAACATATCCATGTCTATTCCATGAATAAACCGGATGTAGCAGCCGGGATCCAGCGGAATCTGTCGGAGATTCTGAAGGCCTGAGATGGTAATCAAATACATTGACAGACGAAAAAGATGTACTATTATCTAAATGATGTCGGAGTCAAAAGCCCCCGACTTTGATACCTACGGATTGCTTCGTGCTACGCACTCCCACAATCCTACCCAATATTCGCATATCGTGGGATTATCATCCCACTTTTATGCTCATATCGGGGCGGGTCCTAAGGTCTTTCACCCACTTATGAGCAAGCTCATGTGGGCTTAGACCTTTTGACCCTGGTATCATCTAAATCAGAGGATAGTACATCTTTTTATGTAGTGCTGAGGAAAGAAGCAGAATTGATGGGTGACGTGAGAAGGGCAGGATTTGTCAATGCGGAAAAATGTGTGGAAGAAGGAGCAGGAGAGGATGAAACAGATATCTGAGGCAGTGAAAAAGGATCAGATCCTGTATTATTTCAAAACCCAGTGGCCGGTGCTGCTGGCAGTCATGTTCTCCGGACTGATCTATAACCTCGGACTGCTGGCAGGACCGTGGTTCGAGGGGCGGATGACGGGATGCCTGGTGGACATTCTGGGTGGGAAAGCAGGATACCGGGATATGCTGGCGCTGGTGACCGCATATGTGATGTCTATTGCCATCGTGCAGATCTCCCGTTATATTAAACGTTTTTATGTCAGACGATTTGCTAATAATGTGAATCGTGACATGAAAGAGACCCTTTACCACAGCCTGGTGCACAGAAGCCGTGCCGAACTGGAAGAAGAGGGTGCTGGAAATGTCATGACCAAGGCAATCCTGGATGTGGATGACTGCGCGGAGGGGATGAGGAAATTTACCACAGAGATCTTCGATACCGGTGTGGCACTGGCGGCATATGTGGGAATGCTGTTATTCTATGACTGGCGACTGGCAATCTTAGGTATGTTGTTTTTACCGGCGTCATATGTGCTGGCGGAGAAGATGAAGCGTAACGTGCAACGCACCGGAGCAGCTTATAAGGGGCAGTCCGGAGATTTAAGCGACGCAACACTGGACAGAGCAACTAACGCTGTTACTTACCGTGTCTATGGCAGAGAGGAAGAGCGGGAGCAGGCCTATGAAGAGAAGCTTGCCGCTTATGAAAAATCTGCTGTGAAGGCCAATATCTGGAGTACCGCGTTTCCCCCGCTGTACCGGATCATCTCCATGACAGGCGTACTGTTTATCCTGTATTTCGGCAGCAGAAATGTGCTGGGAACCGGCTGGAAAATATGGGATGTGGCAGCCTTTACCACGTTTTTATCCTGTTTTTTGAAGTTAGCCGTGAAATCTTCTCATGCCGCGAAGCTATTCAATGCAGTACATAAAGCCCAGGTCTCCTGGAAGCGCATCAAGCCACTGATGAAGGAAACCACTTATGAGGACGACGGCCTGGTACAGAAGCCGGGAATGCTGGAAGTATCGGATGTAAGCTTTGTTTATCCTGGCGGAGAGAAGATCTATGAGGACTTCAATCTGTCCGCTTTCCCGGGACAGATCATCGGTGTCACCGGAGCAGTGGCGTGTGGTAAGTCCACATTGGGTAAGACCTTCCTCTGTGAATACCCTTACGAAGGAAGGATCCGTTTCCACGGCAAAGAATTATCCGAAATGACCAAAGCGGAGCGCACCGGCATGATAGGATACTTGGGACATGATCCGGAGCTGTTCAATGACAGTGTCCGTAACAATATACTGCTTGGCGATGATGACGATCCGGAGAGGTATCTGAAGGCAGTCTGTTTCGACGGTGAGGTGGCAGAGATGGAAGAGGGGATGGACACCATTGTGGGAAATGGCGGCGTCCGGCTCTCCGGTGGTCAGGCACAGCGGCTGGCATTGGCGAGAACCCTGTGCCATAAGCGTCCGGTCCTGATCCTGGACGATCCTTTTTCCGCACTGGATTGCAAGACGGAGGAAACGGTTTTTGCCAATCTGCGGAAGTTTACAGCGGACAGCATCGTGCTCCTTTTGTCCCATAGGCTGTATCTGTTCCCCAAAATGGATCAGGTGCTGTGGATGGAGGATGGAAAAGTGACCGCGGGAACCCACGAACAGATCCTTGCAAAGTTCCCGGAGTATGCGAGACTGTATGAAGCACAGGCGGATGGCGCCGATGCACACAGTACGCAGGAGGGAGGTCCGGATCATGCAGAAAAATAAACAGATGCAGAAAAATAAGAGACAGAATGTGAAAAATGTCCGCAGCGTGATCCGGCAGACGGTGACAGGCTATGCAGGGCTGTCACTGGGAATCCTGTTGGCAGTCGCAGGTGCCATCGTAACCGCGCTTCTGCCGCCCTGGATCCTCGGAAGTATTGTGGATACGATCACCGCAGGAAACACAGTTCCGGTTGCATTGGTGATACTATATTTTGCTTTTACGGTGCTCACCGGTCTGACCGAAAGCCTTCGGGAAGGTCTGCTGACGGTCTTCGGTCAGAAGATCACGCATGCACTGCGGAGCAGCATGATGAAGAAATATACGAACCTGACGGCAGGGGAACTGACGAAGCAGGAGCCCGGTACTATCGTATCCCGGTTCGTAGGAGATGTGGATACGGTGGAGAACCTGTTCACCTCCGGAATCATCAGTATGTTCGCCGATGCCTGTAAGATTATAAGTATCCTGGTGGTGATCTGGTTAAAAAACAGAGGACTGGCGATCGTACTTTTGGTTCTGCTTCCATTTCTGTATTGGTTCACCCGGACGGTGCAGAAAAACATGCTGAAAGCCCAGATCGAGAATCGTTGCGCCGTGGGCAGAGCATACGGACATGTGCCGGAGACGCTGCACAATATCCGTACCATTCATACGCTGGGAAAAGAGCGCTACATGGAGCAGCGCTATGATGAATATATTGCGGAGAGCTACCGCGCGGTAGATCGCACGAATTTTTATGATGCCATTTATTCCCCGATGATCCTGATCCTGAATGCTATCGTGGTGGCGGTTGTGATGCTGTTTTCTGCCTCCGGTAATGCAAAGGTGCTGACATTGTTCGGTATGTCTGCAGGTACAGCGGTAGCGGTAATTAACTATATCTCACAGATTTTTACCCCTGTGGAGAGTCTGGGAATGGAGATCCAGACCATACAGTCCGCCATTGCGGGCGTGCACCGGATCAATGAATTCTATGCGCTGGAGGAATTGCCGGAGAGAAATTCCGGGGAAAAACCGGCAGAACCACAGAATAGACCGGAAAAACCTTTTGTGGAACTGCAAAATGTGACCTTTAGCTATGAGGATGATGACCGTAAGATTTTGCAGGCTTTAAATTTTCAAGTATATCCCGGAGAACAGGTGACACTGTCCGGAAGAACCGGAGCAGGGAAGAGTACGGTCTTCAAACTGTTGTTGGGACTCTATCAGCCGGGAGAGGGTAAAGTGCTGATTCAGGGAAGAGATGCTTTTCAGATTCCGGAACATGAAAAGCGCAGCCTGTACGGCTATGTGGAGCAGACTTTCCATAGAGTACCCGGTACCGTGAAGGATCAGATCACGCTGTATGACGATTCTTTTACCATGGAAGAGGTACGGGGGGCTGCAAGAATTGCGGGACTGGATGCGACGATAGAACAATTGGAAAAAGGCTATGACACTCCCTGTACCCAGGAGATCTTCTCCCAGGGACAGTGGCAGCTGTTATCTATTGCCAGAGCTGCGGTGGCGAAGCCGAAGCTCCTTCTGTTGGATGAGATTACGGCAAATCTGGATGCCCAGACCGAGGAAGAGGTGCTGCAGGCACTGAAGCGTGCCTCGGAAGGAAGAACGGTAATCTCAATTTCACATAGAGTAAATGCGGAGACAGGACGGATCATTAACATATAGTAAGATGTAAGATGCCTGACGGATTGCTCCGTGCTGCGCACTCTCACAATCCTGCCAGGTATTCGCATATCGTGAAGCTGACGCTTCCCTTTTATGCGAATATCGGAGCGGGTCATGAAACAAGAACCCCACGTTTGTGCGAGCACAGCGTGGGGTTCTTGTTTATGACCCTGGCATCTTACATAGAAATAAGTCCAAATGCATTTGCCACAGAGCTTAATAAAATAATCGCAGCAAATACCGGGCAGAGATACTTGATCATGAAGTTGAATACCTTTTTGCGGCGGAAAGCGGATTCTCCGTGCATGACTTCTTCTTCCACAGCCTTTACTCCGATGACACGGGACACCAACAGACAGATGGTGATGGCAGCGATAGGCATCATCACGGAGTTGGTCAGGAAATCAAAGAAATCAAGGAACTGCATGCCGATGATCTTCACAGCACCAAGCGGTCCGTAACCCAGTGAGGATAATGTTCCCAGTGCCAGCATGATCACACCCATGATCAAGGTGGATTTTTTACGACCCCAGCCAAGCTCGTCCTCGAAAGTAGACACAGCACTTTCGGTAAGTGCAATGGAGCTGGTCATGGCTGCGAATAGTACCAGTACGAAGAACAGGATACCTACGAAGGTGCCCATGCCCATGCTGTCGAAGACCTTGGGAAGTGTGATGAACATCAGGGAAGGACCTGCCTGTAAGGTATCGGGATCTCCACCGGAGAATGCGAACACGGCGGGAATGATCATCAGACCTGCCATGATAGCAATGGCGGTATCGAAGATCTCTACATTTTTGGTGGAGCCTTCGATGGAAACATCTTTTTTCATATAAGAGCCGAAGGTGATGAGGATACCCATGGCAATGGACAGAGAGTAGAACATCTGTCCCATGGCAGCTACGACTGTCATCCAGGAGAAATTCGCAGGATTCGGGATCAGGAAATACTTCACGCCGCTCAGTGCTCCCGGTCTGGTAACAGAATAGACTGTGATGACCACGGAGAGCACTACCAGGATCGGCATCATAATGCGGGATACGCGCTCGATACCGTTGCGGACACCGGCGTAGATGATTCCCAGAGTACACAGAGTGAATACGATAAAGCACAGCTCTGTAGAGACACCATTGGAAATAAACGTGGAAAAATAACCGTCCGCTGCCAGATCATGTCCGTGACCCTTGGCATATTCCACCAGATACTTGATCACCCATCCACCGATGACGGAATAATAAGGAACGATCAGAATAGGAATAATAGCGTTGATCCATCCACCGAAGGACAGCCATTTGGACTTTCCGAAGGTATGAAAGGCACCCACGGGGCTTTTACCTGTCATGCGTCCCAGTGAAGTCTCCGCCACGATCATGGTATAACCGAAGGTCAGCGCCAGGATAATATAGATCAACAGGAAGATACCGCCGCCGTATTTGGCTGCCAGATACGGGAAACGCCAGATATTGCCTAAGCCTACGGATGCTCCGGCAGCCGACAGGACGAAGCCGATCTTGCCGGAAAAGGAACTTCTGTTATTATTTTTGTGATTCATAGTTTAAACTCTCCCATAAAAAATTGTCGTAAACAGAATAAGTGTAACATAGAAATAAGGAAAATACAGTACGAAACAGTCTGATTGAGAATGGAAAAATTCGATCATGCAAGAGTAAAAATTGAATGGATGCATTTTAATTTTAATATAAAACAATAATTCTGAGGGAAAATACAGAACTGCTATAAATATAAGCCAGCAATGGCGCTGCTGAATGACGGTGTATCTGGCAATTTAAAGTATATTTTTTCCTGCATTTCGCATACTAACTGCAACGTTAATGATTAGTAATGCGAGATGATGATTTATCTTACGCAATATGTCATGGAGGAAAAAATGATGAAAGCAACTGGAATTGTAAGAAGAATAGATGACCTGGGACGCATCGTGATCCCGAAGGAGATCCGCCGCACGTTACACATCAGAGAGAGTGATCCGCTGGAGATCTTCACCGACAGAGAGGGGCAGGTCATCCTGAAAAAATATTCCCCTATCGGAGAGATGACCACATTTGCCAAACAGTATGCGGAGAGCCTGGCACAGGTGTCGGGACATGCCACACTGATCGCGGACAGAGACCAGTTCATCGCCGTCTCAGGAGGCTGTAAGCAGCTGTTAAATAAATCCGTGAGCCGTCAACTGGAAGAGAAGGTCAATAATAGAGAGACTGTGATTGCCGCAAAAGGAGACCGCAACTATGTCAACATTGCGGAAGACATTGCCGTGGACTATGCCTGGCAGCTGATCACGCCGATCATCTGCGAAGGGGACATCATCGGAAGTGTGATCCTGTTGGAAAATGACGGGAAGAGCAAAATGGGAGAAGTGGAGCAGAAACTGGCTCTGTCTGCGGCGGGCTTCCTGGGCAGACAGATGGAACAATAAATAATTACTTTGTTTATTTACAATTTGGAATAGAAAAGTGCAACCAGTTGCAAAAATCTTTTCCAAAAATGAAGCAAGTATATTGATTTTCAGTTAAATTATCCATATAATAGAATAGAAAAGTGCAACCAGTTGCAAAAATCTATTCCAGGGAGAAAATATATGGATATTCGCAGAGATTTCTATTTGGAAAAGTTAATAAAAAGAAAGAGCAATGGATTAATCAAGGTGATTACCGGTATTCGAAGATGTGGTAAGTCTTATCTGCTGAATAACATTTTCTATCATCATTTGTTAGATTCCGGTGTGGAAGCAGACCATATCATACGGTTTGCCTTTGATTCTGCGGATGATCTTTACCTGATCGGGGAAAGTCTTATTCAGATCGAAAAGGAAAAGCGGGGTGTGGATCCGGAGAAATTTATGGCATATATTCGGTCGAAAACTACAGGAGAGGGAATATATTATCTGCTGTTGGATGAAATTCAGATGCTGGATTGTTTTGAGGCTGTTTTGAATGGATACCTTCGCAAAGAGAATATTGATGTGTTTGTGACGGGAAGTAACGCAAAACTGTTGTCAAAGGACATTGCTACGGAATTTGCAGGCAGGGGTGATGAAATTCATATGTACCCTCTCAGCTTTGCTGAATTTATGTCTGTTTATAACGGAGATAAATATACCGGGTTATCTGAATATATGCTTTACGGTGGAATTCCATTAGTGGTTCTGCGGGATGGTGCCGGGGATAAAGCAACAGCGCTGCAGAATTTATTTAACGAAATTTATATCCGTGATATTACGAAACGGAATCGTATAAAGAATATTGGGGAATTGGAAGATCTGCTAAATATTCTTACCTCTGCGATCGGTGCGTTGACCAATCCGGAAAAACTAAAGAACACTTTTAAAACCGTGAAGAAATCTAAAATTACTTCTGCAACCATAAAGAAATATCTGGATTACTTTGAAGATTCTTTTTTGATAGAGTCAGCACAGCGTTATGATATTAAGGGAAAGTCATATATAGAGACTCCTAAGAAATATTATTTTTCTGATTTGGGGCTTCGGAATGCCAGAATTCATTTCCGGCAGTTGGAGCAGACACATTCCATGGAAAATGTAATCTATAACGAACTCCGGATGCGGGGATATAGTGTGGATGTAGGTGTTGTCCCTATCGCGGAAAAAGATTTGGAAGGAAAGGTAAACCGCAGGCAACTGGAAGTGGATTTTGTCTGCAATCTTGGTTCTGCCAGATATTACATTCAATCGGCATATTCTCTTCCGGATGAAGCAAAGCGGACGCAGGAAATCCGACCGTTCCGGAAGATTGATGACTCTTTTAAGAAAATTGTCATTACAAAAGATATTGTGCAGCCATATTATGATGAATATGGTATTCTGACAATCAATATTTATGATTTCCTGTTGAATCCGGAATGCCTGCAAGGTTAAAGATAACAAGATCAGAAACAAATAAAAAACGGTCGTAACCGGGTTAAGATACCACCTGGTTACGACCGTTTGTCTTACCGATATATAATTTCTCATCAGCTTCTTTTAATATTGTATGAAGATCTTTGTCGGACTCACAGACCAGTCCGAAGGTCATAGTTACTTTTACGTGTTGCCCTTCGTAGAGTGTATCCAGTTCGTGGATTTTGTCCATGAGAAGCTCCAGCTGCTTCCGGGCTTCTGTAAGATCTACATTTTCAAATACCAGTAGAAATTCCTCACCACCCCAACGCGCGGCAAAGCCACGGCGCCACATATGCTGCTTCAGCAGGGCAGAAACATTTTTCAGTACGGCATCCCCGCATTCATGACCGTAGGTATCGTTAACCTTTTTGAAAAAGTCAATATCTCCGATGGCGAGTGCAAAAGAATGGCGGGAGGATCTGGCTTCCTCGAAGATCTGGCGCAACTTTTTGTCTCCGCTGCGGCGGTTGTACAGCTCGGTCAGGGCATCCTGCTCGATCATGGTACGAAGAGAACGCTGCATGGACAGGGCACAGCGACCGATATCACCTAACTCATCACTGCGCTTTGTTACGGAATGATCCAGTGTGGCGTTCAGATTCCCGGAGGCTACTTCCGACAGGAAACTATGGATATGGAGTAATACAGCCACGAATCTTCTGGTGTAAAAATAGATGCAGACAGATACGAGAGCCACAAAACCGATGATCAGCCACGTCAGCGGATAGACGTAATTCTGAATGGATAGGGAGACTGTTTCACTGGGTCTGCCCACAAAAAGCATTCCGACGACGCTGCCGTCCTGATTGCGCAGAGGTATATAGTAGGAAAAATAAGCTTTGCCGTTAATGAGGGTATGAGTGTAGAAATGGTTTTCGCCGGTGTTCAAAACATCCCGGATCACAATATCGGGAGCACCGGAACCGACGATGCGTTCGCCCTGGGCATTATACAGGGTCGTCAGAATGCGGGTATCCTGATAGAACAGGGTGATGTCCAGTCCGGTATCCTCTTTGAACTGATCCAGAAGAGAATAGTCCCTGGTGATATCCGTCTCTCCTTTATACAGAAGATAAGCAACATCTCCCTCCAGGTGATAATCGCCGGGATAGGCAGCGTTCAGAAGTGTAGTGGCACTTTTCGTGGCATCATACAATTCACGTTCCACTTCCTGATACATAGTTTTTGTGAACCATTGGGAAGTGAAAAACAACATCGCAATTCCCAGCGCCAGTAAAGGAAGCAGTCCGATGATCTGCAGAGTATATGATATTTTACCGCTGCTTTTTTTCTGTGTATTTTCCATAGAATTCCCTGCCCCTTCCGATAAGATCGGTACACATTAAAGTATAAAAATATTATATGAAATAAATGTCGGAAAAGCAAGAAAGAAAAGCTTTATAAGCAAATCTCAACATCCGGCTTGACAACGCAAAAAAATGAGATATATAATAGCGGTATATCAAAAATGCATTGACGAAGAGAGTAACTTTTCCGCAGAAAGGCAAAGCGAACCGGTGATGGTGAGAGATCGGTGCGAGTAAGGGAATCGTGAAAATCACTTCTGAGCTGTCAGAACAAAAGCCCAGGTCAGTAGTTCTGAACGGAATCCCGCCGTTACCGGGAAGCATATCACTCCTATATACTATATAATAGGAAGTATGTTGTAAGAGGTGGTTAACGAATGCATGAGCTTCGTCCTGTTACAGGACGGGGCTTTTTTTGATACTATTCAGGAAAGCATCGAAGATGCGATTTTGTGAATGAGGCGCTGAATAGTATGATGCTGTAATAAGAAAAGAAAGGAAGCACAGTATGTACAAGCAGGTACCCACAAGCCTGAATTTTGTAGACCGCGAGAAAGCAGTCGAGAAATTCTGGGAAGACAACGACATTTTCAAAAAAAGTATGGAGCATCGTAAGGAAGGCGAAACCTATACCTTCTACGACGGACCGCCTACCGCTAACGGTAAGCCTCACATCGGTCATGTAGAGACCCGTACCATCAAGGATATGATCCCCAGATACCGTACCATGAAGGGATATATGGTTCCCCGTAAGGCCGGCTGGGATACTCACGGACTTCCCGTAGAACTGGAAGTCGAGAAGATGCTGGGTCTGGACGGCAAGGAGCAGATCGAGGAATACGGTCTGGCACCTTTCATTGACAAATGTAAAGAGAGCGTCTGGAAATATAAGGGAATGTGGGAAGATTTCTCCCGTACCGTTGGTTTCTGGGCGGACATGGATAACCCTTATGTTACCTATGATGACAATTTCATCGAGTCCGAGTGGTGGGCACTGAAGACCATCTGGGACAAGGGTCTGTTGTACAAGGGCTTCAAGATTGTTCCCTACTGCCCTCGCTGCGGAACCCCGCTGTCCAGTCACGAAGTGGCACAGGGCTATAAGGCAGTCAAAGAGCGCTCCGCTATCGTACGTTTCAAGGTAAAGGGCGAGGATGCATATTTCCTGGCATGGACCACAACTCCCTGGACCCTTCCTTCCAACGTGGCACTGTGCGTGAATCCGGAGGAGACCTACCTGAAGGTGAAGGCTGCTGACGGTTATACCTATTATATTGCAAAGGCATTGGCAGACAAGGTACTGGGCAGCCTGGCAGAAGAAGGTAAAGCAGCTTACGAAGTACTGGAGACTTATGTTGGTAAGGATCTGGAGTACAAGGAGTATGAGCCTCTGTACAAGTGTGCGGGAGATGCCGCTGAGAAGCAGAAGAAAAAGGCACATTTCGTGACCTGCGATGATTATGTAACCATGACCGATGGTACCGGTATCGTTCATATCGCTCCTGCTTTCGGTGAAGACGACAGCCGTATCGGACGCAACTATGAGTTGCCTTTCGTACAGTTCGTAGACGGCAAGGGTGACCTGACCGCAGAGACTCCTTATGCCGGTAAATTTGTAAAGGATGCAGATCCTCTGGTATTAAAGGATCTGGACGCAGAGGGCAAGCTGTTCGATGCACCGAAGTTCGAGCATGATTATCCTTTCTGCTGGAGATGTGATACTCCGCTGATCTACTATGCAAGAGAGTCCTGGTTCATCAAGATGACCGCTGTGAAGGATGATCTGGTACGTAATAATAAGACCATCAACTGGATCCCCGCTTCCATCGGTGAGGGACGTTTCGGCAACTGGCTGGAGAATATTCAGGACTGGGGCGTATCCCGTAACCGTTACTGGGGTACTCCGTTAAATATCTGGGAGTGCGAATGCGGACACCAGCATTCCATCGGCAGCCGTGAAGAGCTGTACAAGATGAGCGGCAATGAGAAGGCGAAGACTGTAGAATTCCATCGTCCTTACATTGACGAGATCACTATCACCTGCCCCGAGTGCGGCAAGCAGATGAAGCGTGTTCCCGAGGTGATCGACTGCTGGTTCGATTCCGGAGCAATGCCTTTCGCACAGCATCATTACCCGTTTGAGAATAAGGAGCTGTTCGAGCAGCAGTTCCCTGCCAACTTTATCTCCGAGGCAGTGGATCAGACCCGTGGATGGTTCTATTCACTGTTGGCAGAGTCCACCCTGCTCTTCAACAAGGCTCCTTACAAGAACGTTATCGTTATGGGCCACGTACAGGATGAGAACGGCCAGAAGATGAGTAAGAGTAAGGGCAATGCGGTAGATCCTTTCAACGCATTGGAGACCTACGGTGCAGATGCCATCCGTTGGTATTTCTACACCAGTTCCGCACCCTGGCTGCCGAAGAGATTCTCCGGCAAGGCCGTACAGGAAGGACAGCGTAAGTTCATGGGTACTCTGTGGAACACCTACGCATTCTTCGTACTGTATGCGAATATTGATAATTTTGACGCTTCCAAATATACACTGGAATACGACAAACTGCCCGTAATGGATAAGTGGCTGCTGTCCAAGCTGAACTCTACCGTTGCAGAAGTAGACAGCAATCTGGACCAGTACCGTATCCCCGAGGCTGCCAAGGCTCTGCAGGACTTCGTCGATGAGATGAGTAACTGGTATGTAAGACGCAGCCGTGAGCGTTTCTGGGCAAAGGGCATGGAGCAGGATAAGATCAATGCTTACATGACGCTGTACACCGCACTGGTGACCATCTGTAAGGCAGCCGCACCCATGATCCCCTTCATGACCGAGGATATTTACCAGAATCTGGTAAGAAGCAATGATGCATCCGCTCCCGAGAGTATCCATCTGTGTGACTTCCCTGTAGTCAACAAGGATCACATCGACAAGAAGCTGGAAGAGGATATGGAGGATGTACTGGATGCTGTCGTTATGGGACGTGCGTGCCGTAACGAGGCTGCCATCAAGAACCGTCAGCCCATCAGCAGAATGTATATCAAGGCAGATTTCACCTTAAGTGAGTTCTACCAGGAGATCATTGAGGATGAGTTAAACGTCAAGGAAGTGGTATTCACCGATGACGTACGTGACTTTACTTCCTATACCTTCAAGCCTCAGCTGCGTACCGTAGGACCTAAATATGGCAAACAGTTAGGCGGCATCCAGAAGCACCTGGCTGCACTGGACGGCAACGCAGCCATGGATGAACTGAATGCAGACGGCGCATTAAAGTTCGATGTAGATGGTGTGGCTGTGGAACTGACCAAGGACGATCTGCTGATCGACATGGCACAGAAGGAAGGCTATGTATCTCAGGAGGACAATAAGATGACCGTTGTGCTGGATACCAACCTGACACCGGAACTGGTAGAGGAAGGCTTCGTATACGAGATCATCAGCAAGATCCAGACCATGCGTAAGGAGAGCGGCTTCGAAGTGACTGATCACATCCGCGTATCCATCAACGGCAACGACAGGCTGTCCGAGATCGCCCGGAAGAACAAAGACGCCATCAGCGGAAAGGTTCTGGCAGACGAACTGACAAGCGGTGCGGAATATGCCGTATCCAAGGAATGGAACATCAATGGCGAGAACGCAGTGATCGCTGTGGAGAGAGTATAAAAGTTCTGCAATAAAATGCCGGAATAAAGAGATTCTGTGGTTTTCCCAACGGGGAGGACCGCGGAATCTTTTCTGTTTCGGAAAAACATTTACGAAACTTACGAAAACCTACGAAAACAGTTGGAATGCGCCTGGAAGTTTGTTATAATATTACCTATATTTGGTTAAGAATATGGATGAAATCATAACGCTATCCGGTGCGGAATATCTTGAGAAGAGTACAGTACCGGAGAGGTAATGGAGAGGAGAACATAGGTGAAAAAATCAGTAGCAGCCAGCGAGAAGCCGGTAAAGGCAAAAGAGTTCGATAAGGAGCTCTTCAAGAGAAGTGTGGAATATAATGTGCGCACCCTGTATCGTAAGAATCTGGAAGAGGCAGATGCACAGCAGATCTTCCAGGCAGTATCTTATGCGATCAAGGACCGTATCGTAGAGAACTGGATGGAGACCCAGAAGGCATATGAGAAGGAAGATCCCAAGATGGTCTACTACATGTCCATGGAATTTTTGATGGGAAGAGCACTGGGTAATAACCTGATCAACTTAAAGGCATATAAGCCCGTAGCAGAAGCTTTGGAAGAACTGGGACTGGATCTGAACCTGATCGAAGACCAGGAGCCGGATGCAGCACTGGGTAACGGTGGTCTTGGACGTCTGGCAGCATGTTTCCTGGATTCCCTGGCAACGCTGGGATATCCCGCATACGGCTGCGGTATCCGTTATCGTTATGGCATGTTCAAGCAGGAAATCCGCGACGGTTATCAGGTAGAGGTTCCCGATAACTGGCTGATGAACGGCAATCCTTTTGAATTGCGCAGACCTGAGTATGCGAAAATGGTGAAATTCGGCGGCTATGTAAGCGTTCATACCGATGAGAATGGCAGAAACGTATTTACCCAGGAGGGCTATCAGTCCGTTAAGGCGGTTCCGTTTGATTTCCCCATCGTGGGTTATGGTAACGGTATTGTAAACACCCTGCGTATCTGGGATGCGGAGCCTGTAGAGTGCTTCCAGCTGGATTCTTTTGACAAGGGTGACTACCAGAAGGCGGTAGAGCAGGAGAATCTGGCCCGTAATATCGTAGAGGTTCTGTATCCCAACGACAATCACTATGCAGGTAAAGAGCTGCGTCTGAAGCAGCAGTATTTCTTCATTTCCGCCTCCGTACAGGAAGCTGTAGAGAAGTACATGAGAAAGCATGACGATATCCATAAATTCTATGAGAAGGTTACCTTCCAGCTGAACGATACCCATCCTACCGTAGCCATTGCAGAACTGATGCGTGTGCTGATGGATGACTATTATCTGACCTGGGAAGAAGCATGGGAGATCACCACCAAGACCTGCGCTTACACCAACCATACCATTATGGCGGAAGCATTGGAGAAATGGCCCATCGAACTGTTCTCCAGACTGCTTCCCAGAATCTACCAGATCGTAGAGGAGATCAACCGCAGATTCGTTCTGGATATCCAGCAGAAGTACAGCAATGTACCCGGCGTGGATGTACAGGAGAAGATCCGCAAGATGGCCATCATCTATGATGGACAGGTGAAGATGGCAAATATGGCTATCGTTTCCGGTTACTCAGTCAACGGCGTGGCAAGACTGCATACCGAGATTCTGGAGAAGCAGGAACTGAAGGACTTCTACGAGATGTTCCCGGAGCGCTTCAACAATAAGACCAACGGTATTACCCAGAGACGTTTCCTGCTGCATGCGAATCCTCTGCTGGCTGACTGGGTAACGGCTCATGTAGGTGACGACTGGATCACCGATCTGCCTCAGATCTCCCGCCTGAAGGTATATGCGGATGACAAGAAGGCACAGCAGGAATTCATGAACATCAAGTACCAGAACAAAGTACGTCTGGCAAAATATATTCTGGAGCACAACGGTATCGAAGTAGATCCCAGATCCATCTTCGATGTACAGGTAAAGCGTCTGCATGAGTATAAGAGACAGCTGCTCAATATTCTGCATGTAATGCACCTGTATAACGAACTGAAGGAGCATCCGGAGCTGGATTTCTACCCCAGAACCTTTATCTTCGGCGCCAAGGCTGCAGCCGGTTACCGTAATGCGAAGCTGACCATCAAGCTGATCAATTCCGTAGCGGATGTGGTAAATAACGATCCTGCCATTAACGGCAAGATCAAGGTTGTATTTATCGAGAACTACAACGTATCCAACGCAGAGATCATCTTCGCGGCAGCAGATGTCTCTGAGCAGATCTCTACGGCAAGTAAGGAAGCATCCGGTACCGGTAACATGAAGTTCATGCTGAACGGTGCCCTGACTCTGGGAACCATGGACGGTGCCAACGTGGAGATCGTAGAAGAAGTGGGCGAGGAGAATGCCTTCATCTTCGGTCTGTCCGCACAGGAAGTTATCAATTATGAGAACAACGGCGGATATGATCCTATGGAGATATTCAACAACGATCAGGATGTCCGCAAGGTACTGATGCAGCTGATCAACGGAACCTTTGCACCGGGAGATCCCGAGCTGTTCCGTCCGCTGTACAACTCTCTGCTGAATACCCAGTGCACCGCCAAGGCAGACACCTACTTCATCCTCAAGGACTTCAAGTCCTACGCAGAGGCACAGAAGAGAGTAGAAGCCGCTTACCGCGACGAAGACAACTGGGCTAAGAGCGCGATCCTGAACGTGGCTTGCTCTGGCAAGTTTACCTCCGACAGAACCATCCAGCAGTATGTGGATGAGATCTGGCATCTGGATAAAGTGGTACTGAAGTAAATGGAAAGTTAGCCTAGCTACGAGCCATGCAAAAATAGAGTGGAACACCTCGATGGGCGCTTGCGCACAAGCGAGGCTGGTTCACTCTATTTTTATACGGCGACAGCCGTCTATGAAATAAGATTGACAGCGTTCCTTGCTGACAATCTTATGAATAGGCATGGTTCGTAGCGGAGGGAGCCTTAAACCAGACGAACTCCCGGAGCATGCGATACACATGTCTCGATGTAAGGTCTCCGGATGTGA
>ERZ1504182.223-NODE-223-length-17188-cov-4.774354_pt1 | contig 17188 bp, 13 predicted proteins | sample MGYA00574902_ERZ1504182 | MGnify/ENA primary metagenome ERZ1504182 (study PRJEB39906, sample SAMEA3182116) | gut metagenome | biome: human; feature: gut; material: Stool; isolation source: human stools | place: Canada | collected 2014-02-25 ... | reverse complement strand
AAACAGCCGGGAAGCGGGTGGCTGGATCATTCAATATGCGGGGCGTCACGGTTACAACGCAGAAACGATCAATCGTTTTTGGAATATATACACTATGATCGATAACGAAGATACTTATTAAAAACGAGGCCATATTATGAAAAAGCGACTGTTATTATTTGCGATCCTGTTTTTCGGGTTGTGTGGTTGTGATAAGGACAACGGAGAGGATGTGGATCCGCCCGGAATCGGCCACTTTGTCTGGGTGAATGCCAGCGATCATCGGATTACGATGACTGTGAACGGTCAGTTCGAAGATGAGATCATGTTGCCCGGAGAGCGTATTTCGAAAACGATGATCGGATTTATTGCTCTTCCACCATCACCTGATTTGTATGTAATGCATGGGATTGAAATTGTATTTGACGACGGGCCTTACGGCGGTGTTTTCACAAGACCGAAGGAGTATCCGGCGGCTCCTTACAATCCGTGTAATGAGAAGGAGTATGTATGGGAGGATATGCCGGTGGAAAACGATTTGTCCCATTGGGTTTGGACCTACACTTTCACCAATGCCGACTACGATGCGGCCGTAGCTCGCGGGCCGATGACGGAGCAGTAGCGTTTTGCTGAAACAGCGAAATCCTTCGAGTCGAAATCCCCGGCGCAGATTCGCTGCGCCGGGGATTTCTGTTGAATATTGCTTGTTTCGTTGGAGCGCTGCCGATAATTCGCCGTCAGATTCGGTCGAGGCATTCGCGGATCAGGCGGGCGCTGTCGCGCACTTCCTCCTCGGTGATCGTGAGCGGCGGCGAGATGCGGAACGCCGTATCGCAGTAGAGGAACCAGTCGCTCAGGATGCCCGCCTCCTTGAAGAGCTCCATCATACGGAACATCTTGGCCGACGAGCCCAGTTCGACGGCCAGCAGCAGGCCGCTGCGCCGGATTTCCACGACCTGCGGATGATCCGCCAGCAGCGATTCGTAGAGGACGCCTCTGCCTTCGACGTGTTCCACCGTGCCGGTTTCCAACAGATATTCGAGGGCCGCCAGTCCCGTTGCGCAGCAGACCGGATGTCCGCCGAAGGTGGTGATGTGCCCCAGGGTAGGGGCGGTTTGCAGCGTGTCCATGATCTCTTTGCGCGATACGAAGGCTCCGAGAGGCATCCCGCCGCCGAAGGCTTTGGCCAGGCAGACGATGTCGGGTGTGACGCCGTACTTGCACATGGCGAACATTTCGCCCGTGCGTCCCATCCCGGTTTGAATTTCGTCGAAGACGAGCAGCGCACCCACCTCGTCGCAACGTCGCCGCAGGGCTTCGAGCCATCCGGGAACCGGGGGCCGTACGCCCGCTTCGCCCTGCACGGGTTCGACCACGACGCAGGCCGTGCGGCGGGTGATGAGTCGCAATTGGTCGAAATCGTTGAAGTCGATCGCCCGCACATCGGGCAGCAGAGGCCGGAACGCGCCCTTCCACTCCTCGCCTTCGGGCTCACCCATCAGGCTCATGGCTCCCTGCGTCGAACCGTGATAGGCCCGGCGCATCGAGACCAGCTCCGTGCGGTGGGTGTATCGCTTGGCGAGCTTCAGGGCCCCTTCGATCGCTTCGGCGCCCGAATTGACGAAATAGACGCTCGAAAGCTCTCCCGGCAGCAGCTCGGCGATGCGTGCGGCGTACCGCACCTGCGGCCGCTCGATCATCTCGCCATAGACCATGATGTGCATGTAGTCGGCCGCCTGCCGCTGCACGGCTTCCACCACGCGGGGATTGGCATGGCCGACGTTGCTGACCGAAACCCCCGCCACCAGATCGTAGTAGCGTTTGCCTTCGGGTGTATAGAAAAAAACGCCTTCTGCCCGCGCCACCTCGATCATCATGGGTTCGGGCGAGGTTTGGCCGACGTGGGCCAGGAACTGTTTGCGTAGTATCGTATTCATCGTTTTCCTTATTCTTCGGGATATTTGCGTCGGAGAATCGCTTCGGCGTCCCGCACCGAGGCGAAGGTCCAGCGATAGAGGATTTCGGCCCGTTTTCCGGCAGTCAGACGCCAGTCGGGAACCGTTTCCCGCATCCGGGACGAGAGCATGTAGATCAGAATGGCCGCCGAAGCCGATACATTGAGGCTCTCGACCATGCCGCACATCGGGATACGGAGAAATTCGTCGGCCGCAGCGACGATCTCGTCCGAGATGCCGGCGTGCTCGGTGCCGAAGACCAGCACGAAGGGGGAAGCCGCGACATCGAACGTTTCGGGAGTCTTGTCTTCACGGTGAGGCGTGGTCGCCACGATGCGATAACCCCGCCCCTTCAGGTCGGCGATCGCCTCGGCCGTAGTGCGGTGGCGGTGCAGGTCGATCCATTTGTCCGTGCCCCGCACGATATTGACGTTGGGGTTGAACTTGCAGCGGTTTTCGATCGTATGTATATCCTGCACGCCGAAGGCTTCGCAGTGGCGCACCAGCGCACTGGCGTTCTGGGCATGGTAGGTGTTTTCGGTGAGGATCGTCATGTAGCGCGTGCGGCTGTCGAGGGTGCGTTGCAACACCTGCCGCCGCTCTTCGGACATGAATTCCGTGAGGTAAGCCGTACGTTCCGCGTACCAGTCGAGGGGTTTATTTGCGGTATTTGTCATCGTCGTCGAGCATTTTCAGGTAACTTTCGTAGCGCTGCCAAGATATTTCGCCCCGTTCTACGGCTTCGCGCACGGCGCAGCCCGGTTCGTGGACATGGGTGCAATTGTAGAAGCGGCATTGGGGGGCCAGGCGCATCATCTCGGGGAAGTAGTGCCACAGCTCGGCATCGGCGATGTCGATCAGTCCGAAGCCCTTGATGCCGGGCGTGTCGATCAGGTAGCCGCCCGACGAAAGGGGGTACATCGTCGAGAAGGTCGTGGTGTGGCGCCCTTTGTGATGGCTTTCGGAGATGTCGCCCGTGCGGATGTCCAGCCCCGGCTCGACGGTTCCGGCCAGGGTCGATTTTCCCACTCCGGAGTTGCCGGCCAGCAGCGTGGTGTGTCCCTTCAGTAATTCCCGCACGGCTTCGATACCCGTGCCGTCGAGCGCCGAGACTTCGAGTACGGAGTACCCGGCGCTTTCATAGGTGGCTTTGAATGCGGCTACGGCTTCGGGATCCTGTGCCGCCAGGTCGGCTTTGGCCAGCAGAATCGTGACGGGTACGCGGTAGGCCTCGCAGGTTACCAGGAAGCGGTCGATGAACTCCGGAGCCGTCACGGGAGAGAACAGCGTCACGACCAGCAGCGCCCGGTCGAGGTTGGCGGCGATGATGTGCGACTCTTTGGAGAGGTTCGAGGCCCTGCGAATGATGTAGTTGCGGCGCGGCACTACTTCGCAGATGACTCCGGCGTCCTCTTCGTCCCGTTCGCAGACGACCCGGTCGCCCACGACTACGGGGTTGGTCGAACGTACGCCTTTCAGACGCAGGCGTCCCCGGATACGGCACTTAACCGTTTCCCCGGCGTTCGTGCGGACGTCGTACCAGCTGCCCGTCGTGCGGATTACCGTTCCGGTGAATTGTCGCTCCATAATTCTTGTTCATCGATTGATACCTGCTCTTTGGCCCATTCGAGCAGCGGGAAGAGCGAATCCGCCAGACGGATCATCGGACGGTAGCATACCGACCGGTCGAGCGTCTTTTCCTCGGCCAGCGTATGGTCCTTGTTCAGAGATTCGAACGCCGAGAAGAGCAGCCCCAGGATCAGCAGCGTCTTGGCTGCGGATACCGCGACACCCAGCAGATGGTCCGGAATGCCGAAGCCTGCGAAATGAAACACCTTGCGCAACAGCCGTCCCACGATCGCCACCGCGATCAGTACGACCACGAAGACCGCCAGGAAACCGCCTGCCGTCGCGAACTCTTCGTCCAGATGCAGCAATGCGCCCGCTTCGGTACCGAAGCGGATGCCGAGCCATGCCCCCAGGACGATGCCTGCGAGCGAGCAGAGTTGCAGAATGAGCCCCTGCCGCCAGCCGTTGAATACGGCCCACAGCATCAGGAGTCCGACGATCAGGTCTATTACGCTCATTTGGCTTGTGTCGTTTCGTTTATGCCGGTCGCATGCCTTCGCCGATATTACCTTTGTCCGGTGAAGGGTCCGGTATTCTTTTCGGAAGTACTTTGATCCGTTTTCAGACAACTTTCGCAAGTCGGTCCGAGCCGCGTTTTTCTTCTACAAAGATAGTGAAAGCCGGGAGAAAACGGGAACTTGTTCCCGGTTTTCCGAGGCGCATCCTATTTTCTGCAAAGATAGCGAAAGGTGAGAGCAGCGCCAAAACTTAATTTCCGGTTTTTCTGTTTCTGCGGGACCGGGATTGCAAGTGTTCCCGTTATCCGCTCCAACCGTCGGTTTTCGGTCCTTGTTCGAACGGTATTTTCCGTAAAGATACGGACAAAATGCGTATAATCGAAAATACCGATTTTTTTGATAGAGCGTCGGACTTGTAAAGATATGTATTTGGTGAAAGATTTTAAGAAACAGCGCCGCTCGGTTCTCCTCTGGTGGTTGGCTGTGTTGGATCGGTTCTAAATATAATAAATATAGGTATTTATTCGCTTTAACGGATAATGTCACGAAGATTGACGTTCAGTGCATTGCATATGATACACATGGTCTTTACCGTAAGGTTGGTGCGTCCGGATTCGATGCGGCTCATATTGGATCTTTCCATGTCGCAGCGGTATGCGAGTTCTTGTACAGTCATTTGTTTTTCTTTCCTTAACTCTCTGATTTTATTCGAGATAAATTTTATCTCTTCCTGGTAGTTGATTGTCATTTTAACTTTTTCAATGAAAATTTTTGTCGTACAAATATTTATATATATATTTGCACCGTGCGTATCATATATGATACGCTTTCGGAGAGTTAATACGCTCATAATAAAATATATATAGTATATGAACTCATTTCAAAACACTTATCAATTATGAAAAAAACACTATTTGTGAAGTTTCTGTTCTTACTTCTGTGCGGGAGCGTGCTGACTACCGCAGGTTGTAAGGATTACGATGACGACATCGACGCCTTGCGTAATGATGTCGAAGATCTGAAGGGGGCGGTTGTCGAGCTCAACGGTTTCGAGAATCGTATTGCGGCGTTGGAACGGACCCAGGCCGCTTTCGAAGCGATCGATTTTTCCGGGTTTGCGAAAAAGAGCGATATTTCTTCGTTGCAAACCCAGATCGAAGGATGTGTCAAAGACAGCGATCTGGCTGCGAAGATCGTCGCAGCGATCGAATCTTCACTCGCCGACGGGGCCTTGCAGGAGAACCTGAACAGTCTGAAATCGGGTATTCTGGAAGAAATAGCGGGTATTTACGCTACCCAGGAAACACTGGAGAGCGTTCAGGAAACGCTGGAAAATATGATTGAACTCAAAAAGGATGCCGCAGGTTTTTCGCTCGAAGTGACGCAGCTCATCGAATCTTACCTGTCGGACAATGGTTTCGAGGCTGCCGGTGGAGAGCTGACCGACAGTCAGGTGAGCCAGATCGAAACCGCCGCCTCGCAGTGGATCGCCGATGCTATCAAGGCCGAACTCGAGACGGCCGGCAGCTCGATCAATAAATGGCTGGGCGATGAACTGGCAGTTTATATGGACCAGATGACATTGGGCGACAACCTGTTGGGGCAGGTTTCCACGCAGGCGATCGCATCGGTTATGGAGGAACTGGACAAGGAGGCCAGTGCGCTGACTGAAAAGATCCAGGGACTGATCCGGGAAAACAACGGTTCGCTCGTGATTTCCAAAGACCAGCTCGACCAGGAATTTCAGAATTATCTGGCGACGTTGGAGGCCAATGTCGGTTTGCTCGGTAGTCGTATCCAGTCGATCGTTTACCTGCCGGATTATGTGGACGGTCTGATCTATTTCGGCAACGGGGAGCAGTATATCGTGTTGTCCCGTGAGAACGAAGTTACGCACGAAACCGAGTACCGGAATCTTTATTTGCGTCCCAGTGCGGAAGGCGAGCAGATAGCGACTCTGCGATTCCGTATGACGCCGGCCCGTGCTGTGAAAAAATATGCCAATACGGAGGCCATGTCGCTCATAACCGAAGAGGTCGGAACGCGTGCGGCGGCCGGTTTTACGATCGAAGAGATCAAGGACATCGATCAAACGACCGGTGAATTTACGGTTGTCGCTACGACGGATTACGATTATGTTTCCGCAGAAAAGGCCGGCAAGACGCAAATGGTCGCCCTCCATGTCGATGGTTCGGCATTGAGCGAAGGCGAATCGAACGATTTCGAAACGGACTTCACGTCGGCTTTTATCGGAACCGCCTATGCCAAAGCGGGTATTCAGATCCCTGCGACGAATTTCGTGTTGGCCCGGGCCGATGCCGAGAATGAGGGCGAATACGTCGAATATACCGACGAGGTGACTACCGAAGTAAAATATACGGACAAAGAGGCTCATGGCGTGTTGGCCGGATATACGGTCATGTATAAGGACGGTGAAACGATCCTGCCGCTCGTAGAGGCTGCCGAAGCTAATAATTGGACCGTGGATCTGGCGGCACTGGTATCGGCGTCGGCGGAATTTACCTTCAGTGATTCGGGTAGCGAGGAGCTGTATGCCGTCGATGGAAAGGCGCTTACATTCGCTGTTGCCGAGTCGGAAACTGCGTTGATCGGACAGACAGTAACCGCTGCTGCGACTTATGCATTGCTCGACGAAGAGGGATTTTCGCTCGAAGTGAAAGCCGGTGCCGTGAATAAATTCTCCATCGCACCCGACGGTGTCGAACTTTCCACGCCGAAATCCGAAGTGATGTGGACGTATGCTGCCGCTACCTCCGACGATACGTATGAGGCGAAGGGACTTGTGCTGACTCCGGATAAGGGTATGCTTTCTGCCGTTCAGTATAATGCGCTCAAGAATAATGAGAATCTGGTTGTCGAACTTTACCGGGGTACGGAGCTTGTATCGGAGATCGTCCCGTCGATCGAATTGCCGGCTACTCCGACCTATGATACGGATGTGCAAACGGTCGATTTGAAATTGGTCGGCGATCTGGCACAGAGTGCTGAATATGTCGTAAAAGCCGTTTATACCAACGACGACAAGACCGTCGTAACGATTACGATCCCCGTATCCGTAACGGGTATTCCTGAAATTCCGATGCTGGAGCAAACGCTCGAATTGCCGTATAATGCAGCCTCCTCGACGGGCCATCACGTCGCTGTCGAAGAATTCCGTGCGCTCCTTTGGGAGAGTCTGGATCAGACGGCCCGTGCGCAATTCGGAGAGGAAACGTTCATGCAGCTCTCCTGGACGAGCGACATGGCGAAGGATGAAGCCGGCAACTATGCGACGGTCGGAGCGAGCGGTAAGAACATCAACTTTGTCTTCGGTAAAGCTGCGGCTCTGAATGTTTCCTACACCGTGAAGAATCTCTTTACGACTGCCGATCCCGTACTTACGTTCGAAGCTGTCCTGCACGTGACTGTTACGGCTCCCGAAATCGAGTTGCTGCGCGGATCGTCGCTTTCGGACGACGATCGTGCCCAGGCCGTAATGAAGATCGAAGGCAGCACGCTGCAAATCGATGCATTCGACCTGTCGAAAACCTGGTACATCGCAAAAGATGCTCCGGCAGAAGCAAAGGTCGTTTATGCGACCCAGGCAGAAGGGGCTGTCATCACGGATGCGACACTCGATTGGGGTACCTGCGACGAATTGTCGATCGTGGTTACCGCCCAGGTGATGTATGGTGGCAAGGCGTTGGGCGAGCCGAAGACCTTTACCGTATCGATCGCTGATCCGATCGCTGACGCGACGATTGCGGTCGAAACCGGAAAACTCGTCGCCAAAGTCGATGAAGATGTAACGCTGGATGTCGCTACGTTGCTTACATTGAAGGCGGTCAATGATGTGAATGTATTTGATGGTTCGACAAATGCGCAGAATACCAATACGGCGGTAGCCGCAACCATCGAATATGGCGAGGCGGTGGTTTCCATCCCCGACGGCCGTGTGAAGTTCGATGCGGAGAGTCATGTTCTTACGGTAGTCGAAGGCGGTGATCTGGAACTGATGAAGGAGATTACCGTAACGATTCCGGTGAAATATGTCTATACGTTCGGCGAACGTACGGCGCAGATCGTTGTGAATGTGACGAAATAACCGCATAGTGGACGGCGATTGTTTCAGGTTTTCTTCCTGCGGGGGAAGGAGCGGAAGAAGATAACCGGAAAATCGCCGGGTGAAAAGGCTCCGAATCTTTATTGAATGGCGGGACCGGCTCTATTCAGAGCCGGTCCCTTTTTGATATGTTTTTACGGAGGATATGACGGCAATACGAGTGTAGGCGACACTGCGGCGAAGACTGTGGGGTATGCGGCGGTCGGATGCGAAAATCGTGAATTTTCCGGTATATTCGGGCGTATAACCTGCCGATCGGGTTATGCACTGTCGGCTGATGTTGAGTATATTCTGCGCCTCGTGCGAAGTATTCTCTGTTTTTTCTGCCGCTTGGAAATTCCGGATACTGATTTTTCGGTTGCGTTTATCCGAAGAACAATCCCCTCCGCAAGAGGGGATTGACGTATCGAGTTGTATGCTTCGGAAGCGTACGGTCCGGAAAAGGTCCGGATTTTTAACGGGCAGATGCCTTTTATTCCCGCTCTTTTTTCCGCAGTTCGGCGAAACAGTGGCGACAGATCGGTTCGTAGGAGTCCTGCGCACCGAGCATCACCTGTTTCTCGTCGCTGGTCAGGCGGTGCGAATGGTGCGCCAGGTTGCCGCACCGTACGCAGATGGCGTGTACTTTGGTTACGTACTCCGCCGTAGCCATCAGCGCCGGCATCGGTCCGAAGGGCTTGCCCGTGAAGTCCATGTCGAGGCCCGCCACGATTACCCGCACCCCGCTGTCGGCCAGTTGCCGGCAGACCTCCACTAGTCCCTGGTCGAAGAACTGCGCCTCGTCGATGCCCACGACATCGACGTCCGAGGTCATCAGCAGGATATTCTGCGCCGAATCTACCGGCGTGGAGCGGATCGCGCTGGCATCGTGCGAAACGACCTCCTCTTCGGAGTATCGCACGTCGATGCGGGGTTTGAAGATTTCGACCCGCAGGCGGGCGAATTCGGCCCGCTTCAGGCGGCGGATCAGCTCCTCGGTTTTACCCGAGAACATCGAGCCGCATATCACTTCGATCCAACCTTTCTGGCTGGCATTTTCCAAAAACATATTATTACTGCTTTGCTTTGTTTCCTTATTCCGGGCATCGGCCGGTCGTTACTCTTCGACCCGGGTGATCCGGGCTCCGAGGGCGTTGAGGCGTCCGTCGATGTCCTTGTAACCGCGGTCGATCTGTTCGATGTTCTGGATCGTGCTCGTACCTTCGGCGCTCATCGCCGCGATCAGCAGCGCCACACCCGCACGGATGTCGGGCGAAGTCATGCGCGTAGCCCGCAGCCGCATCTGGTGGTCATGTCCGATCACCGTCGCGCGATGGGGGTCGCAGAGGATGATTTGGGCCCCCATGTCGATCAGCTTATCGACGAAAAACAGGCGGCTTTCGAACATCTTCTGGTGAATCAGCACCGAGCCTTTGGCTTGGGTGGCCACCACGAGGAATACCGACAGCAGGTCGGGCGTGAGCCCCGGCCAGGGTGCGTCGGCGATGGTCATGATCGAGCCGTCCATGAAGTTCTCGATGCGGTAGTGCTCCTGTTGGGGAATGTAGATGTCGTCGCCGTGCTGTTCGAAGCGGATGCCCAGACGGGCGAACTGGGCGGGGATGATGCCCAGGTTCTCGAACGAAACGTTGCGGATCGTCAGCTCCGAACGGGTCATGGCTGCCAGACCGATGAAGCTGCCGACCTCGATCATGTCGGGCAGCAGCGTGTGTTCGGTGCCGTGCAGCTCCCGGACACCCTCGATGGTGAGCAGGTTCGAGGCGATGCCCGAGATGCGTGCGCCCATGCGGTTGAGCATCAGGCACAGTTGCTGGATGTAAGGTTCGCATGCGGCGTTGTAGATGGTCGTGAAACCCTTGGCCATCACAGCCGCCATGATGATATTGGCCGTGCCGGTCACCGAAGCCTCGTCGAGTAGCATGTAGCATCCCTTGAGTTCCTTGCAGCGGACTTCGGAGCAGGCGGCCGCAGTGTCGAAATCGAGCGTGGCGCCCAGCTTCTGAAAGCCGATGAAGTGGGTGTCGAGCCTGCGGCGGCCGATCTTGTCGCCGCCCGGCTTGGGCATGTAGCCCACGCCGAAACGCGCCAGCATCGGACCCAGCAGCATCACCGACCCCCTGAGGCGGCTGGCCCGGCGGCAGTAGTCGTCCGAGCGCAGGTAGTCCGGGTCGATGTCGGCAGCTCGGAACGAATAGCTCTCTTCGGACAGGCGCTCCACTTCGACGCCCATCGCCTGCAGCAACTCGATGAGTTGTATCACATCCAGGATCTGCGGGACGTTGTGTACGATTACCTTTTCCTGCGTGAGCAGCGTGGCGCAGAGGATCTGAAGCGCCTCGTTTTTGGCGCCCTGGGGCGTGATTTCACCGCGCAGCCGGCGGCCGCCTTCGACTTTGAATATTGCCATGTTCGATCTGTTTTGAGCGAATGGGGGAGGCGAACCTTACGGCAAACGCCGCTCCGGATTTCCCGGAATATCTCCCATTATTTTACAAATATAGTGAAAACCGTGCGGCGGGCCAAATTTGTCCGGGCCGTCGGGGTGTATTTTCTATTCCATAACGAGGGGTGTAAAAGGAAGCGGCAGTCGCATTTATGCGAACTTGCCCGAATCGCATTCTGTCTTCTCCTACAAATATACGGAATAGGTCGGAAATCGAAAAGGGGAAAACTGAAAATTAGAATCGGATTGATAAATATCATCGGCCGGATTCATTGCCCGTGCTTTTAGTCTGTCATATGCCCTCTTTCGTTGCCGGATTAACCGCTGCCACAGGTACGGGAGATGTGTCCCGTAAAACGGGATTCGAGGCGGGTGATTTGTCGTCACAGGCAGTGCGGATTGTGTGTTTGCGGAAAATCGGTGGCGTACTTACCTCCGGGGTACTCGGAGCGGAAGGACGCAAAGTCTTCGAGTGCGTTGCGTTCGCCCGGCGAGGCGGTAAACCAGGATCGGATGTGACTCTTTTGCCCTTTTCTGCGAAAGAAAAGGCGTGTGAACTATGCTGGGAACCGGTAATTTTTGCCTTGCAGCTTTTACGGCCTTCTTGAAAAAAAGGCTGTGGGCACTTTCACTTTGTCGCCGGAAAAAAGAGGGACGCACCGCTTAAAAGATTGGGTCGGAAAGAAGCGTTTCTACCGACTGAACAGCAAGGGCGGTGCATCAATGCACCGCCCTTGCTATGGCTTGAATCCCGAAGGAATTAAGCGTACTTGAACGTCGATTCGTCCGATACGGTCAGCTTCTTGCGACCCTTCGCACGGCGCGCAGCCAAAACCTTGCGTCCGTTGGCCGTAGCCATTCTCTGACGGAATCCGTGCTTGTTGATTCTCTTCCGGCGCGAAGGCTGGAATGTTCTTTTCATTGCCATAGATCTATCGTGTTTTTATTGTTTTAGCGTACAATGCGGAGTGCAAATGTATAATCTTTTTCTTGATCTGCCAAAAATATCGTAAATTTTTCTTCTTCTTCGTTTCGGGTGCGACTCCGCACAATCCGCTTTCGTCCCGTGTCTTACGATCGGTTACCGTTCCGGTGCCGTGTCTTTGAAGAGGTCCGCCTCGCCCCGTTCGACCTTGCCGTACATGTCGGCCAGTTCGGCGATGACGGGAGAAACGTATTCGATGGTGTCGCTCACGGCGCTCTTGCCTCCTTCGCCCTTGATGCGGTAGAGCATCGCGGCGTAAAGCGCCCGGAAGCAGAGTTCGATGTCGCTCATTTCGCGCCCCAGCACGGCCCGCAGACGCGGCAGTTCGGGTTCGAGCTTGGCGAAAGTCTGACGGTAGTGCTCCCCGATCGGCAGCTTCATCAGTTGCAGGTGCAGGTCGTTCAGGTCCCCTATCAGATGCAGCGTATGCTCCAGGTGTCCCTTTTCCTCTTTGCCCTCTTCGCGCAGCAGGTTGGCGATGTCCATGTACCAGAGCAGGTAGTTGTGGCGTTGTCCCTCTTCGATTCCGCGCGGGGCGATAAGCTGCGAGTAGATGGCCTCGGGGCTGAACTGGAGCGCCCGGAGCAGGTCCTCGATCTGCCAGAGGTAGAGAATGTATTCGGCGATGTTTTCCCGCCGTTTGGCCAGTGCGATGTCCATGGTGAATTTCGTTTTGCTTCCCGGCGGGAGGCGGAGTTACTTGATTTTGTTGAGCCACTGCAGCGGCCCGTCCTTGTGTTCGAGGAAGTAGCGCTGCGATTTGAGCAGGTTGCGCGACTGAAGCACCATGCTCTTGGTTTCGTTCAGGATCGTCAGGTAGAGGATGCTGGCCTTGGTGTTGGAGCGGTTCTCGTTGATACGCGTCACCTCCGACTTGATGGCGTCGGCGATCGCCTCGAAAAGCCGGTCGCGCATTTCGAGCACCATGTCCAGGTCGGAGAAGTCGCCCGTGCGCAGCATGTTGTTGATGTGGCGGTAGATCGACTCCACTTCGTCGTTGATGTGCATCAGGTCCTCGGTCTGCTCTTTCGAGAGTCCCTCGTGGTTGTTGTCGATGTGTTCGAACGCCGGACGGGTGATGTGCGCCAGCGCCTTGGTCATTTCGTTCAGATAGTCCACCACCTGCACGTAGTAGTGAGCCGTATCGATGTCGCCTTTCTGCAGTTTGCGCAGGGTGGGCAGCAGGGAGTACTTGCGTTCGCGCGACTGGTAGAAGAGTTCGTTGGATTCGCGCACCATTTCGCGCAGTACCTTGCGGTTCTCTTTGAAAACGGCGATCAGCGTGCGGTCGTAGATGCGGGTCGTGCGCTCCATCGTGGCGCACACTTCCTGCGTGATGTTATAGATGATGTCGGAACCGGTTTCGGCAGCTTTCACGGCGGCGGTTTCGGCAGCTTTGTTCTTCTTGAAGAAGTTGCTCTTGACGAGCATGTAGCCGCACAGCAGCGTGGTGACGACGAAAGCGGCGATGCCGCCGTAGATCAGTATGAGCCCCATCGCCAGGGCGATCAGGAAGCCGCCGACGGCCGTGATGAACCACCCGGCCACGACGGTCATGACGCCCGAGATGCGATACACGGCGCTTTCGCGTCCCCAGGCCTTGTCTGCGAGCGACGATCCCATCGCTACCATGAAGCAGACGTAGGTGGTCGAAAGCGGCAGTTTGAGCGACGTGGCCACCGAAATAAGCATGGCGGAGGTCGTGAGGTTCACCGTAGCGCGGATCATGTCGTAGGGGGCGCCGCTGTGCTCGATGTCTTCGTACTGGAAGCGGCTGCTGATCTTGTCCCGGATTCTTTTGGGGATCGTGCGGTCGATCGCGTTGCTTGCATTCAGGGCGGCCCGTACGATGGTGCGCGAGAAGAGCGACGAGCCGTACTGCGTCTCGCTCTCGCCCTGCGTCGAAAGCGAAATTTCGGTTTCGGTGACGTGCATCGCCTTTTTCGAGGTCCAGAGCGTGACGATCATGATGACGCCTGCCGTCATCAGCACCAGGAAATTGGCCGGAACGCTGGCGTTCAGCCCTTCCATCAGAATCGTGCTGTCGCCGGCATGACGGGCGATGCTGTATGCGTCGAATCCGGCTACCGGGACGCCGATGAAGTTCACCAGGTCGTTGCCTGCGAATGCCAGAGCCAGAGCGAAGGTGCCCGAGAGGATCGTAAGTCGCAGAATGTTGATTTTCAGCCGTTGCAGGAAGAAGAGCAGCAGGCTGCCGACGGCCCAGCACAAAAAGAGGGAGAGCAGGATATGCTGGTCGATCCATTCGATCGCGGCGCTTCCGGCGAGCGGGGTTTTGAGTCCTTTGAAGACGGCGAAGTAGAGGATCGCCGTGAAGGAGGCTCCGCACCAGAAGGCACCGAAGCGGCGGAACATCGCCGTATAGCGGAACGAGAAGATCAGACGGGAGATATACATGATTAGGGTGCCGAACGTGAAAGCGATCACTACGGAGAGCAGAATCGCCGAAACGATACCCATCGCGCGGCCCGTGTTGATGAAATGGTTCAGGTCGCCCATGCCGAGGGCCCCGTCGTTGGAGATCTTGTAGATCGAAACGGCGACGGCGGCACCCAACAGGCAGAAGATCAGCGATACGGTCGTCGAAGTCGGGAGTCCCATCGAGTTGTAGAGGTCCAGCAGGATGACGTTGGCGAACATCACGCCCATATAGAGCATCATCACTTCGTGGAAGGAGAAAAGCCCCGGGTTGAACATACCGTTGCGGGCCACTTCCATCATGCCGCTCGAGGTGACCGTACCCAACAGGATGCCGATCGAGGCGACCAGCAGAATGGTCTTCATGGGGGCGGCTTTCGAACCGATGGCCGAGTTGAGGAAATTGACGGCGTCGTTGGAAACGCCCACGAAAAGGCCCGAAACGGCCAGGATTCCCAGAATAACGACGATAACGGTGTAGATTTCGCTCATGTTCGGGATTTTTTACACAAAATTTCAGACAAATTTACATTAAAAATCCGGATGGACCGGTTGTGGCGGTCATTGTTAACATTAAATTAACATGGAGTCTTTTTTACGTGCTTTCGGTTTCGGAGTTTATTATCCGGACGATCCGCACACCCGCACGCCGGGTGTGTGGATCGATATACCGGTACATGCCACGGTCGAAGGTCTGCATACCGGATGCGATGAAATTCTGGAAAAAGCCCTGGAGATGGTCCGTACGGGCGAATACGACTCGGCAGCCGAAAAGTGATTCGCATGCGATGAAGATGAAAAAGAGGGGCCGTCGGCGGCCGAACCGGAAATTGGAGCGGTAAGGTACCCTAAAAATGCCGTTCGATCCGTCTTTTGCATTTCCGAAATGCGGTTTTAGTAGCCCTCTTTGGGTGTGTAGCGGTCCAAAGCTCCCTTCGTGGAGGGGAGCCAGGGAAAGGGTAGAATTTACAAATGCGGCCATGAGCCGCGAATAGGCGACCGTCGGATAATGACATCTTGGGACATATGATTGCCTTTCGAAAATACGATTCTTGGCAATTTCGGCGTACATAGCGACATGAAAAAGGGTTGTCTAATGCACATAGGCAACCCTCTTTTGTAAAATTCCGCCGATTTACTCCTCGTCGGTGTCGGTGTAGGCCTTCAGCAGCTTGTCCTGCACGTCCGCCGGAACCTGTTCGTAGGAGGCGAATTTCATCGTGTAGGTCGCGGCTCCCGAACTGAGCGAAGAGAGCGTCGTCGAGTAACGGTACAGTTCGGCCAGCGGTACGCGGGCGTTCAGGCGGTCGAAGCCCTTGTCGGACTCCATGCCCATAATCATTGCCCGGCGGTTTTGCAGGTCGCTCATGACGGCGCCCATGTAGTCGCTCGGCGTGAGGACTTCGACGTCGTAGATCGGCTCCATGATCTTCGGTCCCGCGTTGCGGAACGCCTCTTTGAAAGCGTTGCGGGCCGCCAGCTTGAACGAGATCTCGTTCGAATCGACCGGGTGCATCTTGCCGTCATAGACGATGACGCGGATGTCGCGGGCGTAGGAACCCGTCAGCGGACCTTCGTCCATCTTCTCCATGATGCCTTTCAGGATGGCCGGCATGAAGCGGGCGTCGATCGCGCCTCCGACGATCGCCGTATAGAACTGCAGTTTGCCGCCCCAGGGCAGGTCGTACTCTTCCTTGCCCTTGATGTTTACCGCCAGTTCTCCCTTGCCGGGGATCTTGTAGCTCTTGGGTTCGGGCATGCCTTCGGTGTAAGGCTCGATCAACAGGTGCACCTCGCCGAACTGACCCGCGCCTCCCGACTGTTTCTTGTGGCGGTAGTCCGCCTGGGCTACCTTGGTGATGGTTTCGCGGTAGGGGATCTTCGGGGCGATGTAATCGTACTGGAGCTTGTTCTCCGAGGCGATGCGCGAGCGCAGGATGTTCAGGTGGTGTTCGCCCTGGCCCTGGATGATGGTCTGTTTGAGCTCCTTGGAGTAGTCCACCAGGATAGTCGGATCTTCGTATTTGGCGTCGTTCAGGAGCTTGCCCAGTTTTTCGTCGTCGGCCTGGTCCTTGGTCTTAATCGCCGCACGGTAGCGGGGTTCGGGGAAGACGATCGGGTCGATCGTGACGGGCGTTCCGGGCGCCGAGAGCGTGTCGTTGGTGCGCGTGCCCTTGAGCTTCACCGTGCAGCCGATGTCGCCGGCGGCCAGTTCGGTGACCTTGATGCGATTCTTGCCCGCGACGGCGAAGAGCTGCGAGAGCTTCTCCTTGTTGCCCGTGCGGGTATTCAGGAGTTCCATGCCTTCGGTGATTTTGCCCCGGATGACGCGCAGGTAGGATATTTCGCCGATGTGCTGTTCGATCTGGCTTTTGAAGATGAACGCTACGGCCGGAGCCGCTTCGTCGGCCCGGATCTCCTCTCCTTCGGTCGAGAGGAAGGCGGGGGCCTTCAGCGGGCCGGGCGCTACGTTGATGATGAACTCCATCAGGCGCTTGGTGCCGATGTCGCGCTTGGCACTGCCGCAGAATACGGGCATGACCGCCCGACGGGATACGCCGATTTTCAGGCCCGAACGGATGTCGTCCTGCGTCAGTGTGCCCTTCTCGAAATAGAGTTCCATCAGGGCGTCGTCGTATTCGGCGGCTGCCTCGACCAGCTCCTTGTTCAGAGCCTGGGCCTTCTCCGCTTCTTCGGCCGGGATGTCGAGCTCTTCGCGGGTGCCGTTCTCATCCTTGAAGCGGTACATTTTCATCAGCAGTACGTCGATGAAAGCATCGAATCCCGGGCCCGGATTGACCGGATACTGTACTACGACGGGCTTCACGCGCGAGGCCGCACGGATGGATTCGAGCGTAGTGTCGAACGATGCCTTGTCCGAATCGAGCTGATTGACGAAAGCGATGAGCGGCTTGTTCAGCACACGGGCGTAACGGGCCTGGATCTCGCTGCCTACCTCCCAGCCGTTCTGGGCGTTGAAGACCATGACGCCCACGTCCGCCACCTTGAAGGCCGAGAAGAGGCTTCCGCAGAAATCGTCCGATCCCGGACAGTCTATGATGTTGAGCTTGCGCTCCATGAATTCGGTGAAGAGGATGGTCGAATAGATCGAGCGCTTGTACTCGTGCTCGATATCCGTGTTGTCCGAGAGCGTGTTGTTCGCCTCGATACTACCCC
>ERZ1504182.175-NODE-175-length-19707-cov-5.686749_pt1 | contig 19707 bp, 17 predicted proteins | sample MGYA00574902_ERZ1504182 | MGnify/ENA primary metagenome ERZ1504182 (study PRJEB39906, sample SAMEA3182116) | gut metagenome | biome: human; feature: gut; material: Stool; isolation source: human stools | place: Canada | collected 2014-02-25 ... | reverse complement strand
ACTCATAGACTCTAAGGATACTTCAATCTTGTTCTCAGCGGTGGTATCAGCACCTACCTGGAAGCTTAAGATCAAAGCTTTCTCAGAAGAACTCAGTGCAGTGCTTCCGGATGCTCCAATTGCCAGTTTCACATTGACAGCAGCACCTGCTGCAAGGTCATTCAAATTTCCGGTATATGTACCAGTGATAGTAGCATCTGTGGTTTCAGGCTCTAACTGCTTGCTGATGGTAGCAGAGCCTGCAGCTTTTACATCAATTCCGTAAGCTTTCTTAATTTCAGCAACTGTATTTGTAACCTCTTTACCATCCTTCAGTGTAACGGTTGCGTTTTTTCCATCAGCAGAAGTAACCTTAACAACTTTCTCCGCTAATTTTTGTGCTGCGTCATCTGCAATATTAAAATTAGTATCATCACTGGACACTACTTTAACAGTTCCAATTTTAATCTCGGCACCATCTGTCTTTTCACCTATCGTGCCACCATTTGCTGCTACAGTTACTCCATCAACCGTTCCTAATACGTCGTTTGCCGCAAAGGTCTTCTTATTGCCATTTGAGGCAGCGTCACCCTTTAACAGATAAGTCTCATTGAATTTCGTGGTTTCAGATACACGGTCGATTTCATTTACAAGCTGATCGATCTCATTCTGTACATAGTTTCTGTCGTCTGCAGACATAGTACCATTTCCAGCCTTTACTGCCAGCTCGTTCATTCTCTGCAGCATATCATGTACTTCGGTCAGGGCGCCTTCAGCGGTCTGTACTGCACTGATACCATCCTGTGCGTTCAGGGAAGCCTGTGTCAGACCTCTGATCTGCTTTCTCATCTTCTCACTGATGGACAGGCCTGCTGCATCATCAGCTGCACGGTTGATCTTGTAACCGGAAGACAGTTTCTCGGTGGACTTTGCCTGAGAAGCGGTGGTCAGACCTAACATTCTGTTAGAGTTCATAGCTGTAAGATTGTGTTGTACTACCATAATAATTTACCTCCTTGTATTACTGCCCAATTCCTTTTGCGGCAGTGTGCGTATCTGTATTGTTATTGAGAAATCCTTTTCTCCCAGATACTTGTTTTTAGTTTTATAGTAACCGGAGTAGGAGCTTCCCTGTCGGGCCCTGACAGAGCCGCTCTTCCTCCGGTTATTACCATATGAAATTATTTGTCCGCATTTCCCTTTGTGATGATCACGTTGGATTTTTTGCGGTACTTCTCCGGGTGCTCTTCTTCCGCATAATATTTAGGAAGCTTCGCTCTCTCCTCCGGATCTGTGATCTGGTTTTCTAATACCGTGCTTCGCACGATGTTCACCTCTCTCGGTGCATCGATCATGATACGGAGATGATTCTTAGTTCCTCCCAGGAACACGATCTTGATATTGTCATTGATCATCAGGTATTCTTCCGGACTAACGGTCAGACGCAGCATATAATAACCTCCTTGCTCTCTTCAGCCTTCCTTGCCTGCTGTTTCTCACTGATGCAACATTCTATTATGGAATGTTGCATTTCCCAAATTCATTTATCATTTCAAGGAGGCCACTATGAGCACAACACAACCTATCCGCAGCAAACAGCTTTTACATGATTTCAAAAACTACTATCTTACCGAACAGCCGGAATTCCGGAATTACACCATTATCCTGATCGGTCTGAACACCGCACTGCGCATCAACGACATCCTTCATATCACCTGGGGTGACGTCTATTGTGGAGAACGCAGACGTTTTTACACTCATCTTCTGATCACAGAAAAGAAAACAGGAAAAGAGACCCGAATCCTGATCAACAAAGAACTTCAGGAAACATTACTGTCCTACCGGACAACACAGCCTTCCATAGCCGACACAGACTACCTCTTCCCCAGCCCCAGAAAAACCGGTTCCCCACTCTCCCGATACCAGGCCTACCGCATTGTCCGTAAGGCTGCTGAAGCCGTAGGAATCGAAGACGTGATCCGGTGCCATTCCCTTCGGAAGACCTTCGGCTACCATGCATGGAAAATGGGAACTCCGCCCGCATTGCTGATGGAGATTTACAATCATTCTTCTTTTCAGATCACAAAACATTATCTGGGGATTGAACAGGATGACAAAGATGCTGTATTTCGTGACATACAGCTATGACATGCGGCCTTTATAATTGCTATAATGATATAGAAATAACGTATTAGCGATTTTTATAAAAAAGACTAAAGTTTTCCCATGGTCAGCCGAAATATGTAGTGCAAGACAAAATGCAACATTCCATAATAGAATGTTGCATTTTTCTATTTTAATCCTTTCATTTCTGTGGTATTCTTTTAAAGACTGCATATCGCTATTTTTCGACAAATACTTTCCTTTTTTGAAACATATACAGTCAGAATCAGGAGTACACATGAAAAGCTTTATATGTGAAATGTTCTATAAGCAGCGGGCGGCATTCGAACAAAGCTGCGCTTCCAGGGGTAAAGAATATCCTCTTCCGGAAGATGTTTTCCTACAATCGGATATTTTCTATGACGAGAAGCATGTTCCGGCACATCGTCTGGATGTCTACCGTCCCAGGGGACGGGACGGAGAGATTCTCCCGGTCATCGTCAACGTACATGGCGGAGGCCTCCTCATAGGGAACAAGGAATTCAACCGTCCCTTTTGTGCCTCCCTTTGTGAGGCGGGGTATCTGGTATTCAGCATTGAGTACCGGCTGATACCGGACTGTCTCTTCTATGACCAACTAACTGACCTGCATCTGGCACTGGATTTTATCCGGGATCATCTGACGGAATACGGCGGTGACATTTCCCACATATATGCCTGCGGTGACAGCGGCGGTGCCTGTCTGCTGACTTACGGAATCGCCATGCAGCGAAGCACTGCACTGGCACAGGCTGCCGGAGTAACCCCTTCTGACCTGCCAGTCCGGGCACTTGGCCTGGTCAGCGGTATGTTCTATACGAACCGCCTGGATCAGATCGGACTTTTCCTCCCCAGATATCTCTACGGCCGGCATTATAAAAAAAGTGCTTTTGCCCCCTATGTATCTCCGGAGCACCCGGACATCGTGACCAGCCTGCCACCCAGTCTCCTGATCACCAGTGACAACGATAATCTTCAGAGCTATACTCTGAATTTTGAAAAGGCTCTGCGCAGACATCAGATGCCCCATAAACTGATCAACTACCCGAAGGATCCCCGCCTGACCCATGCGTTCAGCGCTTTTTACCCGGATCTTCCGGAAAGCAGGGAAGTGATCCACCATTTGATTCATTTTTTTGAACATACCGGAGAGGACTGTAAAGGAGGATATGTATCATGACATACGACGAGAATGTTTTCAAAGAAAAAGCTAATCGGAAAGCCCGTAAGATCTGGATCGTTTTTGCTGTTTTACTGAGTGCCAACTATGGCTCCGATGCGTCCGGGGGATTATATCCCACCACTTCTTACCTTATTTTCCTGGCATTGTGCTGGCTGCCTCTGATCTTCGGCGAAGTGCTGTTACGTGTAAAGGGCTGGGCAACGGAGCTCTACCGCTACGATCTGGTCATCGGTTACGGCATCTTCTATACCTTTGTAATCTGTACCACAGCGTCACCCATCGCATTCACTTACATCCTTCCGGTGACAAGCTTACTGGTCCTGTATAAGAACCGGAAATTCATGATCAACTGCGGTATCGTCAACTCTCTGATCATTGTGGGCGCTGCCGTCTACCGCTACATGCTGGGCTTTAACAGTGCTTCCGATATGAAGAATTACCAGCTGCAGCTGTCCTGTATCATCCTGTGTTACATCTGCTATGTCATGTCCATCCGCCATCTGAACGAGTCCGACGGTGCCATGACCGACAGTATCAAAGCCGACCTTCACAGAGTGGTGACCACCGTAGAACAGGTCAAGACATCCAGCAATACCATTCTGGACGGCATTACCGTTGTCAGAGAACTGGCTTCTGAGAACAAGCACGGTTCCGATATGGTCATGCTGGGTATGAATGAATTGACGGATAATAACCATATGCTGCAGGATCGGACGACCTCTTCCACACAGATGACTTCCGACATCCGTGCCCAGGTGGAAAATGTTGTGGCACTCATCAGCGAAATGGTATCTCTGGTCGGGAAAACCGAATCCCATTCCAGTGTCAGTGCAAAAGATCTGCAAAGTTTGGTAAGCACTGCCACCACGATGTCAGAGCTTTCTACGGAGCTGGAAAATGTCCTGCAGAATTTCCAGCAGGAATTTGGCATGGTGAAGCAGGAGACCGGTACCATCGAAAAAATTACAAATCAGACAAACCTGCTGGCCTTAAACGCTTCCATCGAAGCCGCCAGAGCCGGTGAGGCAGGCAAGGGCTTCGCAGTGGTAGCTGATCAGATCCGTACCTTAAGTACTGAAACCCACGCTTCCTCCGGACAGATCAGAGAAGCTCTGTCCCGTCTGGATGCTACTTCCGCTAAGATGACCGCTTCCATTGAAGAGACCTTGAAGCTGATTCAGGTCACTCTGGAAAAGGTAACACAGACCGGTGAAAATGTAAATCAGATCGCATCTGATTCCGCACAGCTCGGCAGACATATTCAGGTAGTTGATAACGCAATTAAAGAAGTCGAAAGCTCCAATACCCAGCTGGTATCCAATATGGAACAGGTATCCAACATCGTGGAGACTATCACCGGCTGTATTGCACACTCCAGCCAGACCAGTGAGCGTATGCTCAGTAAATACGAAGAAACCGCTTCCAATATCAACACCATCGAGGATGTCATGGAGAACATGATGTGTGATCTGGGTATCGGCGGCTTCATGGGTATCGAAGATATTCAGCCAGGTATGAAGATTGATCTGAAAGTAGCCGGCCAGGGAGATACGGAATACCTTGGAGAACTGATCGAACAGATTCCGGAGGGTCTGCTGGTATCCTGTCAGAAGGAGCTAGCACTCACAGATACCGCTTCCTGTACCTTACAGATCACCGCAGGCAATATCCTGTATTGTTGGGACAAGGCAGTCATCTCTCCCGCTCCTGAAAAGGGTGCTCATGCCTTCAAAATCATCATTAATACCAGACCCAGGATCAATAACCGCCGTAAATACCCCCGTATGGATCTGGACAATGCCTGCACCATTAAGTTCAAAAATTCCGACACGGAATATGCAGCCACCATGGATAATATCAGTGCCAACGGCTTTGCTTTCCTGGCGACAGACAATATTTTCACCCAGAGTAAGAATGCCTCGGTCACTGTCACTATCCATGATTTCGCCCTCCCGGATCACAATGTGCTGGAAGGACGTATCATCCGCTGCTCCGATGATAACGGTCTGTTCATCGTAGGCTGCCAGATGCCGGAGGATAACTTCTATATTCTGGAATATGTAGAGAAAAATCTGGAAAGTAAGAAATAGTCAAATACAAAAGGGTGTCGCACAGCGGCACCCTTTCTTGTTTGGTTTTATAGTTTCATCTATGGCTTCAGGAGCCGGGCGATCAGACCCTCGACCTCCTGGAGCTGTTCTTTTGTGCTCTCCTTGTGGCTTTCCTTGCGGTACTTCGAAGGGGACATTCCCTTCATGGCGTGAAAGGCCTTGGTAAATACCAGGGCATCACTGTATCCGCAGGACAATGCAATACTCTCGATAGGATAATTCGTGGAGTCCAGAAGTTCTCTCGCCTTGGTAATACGGAAGGTAGTAAGGAACTGCTGGGGAGACATCCCCAGATAGTTCTGGAACAGCGTATATAAATAGCTGCGGTTGATACACACATAGTCCGCCACATCCGTGACCTTGATGGGGTTACAGTAGTTGCTCTGGATAAAGGAAACCGCTTTTTTCACATACTGGTTCCCCTTATCCTCTTCCTCTCTTGCCACCACACCGGCGCTGTCGGCGATCACCGACAGAAATACTCCCAGCAGTCCGTTCCGGCGCAGATCATCCGCAATGCCAAAGGTATTATGCTCCATCATATCCCGGACAATGGAATACAGTTCCTCCGATTTATCACAGGAAAAAATAGGATGCCGGTCCGACAGTCCCATGCTGTGTAAGTATTCTTCGGCGCGGCTTCCAGCAAAGCCCACCCACAGATAGCTCCAGGGATCCTTCGCATCCGCCTGATAAAAAGCCAGTTCATTGGGCTGGATCAGGAAACCGTAACCCGCCTCCAGCCGGTATTCCTTGTCATGAAACCGGAAATGTCCCTTGCCGCTCAGGACATAGTGGATCAGGTAATGTGGCTTGGAGGCCGGCCCGAAGCTGTGCAGCGGTGCCGTCTGGGAGCATCCGCAACAGTTCACATACAGACTTCCTGTTTTATCATTGACAAAATCCAGTTTAAATGCTTTTTCCATGATCGGACCGTTTCCTTTCCGCGTTACCGCTCTCTCATCTAATTCACGAGAATCCCACCGTTTTCATCAAATTCCACACCGAAATCCCTGCTGTATTCATTCATACGCTGCAAAATTCTCTTCTTATCCTCACCTGCTGCCGGAGTAGGCTTAAAATCATTCCGGGTGGACACAGAACTCACCATGCAGGGAATGATCCTGGCATTTCGGTCCTCCACCTTCTGTCCGTTTTCGAATGTAAAGGTCTGCTGGAAGATCATGGTATCCTTATCTGCCGGGTTCCGGTTCGCTCCGAAGCAGAAATTCGCCAGGCTATAGATGATATATCTGCCCTTATATTCTTCGATTCCCTGAAGGACGTGGGGATGATGACCAATGACCAGATCCACGCCCCAGTCAATGCATTTTCTGCCAAGTACCTGCTGGTAATTCTCCGGATAAGTATCTTTCTCAATCCCCCAGTGACAGCATGCCAGGATCAGATCTACATTCTGTTCCCGCAGGGTCTCGATATTGTTCTGGATCAGCTTTTCCGCCTGTGCGCCCCACTCTACCTCATTGACAGAGATTATTCCTATTTTCAGGTTCCGTTCTCCGCCGTGGGCTGCCGCACTGTCCGGGATCTCATAGATACCCACATTTTTATCATAAGCATAAATGATCCCTTCCTTCTCTAATGCCACCACAGTATCCCGGCTTCCCTGTTCGCCATAATCCAGGCGGTGATTGTTGGCGAAGCTGACGGCCTCAATGCTCCCCAGCGTCAGCAGATGTGCGTAGGCCGGATCCCCTTTGATGCAGTAGGTCTGTCCCTCCCGCATCTGTTCCGATGTGGTCAGAGGCCCTTCCAGATTCACGATGGTCATATCGTCCGCCGCAAAGATGTCTCTCACATTTTCAAAGAAATAACCTTCGTCCTCCGCCTGATCATAGGCCTGACGGAAGGAGGCACTGTAGTCTTGTTCCTGATGATTTCCCAACGTTACATCCCCTGCTGCGGAGATGGTGATCGTATAGCGTTCACCCGTCAAATCACCGGAGTCATGGCAAGATCCCGATGTTGTTGCGTTCTCTCCACCGGAAGCCGTCCCTGTCTGTGCCCCCGTAGCAGAATCTTCTGCCGTCTGCCCAGCCTGCGTAGTTGCATTGTAACCGCCGATAGGCTGCGCCAGATCTTCCCTTCCCGGAATGTAGACCTGCTGGGTCAGATCATCGCCACATCCACCAAGTATTATGACTGCCGCTGCACAGAACAGTGCTGCAAACCTTTGTTTTCGATACCCCATAAGCTGCTCCCTCATTATCGTAGCATGATCCGCATCTTTGGTGCTTACCGTTGCTTCGCAACTATCATGATCCCATTCGCCGTTCGTCAATCCTGCTGACACATTGACTCTCATACGTCAATTATAATATCATTCCGCAGAAGCCTCCGATGTGGAAGTACTGTCTCCGTCTCCGTACAGATTCTCCTGCAGGAATTTCTTGTTGGCTTCGAAATCCACTTCCAGCACTGCCATCTTACGGATGGTCGCATCCTTATAGGTGCCCTCCAGTGGAATGCTGTTCTGGATAATATCGTAAGTCACGGCCTTAGGTGCCATAAGGCTCAGCCGATAGCATTCTGTCTGGGTCAGATTCGTGGTCAGATTCGGCATCAGACCATCGATCAGCTCCTGGGGATTGGTCAGCATTCCCTGCGGAAGCTTGTGGATCACCTCTGCCAATACCTTTCTCTGTCTCTCGGTTCTGCCGAAATCCGTACCTATATAACGGTTTCTGCAATACGCCAGTGCCTGCGGTCCGTTCAGATGTACCATGCCTCCGGAGGTATCTTCAAAATAATCGGTGCCTTCCGGTCTTCCCAACAGAATGTTGTATTCCACCAGATAACCATTGACATATTCCACTTCCTTGCTGGTCAGCTCAAGATCCACACCGCCCACTGCATCCACCAGATTGGCAAATGCTTCAAAGTTCACCAGTACATAGCGGCTGATATGAATATCGAAATTCTGCTCAATAGTCTCCATCAGCAGTTCTGCGCCACCATAGGAATATGCCGCATTCAGACGATTCCCCTTATGTCCCGGAATGTCCACATACATATCACGGAGCAGGGATGTCATGTAGATCTTCTTCGTCTTGTTGCTGATGGACAGCAGGATCATGGCATCTGATCTGCCGTCTTCACCGTTTTCACGGGAGTCGTTACCGATCAGCAGAATATTGGTCACGCCTTCTTCCTTCATGGGAGAGGACGCTACCGACTCGATCTTCTCATAGTTCATCTCTCCGTAGACCTTTCCTACCAGCACATACAATCCTGCTGCCAGGAATACAAGGATCAGCGCCACTGCGATCAGGAAACGCTTGAGTCCTGACTTTTTCTTCTTCCTGCCGCCCCCGGCTCCCTTTTTATTTCCTTTTCTGTTCCTTTTATCCGCTTTCGTGTCTATCTCCTCACGCTTTCCGGATCTTCTTCCGGAGCGTTTTCTATCGTTATAATCGTCCTCATAGTCCTCTACATAGTCATCCCGTCTGCTGCGGCGGGTTCTGCCTGATGTCTCCTGTCTGCGGTGATCAGCGTTACTGCTACGGCCGCCACCGTTACGACTCTCTGAAGTCTTACGTGCCGTCTCTCTGCGGGCTGCCTGTCTCCTGCGGTATGTGGGATCATCCCAGTCCTCTGCATAGTCCTCACGGGATCCTGCTCTTCTGTCGGATCCGATCACATCCAGTTCCTCCTCTTCCTCGTCATCTTCCCTCATATCATACATCTGCGGAGCCGGGCGGGCTGCCTCACGCTCCGCAGAGTGTGTCCCCACATTCGCCGCCGGGCGCCCCGTACTGCGGCGGGCTCCCGCCCCGGATGCCTGCATTTCCTGCATCTCCTGTTGTAAAAAGGCTTCCAGACCCTTTTGTATATCTTCCATCTCCTGAATGGAGTCTCTTTCCTTATCGCTCATCCTGTACCTCACTTCCACATACCTGATTTTGCACGCTTTTATTCCTATTCATCTTCTAGGATAATACCATAATCTGCTGTATTCGTCACGACAGAAATCCTTAAAATTTGTTTAAATGTTATCCGGTATTTCTTAAGAAACGACAACAAGAAAGACCATCTGCGGCAGCTACACGATTTTCTTTCGTATGCTTTCCTCAGATGGTCTCTGCATTTTTGTTGACTTATGTCTGCTTTATTTATGAGCAAGCCTTGCGTCTATGTAATTTTTCAGAGATTCCACCGTCTCTTCTACACCCAGCTTGCTGCTGTTGATAGACAGATCGTAATTACGGGAATCGCCCCATTTTACCTTACAATGGCTATTGTGGTAAGACTTTCTGCGACGGTCCTTCTCGATCATACGCTCTTCCGCATGACGGGCATCCAGCTCATAGATCTCCATGACACGTTTGATCTTGGCCTCCCGGTCTCCCAGTACGAAGATGGAGATCAGATTCGGATTGTCCTTCAGCACAATCTCGGAACAGCGTCCTACGATCACAAAGGATTCCCCTGCTTCCGCCTTTTTCTTAATATAATCGAACTGCATTCTGGCCACATTGTCTGCCGGAGAGCTGTTCATTCCCATTACACTGCGGTACAGGAATTTGTTACGTCTCTTTTCGTCGAACTCAGCCAGCTCCTTGCTGCTTACATTCATGCTTGCAGCCACCTCATCTAACAGGTTGTGATCGTACATCGGCAGTTTGTAATACTCTGCCAGCTTCTGTGCGATCTCATGTCCGCCGCTGCCGTATTCACGGCTGACGGAGATAATCAGTTGTTCACTCATGGATCTGCCCTCCTTATGGCTGGATGTATTTCCAAAATTTTTTAAACTCGTATTCTGCAAATACATCTTACAGATATCTTGCATAGATCATCAGCATAGAGATCCCTACTACTATTATAGTCGCAGGTGCCATAACTTTGCAATATTTTCCCCACTTAATCATATGACCGGCTTTCGCTGCGGTGGCGATACCTACTACGTTGGCAGAAGCTCCGATGGGAGTTGCGCTTCCTCCAATATCGGTTCCCATAGCCAGTGCCCATGCCAGAATGGACAGCTCCACACCCTGGGTAGCGGACAGACTGCTGATAATAGGGATCATGGTAGCCGCAAAAGGAATATTATCCACGAAGGCGCTGGCGATGGCGGAGATCCACAGAATAATGGCGATCATCAGCATCAGATTGCCGTTACTGATATCTCCGATGAAGTTCGCCATGACTTTCAGGATACCTGTCTGCTCCAGGCCACCTACGACCATAAACAGTCCGATGAAGAACAGCAGCGTCTTGTAATCAATCTGTCTGATCAGCTTCAGCGCATCTTTGCCTGCAGCGATCAATGTCACGATGGAGATGAATACACCGATGCAGGATACGGTCAGTCCAGTCTGTGCATGGGTCACCAGCAGTACTACTGCACACAGGAAGATAACAGTGCTGATAATAAATCCCTTTTTGTCGGTAATGGCCTCGGAAGGATCCGGGTAGGCCTGGTTGCTGCCTGCTGCAGCAGCCTCGCTGGCTCGCAGTTCCTTGTGGAATACCAGATAGAAATACAATATGACCACGATCAGGGATACACCTGCGATCACACCGGTATTGGTCAGGAAATCCGTGAAGGAATATCCCAGGGAAGTACCGATGATGATATTGGGGGGATCTCCGCACATGGTAGCGGATCCTCCCAGATTCGCACAGAACACTTCTGCCAGAATCATAGGCACCGGATTGAATTTCAACAGTTGTGACAATTCAATGGTAACGGCTGCCAGGAACAGGATTACGGTAATACTGTCAATGAACATTGCCAGAATACCGGATAATACCATAAAGGTGACAAACAGCGGTACAACCTTATACTTGACCATCTTGGCAAGGCGCATGCACAGCCAGCGGAAGAATCCCACCCGGGCCATTCCCTCTACCATGATCATCATTCCTGCTACGAACACGATGGTCTCCCAGTTGATACCACTGGAAGCCTCTGCGGACTGTCCCGCCGTGTACCAGAAATGACTTGTGAAAAAGCTGCCTAAGTTCAAAGTCTCCAGCACTGCGCTCATACTGTGCATTCCCAGTCCGAATACCAGTACCAGTGTCAGCAGGCCGCAGCCCAATGTGATAATGTGTCTCTCCCATACTTCCAGGACGATCAGTACAAACATCGCCAGAAATATGATTACTGCAAGTATTTGTGCTACCACTTTCCCTGCCTCCTTGCTAATTTTTCTTTAGAACATACAAGAGTAGATTCTATCCGAAATATCGGCATAAGTCAATTCTTCTTTTGGTTTCTATGCATAAATATTCCGTTAAAGTTTTTTTACAAATTGCGACGCATAAAAAACTCCGGAAGATCCTGCCTGCATACCGATCTTTCGGAGCCTTTTTATTGCTTATATTGTTTTATTCATTCCGGAAGCTTTCGATATCGTTCTTTCCCACATACCGCAAGAACATCCGGTGCATATCAATACCGCTTTCTCCGAAATACAATTTCATGTACTTCTCACCGTCCTGCCGGATTGCCAGCGTGACGGACTGTTCCACCACTTTGCCCTCCGTGCCGTTAATCGTCACAGTTTGCTGCAACGTGTTGTTCAAGAATACGGAAATCGGTAACTGTGCCAGCGGACCCAGCGTGGAACTCATCCGGAATACCAGTTCGTACCGTCCGATCTTCGTGAAACGCAGCTGGTATACCGCACCAGTACCTTTCTTCGTGGACAGCTTCTCCAGCGGAAGTTCAATCTCTTCGCCGGTCTTCGGCTCCGGCAGTTCCAGCCGGGCCAGCACCTGTCCGCTGTCTCCGGCTCCTTCGGTGCTTACCGGACTGTGAAGCTCCGTACACTCCTCTTCCTCTCTGCCAAGCAGCCTCTCCATGGCAACGGAACGTAACAGGAAGCAGCAGATGTTTGCAGCATTCCGCATAAGCTGCGCTCTGGTCAGCCTGCCGTCTGCCAGTCCTTCCGCAGTGTTGTCCTTATTAGAATTGGATGCTGCGTCTGCGGTCACCATGTAAATATCATTCTGCGCCCGGACCATAGGTACCGTCTGACTCTTGGAACCGGATTCGCCTTCCTCATTGATCTTTGCCCACCAGTCGGTCATGACAATACCCTGATAGCCCCATTCCTTACGGAGAATGGTTGTCAGAAGATCATAGCTGCCTGCGGTCCACAGTCCGTTCACCGGGCCATAGGTGGACATGATGCTGTAGGCTCCGCCCTGTTTTACGGCGATCTCAAATCCTTTCAGATAGATCTCCCGCAACGCCCTCTCGGATACAATAGCATTGGCATCATGCCGTTTGAATTCCTGATTATTACATGCAAAATGCTTGATGGTTCCGGTAACTCCATATTTTCCCATGCCTTTCAGCTGTGCCGCCGCCATGGTACCGGTGAGGTACGGATCCTCGGAAAAATACTCAAAGTTACGTCCATTCAACGGATTTCTGTGAATATTGATGCCGGGGCCTAAGAGGGAATCAATCTTGTTCTTGCGAAGCTCCATGCCCTCCATCTCATACAGTTCTTCCACCAACTCCGGATCAAAGGTACATGCCAGCAACGTACCGTTCGGCAGTGCATAGGCCATGGTACCGCAGTCCATACGGATGCCGGAAGGACCATCGGAACAGCAGGCCACCGGAATACCGAATTGCTGCAGTCCATCCGTCACACCGCCGAAAGCTGCTGCTGTTCCGGGGGTAACTTTCGGGGAACACATGCCTTCTCCTCTGGTCATGCAGATCAGATCTTCGTCTGACAGCTGTGTCAGGAACTGTTCCAATGTAATCTTTTTGTCATAGACATCCGCCAGTTTCCAGCCCTGATCTCCCACATATTCGCTCTGGGTGGGTCTTTCCCGCAAAATACGTTCCGTCAGATCTATGGTCCGTAAGGGCACATCCTCCCAGTTGGCGATGGCATGGTCATTCTCTCCGAAGAAAAACGGTCTCAGGCGCTTAAATGCCTGCACCGGTGCCAATGCTTCTGTAGCTGTCCGTACGACCTGCAGCTCCGCTAATGTCACTCTTCCGACTTCTCTTGCACTCCGCACATCTGTGCCCACATAGAAGATATAGTCTCCTGCTTCCAATACATAGCAGGATTTATGTCCAGTGACACCACTGTCATCATAGGACGCAAGCTCCGTCAGTTCTGCTTTCAGGATCAGTTCTTCACTTGCTCCGGGCTTCAGTTCTTCCGTCTTGGCATAAGCTGCCAGCTGACGCAGCGGCTTTCCCAGCTTTCCCTGAGGAGCCTCCACATAGACCTGTATGGTCTCTCTGCCGGACATACCGCCAACATTTGTCACTTTCTCAATGACAGTTGCCTCGGTACCCTGCACTGCCAGTCCCATGCTCTCTGTCTGGAACCGGGTATAGGACAGTCCAAAGCCAAAGGGATATTTTACCTTGTCTCTGGCAAAGGTCTCAAAATAGCGATAACCTACATAGATGTCCTCGGTATAAAAATTCTCCACCGGATCCCCGAAATTCTCCGTGGAAGGATAATCCTCAATATCTTCCGCAATAGTATCGCTGAGCTTACCACCGGGATTCACTTTTCCTGTCAGGACATCTACTGTAGCTCTGCCGCCCTCCTGGCCGCCCTGCCATACATAGAGCACAGCCTGTGGCTGATACCGGTCGACCCACTTCATATCCATGATATTACCCACATTCAGCACAACGATCGTCCTGGCAAATGCATTGCAGACATTACGAAGAATTTCTTCCTCCGCAGCTGTCAGCAGATAACTGCCTTCCGCAGCACTATTATCCTTGTCTTCTCCTGCGGTTCGGCCGAGAACCACAATCGCAAGATCCGACTGTTCCGCCGCCTGTCTCGTCAGTTCTTCGCTGACGGGCATTTCTTCCTGGTTCCAGGGCTCCATAGCCCATCCCTCTCCTATATCAAAAGGATGATCCTTCAGCCATTCCCGGTACTGTGCCTCCAGTACCTCATTCACCTGTACGGTGCCGTCTTCCTTGAGACTGTCTGTAATATTGGTCACATATGGAGCATTGACCATACCTCCGGAACCCGTACCGCTCTTATAATGCTCGAACTGTGTCCTTCCGAAGATCGATACTTTCTGTCCTTTTTGCAGAGGCAGCACACCGTCTTCATTTCGAAGCAGTACGCTTCCCTCCGCCGCCACACGTCTTGCCAGTTCCGCATATTTCTCATAATCCAATGTATATTTCATATATCTGTCTGCTCCCTTCCTGTTATATCTATATTTCTGTATCTTTTATCCTAATAATAGCATTAATTTCCCAATACATCCACAAGAAAAGCTCTTTCTCTGACAGAAAGAGCCCTATAAACATTTTATTGATTTTACAAGATGATCATGACCACAAAATCCCCGTTCTCCATAAAGAACTGGTATTGTCCGTTCAGCTTTTCTACATAATATACGATGCTTCTGGCCCCCAGTCCATGCCCGGAGCGCTCCGTCACCGGGACACCGTCAATAAATACCGGGGCATTCTGCACAGTATTTTTCGCCATCAGAAGAAGCTGTCCTGACTTTTCGGACAGAGCCAGCTGTATCAGCCGCTTTTCCTGCGGCAGTTCCTGTACGGCATGCATGGCATTTTCCAGTACGTTTGACAGGATCGCACAGAACATCATTTCCGAACAGGGAAGCTTCTCCCCGATACTGACCTGCACTTCCCAGTGAATCCTCCGTTCCTCAAACCGGGAGTTATAGATGGACAGAACCGAATTCACCATTTCATTTTTACAGTAGGTCTTGATCACCGTATCGTCATAGGTCTGGCTCACTTCGTTCAAATATTCCAGCGCCTTGTCGGACTCTCCCTGCTGGATCAGTGTCCGGATCGCCGACAGATGATGTCTTGTATCATGCCGCAAGATGGACATTCTCTGCTCGCTTTTTCTTGTACTTTCCATTTCCGTATGCAGAGAACTTAACTGCATCCGGATCATTTCGTTGTACTGCTCCGCCTTATTCTTCAGCTCATACTCCCGGAAATATACCAGTAAAAAAAGCAGATACGTCAGGCACATGGCAAAGCCCAGGAACTCCGGCACCGCCTTATTGCCGGAATACAACAGACTGGAAAATTTGGTCGTGGCATAGTCAAAAATGTAATAAATGATCGGCAGGCTTCCAATGATCAGAAGTTCCCGGTCCGTTTTGGCAAACAGCATGGCTGTGGTCTGGCATACATACCGGCATAAAAGGATGAAAGCTCCCACCGTCACCAGAATACGACAGACATAATAGCACCATTCCTGTCCTGTCAGAGCCAAAGCAAACAGTCCCATCCAGTTACTGCACTGACAACATAGATATGCCGTGAAAATAGAAATCAGGGAAGGAAGAATACGGAATTTATAATGCAAAACCAGTACAAATAACAATGGGGCATGCACGATCAGTGGATAAATCTGATCTACTGTTTCTGTTCCAAAGAGAAGTACACACAGAACATATAGAATTCCTGAAACAACCGCCAATGACAACAATTGCAATATATTTTTCTTATCCTGCTTCACTCCCAGAAAAAATGCCGACAGGAAGATTCCAAACAGCATTGTCGTTATATGATGTGTATATGTTAATATCTGTAGTACCATTTTCTTCTCTCTTTCGTATTCTTACCATACATTTTTTACGGTATAAACCATTTCTGTTATATGACCCACCCCGATATGCGAATAGAGGGTAGGATTGTGGGAGTGCGTAGCACGTAGGCATCAAAGCCGGGGGCCTTTGACCTCGACTTTATTATATAAGACTCTCAACGAGAAATCAATTTGTGGATGATTTGACTTTTTGCGTCACAAATGTCAGCATGTCTCGCCTGTGGGATTCAGTAGCTTCTACGCCTTTCGCCGGCGTCTGGTATCACTGGGACTGACACCATAAGCATTGCGGTAGGTTCTGGAAAAATGCACCAATGACGCAAATCCGGTCTTCTGCGCGATCTCCTGGATCGCCAGAGAAGACTCCACCAGAAGTCTTCCGGCTCTGGTCAGCCGGACATTGGTAAGGTATTCCAGAACGGTGGCTCCGGTCACCTCGCGGAAAATACGGCAAAAATAGTATTTACTTAAATGGATCTGGGATGCGATGGTCTCCAGATCTATTTTTTCCGCATAATGGGCATTGATATAGGCGATGGCATCCAGAATCTCCTGTCTGGGAGCTGCGGAGAGCTCCGGCATCTGTGTCCGCTCCTGCCTCGTATAGTAGTCTCTGCACAGTAGCAGCAGTTCCAGACAATAGTTTTGCTTTAATTTCTCGGCCACAGCATCGTGGCGGTTATAATATTTCCGCAGCCGTTCGAAGACCTCTACCAGTTCTCCGGACTGTTCCGTTGTCAGATGCAGAATATCATTCTGCAGAACCTCCAGGAACCGCTGCTTCTCCGCAGGTTTCAACATTCCATCCAGATAATCCGGTGCAAAGTTCAAGACGTACCGGGCATAGAAATCCGAGGACAGACTCTGCATATAATGCGTCTGGTAGGGTTTGATCAGGATAATGTCTCCCGGATTCAGCACATGACAGACACCATCCAGGAAGATGTATCGTATCCCCTTCACCACAAAAAAAAGTTCGTAAGTATCGTGATAATGATTGGTCTGCATATCATTTTTTTTGGTTGTCTCTATGTATTCCAGAAACAGATCGGAATAAGGGTCAAAAATCGTACGAAGCATAGTTTTCCTTTCCCGGAATCATTCCGGCAAGATTCATTCGATTGCTTTTTATTACCGCAAGATATGTTAAACAATCTTAAAAATAAAAGATTATAATGGGATTATATAATAAATCTTGTGCCATGTGAAGTATATGGGAAGGAGATAACTTATGGAGAAAAGACCTTTAGACTATGCAAAAGCATCCATGGATACCATGATGCGCAAATGGGAAGCCCCCAAGCTTCCACCCGAAGGAAGATTCCATTATCATCAGGGAGTATTCCTGTCCGGAATGTACAAAAGCTATGAACTTTGCAAAGAGGAAAAATATTTTGATTACATCAAATCCTGGGTGGATGCCGTCATCACCGAAGACGGTGTGATCAAACAGGCTGATATGGGGCAGTTCGACGATATGCAGCCGGGTATTCTGTTATATCCCCTCTATCATTGTACCGGTGATGCCAGATATAAGAAAGCCCTGGACTCTCTGATGGCTGCCATTGATCGTTATCCCACCACTCCCGAGGGCGGCTATTTCCACAAGGCTGATCTGCCGGAAGAAATGTGGCTGGACGGTCTGTACATGGAAGGTCCGCTGCGCGCGCAGTATGGCGCAGAATTCCATCACCCCGAATATTTTGATGAGGTTATCTTCCAGGCTCTGACCATGCAGAAACATACCCGTGACCCCAAGACCGGTCTGCTGTATCATGCCTGGTCCTATGACAGGAAAGTAGAATGGGCTGATAAGGAGACCGGCTGCTCCCCCGAATTCTGGGGCAGAGCCATGGGATGGGTGCCTGTAGCCCTCCTGGACGAACTGGATTTCATTCCCGCCGATCATCCGGACAGAGCAAAACTGGAAAAAATGGCAGTGGATCTGTTAAAGTCTCTGCTCGCATTCCAGTCTGAAGACGGCAGATGGTATCAGGTAGTCAACCGGGGCGATGATCCTGCCAACTGGCTGGAGAATTCCTGCAGCTGCCTGTATGTTGCCGCCCTGTGCAAAGCGATCCGCAAAGGTCTGCTGGATGCATCTTATCTGGAATATGCCCGCAAGGGTTATGAGGGTGTGATCCGCTCCCTGACCTGGGAAGGTGATGACCTCATTATCGGTAATGTCTGCATCGGAACCGGTGTCGGTGATTATGACCACTATATCCACCGTCCCGTATCCGCCAACGACCTGCACGGGGTCGGCGCCTTCCTGCTGATGTGTGAAGAGTGCGAACAGGTATTTTAATATCTTGTAACTATTCAGAGCCATGCAAAACCAGGCTTACAGATCCTCGCTGCCGGGATTCCGGCGGCGGGCAGATCTGCTTATATTATTACTTTTTACAGCTTTACTTTTACAAAATCATGTCCCATGGCGGGAAGCACCTTTTCGATCAGATCTGCCGTCCGCATGCGGAGGCTGGAGGTATTGATGCAGGGGTGGCATCCGAAATATTCGCTGTCCAGCACCTCTTCATCGATCAACAGCTTCACCTGATGTTCCTTATCGTTCATCAGACCGAGTACACTGACAGAACCGGGGGTGATATCCAGGAATTTCTCCATGTATTCCGGCTTGGCAAAAGAAAGCCTCGCCGAGCCGATCTGTGCCGACAGATCCTTGGTATGGAAGACCTTGGTATCCGGGATCATCAACAGGTAAAATGCGGTCTCCTGACGATTGCACAGAAACAGATTCTTGCATACCATAGCCTCCAGGATCTCATCCACTTCCTTGCAGTCCTCCATGGTCATGGCCGGAGCATGATCCACGCGGTCATATTCCACCCCGAGCCTGTCCAGCAGGTCATAGGTACGGATCTCTTTGTCCAGTCTGCCGGTCGTATCTGCAGGTCTTCCTTTTTGCAATACTAATGTCATTGTCGTTTCCCCTTTGTTGTCTAATAACCAATGGTGTCGTTTACGAGGATCACATGGATCCTGTCCGTATGTCTGGAATATCTTGTGATCAGGAACTGACAGCAGATGGTATCCGGAGACTTACAGTCGAAGCATTTTCCGGTTTCTTTGCAGGGAGTCTTGATGTCGAATCTCTGGGCATTGATAGGTGCAGCCACGTTTCTCGCACGCTTCATGGCACTGTCTAAGTCTGCGCAGACCTTGTTCATGCCGACGATGAAGATTACTTTCCTCGGTCCCTGGGCTATGCAGGAGACACGGTTGGAATTGCCGTCGATATTGACCATAACACCGTCACTGGTGATGGCGTTGGCACTGGAGAGGAAGATATCCGCATCGTATGCTGCCATCAGTCCTGCTCTGGCATCCATCTTAGAGCGGTCGATATAGTGGTAATTGCCTGCTTCCAGAGCGGAGATCAGTCCGATCTCTCCGGCGCTCATGCATCCGCCCATGGCAATGGTGCTTCCCTCCGGGATCAGCTCCAGTGCCTGCTTCAGCGCGGCTTCTTTATCCTCTGCGTAGTAGCCCGACATGTTGCGGGACTGTAAACCCTTGATGACTGTTTTTGCCAGTTGTTCATTTCTTTTTCTGATCATTTCGTTCATCTCTTTAACCCTCTTGTCTTTCCGTAGCCTGCAAGCCTTCCGGTGCTTTAAACCTGTACTTCCGTACACTGTGCAGGCTGTCTCTTATACACATCTGACGCTGCCGACGAATAGAGAGG
>ERZ1504182.145-NODE-145-length-22272-cov-4.802989_pt1 | contig 22272 bp, 16 predicted proteins | sample MGYA00574902_ERZ1504182 | MGnify/ENA primary metagenome ERZ1504182 (study PRJEB39906, sample SAMEA3182116) | gut metagenome | biome: human; feature: gut; material: Stool; isolation source: human stools | place: Canada | collected 2014-02-25 ... | reverse complement strand
CATTTACTAATCGGTCGAGGGCTTGACCAAAGGTTTTGGATAGGAAAGCAGGATGGAAGTTAAGGTATAAGAGATAGAGTTTCAGTGTTCGGTTTTGAAGGTACAAATTGTTATCTTCAGGAATGGCCCAGTGGCTCAGTTGGTTAGAGCGTCGCCCTGTCACGGCGAAGGTCGTCGGTTCGAGTCCGATCTGGGTCGTTAAAGGATTTTAATCCTTGTGGGGTCTTAGCTCAGCTGGGAGAGCATCTGCCTTACAAGCAGAGGGTCATAGGTTCGAGCCCTATAGGCCCCATTTTTATACTCAAAAATTTGTGTCGTCTTTATGCATTTGCATAGAGGCTTTTTTTATTTCTTTATTTAGTCCCCGTGCCGCATTGACGAACAACAAAAGAATCGTTATGATGGAGTAATACAAGTATCGGAAAGGTGGCAGACACCATGGAACAGCGTATTTTGCAATATCGAAAACAAATAGATGAGTGGCTTCAGAAAATGGAGCAGAGAGCGCAGACATTATCACAGGACGGCGAATACTCAACGCAAGCGATACAGAGACAGTTGGATACAGAGAAAACGGATACTGAGGAACAGACTATGCAGGAAATGGTTCAGGACAAGCTTCAGGAGCATCTGGTGCAGGTGGGATTTTTTCAGCATGAGCGCCTGATCCATCTGATCGTTACGGTGACTTTTGCGTTGTTAGAGATGCTGGCGATCGTCTTAAGTGTGATCTCCGACAGCCTTTTTACCTTATTACTCCCCATAGTGATCCTGATCCTGCTGATCCCATACATCCGCCACTATTATATTCTGGAGAACGAAGTGCAGAAAATGTATGTGCAGTACGACAGGATGCTTAGATTACAACGTAAGGTAGTCGGTACCGGCGAAGGAAAGTAAGGGGAAAGTATGGAGATTTATAGCAAAAATCATAAAATAAGAATATTTGCCATAACCATTCTGACTGCGGCAATCCTGTTACTTACTGGCTGCAGCCAGCCGGAAGAAACAGTCTATCAGATACCGGAAGATAAAAAACTGATCGTCTATACCGCTCACAAAGCAGATGTATACGAACCGATCATCAAGGAATTTGAGGAACGTACAGGGATTTTTGTGGAACTCAAGGCAGGAGATACTTTGGCACTTTTTGATGAATTACAACAGGATGCGCCTGGTACCTTTGATGTCATGTTCGGTGGCGGTATTGAGAATTTTGAGGAGTGCAGAGACTATCTGGAACCTTATAAGGTCAGCGAAATAGATCAAATTGCGGAACAGTATCGCACGGAGGGAGATGCCTATACGCCCTTTTCTGTGCTGCCGACTGTATTTATCTATAACAATAAACTGGTCTATCCCGTAGCGGCTCCCAGAACCTGGGAGGAATTGCAGACCGATCGTTGGAAGGGAAAGATTGCATTCGCAGATCCCACGAAATCCGGCAGTAGTTATACAGCACTCTGCACGATGCTTCAGGTATCGGATCAGGATGCGCAGAAGACTTTGGAGGACTTTACCGGTGCACTGGATGGTTACCTGTCGCCCTCATCTGTTGCAGTGCTGGAGGAAGTCAATGCCGGTACCAGACTGGTAGGTATTACCACGGAGGGAATGGCGAGACAGAAGATTCTGGAAGGCGCAGATATTACGGTGATCTACCCCACGGACGGCACCAGTGCCATACCGGATGCCACAGCAATTGTCAAGGGCGCAAAGCATATGGAAAATGCTAAATTATTTCTGGAATTTACCGTCAGTAGTGATGTACAGAGACTGGTGGAGGAAGCCTTTTTCCGGAGAACTGTCCGCAATGATATGGAAGAGTATGCAGCACCGGAGCAGACAAAATTAAAAACGATCGATTATGATATTCATTGGGCTTCTCAGGAAAAAGAAAAAATTCTGAACACATGGGAGACGTTACAGGGGAGAACAGATGAAAAAGTGGATTAAAAAGTCGTTTCACAGACAGTTGCTGGTCTGCTTCGGTGTAGTTGCGTTATTGCCGTTATTGCTTTTTGGGGTATCCCTGATCCAGACTATGGAGACCAAGATCAACAGCGATTATGAGAAAAAAGTAACAGAGCAGGCGGAACAGATAGATGCCGGCATATTGGAATTGTTTCAGGAGTTCGAGACGGTAGTGGAGAATATAAATGCTAACACCCGGATCGTGGACCAGATAGGTGAAGATGACACCTGGTCGAAGAGCAAGATTTACCTGCAATTCTATCGGGAAGTGACTGATTACAGAGAATATGCCCAATTTGATCTGTATGATAAAAACGGAAAATGTATTTACACTACGGCACAGGGAAGTGCCAAGACAGATCTGCCGGTATACTGGGGCATCCTGAAAGCAGTCGAGGATAGTAAAGAGACGCTGGTGCTGCGGCGTGCAGATACTAATGACAGCAAGATTTTATTGTATGCAGCTGGTAAACTTATAGGAAAAGACGGTATACCGGAAGGTTATATTGTGATCAGCATGCGCGCAGAAAATTTTGAAAAAGTGCTTCATGATAAGGGAAATGCCAAAGCGGAGGTAGCAATCATGGACCCCTTCTGGAGAACCATTTATGATAATGGTAACCTGCAGGAAGAGCAGATCCGGGAAGAACTCATGGTTGGTCATAAGCTGCTGGGAGTATATCGTGCCGGAGAACTGCTGATCCAGCCGCTGGGAGACAGTGGATTGTATACTGCATTGTCCTGTCCCAGCGTGTTTTCAACAGAAGTATTGAACTCCATGTACAGTGTGTTGATCGTGATGCTGACCATCAGTGTCATTCTGTGTGTTCTGGTGGCTTCCCGGCTGGGTAGAAATATGACCCGTCCTATCGAACGGATGAATACGGCCATGCGTACACTGCAGGAAGGAGACCTTACCGTCAGGATCGTCTCCGACAGAGAGGACGAGCTGGGACAGATGTCCCGGAACTTTAATATCATGGCCAACGAACTGGAGCAAAGCGTGCAGGATAAGGTGGAGAAGCAGAAGGAACTGAATGCCTCCCATATTGCCATGATGCAGGCACAGTTAAATCCCCATTTCCTGTACAATACACTGGATACCATGAAATGGGTGGCGAAGGCCAATCACATTCCGGAGATCGCCACCATGGCAGCGGGCCTGGCGAAGATCCTGCGGACCAGTATCTCCAAGAGACAGTTCATCTATCTGAAAGAAGAACTGGAACTGGTGAACTGTTATGTAGATATCCAGAAGATCCGTTTCAATGATAAGTTTTTGTATGCCGTGGATCTGCAAGAGGGACTGGAAGAGTGCGTGATCCCCAAGCTGATCATACAGCCCATCGTGGAGAACTCGGTACTACACGGATTAAAGGAGAGTGAAGAAGGAAATATCCTTGTGCGGATCACAGAACAGGAAGATGTCCTGTGTATTGAAGTAACCGATGACGGCTGTGGCGCTCCCGAAGAATGGATGGATGCCATCAATCACAGAAGACAGGAGCAGCTGGTGGGGCATATCGGGGTCTCTAACGTGGATACCATTATCCGGCTGACCTATGGGGAAGAATACGGCATCCATATGGAGAGTCTTACCTCAAACGCCGAAAACCCTACGGACGGACAGCGAACAGAAGAGGAAGGCGAAGTCCACGGCACGAAAGTGACATTACGGCTGCCGGTAAGATACGGAGAAGCCTGAGGAACCGATACAGAGCAACGGGCAGAGAGGAATTTTTACCGGATAGTGGGGAATATACAGAAAACGGGAAGAAATAATGGAGGGAGTAATACGATGTACAAAGTGATCGTGATCGATGATGAGATGCTGGTGCGCAGAGGAATCGTGATGGAGACAGACTGGCAGACACTGAACTGTGTCGTCGTGGCGGAAGCCGGCAACGGAATCGAAGGACTGGAAGCCGTGCGGAAATATCATCCGGATCTGCTGATCTGCGATATCCGTATGCCCAAAATGGACGGCATCGAAATGCTGAAGGAATTGCGGGCAGAAGGCAATGATGTCAGTGTGATCTTTTTAACTGCTTACAGTGAATTCTCCTATGCGCAGAGCGCCCTGAAATTATTGGCCAGTGACTATCTGTTAAAGCCTTTTGGAGACGGGGAACTGGAACAGGCAGTGAGCAATGCACTGGAGAAACGTAAGAGGACACAGGAAAAATTGGAAAACAGCAAGGAGGAGCCGCTTCCCGAACTGGTCTTAAATAAAGGCGATAAGAGCAAATATGTCATGGCAGCCGTAGACTATATTTCCGCTCATTATGGGGATCCGGAACTGTGTGTGGCCCAGATCGCAGAGCACCTGGGGATCAGTGAAGGACATTTGAGTCATACATTCAAAAGGGAGACGGATTACACGGTGGCGGCATACATTACCAGAGTGCGTATGCGCACTGCCATGAAACTGTTGAATGACTGCCGGAATAAGGTGTACGAAGTTGCAGAGCAGGTAGGCTATCGTGATGTTGCACATTTTTCCAGCAGCTTTAAGCGGATTGTTGGTGTTACTCCTTCCGAATACCAGGATAGAAGCATGTAAAGCTAAAAAGATGCACAAAAGAAACAATAAAATAGCAGAAAAACTATACATAGTATCAGAAATATTAAAATAATAACAGTTTTGCCTTATACAAATTGCTGAATTCCCAACGTATAATAGAATCATCAGAACGGAAGTGGGAAACATCCCATTCCAAGTACGTGAACCATGAAGGGTTATACAAACTATATGTTTCAAGGGAGGACAGCATATGAAGAAAAGAGTAGTATCGTTACTTATGATCTGTGCACTGAGTGTTGGTATGTTAGCCGGATGCGGCAGCAGCGAGACCCAGAACCAGGCAACTGGAAGCGCAGATAACACACAGACAGCCGGAACCGAGACGGTGGCAGAGACCAAGACCCCGGAGGTAGCCGACGACGCAAATCTTACTGCAACTCAGCAGATCATCAAACAGGCAGAAGGAATGACCATGGAGGAACTGGCACAGAAGGCCATCGAAGAATCCAACGGCAAGACCTTTTACGGTGTAGGTAATTCCAGCCGTGGTAAAGCAGCACTTCCTCTGTTCATCGAGTATCTGCAGTCTATTGATCCTTCTTACAGCATGGAATTTGACTGGCAGCAGCCTAAGAACAACAAGATCTTTGAACAGCTGACCGCTGATTCCCTGAAGCCGGAAGGAACCTTCGCAATGACCCTGATCCAGGATGGTAATCAGATCGAATCCAAGATGACACAGACCGGAATACTGGATACGTTCATTCCCAAGGAATGGGCAGAGGCTAACGGAACCACACCAGATGCGGTGGACGGTTATCTGGCATTACAGACGCTGAATAAGGTATTCGAATACAACTGTACCGGAGATAAAGTATATGACAACTGCTGGGACTTCGTGGCGGAAGGAACTCACGCATTGTTCATGGATATTGATTCCGAGGTTGTAGGTAAGAATTTCCTGTACATGCTGACCGAAGACAAATACGCAGCCATGTTAAAGGATGCTTTCAATGCATTACCCGCTGATGAGCAGGCTTACTTCCAGCCCACGATTGATGAGATGGAATCCGAGGCAAATGATTTAGGCTTAGGCGCTGATGGTAAATATGCCCTGGCATGGATCAAGCTCTGGGTAGGCAGCTACAATGCCCAGACCGATGATGGACCTATCTGTAATACGCTGGTATCCGATTCCGCTACCGATCAGTGTGGACTGTTAGTATACAGTAAACTGCGCTCCGTAGAAGAATCCGCAGGTGTATCTGTGAACAATATCAAGGTTGCCGCTTATCAGGATGATTATAAGGGAATCGGCGGATACGGTTACTGCCATTATCTGTTTGTTACCGATAACAGCCCGCTGCCTTGGACTGCATGTGCTTTCATCGCATACATGACCTGTACGGAAGACGGCTTCAGCGCATGGGGCAAAGACATGGGCGGTTATTCCGCTAACCCTGAAGTGGCAAAGGCAATCGAAGCTACCTATCAGCACAGCACCGGCGGTAATGATGAGAACGGTAATGTTGTATACGAGAGCAAAAATGACAGAGGCTTCGACTGGTGGTCTACCGATGGCGAACTGGTGCTGGAAGATCCTGAGTACTGCGCATCCGTATCCTTCACGGTAGGAAGCTGGATCGAGCTGTTACCGAAGTATACTGCTGAGTGATATATGATATAGAAAAGTGACTATTTGTCCTGTCAGAATAAGAAAATCTGCTACATCATGCCTGCATGGAAGTAGCAGTTTTCTTATTCGCAGGGGTGGATGGTTTACAGGACCAAAAGCTTGTATTGGGAAGAGAGGTTAACCATGAATCAGAGTGCCACAAAAAAAACAAGCAAGATGGTGATTGTTCTGAACAAGATCAAGACGTATTTCTCCAAGCCACAAAATATCATTCTGCTTCTGTTTGGTATTGTACTTACTTTTACCACAGTGGCGCCGATCGTGGCAATCGTCGAGGATACCTTCAAGATCCATCCGGGCACCATCGATGCACATCTTACCGGAAAGGCAAGCGGGTATTCCGTTGCCAACTATGCGGATCTGTTCACCAGTAAACTGGCGAGAACAAATCTGTGGACACCGCTGTTAAATACCGTGCTTCTGGCAGTATTTACCTGCCTGATCTCCATTTTGTTCGGCGGCTTGTTCGCATTCTTAATTACGAGGACCAATTTAAAATGTAAAAAATATTTAAGCTCTATTTTTATTTTCCCCTACATCATGCCCCAGTGGACACTGGCTGTGGTATGGCAGAATGTGTTCAACAGTAATGCAGTCACCGGAACCTCCAACGGACTGCTGGCATCTCTTTTTAATATTACGATGCCAAAATGGTGGTGCCTGGGGCTGTTCCCCAGTGCAGTGGTATTGGGACTGCATTACGCCCCCTTTGCCTACATCCTGATCGGCGGTATCTTCCGCAACATGGATGCCAATCTGGAGGAAGCAGCGACAATCCTGGATACACCGAAGTGGAAGACCATGTTCCGCATTACCTTACCTATGGTAAAACCGGCGATTCTTTCCACGATCCTGCTGGTATTCGGAAGCGCCATGGGAAGTTATCCCGTACCGCACTACCTGGGACTGACCACTCTGTCCACCAAGTATATCTCCATGAACTCCAAGTATACCGGGGAAGCCAGTATTCTTGCCATCATCATGATGATCTTCGGTGTGGCGATCCTGTTAATGAACCAAATGAGTTTAAAGAGCCGTAAAAATTATACGACGGTTACCGGTAAATCCGGACAGATCTCCAAGATCAACTTAGGAAAAGTCGGGAAATATCTGATCGCGGTCATCCTGATCGTCATCACCTTCTTCACCAGTATTTTCCCGATCCTGTCCTTCGCACTGGAGACTTTCCTTCCGAATCCGGGAGATTACAGTTTCCTGTATACCATGGATTCCGGTGCTCTGACCACCAAGTGGTGGCTGACGGATAACAACGGAGCCGGTGCTCTGTACGGACAGCCCGGTATCCTCCACAATCCGCTGATCTGGAGAGCATTCAAGGGAACGATGTTGGTTGCTGTATGTTGTGCTCTGATCGCAGGTACGATCGGCACCCTGATCGGTTATGCAGTATCCAAGAACCGGAGAAGCAAGTGGGCGAATTACGTCAACGGTGTGGCATTCCTGCCGTACCTGATGCCGTCCCTGGCAGTGGGCGCAGCTTTCTTCATCCTGTTCTCCAATGACAAGATCAACCTGTTCAACACTTACACATTGTTGATCATCGCAGGCGTGATCAAGTACATTCCTTTCGCCAGCAGAAGTGCACTGAACTCCATGCTGCAGCTGTCGGGAGAGATCGAGGAAGCGGCCATCATCCAGGATATTCCCTGGTACAAGCGGATGCTGCGGATTATCATTCCGATCCAGAAGTCTTCCATTATCAACGGATATATGCTTCCGTTCATGACCTGTCTGCGAGAGCTGTCCCTGTTCTTACTGTTATGTACGCAGGGCTTTATCCTCTCCACGACACTGGATTATTTCGATGAGATGGGACTGTATGCATTTTCCAGCGCCATTAACCTGATCCTGATCGTAACGATCCTGATCTTTAACACTTTGGTAAATAAACTGACCGGGGCCAGCCTGGATGAAGGTATCGGAGGTAAATAATTATGCCGGAAATCAAATTAACACATGTTACAAAACGTTGGGGAAAATTCTATGCGGTAGATGATCTGAGTCTGGATATGGAGGATAATTCCTTTATCACTCTGCTTGGTCCCTCCGGTTGCGGTAAGACCACTACCTTACGTATGATCGCCGGTCTGGAGACCCCTATCAGCGGGCAGATCAAGATCGGAGACCGGGTGGTATTCGATAGTGAAGCGGGGATCAATGTTCCCGCAAATAAGAGAAAAGTCGGATTTCTGTTCCAAAACTACGCACTATGGCCGAATATGACGGTATACCAGAACATCTCCTTCGGACTGGGAAATATCAAGGAAGAACTTCCCGTGATCGATGAGGAAGCCAAAGCTTTAAAAAGCATGATCAAGGCACTGGAGAATCCGGGAGAGCTGGTAAAACTCATTGAGGAATGCAGAGATAAAAAGGGAAAGTTAGACCTGGATATGGTCTATCTGAAGCTGATCGATAATTACACCATTTCTATCTATACTGCAAAGGAACTGTATAATTACAAGCTCCATGAGGCAGCAGACAAAGAAAGTGCCGCAAAGCAAAAGAAGCAGGAACTGACTGCAAAATTGGACAGCATCCTGGCAGGTCATAAGGAAAAAAGGGAAGAACTTAACGAGAAATTCGAAGTCGTATCCGGTGGCAAGGTAGTAACCAGGGTCAGAAAATATTCCAAGGAAGAGATTGACCTGGCAGTACGCAGAGTATCCCGTATCGTTAAGATCGGAATGTTCATGAATCGTTATCCTGCAGAACTGTCCGGTGGACAGCAGCAGAGAGTTGCCATTGCCAGAACACTGGCACCGGAACCCCAGGTATTGTTCATGGATGAGCCGCTGTCTAACCTGGACGCGAAACTCCGTCTGGAAATGAGATATGAGTTACAGCGTCTGCATGTGGAGACCGGAAGCACCTTCGTATATGTAACCCATGACCAGATGGAAGCTATGACACTGGCAACGAAGATCTGCCTGATCAACAACGGTGTGTTGCAGCAGTATGAAGCACCGTTGACTGTGTACAGCAGACCCAACAACCTGTTTGTGGCTGATTTCGTAGGAAATCCTTCCATTAATTTTATCGAAGCCAAGGGTGTGCAGAATGAAAACGGCAGCCTGGATGTGACAATCTTAGACGGTAGAAAGGCAAAGTTTGTTCCGAAAGAACACCTGGATCTGCAGAGATGGTTCGCTGAGAGAGATAAGAACGAAGCCGATGAGGCAGCCCGTCACAAAGAGAAAATGCAGGATAAGAAAGCCGTGGAGAAATCCAACAAGGATGAAGTCTTCAAGTATCATATTGCCAGAGTGAACGAAGATGATTATGCACTGCAGGAAGCTCCCGTGATCACCAACGAGGATTTTGTCATCGGTGTACGTCCCGAAGCCCTGCAATTACACGATGGTGCAGGTCTGGACGGCGTGATCTACGGTGCTATGCCCACCGGTATGGAATCCACGATTAAGCTTCGTATCGGTGATTTCCTGTTGACCGGCGTAGTCTTTGGCAATACCGCTTACAAGATCGGTCAGGAAGTGAAGTTCGAGATCGGTGGAGAAGATATTCTGTTATTTGACAGAAAAAGCGGCAAACTTATTACAGCCGGCAGACTGCAGGTATAGTCATAAACATAGGTGATTCAACATCTGAAAAAAACGTATCGGAAAATGAGACCAAATGTCTCACTACCGATACGTTTTTGTTGTAATCGAACAAAGATTCGTATATAATGAATATGTCTGCAAAACGAGAGCATCACAGATGCGGTTTTGCGAATGAGATTCTGCATAGTTCCAATCTTTTGAAACAGGTGCTACAGGGTTAATGCGGGAGGCAGCAATATGAAAATCATCCATTGTGCGGATATCCATCTGGATTCCAAAATGAGTGCAAATCTGACCAAAGAAAAAGCGAGAGAACGCAAGACGGAATTGCTGACTACTTTTCAGAATATGGTTACCTACGGGGCAGAGCAGGGCGTGGCGGCGATCATAATCGCAGGAGATCTGTTCGATACGAAAAACGTATCCGCTACCGCCCGGAATGTGGTAAAAGACTTAATTCAGGGACATCCCAAAATAGCTTTTTATTACTTACAGGGGAATCATGACGAAGGAAGCTTTACGTCCGGTCTTTCGGAACTTCCGGAGAATCTTCATCTATTTGGGAACAACTGGACAAGCTATGAACTTTCAGGGACGGAGAATACCTCAGGTAAGGGAGTTGCAGTTACTGGGGTGGAACTGACACCGGAAAACAGTGGAAGCATATATAATACGCTGTCACTGGATGTGGATCAATGCAACATTGTAGTCCTGCATGGGCAGGAATCGGAATACAGTGCGAGAGATAAGGCGGAGATCATTCATCTGACGGCATTGAAAAATAAGGGAATTGATTATCTTGCCCTGGGACACATCCACAGCTATAAAAAAGAGCGTCTGGATGCGAGAGGCGTCTATTGTTATCCCGGCTGTCTGGAGGGCAGAGGGTTTGATGAATGCGGAGAGCATGGATTTGTGATGCTTGACATTGATGAGCTGACAGGTACAATTGACAGTACGTTTATTCCTTTCGCATCCCGAAAGCTCTATACCATCCCGGTGGATATTACCGGTTGTGAATCCACGACGGAAATCATGGAACGGATGAGAGCCGAGACAGCCGGGAAAGGTTACCCGGAGAAAAGTCTGATCAAGTATGAACTGGTCGGGAAAATAGATGTGGAAAGTGAAAAGGATATTGACTTTCTGTTACATCAGTTCAGCCACCTTTTTTATTTTGTGAAGATTAAGGACAGCTCTGAGTATCTGGTGGATTATGCTGCTTTTGCAAAGGATAAGTCCTTAAAGGGAGAGTTTATCCGTACTGTCATGGGCAGGGCAGATCTGCCGGAAGAGGACAAGGCGACAGTGATACATTACGGATTGCAGGCACTGGCCGGAGAGGAGATCCTGGACGCATGAAACTGATCAAATGTCACATTGAGAATTTCGGAAAACTAAGTGACTTTACATATGATTTTACAGATGGCTGCAACACCGTCTGTGAGGGAAACGGTTGGGGAAAAAGCACACTGGCAGCATTCTTACGCGTTATGCTGTTCGGATTCCGGAATGAAGGGAAGAGAGACCCGCTGGAAAATGAGAGGAAGAGATACAGTCCCTGGCAAAAGGGCGTTTATGGCGGAGAACTGCAATTCGAAAGTGAAGGAAAGCAATATTCTGTCCGCAGAACCTTCGGAAGTAAAAGCGCAGAAGATGAATTTCAGCTGACAGATACGAAAACAAATCTTCCATGCAGTGATTTTACACAAAATCTGGGAGAAGAGTTGTTCCGGATCGACGCAGGATCCTTTGAACGAACGATTTTTATCTCACAGAATGACTGCGAGACCTTTGTTACGGACGGCATCAATGCCAAAATCGGGAATCTGGCGGAGAATACGGATGATATCAATAATTTTGAGACAGCGGACAAGCGGTTGAACGATCTGTTAAACAGCATGTCTCCATCTCGCAAGACCGGATTGCTCCGTCAGAGCAAGGACCGCATTACGGAACTGAAGACGCAGATCCGTAATGGGCAGGAGATACAGAATACGATGGAAAGTATTGATGCCCGGAAAAAGGCGGCAATCGAGGAGAGAGAAAAGCTTTCTGCGGAACTGACAGAACTGCAGGAGAGACAAAAGAAGCTGGGAATTTATAAGGACCAGCAGGCGAAAAAAGAAAAGTACCTGGATCTGCGTGCAAAAATGGCACAGAGACAGCAGACTTTAAAAGAAGCGGAAAGCTATTTTAACGGCGTGATACCAAAAGGGGAAGAATTACGCGAAAAAACAGCCGTCTGCAATCAGGGGATTTCTGTCCGCAAGGCAATGGAAATCTATTGCCTGACAGAGGAAGAACAGGCGCAGTGTAAAGATAATTTCCCCATGGTGGACAATGCCCGGCTGGAAGAAAAATATGCTGAGGCACAAGAACTTGAGAGCCTGGAAAGTACGATAAGAAAAAATGCCCTGTCAGGGGAAGAGAGCAGACGGTTAGAGGAGCTTTCCGGATATTTTGCGGAAGGAATGCCACAGGAGGCGGAGATCGACAGTGTAAAAAATGCCTGGACGAACCGCAATGAAGGAAAAAGTCTTCTGCAGGCGAAAGAAATACAGCGGAAAACCCTGCAATCCATACAGGCACAGGAAGATGCCAGATGCTTACGGGAGCAGGAAGAAGCAGGTAAAAGGAAAAAAATACTATTGCTTTTTGGCATTCTTTTATCGCTTGGCGGTTTTGTTGTGATCCTGTTGGGACAGGGAGTGATCGGAGGAGTCCTGATCGTACTGGGAATTGCAGTTGTGGCAGCGGCACTGTTGTTTACAGCAGGCAGATCCAAAGTCCAAACGGGAGAAAATACAGAGCTTTCCTATTTGGAACAGGAAATGGAAGAACTTGAGGCACAGGTCCGCATAGAGGAAGAACAGATTGATGATTTCTGCACTCGTTGGGGACTTCGGGAAGGACTGGAACTGACCTCCTGGCTTGTGGAACTGCAGAATAAGAGAAGAGATTACGAGGCACTTTTGGAGCGGCAGAAGCAGGACGGATCGGATGAAAAGACTGCGAGAATTGCCGCATTGCAGAAAGATTTGCAGCAGTTTTTTGCAGAATACGGAGAAGTACCGGAAACACAAAATTATCTTGCGGCATTGCATGAACTGGCGGGAAAGTGCAGACAGAGACAGCTTTTACTGGAAAAACAAAAGAAATATTTACAGCAAAAACAGAAATACGAAGCGCTGGAAGAACAGGTAAAAGACTATTTTGTGTCGTTGCAGCTGATTCCGGAGGAGCACCCGGAAGAACAGCTGGCTGAACTGGAAAGTCATAGAAAGGATTATGAGAAGGAGTTACAAGAATATAGGAGAATCGAGCAGGAGATAAGAGCGTTTGAAGTGAAAGAGGACATTCCGGCACTTCTGGCACTGAGGGTCCCGGAGGGAGAGGAATCCCTGGAAAGTCTGGCAGATGAAATGCAGGTCCTTTCAGAGCGTATGGAAGAATGTTTTCAGACTATCGACAGCTATCAGAAACAACTTTCCGACTTACAGGAATCCTGGGATAATGTGGAGAATATGCAGGAAGAGCTAAAAGCGTTGCAGAAGAAGACAGAGGAAGGATTCAAACAATATGAATTGCTTGGAATGACAAAAAATTTGTTGGAACAGGCAAAGAGTTCGTTCACTGCGAAATATACAGAACCTGTCATGCAGGGGTTCCGGAAATATTACAGAATTCTCACGGGAACGGAATGCGAAAATTATCAGATGGATGCCAATACCAGATTACAGGTGATTGAAGGAAATATGCCCAGAGACATCGGATACCTGAGTCTGGGCAACCGTGACCTGATCGGTATCTGTATGAGACTTGCTTTGGTGGAAGCCATGTATGAGGAACAGAAGCCGTTTTTGATTCTGGATGACCCTTTTGTGAATCTGGATGAGAACCGGACCAAGGGAGCAATGCGGTTCCTTACAGAGATCGCGAAAGAGTATCAGGTGATTTATTTTACCTGCCATGGCAGCAGGGAATAAGGGAAGGCTGTAGTTTATATTTGTAGAATCAACCGATTCTGAGAAATCAGACGGTAGAGATAAGAGATATACATAGACTACAAAAGAGAAAGGGGTACTTGTATATGGGAAGAGGTAAAACAGGAAACTTTTGGAAGGCAGCGGCAATTCTTCTGGGGTGTGCATTACTGACAGGCTGCGGAAATACCGGAGAAGTGGACGATTATGCTACAAACATCGGATATGAGGCAAGGGGTAGCAATGGGACAACGCAGGTGGTGCAGTCGGAAAGCGGCAGCAGCGCAACAACACAGACTGCAGGGATTCCAAAGGAGGAGATCAAGGTAGGAGTATTGCATCTGTCGGATCCGGCGGAGGGCAGCGGTTATACATATACGCATGATCTGGGAATTCAGGGAATGCAGCAGAATCTGGGATTATCAGATGATCAGATCATCCGCAAGATTAATGTCAATGACAGTGATACGCAGGAGACCAGACAGGCAATTCAGGAATGTATTGATGAAGGCTGTAATATCATCTTCACTACCAGCTGGGGATATATGGAAACTACAGCGGAAATGGCGGAAGAATATCCGGACGTGTACTTCTCCCATGGCACCGGCTACTTGAGCAACGGTAAAAATTTCAACAACTATTTCGGCAGAATTTATCAGGCGAGATATTTGAGCGGTATCGTGGCGGGAATGAATACTTCTTCCAATAAAATCGGGTATGTGGCAGCTATGGATTCTTCCAATTCGGAGGTCACCGGCGGTATTGATGCCTTTGCACTCGGCATCTATTCGGTGAATCCGGACGCAAAGGTATACGTAAAGGTGACAAACAGCTGGTACGATCCCGAGGGAGAAAAAGCTGCGGCACAGACGTTACTGGATATGGGCTGTGATGTGATTGCACAGCATTGTGATACCGTATATCCCCAGACACTGGCACAGGAAAAGGGTGTGTATAGTATCGGATATAATTCGGATATGAGTAAGGATGCTCCGCAGTCCTGCCTGTGCAGTGTGGTATGGAACTGGAGTGCTTACTATACGGCAGCAGTGCAGAGCGTCATTGACGGCAGTTGGGACGGCAGCAACTATTACGGCGGCATGAATGAAAATCTGGTGAGCATCACGGATCTGGCGGATTTCTGTGCGGAAGGAACGAAAGAGAAAGTAGAAGAAGCCAAGAAGCAGATTTTATCCGGAGAAAACGGGGTATTTGACGGTGTGATCGAGACTAATACGGGAGAGACTGTGGGCAAAGAAGGAACAACGCTGGATGATGCAACGATCACCGGAGGTATCAACTGGTATTTCAAGACCGTATCTGTGGTAGAATAGGGGGCATTTTCATGAGTATACAAAAAAAGATTCTGTCAATGACCATCGGACCGGTAGTATTGCTAGGACTGTTATCTATCTTTTTTATGCTGACGACGGTACGCAGTTCCATGATGGAGGAAATCGAAGAAGGACTGAAGGGAACGGCTGCGGCAACGCTGGCAGCGTATGACCAGAACACCGGTGACTATATGGAATCCAGTAATGGCGACATCTGGAAAGGCAGCTATAATATCTCCCGTTCTGAGAGCCTGGTGGATCGGATCAGGGACAATACAGGAATGGATGTGACTTTTTTCTACGGGGACCGTCGCATCATGACTTCCGCCGTGGACAGTAACGGAGATCGGATTCTGAATTCTCCGGCAGGAGACAGGATCGTGGAGAAGGTATTACAGAACGGAGAAGAGTATTTCAGCAGTGCGGTATCTCTGGACGGAGTCATGAATTACGGATATTTTATGCCGGTCTATCAGAACGACTCTACGGAAATCATCGGCATGGTATTCGTGGGTACGAATAAAGAGGACAAGGATGCCGTGGTGAACGGCATGATCTTTGGCATCGGTGCAGCTGTATGTGTGGCGATGATCCTGTGTATGGGCGTGGGACTGAAGCTGGCCACTTCCATCAGCCGGAATATCAAGAAGAGTATCGGTATCATGGGGAAGGTCGCAGAGGGTGATCTGACTGTCTGGGTTGATGACAAGATGTTAAAGAGAAAGGATGAGATCGGAGATCTGTCCCGGGTTACCGTAAAACTGAAGGACACTCTGAAGGGTATCCTGAAAGAAATCTCCCAGAATTCCGCAAGTCTGCTGGAGGCTTCCAGGGCGCTGGGAACTGCGGCGGATACCACCAACGGTACCATGAACGAGGTACAGAGTGCTGTAAATCAGGTCGTAGAGAATTCTACCGAGCAGTCCCGGAATTCCGAGAGTACTTCCGAGAACATGCGGATCATGGGAGATCATATCACCGAGACTTCCACAGAGGTGGATACGTTGAACGCCCATGCGGATTCCATGCAGAAGTCCAGTAAGAAGACAGCAGATACGCTGGCACAGCTGTGCAGTATCAATGAGGAAGTGGAGCGGATCATCGGAGAAGTCAAGGAGCAGACCGACCGCACCAATGTATCGATCCAGAAGATCAATTCCGCAATGGAATTTATCACTTCCATTGCCGAGGAGACGAACCTGTTAAGTCTGAATGCTTCCATCGAAGCGGCAAGAGCAGGAGAGAGCGGAAGAGGATTCGCTGTGGTGGCAGACCAGATCAAAAAGCTGGCAGAACAGTCCAACCAGTCCGGCCATGAGATCGAAGAGACCACCAGAGAACTGATGGAAGATTCCGCCCGGGAAATGGAGATCATGCAGCGGATGCAGGAGATCATCATCGAGCAGAGTGGAAGCATGCAGGAGACCAGAGCCAATGTCTCAGAGGTATTGAAGGAGATTGAAGATTCCATGCAGAGTATCCTGCAGATCAGAGAGAGTACCGGCAGACTGGCTGAGTCCCGTGGAGAAGTCATGGAGGCTGTGGAGAAGCTTTCGCAGATTGCGCATGACAATGTAGATAGTACGCAGCAGACCTATACCGAGACACAGGAGGTTCTGGATACCTTTAAACAGGTATATGACAGTGCCGGACAGCTGAAGAAGATCGCGGATGAACTGGCGCAGAGTATGCAGTACTTCAAGATTCAATAGTTGATTTCGCATAAAATAAAACCAGGGACAGCTTTCGGATGTTTGGATTCGTAAGGCTGTTCCTGGTTTTTTACACAAGTTCGTTGTGCGATTCTTGTCGTTTGGCAGGTGGTTTATTCTTCAGATTCTTCCCTGTCCCCGCTTCCGGCAGCCCGGACGGTGATGCCGTTGACTTCGATATTACCGTCCAGCTCGATAACGAGACACTGTCTGCCGTCGATCAGCTTCGTGTTGACGAGATCCGTGCGCTCAGGATTGACCTTAATGACCACATCCGGTGTCTTGACCTCGAAACTGCGGGGATTATAGACATTGCTCATCATGAGAGCCGTGTTCTCTCCGGCAGTCTCGTCAAAACACTGATCGAAGACGTCCATGCGGTCGTTCGCTACACCGCTACTGGCGAAGATCGTTTTCACTTCATTTTTATCCAGCATGACAGGTTCGGGATCTTCCTTATGCTCCTGGGCAATCTCGCTCATTTTTTCATGAATGTTCTTTACTACTTCAATGGCACAGGTATCGCCTAATGTCTCCTCCACCAGTGATTGGAAGGTTTCCTTCTGACCGCCTGCGGACAGGGGGAGAGGACAGCCTAACATCAGCTCCACGAAGTTCTCCTTTAATTCCTCCGCATCCTTGGAATAGTACAGAGTGCTGTGCAGATCGGTGCTCCGGTCATTGAAAGCCGGGAACAGGAAAGCAGCGTCCGGCATACCTACCACCCAGTCGCGAATACGGTTCTGGAAGGTGTTTTCCACTGCGTTGTAGCTTAGTCCCGGCTTGGACAGATCCACAGGACAGATGCAGGTAAGGATATAGTCATAGACTTCGTCGGAAGCATCCTCCATCTCGATACCGTCTCTGGTGCGTCCCGGTACATCGTAGGCATCGTGGATCAGCAGGATCAGATAATTGCCCACATATTCATAAGACTCGATGATACGGTCATAGAACTGCTCAAGCAATGCATCGTCCTTCAGCCTGCTGTCTCGCAGACGCAGCAGGAATTCCTGCGTGCCGCCCTCCGTTTCACTCTTTAACGGGAATTCCAGATTCAGCAGATTCTTGCCGATGGTGCCGGACAGACTCTTACGCAGAATCTCGAAATACTTGAACATTTCCTCCTCCGGCAGTGCCAGAAACGCTTGCTTTAATTCCGTCTTTTTATTCTTCTCTCCATCCACGTAGCATCCGCAGATCCTTGTGATGGAGCAGTTTTTCGGGGTGAACAGCTTTTTAATCTCGCTGATTTCCTGTTTTGTCATGAGAGTACCTTCTTTCAGTTTCTGTATGATTTTGAATTGATACCAGTATAATATAAAAAACGTGATGGGACAAGTGCTCAAGTTGGAAATATGTTGTATAATGGGGGCAAGAGTGATAAAATAATACTGAACATGGTTCTAGTGGTCTAAGAGTAAGACGTTTATCAGATGATAAAAGATAGTGGTGCAAATCCACTCTAAAAGTTCATAAAGTTTATGGATTTTTAGAATGGATTTGCAAAGAGGAATTAGTAAAAATGACATTAATTGTAGGATGGTTGGCTTGTGATCAGAGAGGCCCATGTTCTGCATATATAGCCAGTGATAGTAGAATTTCTGATAATAGGAACTTTTATGATTATAGCCAAAAGACATTTGCATTAAAAAATACTCCTGATATATTAGGGTATTGTGGAGAAACATTATTTACATATCAGATATTAACTCGCTTAACAAGTATGTGTGATGTGGGAATGCTGTTATCAGCAGATATGGATTATCAAGATAGAAGTGAGATTATTTTTAATGAAATCAAAAGAGCACATTCAGCATACAAACTTAATAATGGAATTATTAAAATATATCATATAGGGCGAAATAAAAAAAGAATATTTGATGCGAACGTATACTTTTGGAATGGAATAATATGGGAGAACATAAAAATACATACTGATTTTAAGAAGTCAAAGAACCTTTTTTCAGATGGAAGTGGGAAAAAAGAATATGATGAAAACTTTTTGAGGTTCAAAAATGGAAATAACGAAAGCACAAGTAGAAATTATTTCCATTGCTTTTGTGATATTGTAAAAAATGTCAAGGATAAGCATACAGGAGGGATTCCGCAACTAGTTGGTCTATATAATGGAAGCAAATTCAATGGCATGTATCATGGAACGATTGTAGATGGACAAGCATATTATCAAGGATTAAAAATGGGAAATGTATATGGAATGTCCAATATAAGATGGTACAATGAAAATTTTGAAATATGTGATTGGAATACGAAACAACGCGAAGCTAATGCGATGGTTCAACCAATATCAAAAAAGGCAACTCCCTGACTCTCCATTCTAAAGAAAAAATACAGTAGGGGGAGAGCGAGGTGCTTTTCAAGGGGGAAATAGACTCCCCTTTTGAAATTAGGGTATCTCCAAAATCAGGATAATATAGATTTTATGGCAACAAATTAGCAACAGAAAATCAGTGAGCCAAAATAATATATGTAACAGAGATAAAATAACGGCAGAAAAGAGATGGAAACTAAACAAATACATTTAGTAATATCTTCGGATTTGCCGAGTTTGAATAACGGATTAAAATGCCGAAAGCCTGTATTTATGCGGGTTTCCGGCATTTGTTTTATCGAATGGCTCTAGGTTGGCTCTATTTGTGGGTGGAGTAATGACTTTCATAAATCAATATATTGCTTTGTTAGGTTGATTAGGAGAAAATATGACAGATAATGAAAAGAGATTTATACAAGGTATATTTTCGGGAGACAGTAGTGGTCATGACTATTATCATACAATACGAGTATATAAACTGGCTACTAAAATCGCAAAACAGGAAAATGCAGATGTTAAAATAGTGCAGTTGGCGGCTCTGTTACATGATGTTGACGATATTAAGCTTTCTCCGGACACTTATGTTACCAAGAAAAATGCAGTTGATTTTATGACAATTAACAAAATAGATGGTAAAAAGATAGAGGCGGTATGCAAAATTATAGATGAGGTTTCATTTGCAGGAACTGATTCAGTCGTACCTGATACCATAGAAGGAAAATGTGTGCAGGATGCAGACCGACTTGATGCTATAGGAGCTATTGGAATTGCCAGAACATTTGCATATGGTGGTAGTAGGGGAAGAAAGATTTATGATCCGGAAATAAAACCTAAGATGGGAATGAATAAAGAAGAGTATCGGAATAATCAAGATTCTACAAGCATTAATCATTTCTATGAAAAGTTGCTTTTGTTGAAAGACATGATGAATACGACTGAGGGAAAGAAACTGGCAGAACATAGACTGGTTGTAATGCAGGAATTTCTGAATGAGTTTATGCTGGAATGGGAAGGGAAAATGTGATAGAAGTAAAATTTTATGATACAGTTAATGATGAACTATTGAAATTTGCAGTAATTATCTCACAGAGTAACGGCAAGTGGGTTTTCTGCAAACATAAAGAAAGAGATACATATGAAGTGCCGGGAGGGCATAGAGAAGCTGGGGAGGATATTTTTGAAACAGCAAAAAGGGAGTTGCAGGAAGAGACTGGAGCTATCAAATTTGAGATAAAACCAATATGTGTATATTCGGTGACAGGTAAGACTAGAGTAAATGATACCGGTAAAGAAACATTTGGACTGCTTTGTTTTGCAGAGATAACAGAGTTTGCAACAGAATTACATAGCGAAATGGAGAAAGTTGTGCTTATGGATGATTTGCCTGAGAACTGGACATATCCGTTAATACAGCCGAAATTGATAGAAAAGTATTTACGGGTTAAAAGTAATTCTATAATCGGAGCAACAGTAACTGTCACAGTCGATAGACCATTAGGAAGTTATCATCCAGAATATAAAGATATGTATTATCCTATAAATTATGGTTACATTGAAGGAGTTATGGCACTAGATGGAGAAGAGCAGGACGCTTATATATTAGGTGTAAATGAGCCAGTAGACAAGTTTACAGGTAAAATTATGGCTATTGTTCATAGAAAAGATGATATAGAAGAAAAGTGGGTAGTTGTACCTGACGGAATGATGTTTTCAAAAGATGAGATTAGGCAGCAGATTTATTTTCAGGAGCAATATTTTGATAGTGAAATTGTGATGTAATATTAAGGAGATTGCTATGTCATTAGGATTAAAAAGAGGAACAGTGCAGCTTGAACCACATGATAAACAGTGGGATGAGGCTGCCATTCAAACAATCAAAAAACTTAAATCTATATTAGGTGATGATGCTGTTGATATACAACATATTGGAAGTACAGCAATACCAGCAATTAAAGCAAAACCGATTATTGATATTGCTGTTGGGGTAACTGATTTTGAGAAAATAATGTCATATAATGAGCAGTTACAGAAGGAAGGAATCTTTTATCGTGGTTCGGATGTGGAAGATCAGATTCTTTATGTAATGGGGGATATGGAAAAGGATATCAGGACACACCATATTCATATTGTGAAATGGAACGGAACTGAGTGGAAAAAATATATTCATTTCAGAGATTATCTAAATGATAATGAGAATATGGCTTTGCAGTATCAGAGGGTGAAGGAAGAACTGGAAAGTAAGTATGCTGATAATAGGGGATTGTACACTAAAGGAAAGAAAGATATAATAGATATTATTCTCAATAATTAATAATTTTTATTTTGTATGTCTTGACAAAAAATAATTATGAATCTACTATGTTAAAAAGCGATGAAGAGAGATAGTAAATATTTTGGAAATTACAGAGAGGAGTTGCTTGGTGGAAAACTCTATTGAAGAAATATTGAACCAGTCTTGGAGCCGTGTACCGAGTGAGATATTTATTAGGCTACACTGGGAACGCCCATTACAGCGTCAGAGTATCGAAAGAGATTTCCGTACTTGCTAAGGTCTATATTGCGAGATATAGATGAATTAAGGTGGTAACACGAAGCTATCAGCTATCGTCCTTAAAGTAAATTTAAGGAGGGTATCTTTTTTAATACATAAAAATAATAGAATCGCAGGAATTAGTGATGAATTATGTTGTTGACAGTTACGAGAATTACAAAGAGGAAAATCGTTTGACTACAAATAATGCAAGAAGAATTGAATTTGTAACAACTACAAGAGTTTTGGATGAGATTATCGGCACCAATAGTAAAATATTAGATTGTGCAGCAGGAACAGGAATTTATGCTTTCTGGTTTGCAGATAAGGGGCATGATGTAACTGCTACAGATATTACGCCAAGGCATATAGACATTATTAATCGAACTCTTACCAATAAAAATTATCATATGAATACTTCTGTTTTGGATGCTACAGATATGTCCTGTTTCGCAGATGATTCATTTGATATTGTTCTCAATATGGGACCATTTTATCATTTGATTACAGAAGAGCAGAGAGAAAAATGCATGAAGGAATGTCTAAGAGTGTTAAGGAAAGGCGGGCTTTTGGTTACTGCGTACATTCCAAGATACTATG
>ERZ1504182.97-NODE-97-length-27463-cov-5.305531_pt1 | contig 27463 bp, 23 predicted proteins | sample MGYA00574902_ERZ1504182 | MGnify/ENA primary metagenome ERZ1504182 (study PRJEB39906, sample SAMEA3182116) | gut metagenome | biome: human; feature: gut; material: Stool; isolation source: human stools | place: Canada | collected 2014-02-25 ... | reverse complement strand
GATCGATACTATTGATTTTTCCAAAATGTATTTTAACACGATTTTACTGGTAGTAATATCTACTTTTTTCAGTATTTTATTCACTTTTATGAGTTCGTTCGCAATTGCCAGAATGGTTTTCAGAAACCATAAGGCATCGGAAACATTGTATCTTTTCCTGCTGATCGGGATTGGCATCCCTATTTATGTACTACTGTTTCCGGTATATCGGATTGATTCATTGATGGGAATTCTTGGAACCCGTTTGGGACTGATCCTGCCGTATGTTGCAGTGAACATCTCGTTCAATACCTTGCTGTTTACCGGATTTTTGAGAGATATCCCCGGAGAATTGGAAGAAGCAGCAATTATCGACGGCTGCAATCTATTTAAGCTGTGTACCAAAGTGGTGATTCCGGTTATGAAACCCACGTTCGTGACGATCATTATTTTTAATGCAGTTTATATTTACAATGAGTTCCCGTTTGCATCAACCTTTATTCAGAATAATGCCTTAAACACCGTGTCATTAATGACATCTATGTTTAAAGGACAATATACCATGGATTATAGTGGAATCATTGCAGCGAGTCTGATGATCATGCTTCCTGAATTAGTATTTTATGTCATTTTGCAGAAGTATATTATAAGTGGTATGACTGCCGGAGCAGTGAAAGGATAAGAAAATGAGAGAAATCGTAAGGCCATCCCTACATTTTACACCACAGAAAGGCTGGATCAATGATCCTAATGGCTTGGTGTTTTTTAAAGGACAATATCATTTATTTTATCAGTATAATCCGTACCATGATAACTGGGACAGTATGCACTGGGGGCATGCGGTAAGCAGGGACCTGATACACTGGGAAGAATTGGAACCGGCACTGGTCCCCGACATGCCCTATGATAACGATAAAAACGGTGGATGTTTTTCCGGATCGGTTGTTGTACATGATGATCAGTTATTTCTATTCTATACAGGAAGAACGGAAGATGAAACCGGTATTTTTGAGACGCAAAATCTGGCAGTGTCGAAGGATGGGATACATTTTGTAAAGGCAGAAGAAAACCCGCTGATAAAAGAAGTCCCGGAAAAGGGAGGAAGAGATTTTCGAGATCCCAAGGTGTTTTTTGCACAAGGGAAATGGAGAATGATCTGTGGAGGATCCACCGGAAGAATTGAACATCCGGACAGCTGCGGAAGAATTTATCTTTTCTCTTCTACCGATCTGTACCATTGGACGTATAGCGGAATTTTGTACGAAGCAGAGCCCGGTGAGGGCAGAATGTTTGAATGTCCGGATGCCTTCTGCCTTGATGATGTCTGGTTTTTGACAACTTCGCCGATGTATGAAAAAGACAGTGTAACGACGCTATATCTGTCCGGACAGATGGATTTTGACAAATGTGAATTCCATAAAGAGATAAGCGGAACTTTGGATCTTGGAACTCATTATTATGCAGCACAGACATATCCGGTATTGCATGGGGAAATACGGTCTGTTGCCTGGCTGGGCGGCTGGCTGTGGATGCCCTGGATCCGGGATTTCGGTCCGGAGGAGGGGTATCGTGGAATACTGGATGTATCACGAGTGTGGTATTTAGATGATAACAGGCGTTTGTGCGCAAAAGTGGCTGATAAAGTGAAAGCTGAGATGAAGCTCTTCAGCAGAACATTGGAAAAACATTGGACCGGTGAAAACATACCACCGCAAAGTGAGCCGGTTATGGTAGAACTGAAGGGAAAGCTGCCGGGAGATGGAGAGTTATTATGTATTGACCTATATGATGCAGACAGACATACAGTGACAATATGCTTTGATTCTTCAAATAAAGAAATGACCGTGAATTATAACCGGGCAGACAGAGCTTCCAGATATGGTATACGGACTGTGCCCTGTGAAATGATGGAAAAAGAAACAGATATTGATATCCTCATAGACGGAAATACATTTACATTATTGTGGGAGCATGGTTTGTATCGCTATACAGGAAAATTATACCCACAAGGAAATATAGGCGTAGATATAAAATATAGGACAAAACGGCATTATGATATTACCTCTCTGGGAGAGATATTGATTGATTTTACCGGGAAAAAAGAGAGTGAAAGACAAACATTGTCTTATACACAAAATCCGGGAGGCGCACCTGCTAATGTTGTGGTTGCGGCACAACGGCTGGGTGCCCAAACAGCATTTATCGGAAAAATAGGAGAAGATTTCCTGGGGGATTTCTTAAAGGAAACCTTGGATAAATGCGGTGTTTCAACCGAAGGATTAATAAGTGATGCAGACTATTTTACAACACTTGCTTTTGTTAAACTGGCAGATAACGGAGAACGAAATTTTGCGTTTGCTAGAAAACCCGGAGCAGATATCGGTCTGAAGGCTGAGGAAATACGGAAAGATATCATCTGCCAAAGCCGTATTCTTCATGTAGGCTCTTTGTCGTTAACAGATGAACTATCCAGAAATGCAGAGTTTATTGCATTAAAAGCTGCGAAAAATAATGGAACAATTATTTCTTATGATCCGAATTACAGAGCCAGTTTATGGGATTCACAGGAAGAAGCCTGTAAATGGATGAGAAGTATTTTAGAATATGCAGATATCGTTAAAGTATCAGAAGAAGAGATTGAGCTATTAACAGGTTGTACGGATGTTCGGAAAGCAGCAGAGACCATAACAGAGTATGGCGCAAAAATAGTACTCATTACTTTAGGAGAAAAAGGATCGTTTGTATATCTGCAGGATCAGCAGGAAGCATATGTTTCAGGTTATTCCAGCAAAGTTGTGGATACCACCGGTGCCGGAGATTCTTTTATGGGAGGCTTTTTATATAAGATTTGTGAATCCGGTAAGCGTATAGAAGAATATTCTTTACAGGAAATGATAGAATGTGTCCGCTTTGGAAATGCGGTGGCTTCCCTATGTGTTGAGAGAGAAGGAGCAATACCTGCGATGCCTGTAATGGAAGAAGTAATTAAGAGGATCAATAGCTAACATAATCCGATCAATGGACAGTAAGAAGGAGCAACTCTGCAGTACCGGGAGATGCTCCTTTTTGATATAATTTATTATCTGGGATATGCTTGCTTTTCACACAAATCATTGTCATAATAGGTGTGTTATAAAGAGATTGGAGAGATATAGAAATGTTACTGGATGTTTTAGGATTATTGTCAGCCTGTTCGTATGCTTTGGACTGTGTGGAGGCAGAGTTGGTACATGTGTCTGACAAACATGCGAAGCGTGTGGCATACATGAGTGTCTGCATGGCAGAGCAGCTGGGGATCAGCGATGAGAGCCTGCAGGATCTGGCAGCATGTGCCCTGCTTCATGATAATGCACTGACACAGTATATTCAGGAAGAATTACATAAGGATGTTGCAAATGTTCCGCAAGCTTCTCAGGTAGGAATTCACTGTACCCTGGGTGAAAAAAATATACAGAGACTTCCCTTCCATACGGATGTGAAGAATGTAATTCTGTATCACCATGAAAATGCCAATGGGAGTGGACCGTTTGGAAAAACATGGGAAGAGATTCCGCTTTTTTCCCGCATCATTCATTTAAGCGATCTGTTGGACCGGGCATACGGTGCAAAGGGCTTCACGGAGGATATTTTCAATAAAGCTTGTGGATATCTTCACAAAAATGAAGGAACCGTTGTGGATAAGGAATGTGTGGATGCTTTCTTACAGGCGTTTTCCCTGCCGCATTTTCTGACGCTTGGAGAGGATAGCTTTGAGAAAAATTTGTGGGAGAAAATCCCCCGCATCAAACAGGAGCTAAGCTTTGCGCAGATCGAGGAGCTGGCAAGCTTTTTTGCACAGATCGTCGATTACAAATCTCCATTCACCAGTACCCATTCCATCGGTGTAGCAGAGGATGCAAAACGGTTGAGCCGCTATATGGGATTTGATGAAGAAACCGTGGAGAAAATGTACCTTGCGGGTGCTTTGCACGACATCGGAAAAGTAGCGGTAGGAAATGAGATACTGGAGAAACCGGGAAGACTCACGGAAGATGAATTTGCCGTGATGAAGCATCATGCGGCATATACCTATTATATTCTGTCGGACATTGATGATTTTGACGAGATCCGTGACTGGGCGGCATTTCACCATGAGAGACTGGACGGAACCGGTTATCCATTTGGCAAGACTGCCGCAGAACTGAACACACAGGAGCGCATGATGGCATGCATAGATATCTATCAGGCACTGACGGAAAGCCGTCCCTATAAACAGGGCATGTCTCACGAAAAAGCCTGTGAGATCCTGTGGGATATGGCGAAAAAGGGCTGGCTGGATGAAACGATTGTGAAACAGGTCGAGGATTGCTTCCGGGGATAAAAGACATTATAAAAACAGAGGAAAAAACAATGATAGAATTGGGACACTAATCTTCTGCATCGGAAGCAACCTCGTCTGGCGGCATATCTGCCGTGGAATTTTTAGAATAATAAACTGTGTACTGGTCAATCTAAACAGCTGGATGAACCTGACAGAAACCCGAACCTCAAAGAACCCCAGATCATGTTTGACCCCAGATGAATGCTATTAATCGGAGAGGGAAAAATAGGGGGATTGAGAGTGATCCCCTTAAATAGCATATTTTGAAATATAGTTATTGCATAATTAAAAAATATAGAGTATGCTTCCTCTATAAGTACATATCACTTATGAATTTTCTTTATCAGCGAAAGCTGATGTCAACCTGCTTCCCCGGAAAATCAGGAGAGGCAAACCCCACACAGAAACCAGTTGTATCAGAAAAACAGGTAAGTTATAATGTAGGAGGAAGCTATTTGAACACAGAACTGAAGAATGCAGTAAAAGCAGCCGATCTGAAAGCGCAGTATGATGCAAGAGTGAAGCGGCTGGTAGGACACAAAAGAATCCTGGCACAGATTTTGATCAAAACCGTGGATGAATTTAAGGGAATGAATCCCAAAGCAGTTGCAGACTGTATAGAAGGAACCCCTTATATCAGTGCGGTACCTGTGGAGCCGGGGCTGACCAACGCGGTACTTGACAGAAATGGACAACGTATTGTCGGTTTTAATACGGAAAACCAGGAGATCAACGAAGGACTGGCACGATTTGATATTGTCTTTTATGTACGGACGAAGGACGGTCTGTCGCAGATCATCATTAATGTAGAAGCACAGAAAGACGAACCAGGGGAGTATGAGATTTTAAACCGGGCGATTTTTTATGTCAGCAGACTGGTCTCTTCCCAGAAAGAACGGGATTTCGAGAATTCGAGTTACAATGACATCAAAAGAGTCTATTCTATTTGGATATGCATGAATATGGAGGAAAATACCATGAGCCATATTCATCTGACCAAAGAGGATCTGATCGGTTCCTATGAATGGAAAGGAAATCTGGATCTGATCAACATCGTAATGATAGGACTGGCGAAGGAACTGCCGGAACACGACGAGACCTACGAATTGCATCGTCTGCTAGGAGCATTGCTGTCCCAAGAACTTACGGTAGATGAAAAGTTGAGCATTATAGGAAATGAATATGATATTCCCATAGAAGAAAATATGCGAAAGGATGTGAGCGCTATGTGCAATTTAGGCGAAGGAATTGAAGAAAAAGGCATTGCCATCGGTCGAGAAACGGGGCGTATAGAAGGTGAAGCAGGTTTGATTATAAAAATGCACAAGAATGGTCTGTCGGCAGAGCAGATAGCCTCAGCCACAGACAAGGAGATAGAAGAAGTGAAGGCAATTATTGCCGGAAGAATTTGACGCAGGTACAAGGAAGGCAAAAAACATTATGGACAGCTTTATAGAAGCTTTATATGGACAATCGGAAGAAACTATTCCGGAGGAATACGATTGGTTTGCTCCGCTATTGGGTGATTGGGAATTTGAATATAAAGATAAATTTATAGATGGTGATCGTAGCAGGCCGCAGCGCCAGTTAAAAGGAGAGTGGATCTTCAGACGGGTATTGAACGGGATAGGTATTGAAGATATGTTCATATGTCCTTCCAGAGCGACGAGGGAGACTTCTCCACAGCCGGATGGTGAGTATGGTGTCGGACTTAGAATATATAATTCAAAGACCCATTGCTATGATATGGTATATGCATGCAAGAGTAAATTTACAAATTTGTGTTTTACCATGGAAAATGGAATATTGACAGGAACGGTTTTGGAAAATCCCAATCGAAAATGGCGTTTTGTGGAAAGAAATGAAAATACATTTCACTGGCAGAATATTACCATTCAGGAGAATGGTGACATTACTGTAAATTGTGAGGTTTTCGGGAAAAGAAAAAGCGAGGAAGCGTAAAACATGAACGTTATAGACATTATGAAGCGCCCTGCGGCCTATGCCAGTGGCTATGAAAATATCCCGGGAGAGGAACAGAACCGGGCAAAACAGCTTTGCTGGGAATATAACCGGACAGCTCCGAAGGAACAGTGGTTACCCATGATATTCTGTCGGGAGTGATTGCAGCAGGCGTTCCCTGCCGGGTGATCCGTGCCATTACGGAGAAAGATAAGATCCGGCCGGAGGACATTCTTTTCTAAAAAAGATGACGATAGCCCCACTCTTGTGTTACTATGGTGGAAAATAATACAAAGGAGTGGGGAGAATATGTTTACAAAAAGGAGTTGGGAATCCTTTTATTCCGGTCTTATTATAGTGGGACTGGTATTTATGGTGTTCCCGGTTATTTATTTCTGCGGTGCGACAAAGGAGAAGCAGATCCTGCCGCCGCTTATCATGTTTCTGCTGGGTCTGGTGATCTTTGTGATTAGTGTTCACTTTTCTGTCAAATACCACAAGGAGAAAACGAAATACACCAAGTATAAGATCGACAAGTCTCTGACCTACACATTCACCTTAACTTACGGGGATAAGGTGGAGACCGTCACGGATTTTTCCCAGATCGAATATGCCATCAAGTGGCTGGCGAAATACCGGACGGGCCATGTGGAGATCGCAGTCACGCCTACTATGGGAAGCCTGAAAAAGTTCTACATCTGCTACACCGACAAAGATCCGTACATTCACATGCTGATCGAGCAGGAGAGAGAAGACGGCGTGGGATATTGGGAAGAACGGGGAGATTCTTACAAGATTCCCATTATGACACTCGAGCGGCTCTATGTGAAACATAAGATGATTTCGTTTGATTACCTGAACCGCAGGGAGACTGGTGTGGATGCAAGGGAGGGACTGATCTTATGATGCAGCGCTGGCGGGAAAAATTAAAATACATAGAGGCTGGTCTGATCGTTACCTCACTTATCATGTTTGTAGTATCCTTATTTGTGGATTATGAAAATACCGGATTAGAGGCTGCGATACTTATCATCGGAACGGCGGTAATTTCTGTTATAGCAGAGAAAATCAATAAAAAAGAAATCGAGAAAATGAAATGCCAGGAAGAGGAAGAACTGAAAGATATTGTCTGAGAATAAATCCTGTTTCCCAAAGGAAGAATGATTGACACGGAGGTTAGCAAGTACTAACCTTAGGAAGAGATTTTGAAAACTTTGGGAGTGACAATATATGGATCTGGCATTCTGGCTGGCGATTGCAGCAGCGATCCTGTGCGTTGCTGTCGCCATTTACGGTGAAAGTAAAAAGGATAAAAAATAGGGAAAAGAATGACACTTCAGCAATTAAAGTATGTAATAACGGTAGCAGAGACCGGCACCATCACGGAAGCAGCCAACAGGCTGTATGTTTCACAGCCTAGTTTAACCAACGTGATCCACGAGTTGGAAAAGGAAATGAATATTGTTATTTTCAACCGGACCAACAAGGGGATCACGCTTTCCAAAGAGGGAGATGACTTTTTGGGATATGCGAGACAGGTGCTGGAGCAGGCGGCGATCCTTGAGGATAAATACAAGGGAAATCCCGGGGGCAAAAAACAGTTCTGCGTATCCACCCAGCATTATTCCTTTGCCGTCAACGCATTCGTGGACCTGATCAAACAGTACGGGCAGGAAGAATATGATTTCAGCCTGCGGGAGACACAGACCTATGAGATCATAGAAGATGTGGCGCGTCTGCGCAGCGAGATCGGAATCCTGTTTTTGAATGATTTCAATGAAGCGGTACTCAGCAAGCTGTTGAAATCCCATGATCTGGAATTCCACCAGTTGTTTGTTGCCAGTCCCCATGTATTTATCAGCAGAAAACATCCGCTGGCGGGTAACAGCATAATTACGAACGAAGAACTGGAAGAATACCCGTACCTGTCTTTTGAACAGGGAGAGCACAATTCCTTTTATTTTTCAGAGGAAATCTTCTCTGATTTTGAACGCAGGAAAAATATCCGTGTGCGGGACAGAGCGACACTGTTCAATCTGCTGATCGGCCTGAACGGTTACACCGTGTGCAGCGGCGTGATCGATAAAAAATTAAACGGAAAAGATATTATCGCCGTGCCACTGGCAGATGAGAGTGACATGCGGATCGGTTATATCACACACAGAAAAGGAATGCTCAGTAGACTGGGTACTACCTATCTGGAAGCACTGCAGAAGTATTTAGGATGAATGGGTTGTCCATAGCTTTAAACTATGGACAACCCTTATTTTTACGTATTTTGCGGATTTCATCATTTCTCTTATAATGAGGACAATTCAAAAAACGACAAAACAACAAAGAAATGGAGAGAATGACAATGAGCAATTTACAGACACCTTTTCGCTATGATTTCGTAGGAAGTTTTTTAAGACCGGAGAAGCTGAAGAAAGCAAGAAGACAGTTCAATGAAGGAAAGATCGATGCTGCGGCACTGAAGAAAGTGGAAGATGAAGCCATCACAGAGCTTGTGAGCAAGATCAAAGAGCTGGGCTATCATGTGATCACAGACGGTGAATTCCGCAGAGCCACCTGGCATCTGGATTTCATGTGGGGATTCGACGGCATCGGCCATACCCCTACCAAGACGGGACTTCCGTTCCACGGCGAGGCGGCCATGGTGGATGATACCTATATTGTAGGCAAGATCGGACTGACCGGGGAGCATCCTTTTGTAGATCATTTCCGGTTTGTAAAAGCATTAGAGGATGAAAATACCGTAGCAAAGCAGACCATACCTTCTCCCGCCCAGTTTCTGGCACAGTTTACCATGCCCTTTAACCGAGGCTGCACAGAGAAGCATTATCCGAATGAGCAGGAACTGGTAAATGACATCGTGGCGGTCTACGGAAAAGTGATCGATGATCTCTATGCGGCAGGATGCCGGAACTTACAGCTGGATGACTGCACCTGGGGCATGTTCGCAGACAAGATCGGTCATACCCTGTACGGAACCACCAGAGAGGGAATTGTGGAGTTCCAGAAAGCCCACAAGGATATTAACAATAAGGTGATCGCCAATGCACCGAAGGATATGATCATCAACACCCATGTATGCCGCGGTAATTTCCATTCCACCTACGCAAGCGAGGGTGCCTATGATTCCGTAGCGGATATCCTGTTCGGCGAAGAGAATGTGAATGCCTATTTCCTGGAGTTTGATGATGAGAGATCCGGCGGTTTCGCACCTTTGGCCAAGGTATCCGGGGAGAAAAAGGTCGTTCTGGGACTGATTACTACCAAGTCTCCCGTACTGGAGGACAAACAGCTTGTCATTGACAGAATCCATGATGCGGCAAAATACATTCCACTGGAAAGATTATACTTAAGCCCCCAGTGCGGATTTGCTTCCTGCGAGATCGGCAACAAGCTGACCGAGGAAGAACAGTGGGCAAAACTCCGACTTGTGAAAGAAGTGGCGGAGGAAGTCTGGGGAAAATAAATAAACGTGGTTCCGGCGATTACCAGAGAGGTGGTCGCCGGAATTTTAATTATATTCAATTGTCTCATTTTTCTGGATAGGCTATAATATACCTATGGTTATCCCTGTTTAACATTTTCTAAATGGGGATTTTTGAAATATTTTGAATATGAAAAATAATACGGAGGAAGCAGAAACATGAATAAACAAACAGCCCATTACCATCTTCCCGGTCTGTTTGAATTCTATGAATTATACAGAATGTTCCTGCCGTTGTTTCGGGAGCATCGAGAATATTTTTACGACTGGTGCGACATCGGTTCCATCTACGGGGCCCCGCCGGACTGCATCTGGGGAGGCGGCCGGGTCTCACTGGAGGATCACGACGCAGGAGAAGTGCTGGCACTGTTACAGGAATACGGGATCTCAGCCCGTCTGACCTTCAGCAATTCAAAGCTTATCGAAGAACATCTTTCCGACAGAAAATGCAATGAACTCTGTGCCCTGTTTGCGGAAAATGCAACCCCGGAGAACGGCGTGATCGTCCACTCGGAGCTGCTGTTACAGTATCTGAAAAGTCATTATCCGGAGCTTTATCCGGTATCCTCCACCACAAAAGTCCTGACGGATTTTGAAGCGTTAAAAAAGGAGACCGACAGAGACGATTTTCGCTATGTTGTACCGGATTTCCGCCTGAACAAGGCTTATGAAAAATTAAATATGCTGACAGAACCACAGAAAGAAAAAGTGGAATTTTTGTGCAATGAATGCTGCTATTTTGGCTGTAAGGACAGGAAGGAATGTTACGAAGCCGTCAGCCGCAGGAATCTGGGAGAGGAGCCGGATTTTAGCTGTACTTCGCCGGGGGCGGAGGAGGGCTATCGTTTCTCCAAAGCCATGAAAAATCCGGGATTTATCAGCGTGGAAGATATTCAGAAGATCTACTTGCCCATGGGATTTTCCAATTATAAGATCGAGGGCCGGGGACTGGGCAGTGCACTGGTTCTGGAATTTTTACTGTATTATATGACGAAACCGGAGTACCAGCTGCAGGTCAGAGAAGAAATCTATCTGGACAATATGCTGGATCTGTTTTAATAAATGAAATCAAAAGATGAGGAATGCTGTCATGGAATACGAAACCAATGAACCAAAGCATATCAAGGTAAGAGGTGCAAAGGTTCATAACCTGAAAAATATCGATGTGGATGTTCCCTTACACAAAATCGTGGGGATCGCCGGAGTATCCGGCTCGGGAAAATCCTCACTGGCGCTGGGCGTCCTCTATGCGGAGGGCTCCAGACGTTATCTGGAATCTCTGTCCACCTACACCAGAAGACGTATGACCGGCGCGGCGAAAGCCCAGGTGGATGAAGTCCTCTATGTTCCGGCAGCGCTGGCATTGCATCAGCGTCCCGGCATCCCGGGGATCCGCAGTACCTTCGGAACCGGCACGGAACTTTTGAACAGTCTGCGTCTGATGTATTCCCGTCTGGCTTCCCATCGCTGCCCCAACGGACATTATGTGCCGCCGACCCTGAAAGTAGCGGCGGAGCAGGAGATCCTGTGTCCCGAATGCGGAGCAAAGGTGCATGCTCCCAGTGCAGAAGAACTGGCATTCAATTCCCAGGGAGCCTGTCCGAAGTGCGGTGGTACGGGAAGTGTGCGGACCGTGGATCTGGATTCTCTGGTGCCGGATGATTCCCTAAGCATTGATGAGGGAGCGGTAGCACCCTGGAACAGCCTCATGTGGTCATTGATGACGGATGTCTGCCGGGAAATGGGAGTGCGGACAGATGTACCCTTCCGGGAACTGACAGACCGGGAAAAAGAGATCGTTTATCACGGACCCGCGGAGAAGAAACATATTTTCTATAAGGCGAAGAAGACCAATCAGGCGGGAGAACTGGACTTTACGTATTTTAATGCGGTATACACGGTAGAGAATGCTCTGGCAAAGGTAAAAGATGAAAAGGGCATGAAACGTGTGGAAAAATTCTTAAAGGAGGATATCTGCCCGGAATGCGGCGGCAGCAGACTTTCGGAAGCTGCCAGAGCACCGAGACTTAGGGGGATAGGGCTGGCACAGGCCTGCCAGATGCCCCTGAAAGAATTGGTGGACTGGGTAGCGGGAGTGCCGGATTCTCTGCCGGAAGAGATGCACCCCATGGCGGAATCCATCTGTGAATCTTTCCAGACTGTGGCGAAAAGGCTGATGGATCTGGGACTTTCTTATTTGTCTCTGGACCGTGCGGCAGCCTCCCTGTCCACCGGGGAAAGACAGCGGATGCAGCTGGCCCGGGCGGTGCGAAACCGTACCACCGGGGTACTCTATGTGCTGGACGAGCCCTCCATCGGTCTGCATCCTTCGAATATCGTGGGACTGAATGCCGTGATGCATGATCTAATTGCTGATGGCAATTCCATCATTTTGGTAGATCATGATACCCAGATATTATCCGAAGCGGACTGGCTGATCGAGATGGGACCGGAAGCCGGTGCCGGAGGCGGCTATGTGATCACACAGGGTACGATTCCACAGGTAATCGCAAAAAAAGAGTCCATGATCGGTCCTTTTCTGGCGCAGACTGCGGATATGCGTATCCGTAAGCCCATCACCCGGGAGGAAATATTTGCACCGGGAAAGCTTCATTTGTCCACAGATGCCATCCATACGGTAAAACCTCTGGAAATAGATATTCCCAAAGGAAGACTTACGGTCGTTACCGGTGTCTCCGGCTCCGGGAAGACCACCATGGTGCTGGAAAGCCTGATTCCCGGACTGGAAGCAAAGTTAAACGGCGAACATTTGCCCGGCCATGTAAAAAGTATCACCGCAGAGGGCATCGCCCATGTAAAACTGATCGATGCATCCCCCATCGGCATCAATGTGCGGTCCACGGTAGCCACTTATGCCAATGTGCATGACGAACTGCGGAAGATCTATGCGAAAACCGCGGATGCAAAAAATAAGAAATATAAGGCGGGAGTTTTTTCTTACAATACCGGAAAATTAAGATGCCCGGTCTGCGACGGCACCGGACAGATCAGTCTGGACGTGCAGTTTCTGCCGGATGTGGATGTGCCCTGCCCGGAGTGCGGTGGTTCCCGCTATGCCAGAGAAGCATGGGACATCTGCTATGAGAACAAACGGGGGAAACGTTATTCTCTGCCGCAGATGATGGAGATGGATGTAACGACGGCATTGCAGGCGACAGAGGATTGGAAAGTCGTGCATCAGCGGCTGGAAGTCCTGAAAAATCTGGGACTGGGATATCTGACTCTGGGAGAAGAGACACCAAGCCTCTCCGGTGGAGAGGCCCAGCGGCTGAAGCTGGCCAGTGAAATGGGCAGAGGACAATCAGATTCCGTATTTGTATTCGACGAACCGACGATCGGACTGCATCCGTTAGATGTACAGACCCTGTTGCAGGTATTTCAGACGCTGGTAGACAATGGGGCAACGGTACTTGTCATTGAACATGATCTGGATGTGATCCGCAATGCCGATTACATCATTGATATGGGACCCGGTGGCGGAGAAGATGGCGGCAGAGTCGTTGCCGTGGGAACTCTGGAGCAGATCAAGGCAGATGCCGACAGCATTACGGGAAAATATCTGTAAAAAATCAAAAACCCGGATACGGCAGAGGCATCCGCTCGCCGTACCCGGGTTTAAAAAACTGATTTTTACAGAATCACCTGCTCCAGCTTCTCACGGAAGTCTGCTTCGGACATGGCGCCGACGAAGTTGACCACGGGTTGTCCGTCTCTGAAGATCACAAAATTCGGAATGCTTGCCACGCGGTACTTCTGGGCGATGGTCATGTTCTCATCCACATTGATCTTGCCGACCTTTACTTTTCCCTCGTAAGCTTCTGCCAGCTTTGCCACGGTAGGAGCCATCATCTTGCAGGGATTGCACCAGTCTGCGTAGAAATCTACCAGAACGGGCAGAGGGGAGTTCAGAACTTCTTCCTCAAAATTAGCAACGGTAAACGTATATTCCATAAGTATCCTTCCTTTCTGTTATCTGTTGTTGATAGTATCTCAAAAATAAGATTCTATATTCGGGGCCTTATCTGTAAATAATATATTTGCAGATGGGATTGCCAACGGAGGAAAACTTTTCCTCGTATTCGGTCATGACGTTCCCCTCCATCAGCGCGGCATCGTTATGCAGATCGTAGGTGATCATCTGCGCTTTCCATCCGGCGGGCTCCAGTTCCTCTACTGCAAAATCAAACAACGGGCGGTTGTCTGTCTTGAATTCCAGCGTACCCTCTTTTTTCAGGATCACATCATAGCGGGCCAGAAACTGTCTCGAAGGAAGTCTTCTCTTCGCATGACGGTCCTTGGGCCAGGGATCGGAGAAATTCAGATAAATGCGGTCCACTTCACCTTTTCCGAACACCTTATCGATGTCTTCTGCATCCATACGGATGAATTTCAGGTTGGGAAGCTCGTCCTCTTCCATTTTCTGGATTGCGCGGAGCAATACGCTGGAATATTTTTCGATTCCCACATAATTGATCTGCGGATTCTGCTTTGCAAGGGTATGCAGGAAACGTCCCTTTCCCATACCAATCTCAATATGGATCGGATGATCGTTTCCGAAAATCTCATGCCAGGTTCCGGGGCATGCTTCCAGGGTATCTTCCGGTACGACATAGGGACTTTCCGCAATAACTTCCCGGGAACCGGTAATATTTCGTAACCTCATGGTAATCTCAGCCTTTCTTATAGTAATCTGTATTGTCAATGTACTTTATCTGAGAAAGCTTGTCAAGTCACAGGCCGGGGGATTATACTGGCAGTAGGAGGAGAAAATTTATGAAATGGATGATTGCATCGGATATTCACGGATCGGCATATTACTGTCGAAAACTGTTGGAAGCATATACGGAGGAAAGGGCCGACAGGCTGCTTTTACTGGGGGATATTTTATACCACGGCCCCAGAAATGATCTGCCCAGAGATTATGCGCCCAAGGAAGTGATCGCTTTATTGAACGAGCGGAAAAATGATATCTACTGTGTACGCGGTAATTGCGATACGGAGGTGGATCAGATGGTGCTGGAATTTCCGGTGCTGAGTGATTATTGTGTACTTGCGGAAGGGACGCAGGCAATCTATGCCACCCATGGACATATCTATAATGAGCAGAAACTGCCGCCATTGCATTCCGGAGATATTTTACTGCACGGTCATACTCATGTGCCGAAATGCGTTGTTCATGAGACAGAGCAGTATATCTGCATGAATCCGGGGTCCGTGTCGATTCCCAAGGAAGAAAGCTGGCACGGATACATGATCTGGAAAGGCAAAAATTTTGTGTGGAAAGACTTCGACGGACAGGAACATTTACGGTATTCCGTATAGAGAATGACAGCGTTCGCAGAAGGTCTTAAAAAGAATTAAAAAATAGAGATAAGACTTTGGTTTTTAGGTAAAATGGTGTATGATAAAGAATGCGCATTATCATACACCATTTTATTTTGAAGATATCAGGAAGGATTTATACATGCAGTTTTTCAGGCATTTTTCATATAGAAGTTTTTTAACCAGGGCAGTGATGGGAATCAGCGCTCTCTGCCTTTTTGCATCTCAGGGGCTTAGTGTCTCTGCTGCAACGATCAAAGAAGAGAACATCGCCCGCAATCAGGCACTGGCCATTCAGTCCAATGAAGTGGCAAACTGGCCTACGGGACCGGTAGTCAGCGCAGAATCCGCCATTTTGATGGATGCGGATACCGGAGCGATCCTTTATGCCAAAAATATCCATCAGCAGGAATACCCTGCCAGTACCACCAAAATTCTGACAACATTGATCGCATCCGAGCGCTGCAGCATGGATGAGATCGTGGATTTCTCCTATGATGCGGTACACGATATTGATCCCGGAAGCAACCATATCGCTATTGACCCCGGCGAGCAGCTGACCATGGAGGAATGTCTGAATGCCATTCTGATCCGCTCCGCCAATGAAGTTTCTTTCGCGGTAGCAGAGCATATTTCCGGAACGACCTGGCAGGACTTTGCACCGATCATGAATGAAAGAGCCAAGGAACTGGGGTGTGTTGATTCCAATTTCGTCAATCCCAACGGACTTCCCAATGAGGATCATTACACCAGTGCCTATGACCTGGCGATGATCGGAAGAGCTTTTTTTGCCAACGAAGCGCTGTGTAAAATGACAATGACACATATGCTGCACATTTTGCCGTCGGAACGCCAGCCGGATGATATTATGGAAGTCAACAAGATGGAACTGATCCCCGGCGGTAAATATGCATATCCGTATCTGGTAGGCTGTAAGACCGGTTACACCGATGTTGCCCGCAGTACACTGGTGTCCTGTGCGGAAAAGGACGGCATGAAGCTGATCTGTGTGGTCATGAAAGACGAAAATCCGAATTACTATGAAGATACAATCACTCTGTTTGATTATGGTTTCAGCAATTTTCAGAGAGTGAACATTTCTCAGACAGAGACCAAGTATAATATCGAGAATGCAGGATCTTTTTACAGTGGGAATGATATTTTCGGCAACTCCAAACCGATTCTGGAACTGAACCAGACGGACAGCATCACTTTGCCGAACACCATCACCTTTCAGGATGCGGTGTCCAGTATTTCCTATGATAATACAGAACCAGGACAGGTGGCTGTGATCACTTATACTTACAATGATGTGGTACTGGGAACGGCATCCCTGGACTTTACGGCAGCGGAAAAGGGCAGTAGTGTCTTCCGGGAAAATACGGCAGAGACCACGGAGTCTGCAGAGGAAAGCGGTGCAACCGATGAAACGCAGTCAGGCACAACGACCACAGAGGCAGACAATACAGAGACAACCGAAACAGCAGGAGATAACACCGGAAACAATGGTGGAATTCCAACGGCTGCACAGGAGACATCCCCGGAGGAGGAAAACAGCACTTCCGGCGGTCCTGCGGTTATTTTCATTAATGTGGTAAAAGTATTTTTCTGTATCGTGGGAATTGCGGTATTGATCTTCCTTGCACTGTTATTACGTACGTTTTTCAAGAATTATCATTTTGCCCACCGCAGTACCCGCCTGACCTGGAGATTTAACCGCAGAAGAAATCGTTCCAGATCCCGGTATCGTTCGGTGGATCAGGACCTTCGTAACAGACGCAAAGAAGCAATCCGACAGGCGAAAAAACGTCAAAAACCCAAGAAGTCATCCCACTTTCGCAGGTAGTATTCCGAAGGGGAGATTTCCATACATTTTGCCCAGTTTGATTTTGACATATCAATGGGTACTATGGTACACTGAATAAGAAAAAAGTGGGGTAGTGTACCCGGGGAAATGAGAAGCTTAGGATAAGAAAAGGTTAAGGGAGCGAAATACCTTGGATAAGAGTGAATATAAATTAAGAGCGGAAGAAATCAAAGACTTGATCAGCCGTGGGGAGTATGCGCAGGCTGCGGAGATTGCGGATACCATTGACTGGCGCAGAGTCAAAAGTGTTATGATGCTGTGCACTATCAGTGACCTTTACAAGATCAATCGAAGATACGAGGATGCCAGAGATATGCTGCTTCTGGCATATGAACGCCGTCCGGGAGGAAGGACGATCTGCTATTCTCTGTGCGAACTTTCCATTAAAATGGAAGAGTATGTACAGGCTATCGAGTATTACAAAGAGTTTGTGCAGGTAGCGCCCAAGGATCCCGGCAGATATATTTTGCAGTACAAATTATATGAGGCGCAGGATGTCAGTCTGGAAGAGCGCATTGCTGTTCTGGAAGAACTGAAAAAGAGAGATTACAGAGAAAAATGGGCATATGAGTTGGCTTATCTATATCATAGAGTAGGACTTGCTGCCAGATGTGTAGAGGAATGTGATGAGCTGATCCTTTGGTTTGGCGAGGGCAAATACGTTATCAAGGCAATGGAGCTGAAAATGCTCCATCAGCCGCTAACACCGGAACAGCAGGAAAAATACGATCATCGTTTTGACGCACCCGGTACGCAGCAGTATTCTCAGAATTATGCGCAGGATCCCGGTTATGGACAGAACGAAACTTATGATCCGAATCAGGGCTATGTGCAAGACGGAAGTTACGACCCGAATCAGGGCTATGCACAGGGCGGAAGTTATGACCCGAACCAGGGCTATGCACAGGATGGAAGTTATGACCCGAATCAGGGCTATGTACAGGACGGAGGCTATGAGCCGAATCAGGGTTATGTACAGGAGGAAACCTACGAGCAGGTGACCGGTGACACCAGAGTCTATGAAACGGTGCAGCCGGTACAGCCCCAGCAGGCACCCGCGCAGCCGGCGGAAGATGATTTCGACATTCATGTGAAGACCATGGATGTGGGACAATATAATACGATCAATCTACAGGCAGAACTGGCAGCAGGCCTGCGGGAGGTACTGAGTGAGGACCATGCGAAGGAGACTTCGGATTCCATTACCCGTTCTATCGTGGCACCCATGATCGATCCAGGGGATTCCGATACGGAGTCTCTGGACTATCCGGAGATCGCAGATGTCAGTGAAGACGATCTGGAGCCGGAGACGGAGCAGATGGAGAGCTCGGAAGTATTCTTTGGGGAGACCGGAGAAATCGGCGATCTGTCACAGGTGCCTCAGGTAGAGACGGAAGAGATTCTGCCGGAAGAGCCTGTTGTTGCAAGAAGAACCGATGTAGTACCGGAGCTATCCGAAGTACAGAAGACACCGGAAGTACAGGAAATCGTGAAGGAACCGGAAACACAGAAAGTACCGGAAGCTCCCGTAGAGCCACCCAAGGAACTGGCCGATGTGCTGGCACAGGAATCCGACGGTCAGATCAGCCTGGTAATGCCGGAGGCAGAGAGCATTGAGAAACAGATCACCGGCCAGATGAATATCGAGGATATTCTGGCAGAGTGGGAACGCAAGAAGAAGGAGAACCTGGAGAAGAGAGAAGAAGAGGTTCGCCAACATGTATTACAGCAGACCGGAGCCATGTTCACGGAGTTTGAACAGGCGGTAAGAGACGGATTGCTGGAAAAACTGGAAAAAGAAAAAGCTGCGGACACGGCAGATACCGTGGCAGAAGATACAACAGATACCGATGAGGTAGAAGGGCTGGAAGAGATCACGGAAGAGCCTGCCACAGAGGAACCCGTGGAAGAACTGACGGAGGCTGCTCCTGCAGAGGAAGCGGAACAAGAGCCTGTAGAAGAGCTTCCGGAAGAGGATACTGTAGAAGAACTCGCGGAAGAACCTGCATATGAGCCGGAAGCAGAAGAATTTGAGGAACCTGCGGAACCGGAAGCAGAAATCTATGAGCAGGAAGAAATCGTAGACGAGGAACAGGCAGAACCGGAAGAAGCAATGGATGACGAGCCTGTAGAGGAGCCCACGGCGGAAGCAGTAGAATCGGTAGATGAGGAAACAGCCAGCGAAGAGATAGAACTGACGGCTGAGGAAACGCCGGAAGCCGGGGAAGCACCGGAACAGCCGGAGCGCCCCGCAGTAGAGCGAGACAAAGCAAAGGTTCGTGCGCTTACCAGAGAAGAGAGAGAGCTGTACGCACCCTTTATCCAGAGCAGATCTGCCAGAGAGCAGTTAGTCAAGGCCATTGATAATATCAGTCTGGCAGCCTACACCGGCAACGTGATCATCACTGGAGAAGAGGGTATGGATACCTTATCTCTGGCGAAGAACATGGTTCGCGAAATTCAGGCAACCGACAGCAATTTCTCCGGAAAAGTGGCAAAGATCTCTGGACATGCATTGAATAAAAAGGATACTGCAGATACCTTATCCAAGCTGAAAAACGGCGCGCTGATCATCTGCAAGGCATCCGAAATGAACGATGCTACGGCAAATGTACTTCACAAGGCATTGCAGCAGGAGAGTCAGGGAATCGTAATTATTCTGGAAGATACGAAGAGGGATATTGATAAATTCCTCGAGAAACATGAAAAATTGAGAGAGTGCTTTACCGCACGAATGGATGTGGAAGCCCTCAGCAATAACACACTGGTGGCATTCGGCAAACAGTATGCACGGGAGATGGAATACTCTATTGACGAACTCGGAGAGCTGGCGTTACATACCAGAATCGAAGATATGCAGACGATAGATTATGTGGTTACGGTAGTGGATGTAAAGCAGATCGTGGATGAAGCGATCAATCATGCAAATAAAAAGACATTGAAGCATTTCTTCGATGTACTGTTCGCCAAGAGATATGACGATGAGGATATGATCATCCTCACCGAGAAAGACTTTGTATAGCGGGAGGCGCGGCCATGACGAAGGAGAAGGTATTTATTTCCGAAGCAGATCAGTATCTTTTTGCCCAGGGGACCCATTATGATATTTACAAAAAACTGGGTGCACATCTGTCGGTGGAAGACGGCGTGCAGGGAGTCTATTTCGGAGTATGGGCACCAAATGCAGCACAGGTGAATGTCATTGGCACATTCAATGAATGGAATGAGGAATCCCATCCCATGCAGAAGCTGGGAGAAGGCGGTATCTGGGGGCTGTTCATTCCCGGCGTGGAAGAGGGAACGATGTATAAGTTCCTGATCTATGCAAAGGATGGCAGAAAGCTCTACAAAGCCGATCCTTTTGCCAATTATGCGGAGTACCGGCCGGGCACTGCATCTATCGTTACCGATATTACAGGCTTTGACTGGAGAGATTCCAAGTGGATGGAAGCCCGGGACAAAAAGGATATGAATAAAGAGCCTATGGCGATCTACGAATGCCATATCGGTTCTTTTATGAAGCATCCTAACAACGGTACCGCCGAAGGATTCTACAATTACCGGGAGTTTGCGGACCGGATCATAGAATATCTGAAGGAGATGAAGTATACCCATGTAGAACTGATGGGTATTGCAGAGCATCCGTTTGACGGTTCCTGGGGATATCAGGTGACCGGCTACTATGCACCGACTTCCCGTTACGGAACACCGAAGGATTTTATGTACCTGATCAATGAACTGCACAAGGCCGGAGTCGGCGTGATTCTGGACTGGGTACCTGCGCATTTTGCAACTGATGCCCATGGCTTGGCTGAATTTGACGGTCAGTGCATTTTTGAACATCCCGATCCCCGTCTGGGAGAGCATCCCGAATGGGGAACCAAAATCTTCAATTACGGCAAAAATGAAGTAAAGAACTTCCTGGTAGCCAATGCCTTGTTCTGGCTCAGAGAGTTCCATGTGGACGGCATCCGTGTAGATGCGGTGGCATCCATGCTATATCTGGATTATGGTAAAAAAGAAGGTGAGTGGCTGCCGAATAAATTCGGTGGCAACAAGAATCTGGAGGCCATTGAGTTCTTCCACCATCTGAATTCTGTCATCCGTGGAACGTATCCCGGATTTGTGACAATTGCCGAGGAATCCACGGCGTGGCCGAATGTGACCAGCGATATCGGAGGCGAGGGATTAGGCTTCTCCTTTAAATGGAATATGGGCTGGATGCATGATTTCTGTGAATACATGAAGCTGGATCCTCTGTATCGTAAGGGCAATCATTACGCTATGACCTTTGCCATGAGCTACAATGACAGTGAGAACTACATTCTGCCCCTGTCTCATGATGAAGTGGTACATCTGAAGTGTTCCATGGTAAATAAGATGCCAGGTTATACTGCGGATAAATACGCAAATCTGCGTGTGGGCTATACCTACATGTTCGGACATTCCGGCAAAAAGCTGCTGTTCATGGGACAGGATTTCGGACAGGAGCGTGAGTGGAGTGAAGAGCGCGAACTGGACTGGTATCTGTTAGGCGAGAAGCTGAATCAGGGTGTGCATACCTATGTAAAGGAACTGTTGGAACTGTACCGCAAGTATCCTGCAATGTATGAGATCGACAATACCTGGGACGGTTTCGAGTGGATGAATGCGGATGATGCAGAACACAGCACCTATTGTTTCGTGAGAAAAGGTTCCAGCAGCAAGAACAATCTGCTGTTTGTATTGAATATGACTCCGATGAAATGGGAGAATTATACCGTACCCGTGCCGAAAAAGAAGAAATATAAGCTGCTGCTCAACAGTGATGAGGAACGTTTCGGCGGCTGGGGCAATGAGATTCCCGCAGAGATCATGGCAGAGAAAAAGCCTTACCATTACAAGGATTATTCTATCAGCTTTGATCTGCCCCCTTACGGAGCTGCTGTATTTCTGTTCTAAGTCCGGTTAAGAAATCATAAAAAACGACCGAAATAAAAGATGAGTGTGACCAAAAGGTGCACTCATCTTTTTTCTTAACTATTCAGAGACATGTAAATATCACTAAGGCCTCTTTGAATGCTTGCATTCGTAAGAGGATTTAGTGATATTTATAGGGCGATATAGCCTCAATGGGCAAAAGGAAAGTTCTGAAAGAGCGATTTTGCGAATGAGTCTCTGAATAGTTATTTCAAGAGTTATTACCAGGAAGGACGACAAGCGTGAAGATAACATTTCAGAATCAGACGGTAACTGATACAGAAAATAGAACAGAAAGTATCCAGACGGAGAAAAATACCTGGGGCAGAGATAAAATACAGCGCAATAAAAAAAGTGTGAATGCAAATACTTTTGGAGCCGTATACGAGAGTGGGCAGATCCCAATGCCTGTGGGAAATGAAGAGAATAATAAGGGAAAATCCCTGATTGAACTGCAGCAGGATGCCGGGAACACCAATGTGGCATTACAGCAGGATTACATGACACTACTGTCACATACTATGTCCCAGGAGGATTATGCGAAGGCTTGTGAGGACGGATTTGACCCCAGAGAACTGGATCAGGATACCGCAGTTACCATCGTGGACAGGATCAAAGCAGAACTGGTGCGTTCCGGACAGAACATTGCCGGATACACGGACGACATAGATCTGGACACCCTGGCGGCAGCTGTGGGCAGCGATACACTGGCACAAAGTATTGAAGAACAGTTCCGGGCAACGGATATACCTCTGACTCCTGAAAATGTAGATGAATTAAAAACCGCCTGGGAGCTGGCATCTTCTCTGCAGCAGCCCCAGGAAGGCGAGGTCGGGTATCTTGTAGATAATGGATTGGAGCCGGAGATCTGGAACTTGTATGTGGCAGAGAACAGCGGTGCGAAAGTACAGCAGAATACCGTACCGCAGGAATTGCAGGACCAGATGGATAAGGTGATCACGGATGCCGGCCTGCCGGTCAATGATGAGAATCGCCAGAAAGCGCAGTGGCTGGTGGGAGCAGGTTTGCCACTGACAACGGATACCTTGCAGCAGCTGGCAGAACTGGATACGATTGACTATCCCGTCAGTGAGGATGCTTTTGCACAGGCAGCGGCAGCGGCACTCGCGGAGGGGAAATCCCCTGTTCATGCGAATCTGGCACGGCAGGAAAATATATACGAGAAAGCCACAGAAATGGTACAGGACTGGTTCTCGGATGCAAAATGGGATGTCACGGCGGAGAATCTGGCGGCCAGAAAACAACTGGAAGAGATCCGGCTGCGCATGACAGCGGAAGTGAATGTGAAACTCTTACAGAGTGATTTTTCCATTGATACGGCCCCTATGGAGCAGCTGATCGAAGCACTGCGTAGAGCGGAGGCAGAAGTTGCTGATAAGTATTTCCCCAACGATGCGGATGCCGTGGCAAAATATGAGACCTATACACAGACCGTACAGGTGACAAACGAACTGCCGGGACTGCCGGTCAGCGTGTTGGGATCCTATAGCCTGAAACAGAAAGTTTCGCAGGAGACCGTGGCAGAATTTCACAGCGAAGGTAAGGCGTTGCAGACGGCCTATACAGAAGCAAATGAACGTTATGAGACACTGATGACAGCCCCCAGAAGAGATCTGGGGGACAGCATCCGCAAGGCATTTTCCAATGTAGATGACATTCTGACAGATATGTCATTGGATAAAACACTGGAGAACCAGCGGGCGGTCCGCATCCTCGCGTATAACCGGATGGAGATTACTGCAGAAAATATCGAAAGAGTCAAAGAAGCAGACAAACAGGTCACTGCAGTGATTGAGAAACTGACACCGAAGAATGTATTGCAGATGATCCGGGACGGCGTAAATCCGTTGGAGAAGACTTTTGGGGAACTGGAGTCCTATTTTGCCGAAAATCCTCAGAGTTATGAGGAAGAGGCGGAGGACTACAGCCGTTTCCTGTATCAGCTGGAACAAAAGAAAGATATCACGGAGAATGAGCGGAAAGCTTATATCGGTATCTATCGTATGGTACACCAGATTGAGAGAGAAGATGGTGCCGCAGTAGGCGCGGTGGTAAATACCGGCGCAGAATTGCAATTTTCCACACTCCTGGCAGCTTCCAGGAGCAGAAGAACCTCCCATATGGACTGGAAAGTGTCGGATGATACCGGACTGACACAGGAAGTACGTTTATCGGAGAACAATATTTCAGAGCAGATTTCTGTAGGGATGGCAAAAGAAATATTGACAGATGTGTCAGAAGACACTGAGAGCAGAGACGCATATTATCAGGAATGTCTGCAGCAGATGCGGGAAGCGGTAGAGACCGAACCGGGAGCAGCACAAATGTTGGAAAGGGGAGAGGTAAATACCAGTACTTCTAACCTGCTGGCAGCTCAGGCTCTGCTGGAGGATCCGGCGGAACTGTTCAGCGACCTGCAACGCTATCGTAAGAAATACAACAAAGAGAAAGAAATACCTGTGGCGGCAACCGGAGAGGAGCCTGCCGGAACAGAAGCCTCCGGATTGTGGGAACAACTGGATCAGCAGAATTTTGCAGATGATTACCGGACCATGCTTCAGGATGCTTTACAGGAGACAGAGACGATCAGTCTGGAACAGGCAGAGAGCCATCTGGATGTGAAACAGTTACAGCTGGTACACAAACAGCTGCGCCTTGCAGGAAATCTTCAGAACAGGCAGGAGTATTTCCTACCGATGTATCTGGGAGACCAGCTGGCAGGAGTGCATCTTACCCTACAGCAGGGAACCGGAGAGACCTCGGCTGTGGATATCCGGGTAGATACGGGAGACGAACAGCTGGAAGCGCATTTACAGGTCAACGGAGAACACATCGAAGGTTATCTCGTAGGAAATACCCCGGAAGAGGTTACGAAACTGGAAAAGACCTCCGATATATTCCTTGAATGGATTCAGACAGATACCTCTGCAGACTGGAAAGCGAAAAAGCTTTCTGTTGTCAGCTCCCGGGATATGACAAGGATGGCTGCCGGTGAGGCGCAAAATGCAGAAACAATAGAGAGCCGGGCAGATGCGGCGCAACTGTACCGCCTGGCAAAAGGATTCCTGCAGGCTGTCGCAGACAGCAGCGGAAAGTAAGGAGTAACAAAACATGAGAATTAATTACAATGTATCGGCAATGTTATCCAACAATGCCTTATCTACCAATGATGACCTGCTGTCCAAATCATTAGAGAGACTTTCTTCCGGATTAAAGATCAATCATGCAAAGGATAATCCGGCAGGACTGGCAATGTCCAAACGTATGAATGCCCAGATCGAGGGTCTGTCCGTGGCAAACCAGAATGCCAGCGACGGCGTATCCATTATCGAGATTGCAGATGGCGCCATGACCGAGATCAGTGAGATGCTGCAGCGAATCAATGAGCTCTCCGTTAAGGCTGCCAATGGTATAATGACGGATGATGACCGGGCTACCGTACAGGATGAAGTAAAGCAACTGAAAGAGGAAATCACCAGAATTTCTGACGTAACAGAGTTCAACGGACAGAAACTGCTGAATGGGGAGTACGATCTGAAGGGATATACCAACAAGCAGGAAGTTAAGGTGAACTACTATTCTACCGACGTGCCGGTAAAAGAATATACCATAAAGTCTATACCGCTGACAAAGGATGCGGACGGCAATATTGTGCTGAACGGAGATGTGACGTTTGGAGATGGTTTCCCGGATGCGAAGACACTAAAGACTGAGTTGAAGGATGATCTTTTGACTATCACCGGAGAAAACGGATTTGAGATGCGCCTTGATGTGAGCGGAACTTTGAATGGAGCACAGACAGGAACAACGGTTCAGGATCTGAAGATCAATGCCACAGGTATCGGCGCTATGCGTTTACAGATCGGAGCCAATGAGCATCAGGTGCTGGAAGTAAATATTCCGGCTGTTTCCCTGCAAAATATGGGAATTGAGAATGTTGATGTCAGCACTGCAGAAGGTGCGGACGATGCCATTGATCGCGTAGACGGCGCCATCAAATATGTATCTTCCGTTCGAGGCAGACTGGGTGCATTCCAGAACCGTCTGGAATCTACGATCAACAGTCTGGATATTACCAGCGAAAATATGACTTCCGCATATTCCCGTATCATGGATGTAGATATGGCGGAAGAAATGACTTCTTATACGACTTATCAGATCCTGGCACAGGCAGGAACCTCCATGCTGGCACAGGCCAACGAGAGACCGTCTCAGGTACTGCAGTTGTTACAGTAGGAAAGTTCTGAATAAGAGGACATGGCAGAATGACAAAAGAATGCAAACAACAATTTACACTTCGGATTACACAGGCGAATTCCACGCAGTTGATCGTGATCCTGTATGAAATGACCTTACAATATCTGGCAGACGGAGAGCAGGCAGCAGATGATGCCGGACTGGCGGAAGCTGTTCATAGAGCCAGGGGATGTATCAAAGAGCTCCTGAACTCTCTGCACAGAGAATACAGCCCGGCAGGAGAGCTTTCCAGACTGTACCTGTTCTGCCTTCGCAGACTTGCTGTATGTGAAGTCCGCAGAGACCGCACAATATTGGAAGAGATTCGCAAAGTGATCGCACCTCTCTGCGATGCGTACAGGCAGATCCAGGATCAGGATACTTCCGGCCCGGTGATGAACAATTCTCAGACAGTATATGCCGGACTGACTTACGGCAGGAACCAGTTAACCGAAAACATGGCTGACCAGGGCACGAATCGGGGAATGTTGGTATAGATTTTTTTCCTGATCCGCCGGCTGCAGAGCGGCCAGCTCTGTGAGATGCTGATACCTTTTTTGTAACGCATTGATTTCATAAATATAACTGTCAATGAGATCACTTTCCAAAGCATTATCGAAACCCGCATAGGCGATTTCCAACGCCTGGCGGGTTTTTCTTATGGATTCTTTCAGATCTATGGGAGAGAAATCCTCTTCAATGATTTCCGGGGAGGCATCTGCCTGACTAAAAAAGATTTTCATAACATTAACCGTCCTTTCTGCTAACAGTATAGGAACAAAAAAGGAAAAATATACCTGACATGGAGGAAAACGGAAGACATTTTTACACGGAAAGAGGAATAGATTAGGATAAAGAATTGTCGGGAATGCGAGAACAACAGTGGAACATCCGGAAAATTTATTATGGCTGATAGCAGTGGCGGCATTATTGCTGCTCATAAGCTTTTTGGGGAAAAAGGCAGAGTGGCTCCTCAATTTTGCATTGCGGGGCATTATGGGAACCATTGCCATTTATTTTATTAATATGGGTGTGACTTTCCTTGGATTTACTTCAGTGGTTGGAATCAATGCAGTAAGTATTTTGACAACGGGAATCCTTGGAATTCCGGGCATTGTGATGCTGTACGGGCTAAGTATTTATGAAATATTATAAAAAGGTGTTTTGACATACGGAAAGCGTGTAAAATAGCGTATTTCAGGATGACTGAAAATATGAAAAACAATTCTGTTTGTTAAAA